>Ga0182024_10000942_pt1 | contig 75316 bp, 69 predicted proteins | sample P32metaG_FD_120480 | JGI IMG/M metagenome (GOLD analysis project Ga0182024, IMG submission 120480) | Permafrost microbial communities from Stordalen Mire, Sweden - P3-2 metaG (Illumina Assembly) | ecosystem: Environmental > Terrestrial > Soil > Wetlands > Permafrost | place: Sweden: Stordalen...
CGTTCGTGCGCCGGCGTGATCAACGACAAATTTCCGGTGGATAAGGGTCACAGAAAGGTGTAACGTTCCATCATGACGATCACGAAGAAGATCGCGGCCAGCAAGATCGCCGCCTACCTCCAACACGAGCTGTCGCTCGCGGACCTGGTGGATTGGGCCGAGAATGCCATGCAGGAAGGAGCCTTTGCACGGAAAGACGCCAAGGTTCTTGCAGACGTGATCGGTCGGCTCGGGGTCGCCGACGAGCGTGCGTTTGTGCTGACGTGGGAAGACTGCGAGGATATGCTCAAGCGGCTCGGCTATTCAGCAAGGGTCGCCGTTATCGCATCCTGACAGCGTTCCACCGGGGGCGTCAACGCATTCAAATCAGTTGAAGAGGGATTCTGCTTGCATACATAGCACTGCATGGTATTAGTGGTGCCATGAAGTTTGCGAAGGACCTTGTTGCTGCGTCGACGGTGGCCCTTTTGCTCTCGATTCTCGAAGAGGGTGAAAATTACGGATACGCGCTTATTCAACGCGTGCACGACCTTTCAGCCGGGAAGATGGAGTGGTCCGACGGAATGCTCTATCCGGTGCTACATTGGCTGGAAAAGGAGCAGTGCGTTCAGTCACGCTGGTCTGAAGCAGAGAACGGACGGCGGAGGAAATACTATTGGCTGAAACCCAAAGGCCAAAGACTGCTCGCTGAACAAAAGACGCAATGGTTGACGGTGCACGAGACGCTCCGGCGGGCGTGGAGGATTCAACATGCATAACCTGGAATCCAACATCACGCGTTGGCGAACCGAACTTGCAGCAGCAAAGATCAAAGAGGAATCCATCCGAGAGTTGGAGGCCCACTTGCGCGATCATATCGACGCATTAATCAGATCTGGAGTCAGCTCAGATGAGACGTTCAAACAAGCCGTCCTTCGCATTGGTGAACCAAGAAAGATTGCACATGAGTTTGCTGTTTTGCAGCAACGTTGGCTGCCCGCCTTCCGCCCCGCACGCGTAGTTCTTTTATTTTTGGCGGCCCTCCTCGCGATTTTGTTTTTCCTGATAGGAGCGAAGTTTTCGCTGGGAAAGCTTACATTGCTTATGGCGGTGCACGTTTTCGTGACCACGCTAGCGTATCTTACAGTATTCGCGACAGGGACCATCGCCGCGTGTGCTCTGGTCATCGGGGCACGAGGAAATCTCAAGGAATCAGAACGTCAGGGCCTGCAATGGCTGATTTTTCGGCTGACGCTGACAAGTAGCTTATCGCTACCCATCGGAATTGTGCTCGGGATGTTTTGGGCGGCTCACAATCTCGGACGTGCGTGGGCATGGGCGCCAGTCGAGGCCGGGGCCGCGTTCGCCCTGTTCTCAACATTGCTCTTATTGCTCGTCCAATTGCGGAAAAATGACGATCGCCTGTGGTGCATTTTAGCCACGTTAGGGGCGATCAGTTTGGCTGTCGGTTGGTTTGGCGCAAACGCGGTTACGTCGACTGCTCCTGTTGCGTGGCTTTGTGGCGCCCTCAGTGTTGCACAGATTGTTACGCTTAGGATTCGAACTGCCAAGTAGTGCTAGCGCCGATTGGTGGCGGCGCGTTGCGTGGCCGTCTTTAGGTTCGGCAGGAAGCCCGTCAGCAGTCCGATTAGCGGCAGGTAAGCGCAGACCTTGTAGACGAAAAAGATGCTCGTGTGGTCCGCGAGCACCCCGAGAAGCGCCGAGCCGATACCGGCAATGCCGAATGCAAAGCCGTAAAAAAGTCCCGAGATCATCCCAGGCCGGCCGGGGACGAGCTCCTGCGCATAAACGATAATGACGGAGAAGGCCGACGCGAGGATAAGCCCGATGGGGACGGTCAGAAGGATCGTCCAGAAAAGATTCATCTGGGGCAGGATCAGCGTGAAGGGCGCGACGCCGAGGATAGAAACCCAGATCACGGGTTTGCGCCCGAACCGGTCGCCCAGGGGGCCGCCGGCGATCGTTCCCGCCGCTACGGCGAATAGGAACACGAACAGGTATATCTGCGAACTCTGGACCGAAACCTGGAATTTGTGGATCAGATAGAAGGTGTAGTAGCTCGTGATGCTGACGAGGTAGATGTACTTCGAGAATACGAGCACCATGAGCACCGCGATTGAAAGGACGACCCGGCGCCGCGAAAGCTCCGCCACCTCCTGATGCGCCGCTGCCCGGCTCCCCGGCCGCGCGTTCGCCAGCCGTTCCCGGTACCAGCTGCAGACCTTCGTCAGGATCGCCATCCCTGCAAGCGCCAGAAGTGTGAACCAAAGGATCTCGCGCTGGCCTCCGGGAACGACGACCGCCGCGGCCAGGAGCGGTCCGATCGACGATCCCAGATTGCCGCCGACCTGGAAAAGGGATTGGGCGAAGCCGTGCCGCCGTCCCGCGGCAATCTTCGCCAGGCGCGAGGCTTCCGGATGGAAAATCGAGGAGCCGACACCAACGAGGGCCGCCGAAACGAGGATCATCGCATAGCTCCCTTGCCGGGAAAGGAGGCCCAAGCCCACGAGCGAGACGCCCATCCCGGCCACAAGCGAAAAGGGCTTGGGCCTCCGGTCGGTGTAAAAACCGATAATGGGCTGCAAAAGCGACGCCGTGCATTGGAACGTGAAGGTGATCATCCCGATCTGGGCGAAGTTGAGGCCGTAAGTCGCCTTAAGCAGCGGGTAGATGGCCGGGATCAGCGATTGCATCGTGTCGTTGAGCAGGTGCGAAATGCTCAACGCAACGAGTACCTTCATTACGGTCCTCTCGGAATCCGGATGCAGGCTTACAGGGGAGGCCGCAGTGCTTTCCATCTCCGTTCTCTATCTGATAGCGCTTCTCCCGCAACTATTCAGATGCTGGCCCATCCCAGGATAAATCGCATTGACCAATTGAGATGCAGATCGCAGCGTCGCGGAGCCCAACGGTGATGGGCCGCTGCCGCTGACAAGGGATCTGCATCATGCAGGTCGGTGTTTGCGGCGGAAAGGTCGCCTGAACCCACTTCAACGAAACCAGACGAGCAGCGTTTTCGCGCGAAGGCTCTCAGCGTTCTTTTTTTCCATCGCGCTCGGTTTTGCACTGCGAGCGGCGCCGATTCATGACGCGGCCGGATTGGGAGATGTGGCGAAACTTCGCGCGCTGCTCGCGGCCGATCCAGCCTCGGTCGACGCCAAAGACAACAGCAGCTTCACGCCGCTCATGCTGGCCGCGCAAAACGGGCGGCTCGAAGCGGTAACGCTGCTGCTGGAAAAAGGCGCGTTGCGCGATGCCGTGACCAATACGGGATTCACGTCGCTCGCCATCGCCGCCGGCGCGGGAAAGTTGGATGTCGTGAAGTTACTTCTGGAGCGCGGCGCGCCGCTCGATCCCAAAGACAACCATGGCCCGACCCCGCTCATGATCGCGGCGCAAAACGGCCAGCTTGAAGTGGCGACGCTCTTGCTGGCAAAAGGCGCTGCGGTTGACGCCAGGGCCGGCGCCGGAGTCACGCCACTATTGCTCGCGGTTGGCGGGCAACATCTCGAGCTTGCGAAATTACTCCTGGCCAGCGGAGCGCGGCCGGATGCGGCGAACAACGACGGCGACACGCCACTGATGGTCGCGGCGCAAACCGGACCGGCTGACGCGGTGAAGTTGCTGCTGGGGAAAAATGTGCCGTTGGATGTCGCCAACAATACCGGAGCGACGGCGCTTTATTTTGCCGCGGACGGCGGGCAGCCCGATGTGGTGAGTTTGCTGCTGGCGAAGGGCGCAGTCGTCGACGCAAAAACGAAGGAAGGAATCACGCCATTGATGATCGCGGCGCAGAAGGGCCATCTCGAAGTGATCCAGCAATTGCTGGGCGCGGGCGCGGCGCCGGAGTCTGCGACCAATCATGGCGTGACGCCGCTGATGTACGCGGCGTTGAGCGGGAATCCGGAGGCGGTGAATCTGATCCTGGGAAAAGGGGTCGCGCTCGAAGCGAAGGACGCCAACGGATTCACGGCACTTTCGGTAACGGCCGAAGCCGGGCATCTCGAAGTGGCGAAGATGCTGTTGGATAAAGGCGCGAATCTGGAAGCAAAAAGCGCCGATGGGCTCACCCCGGTCGTGAGCGCAGCGCAGAAGGGACAGCTTGAAATGATGAAGCTGCTGCTGGATCGCGGCGCTCGCCTGGAGAATGGAACTTTGGAAATCGAGGACGACAAAGGAAACACGCCGCTCATGAATGCGGCGAAAAGCGGGCAGATCGAGCTGGCAAAATTTCTTTTGGACAAAGGCGCCGCAGTCGAGGCGAAGAAGGCGCAGGGGGTGACCCCGCTGATTCTCGCGGCGGAGGGCGGACACGTCGAAGTCATGAAACTTCTGCTGGAAAAAGGCGCGCGGGTGGATGCCCAGGCGGCCGGCGGCTTCACCGCATTGATCGTCGCGGCGCAAGCCGGCCACGCCGACGCGATCAAGCTGCTGTTGGAACACGGGGCCGTCGTCGAAGTGAAGACTGCGAAAGGGTCCACCGGACTCATCGCCGCGGCCCGCCAAGGGAGTTTAGCCGTCGTCGACCTTCTGTTGGAAAAAGGCGCGGCCTTGGAAGCCAGAGACAGCGGCGGGATGACACCGCTCTACTATGCCGCGCGCGAAGGCCATCTCGACGTGGTCAAACGGTTCCTGGAAAAAAAGCCGGCCTTGGAGACGGCGGACAACGACGGCTTCACCCCCCTAATGATTGCCATCCAACACGGCCAGCTGGCCGTAGTGCAGTTGCTCCTGGGTGAAGGCGCCGCCGTGGATGCCAAGTCGGCGAAAGGGTTCACGCCGCTGATGATCGCCGCTGACGGGGGATATCTGGAAGAGGCCAAGCTGCTCGTCGCCAAAAGTGCGCCGGTGGACGCAAAGGAAGCTACGGGGATAACCCCGCTTTATTTCGCGGTCCGCGGCGGACATTACGATATCGCAATGTTGTTGCTGGACAATAACGCGTCGCCAGATGCCAGGGATAGCAATGGGGTCACCCCGCTTATGCTGGCAGCGCAAAATGGGCAGCTCCCAGCAGTCAATCTGATGTTGGAAAAAGGGGCGCCGCTCGATGCGGTGGACAAAAACGGAATCACCGCGCTGCTGTTCGCAGCGGCGAATGGCCACCTGGACGTGGTGAAGGAATTGGTGGCAAAGGGAGCGGCGGTGGAGCCCAGCGCCGGCGCAGGATCCACCCCCCTCGTCCTTGCCGCCGAGAACGGTCGGCTGGACGTGATGAACCTATTGCTGGACAAGGGGGCCGCGGTGGATACTCCAGAGAGCCACGGATTTACCCCGCTCATGATGGCCGCGACGAGCGGCCAGCTGGAAGCGGTGAAAGTCCTCGTTACCAGAGGCGCGGCGCTGGAGACGAGAGCGGTGAATGACCAATCCACCGCCCTGGTGGATGCCGCGACCAGTAACCACCCCGACGTCGTAAACTTCCTCCTGGAAAAAGGCGCGGGATTGGACACCGCGGACAACGGCGGCTTCACTCCGCTCATGCGCGTCGCCCAAAGGGGACCGCCGGAGATGCTGAATTTGCTGTTGGAGAAAGGCGCGGCGGCGGACGCAAAAACCAAGGGCGGACTGACCCTGCTCATGCTGGCGGCGGCCAACGGCCAGCTGGAGATTGCAAAAACCCTCGTCGACAAGGGCGCGGCGGCGGACGCCGCGGACAGCGACGGAGTCACTGCCCTCATGCAAGCGGCGCAAAACAACCACCCCGACGTCATGAAAATTCTGGCGGATAAAGGTGCGGCGCTGGAAGCGGTGGATGCCAAGGGTAACACCGCGCTGATGCTGGCTTCCCAATATGGCAGACTCGAAGCCGTGGCGTTTCTGCTGGAAAAAGGCGCCGCGGTGGAGGCCAAGGACAGCGACGGAACCACCCCGCTGATGGCCGCAACGATGAATGACCATGTAGACGTTATGAAGCTTCTCCTGGATAAGGGCGCGGCGATCAGTGCGACCACCAACAGTGGATTCGATGCGCTCGTGTTTGCGACGGACGATAAGCGCATTGACGCCCTGAATTTCCTGCTGGAAAAAGGCGCGCCGGTGGATGCTCCGGCTCCGGCGGAAGCCGGACTGACGTCGCTGATGCACGCGGCGAGCGACGGCCAGCTGGAGGCGATGAAAGTGCTGCTGGAGAAGGGAGCCGCGCTGGAGGCAAAGGACAAGGACGGCTGGACGCCTCTCCTGGCCGCCGCCCAAGCCGGGAAGCTCGAGAGCGTGAACCTGCTGTTGGAGAAAGGCGCGGCGATCAACTCCCGGGCCAACGACGGTTCCACACCACTCTTGTACGCCGCGTATAACGGCCACCTCGACGTCGTGAAGGCGCTGTTGGAAAAGGGCGCAAATGTCGCCGCGAGGGATCACGACGGAAGCACCGCCTACATCCTCGCGGAGATCATGGACCACGCCGACGTCGTTGAATTTCTCCGGGGCCCCACTGCGGCGGCGTTCGCCTCGCCTCCCGCGCTGGACGAAGCGACGGTGCTGAGCCATCTGATCGACCAAGCCGGCTCGGACGGATTCGCCAGCCTGCGGGGCGATAGCCGGACGACAGATTCCTCCTGGGACGCCCTCACGATGCCGGTCGGCGCGCAGGATTGCTACATTGATTGGAACGCCAAGGTGGGTGACTCGACTGAGGTGGAATTGTATGCGCTCATGCTGGTGACGAAAAATCACGATGACGCGGCACGCGAATTCCTGCGCGTGCGCGATGTCGTGGCTCGGGCGGTGCCGTGGAAAGATGCCCGGCACGGCCAACCGGACGAAGACAATTTTCGGATGTTCTTTGAACCGGCGGCCGAAGGCCAACCCCACCGTACTATAGTGGTCCGCTTCGATCAGCACGACGATGAGAACGGGGCTTACTTCGTCCAGTTGCAAATCGCCGCGCCTCTGGCGCCATCCTGGTACCGACAGGTGGCGCAAAACCGCCAAAACAACATGGCCGGGTATGTCGCAGATGATGTGAAGGAATTTCTCGCGGTTGCAGCACAGGGCTTCGAATCGTACAAAACGGGCGACGCCACCGATGCCGGGGACGGCCTCCGCCGGTGGGAGTCGTCGCGCAAACCGGCACTCGCTTCCTATGCCGATGTCCGACAACTCGGCGAAACGACTTCCTATGTCTGCACGCTGGGCAATTCCGCCTACAAGGGAGAATTATTGCTCCAGTACCAGCAGCTCGTCTCGCAAGTGGCAATTGCCCTGCCGGGAAGTTGGAGCAAGGCAGCAGATCCCCCATTCGGCGGCACGATCGCCAGCATCGAATTTGATTCCACCGACGGCATGAAGGGGCAAATCTGGATGTCCTTCGATCCGAGCACGAGTCAGTACACCCTGAGCTTTCAGATTGTCTCGAATCAGCAGGCCCCCGCTGCGACTGCGGCCACCAAACCGGCGCAATCTCCCAGTGAGCCATTCCCCGATGATCCCATCGGATCCGGCGGATTCATCACGCCGCCGGATGACAAGCGGGAGTAGTCACTGTTTTGTTATTTTGCTAAGTTGACACGGAGGATGGGCGATCCAACATATACGACCCACGATTAAATGAGCACTCCTGAGAAAACGGAACAGACGCCCACGCCAGCGGAACTGCCATTCACGCAGCCGCAGTTGATGGTCCGTTATGTGACCGACACCGGCAAGATCCTGCCGCGCAAATACACCGGACTTACCGCGAAGCACCAGCGCGCGGTGACCCGCACGATCAAGCAGTCCCGCAACAACCTGCTCGCGCTTTGAACGTCGGCCGGGGGCTGCGGCAGCCGTTGGGCCGGATTTTTCGGGGAACCCCTCGGAATCTTGCAATGCTCGCGCGGCGCCTGCGCGCGGGTGAACTTGTGGCTGTGCCCACGGAAACCGTTTATGGCCTTGCGGCCGATGCTTTCAACACCCGGGCATGCCGGCGCGTTTTTAGGGTAAAAGGGCGGCCGGCGACGGATCCCCTGATTGTGCACATTCAGTCGATCCAAGAGCTCGAGCTCGTCGCCAAAACAAATTCTGCGGCGAAACGCCTTGCGGCAGCATTCTGGCCCGGGCCTCTCACGCTTGTGTTGCCAAAAAAACCGGTGATATCCGACGTCGTGACGGCCGGCCGGTCGAGCGTGGCTGTTCGCATGCCGGATCATCCCCTCCTGCGTCGCCTGCTCAAGCTCGCGGCTCGCCCGCTCGCGGTTCCGAGCGCAAATCCCTTTGGCTATGTGAGCCCCACGACGGCGGAGCACGTCCGCCACGGGCTGGGACACAATATCCGGCATATTCTGGACGGCGGTCCGGCGCGGATCGGCGTGGAGTCGACAATTGTCGATCTGCGCAATCCCGATAAGCCGCGGCTTTTGCGCCCGGGCGCAATCAGCGGCGCCGCTATCGCCCGCGTGCTCGGCCGCGCGGTGCCGGCAAGGAAAGGCCGGGAACGCTCCGCGGCGAAAGGCCGTAATTCGAATCGCCTCGCGCGGCCCGATGCCGGGCAGCTGGCCCCCGGGCAACTCGCCCGACACTACAGTCCGCATACCCCGATAGCCCTGTACCCGAGGCTTTCCGTCTCGGCTGCGGCAAGCTCGCCCCGCGACGAGGCGTGGGTCTTTATCCGAAAACCGCCGACACCCGCTGGTCCGAATGTTTTCTGGCTCGACGAAACGGGCGATTCCCGCGGAGCCGCCCGCCGGCTCTTCGGAATGCTTCGAAGGCTGGATGCAGGTCCATGGCGTTTGATCCATGCTGAGATTGCGCGCGGAGGAGGCCTCGCCGATGCGATCAACGATCGGCTTCGACGGGCGGCGGCCCGGGGCTGACCTTTACCCCCGGCTGGGCACTTTGACGAGTTTCATTCCAGCGGCGGCTGCCGCCTTGAATCCGGGTTCGGCGTCCTCGAAGACGAGGCAATCCCTTGCCGGCACATTCATGAGCTTCGCGGCCAGAAGGAACATGTCCGGGGCGGGCTTGCCATGCTTCACGTCGTCCGCTGTGACCACCACCCGGAAAAGCGAAGCGAGCCCATTCAACTCAAGGGAGCGGCGGACAATCGCGCGCGGGCCGCCGGAGGCGACTGCCAGCGGATGGGTCGCGGCGGCGCGGCGGGCGAATTCTACGGTCGGCGCGATCACCTTGGCATTGATCTGCAGCGAATTGTACAATGCTTCCTTGTCGTGAAACAGCTTGTCCGCATCCACTTGAAGACCGTAATGGGCGGCGATCATCTCCCCGACGCGCCGGGTGGACACGCCGCCCAAAGTATAAAATAGATCCTCGTCGAGTTTTTGCGGCAGTCCGGCGCGACGCATCGTCTCGTCCCACGCGCGATAATGGATCGGCATGCTGTCGATCAGCGTTCCATCGAGGTCGAAAATGTAGCCGGCAAATATCCCCGGAGGAATGTCCAATTGCATGAAGTTTCCACATTGAGACATCGCGGCATCCCGCTGCAATAAGCTTTGCAGCATTCACCGAATCCCGTTCAAACCTCATCAACCCCAATCAATGAAGAAATACATAGTTGAATTCATCGGAACGTTCTTCCTAGTTTTCACGGTCGGATGCACGGTGATCCCTCCGGGCGCCGGAGCCCTCGCTCCGATCGCGATCGGCGCTTCGCTCATGGTCATGATCTTCGCCGGCGGCCACGTATCCGGCGGCCATTTCAACCCGGCGGTGACATTTGCGGTCTGGTTGCGCGGCAAGTGTCCGCCCGGCGATGTGGTTCCTTATTGGATTGCGCAAATCGCAGCCGCGTTCACCGCGGCCTGGATCGTCCATTTTCTGAAGGTCGAGACGCCCGGGGATGTGTTTGCGATCGGCATCAAAGCGGCGCTTGTTGCCGAGTTTCTCTTCACCTTTGCGCTGGCTTGGGTGGTCCTGAATGTGGCCACGGCCAAGGGCACGGCCGGCAACTCGTTTTACGGACTCGCAATCGGAATGACCGTCATGGTCGGCGCATTCGCTGTGGGCGGCGTGTCGGGCGGCGCATTCAATCCCGCCGTCGCTACAGGTATCACCTTGATGGGCCTATCAAGCTGGGGCCACTATTGGGTGTTTCTCGTGGGCGAACTCGCCGGTGGCGCAGTCGCCGCACTTGCTTACAAAGTCGTCAACGGATCCGAATGAAGTCACCGCCGCAAGCCGCGGTGTAGCCGGCTCGCCGGCTTGGGCAGCGCCTCGGCCTGGATCTTTTCGTCAAAAAGGGCCGAGTAGATGTAGTCGAACCCCTCGATTTTCTTCCGCTCGATTTGCGTCTCGATGAACCGCTCAATGCTGCGGGCGTCGCGGACGTCGTCCTCCGTGACAAGCGTGAATGCGTCCCCCGTGTGCAGGGCGCGGCCCGTGCGGCCGATGCGGTGGACGTAATCCTCGGGGTTTTCGGGCACATCGTAGTTGACGACGTGCGTCACCCCGGCGATGTCCAGGCCGCGCGCGGCGATGTCGGTTGCGACCAGCACCTCGAATCGCCCGCTTTTGAATCCATCGAGCGCCTCGACCCGCTCGCGCTGGTTCCGATCCGAATGCATGACGCCTACTGTGTGCCCCTTTGTCTTCAGGCGACCGGCGATACGGTCCGCCCCCATCCGGGTGCGGCAGAATATGAGCACGCTCTTGAACTCTGTCTTTTCGAGCAGAAGCTGCAGGAGCTCGAATTTCTGCGAAGCGACGACGGGATAAAATGCGTGCGCCACGGTCTCGGCCGGAGAGCTGTGGCGGCCAATTTCGATCGTTGTGGGATTGTGCAGGGCCCAGCCCGCCAATTGCGCAATCTCCGGTGGCAAAGTGGCCGTGAAAAAGAGTGTCTGCCGCTCGCGAGGACAGCGCTGGACGATCCGCTTCACGTCCGGCAAAAATCCCATGTCGAGCATGCGATCCACTTCGTCGAGGACGAGGATGTCAATCCGATCCAGCGCGCAATTGCCCTGTTCAAGATGGTCCAGCAATCGACCGGGCGTTGCGGCCAGTATGTCCATTCCATGGCGCAAATCGGTCGTTTGCTTTCCGTAGCCGACGCCCCCGTAGACAATCGTCACGCGCAGGTCGGTGAATTTGGCGAATTGTTGGAACGCCTCCTCGACCTGGAGCGCGAGTTCGCGGGTGGGCTCGAGAATCAGGCAGCGGAGCGCGCCGTGCGCGCCGAGCCGTTGAATGATCGGAAGCGCGAAAGCCGCGGTCTTTCCGGTGCCCGTTTGGGCAGAGCCAATGACATCGCCGCCGGCCAAAACGACTGGGATCGCCTGCGTCTGGATCGGCGTCGGATCGACGTAGCCCATCTTTTGGGCGGCGTAGGCGAGGGCGTCGACAAGTCCGAGCCGGGAGAAGGCCGAGTCCATCTTCGGTATGTCGACCGGCGAGACCGGTTTCACGGTACCTTGCCTCGGGTGCTCGAATTCATCGCGCGGACGGCGCCCTCCCCTGTCTCCCTCCGGGCGTGAATAACGCCCGCTGTCGCCGCCAGCACCCTGGCGTGCGGGGCCGCCGCGGCCTCTGCCACGCCGTCCGTGCTGGCCCTCGCCGCGAGGATCAGGGCGCGGCTGTCCCTCGCGCGGTTTGCTGAATTGACCGTGGGCGCCGCCCACGGGTTTTTCGGGCGTCTTCTGCCCGTGGGCGCGCATCGGTTGGGCGTGCAGCGGGGGCCTTGGCGCATTCGCGCTGGCAACCGGTTTCTGTGGTTTCGTTCCTGGCGCCATGGTGGCGCGCAGCTTCGCAATGATCCGTCGTAACATGAATTCGCTTTCTAAAAGCGATCAAACTCCGCCCAATTGCCCCGCTTTGCAACCACCGATGTCCGGCAGCTGGGCCAGCCGGAGAAACCCTACAGGTTCGCCTTGATGCAATCGAGAATCGCCCGCGACATCGGTTCGTCGCCGAAGGTGGCAACGCGGATCTCCACCTTCGTCGTATTGTCGGCCTGCTTCGATAGCTTGATCTCGATCTTAGTGTCGGACGCATTTGGATAGCTTGAATCCCGGGCAACGGTCCGGCAGCGTCCATGCTTTCCCCAATGCCGCTGCAAATTCGCCCCGCCGCCTCAGGCGACGTTCCCGTGATCCTCGGTTTTATTCGCGGATTGGCGACTTACGAGAAGCTGCTCCACGAAGTCGAAGCTACGGAAGACAAGCTGGCGGCCGGTCTGTTCCCTTCCGGAGGCCGGCATCCTGCCGCGGAGTGCATCCTCGCGTTTCTGGATGACCACCCAGCGGGCTTCGCACTGTTTTTTGGCACATATTCGACCTTTCTAGCGAAACCCGGACTTTACCTGGAGGATATATATGTGGAGCCGGGCTTTCGCGGACGCGGGATCGGACGCGCCCTCCTCTTGCATGTGGCGCGGCTCGCCTGCGCGCGCGACTGCGGCCGCCTGGAGTGGTCCGTGCTCAATTGGAACCAACCGGCCATCCGTTTTTACGATTCGATCGGAGCCAGGATGCTGCCCGACTGGCGCATTTGCAGGCTGACAGGCGAGTCGCTTTCCAGGCACGCGTGAACCGAACCGGCGCAAAAATTTTCCGCAATAGGCCTGTTTACGGGATCCCGCCTTCAAAAATCCCCGCACAGCCAAAATTCCACCCCATGAAAAAGTCCATCATCCAAAGTCTGGTTCCCGCCGGCATTGGCTCGCTCGTCATTTTGCTGGGCGCCTGCTTGACCTGCAATCTCCGCGCGCAGCCGGCTACCGCCTCCCAATCCGAATTTTACAATGTGAAGGCCTACGGCGCCGCAGGCGATGGAAAGACGATCGACACCGATGCGATCAACAAGGCGATCGACGCCGCAAATGCAGCCGGCGGCGGCACCGTTTTTTTTCCCGCGGGGACATACGCCAGCTATTCGATTCACCTGAAGAGCAACGTGACTCTCGAAATCGGAGCCGGTGCCACAATCATGGCCGCCCTTCCGGCTGCCGATCTTTCAGCGGGCTATGATGCGCCCGAGGCCAACCCCTGGGATCCGTATGAGGACTTTGGCCACAGCCATTTTCACAATAGCCTAATCTGGGGAGAGCACCTCGAAAATATCGCCATCGTCGGTTTTGGCCGGATCGATGGCTATGGCCTGAGCCGCGGCCGCCTTGGAGGCCTGAGGGACCAGACGCCGGAAGAGCGCGCTGCAGGAACCAATGCGCCGGCCGCGCCCGCAATGGCCAATGCCGCGCCCGCCGCCCCGGGGCCGTTCGGCTATCCTGGGCCTGACACGCTGCAGGCAGGAATCGGCAACAAATCGATCTCCCTGCGGGAGTGCCACAACGTTACCTTGCGCGATTTCTCGATATATCATGGCGGCCATTTCGGAATTCTGGCCACCGGCGTCGACAATTTCACAATTTCGAATCTGCGGATAGACACGAACCGCGACGGCATGGACATCAACAGTTGCATCAACGTGCACGTCTCGGATTGCAGCGTTAATTCACCTGCCGATGACGGAATTTGCCTGAAAAGCGACTACGCCCTCGGGGGCGTTCGCGCCTGCGAGAACATCACAATCACCAATTGCCATGTGAGCGGATTCGACGAGGGGTCCTTCCTCAACGGCACCTTCACGCGAGAGGCCAAGACTTTCGGCGGGCAGGACAGCCCCGCGGGACGCATCAAGCTTGGAACCGAGTCCAGCGGCGGTTTCAAGAATATCGCCATCTCCAATTGCACGTTCGACTACTGCCGCGGCCTTGCATTGGAGGAAGTGGACGGCGCATCGCTCGAAGACGTGAGCGTATCCAATATCACAATGCGGGACGTCACCAACTCAGCGATCTACATCCGGCTCGGTTCGCGCGATCGCAGTCCGCCCGGCGTCGTCCCCGGGGTTCTCCGGCGGGTGAGCTTGAGCAACATCGTCGCCTCCAACGTCGACCCCCACTACTCGTCGATCATCGCCGGCATCCCCGGCCACGACATTGAGGGCCTGAGCCTCAGCAACATTCGCATCCTCTATGCCGGCGGCGGCACCAAAGCCGACGCAGCCATCGAACCCAGTGAGAACGAGAGCGGCTATCCGGAACCCCAGCGAATGGGGGTTATGCCCGCCTACGGCTTCTTTATCCGCCACGTGAAGGACGTCTCATTCAGGGACGTCGTGGTGGGTTATGCCAAGGATGACGCCCGGCCCGCTTTTGTCCTGAACAGTGTGACGGATGCCGATTTCGACCACATCAAGGCCGCGCACGCCGCCGGGACGCCAACCTATGTCCTGAAGAACGTCAGCGGCTTCGCGATCCGCAATAGCCCGGGAATAGAAGACACCCGCCGCGTCCAGCCCGTGGCTGATGAAAAACTCTGACACCCGACAACGGCTCCATTGTTGCCATCCGGGTTGACTTGGCCTGGTCTGCGGGGCCGGGATTGCCTCGCGGCGCCGGTCTTGATCTTGGCAGGCAGCGGATTCAGATTAATTGCCCATGAACCTGGTTCGCGCTCCTCTTGAAGCGCCCGACACCTCCCTTGCGGAAGTGGCGCTGCGCGCCGATCGGCAGATCCTCTCCAAGCGCCTTTGGCGGGGAACTGCGGAGGATGGAACTGAATTTGGCTTCGAATTGGAAACGCCCCTCCGCCACGGAGAGGCCGTCGCCCAGACTTCAAAGGAGCGCTACGTGATCCGGCAGAATTCGGAGCCCGTGCTGGAAATTCCGCTCGATGTCACCGCCGGGGCGGCCGCTGTGATCGGTTGGACCGTCGGCAATTTGCATTTTGCGATCGAGGCGCAGGAGCACCGCATCCTCGCGCCGGACGACAGCGGGTTGAGGCAGATGCTCGACCGGCTCGGCGTCCATTACCATGCGGTCGTCGAAGTCTTCCAGCCGAACCGCCTATCGGGGAGCGTGGCCGGGTACGGTCATCGCCACGATGAAACCGCCCACGATCATTCGCATCGGCATGGATAAGTCGGCCCGATCAAGACGCAGGCCAAGGGCCGCCGCCGTCGCGCCAACGGACGCAGACATGATTCCGAGCGCTGCGCCTTGGGTCGCCTCCCTGTTGCAGTTGTCGGATTCCTTTTACCCAACAGGCGCCTACGCGCACTCCTTCGGTCTCGAGGGCTTGGTTCAGGATGGCGCCGTGCGCGACCCGGCGACATTGCGGATATTTCTCCTTGAGCAGGCGCTGCCGCAACTTGCGCGCACCGATCTTCCGGTCGCGGTGCAAGCGTTTGCGGCCGCCGGTGAGCCGGCCGACTGGGCGCGGCTTCGAAGCCTCTGCTTTCTTGGCAATGCGATTCGAGGCGCGCGGGAACCGCGCGAGGCTTCCGAAGCCATCGGCCGCCAGCGACTCCAGCTGGCGGTCATGCTGCACGGAGGTTTTGCGCGCGAGTTTGACCGCCGTGCGGCGGGCTTGCCCCGCCCCATGGGTGTCATCGCGGCGATCGAGGGCCGCACGCTGGGCCTCCCGCGCGATGCCATCCTTTCGACCGTGGTCTACGCGGCGGCCGCGAGCCTTGTCGCCGCATCGGTGAAGCTTCTGCGCATCGGCCACAATGCGGCCCAGACGCTCCTCGCGGAGGCCGTGGGGAGGGCTCCCTATCTCATAGCCGAGGCTGTCGCGCTGCCGCTCGACAAGATCGGATCGTTCAATCCCTGGTGGGACATCGCCGCCGCCCGCCATGAATCCGCGGACTTCCGTCTGTTCATTTCATGATCACAAGCCCCTCTTGCCGCGCAAGCCGGCCAAGCCAAATCCGCTTCCCCTATGACCCGGCCTCCTAGAATCGGCGTGGGCGGCCCGGTTGGCTCCGGAAAGACCATGCTCTGCCTGAGGCTATGCCAGGAGCTGCGCGACCGCTACGAAATGGCGGTTGTCACAAACGACATCTACACGCTCGAAGACGCGCAATTTCTCACGCGCAACCACGCGCTCGCCCCAGACCGCATCGTCGGGGTGGAGACGGGAGGTTGCCCGCACACGGCAATCCGGGACGACACGACGATGAACGAGCAGGCGGTCCGCGCCCTGGAGGCAAAATTTTCGCAGCTGCGGCTCGTGCTCGTGGAAAGCGGGGGCGACAATCTTTCGGCCACGTTCTCTCCGGAGCTGGTCGATGCCTTCATCTACGTGATCGATGTCGCCGGCGGGGACAAGATCCCGAGAAAGGGCGGCCCCGCGATCCGATTCAGCGATCTTATGATAATCAACAAAATCGATCTTGCTCCCCACGTTGGGGCCGATCTTGACGTCATGGCACGCGATGCCAAACGGATGCGCGGCGAGCGGGCATTTGTCTTTTGCGACCTGAAGCGCGGCCACAACCTGGACAAAGTCGTCTCATGGATCGAGCACGAGGTGCTTTTTGGCGGCAAGCCGGGACAGCCTTGACTCGGACCTTCCGAGGCCTCTCCGGCCGCACCAACCCACCTCCACGGTGCCTTTGCCGCCCACTGATTTCCCGCAGAGTGCCGAGCCCAAGTTCTCCGGCCATCTTCGCCTCGAAGCGCGCCTGCAATCCGACGGGCGGACGAGCCTGGCTAAACAATCCTTCCGGGCGCCGTTTCACATAAGCAAGCCCTACTGGGACGGGCGCGTGCTCCAAGTGCGTGTCATCAATTCGACTGCCGGCATCCTCTCGGGAGACCGGCTCGATCTCGACGTTCGCACGGAATCCGGCGCCTCACTCCTTGTCGCGACGCCCGCAGCCACCCGCGCCTTCGTCATGCGAAGCGGCGCCGCGGAATGCAGCCAGCGCTTCGCAGTAGAGCCCGGAGCCTGGCTCGAATATTCGCCCGAGCCCCTTTTCCCCCATCGCGACACCAATTACGTCCAAGACACGCGAATCGAGGTGGCCGAAGGCGGCGAATTGTGCTTCGCGGACACACTTGCCCCGGGCAGGGCCGGCCGCGGGGAGATCTGGGCCTGGAAGCGGCTGCAAATCGCCCTGGAAGTCTCCATCGGAGGTGAAATCCTCCTGCGTGAAAGGTTCGACGGCGCGGGTCCCGATCTAGGCCGGCTCGCCTCGCATCACGGCATGCCCGAGGCGTGGTTCGCCACTGTGATAGTGATCTCCCCCCGCCTGGAAGCCGCCGACCCCCTTTGGGCGCGCATACGCGCCCTGCATGCCAAGCAACGCCGGGTCGGAGTGACGCGGTTGCGGAATTCCGCCTGGGTTGTCCGCATAATCGCGACCGGGAGCCAGTCGCTTCGCGACACGCTGGCCGAAATACGGGCGATCCTGGGCGAAAAGCTGGCCTCGCTGCAAAGCGACCTGCGCCGAATTTAGACTCAAAACAGGAAATAACGCTGCGCCATCGGCAGGACCTTGGCGGGCTCGCAAACCAGCTCGCGGCCGTCGGCTTTTACCATATAGGTTTCCGGATCGACTTCGATCCTGGGAAGGGCGTCGTTGAGCACCATGTCGCGCTTTCCGAGGCTGCGGGTGTGTTTCACGGCTTCAAGCCGGCGCCTGTCCCCCAAGTCTGCAAGGGCCTTGGAGCCAAGCGATGCCGCGCTCACGAAGGTGAGGCTTGTCGCGCCGACGGCCCGTCCGAAGCCGCCAAACTGCCGCCGGTAGAACATCGGCTGGGGCGTCGGAATCGAGGCATTGGGATCGCCCATATTGGCGCAGGCGATGAAGCCGCCCTTAAGGATCAGCTCGGGCTTCACGCCGAAAAAGGCGGGCTTGAAAATGACGAGATCGGCCCATTTCCCGACCTCGATCGAGCCAACCAAATGCGCGATTCCGTGCGCGACCGCCGGATTGATCGTGTATTTCGCCAGGTAGCGCAGGGCGCGAAAATTGTCGGCAGCCGCATGCGACTTTCCCGAAAGGGTCCCGAATTGCGCCTTCATCTTGTGGGCGGTCTGCCAGGTGCGTATGATCACCTCGCCCACCCGGCCCATGGCCTGGCTGTCGCTCGACATCATCGATATCGCGCCCAAGTCGTGCAGCCAGTCCTCCGCAGCTATCGTTTCCGGGCGAATGCGCGACTCGGCAAAGGCCACGTCTTCGGGAATTTTTGAATCGAGGTGGTGGCACACCATCAGCATGTCGAGGTGCTCGTCGATCGTGTTGACCGTGTAGGGCCGGGTGGGGTTGGTTGAAGATGGAAGCACATTGGGCTCCCCGCAGACCCGGATAATGTCCGGCGCGTGGCCGCCGCCCGCCCCTTCCGAGTGGAAGGTGTGGATCGTCCTGCCCTTGAATGCCTTGATCGTCTCCTCAACGAAACCGGATTCGTTGAGTGTGTCCGTGTGGATCGCCACCTGGACGTCGAATTCATCCGCAACGCCGAGGCAGACGTCGATCGCCGCCGGTGTCGTGCCCCAGTCCTCGTGGAGCTTGAGTCCGATCGCGCCGGCGCGGATCTGCTCCCGGAGAGGCTCCGGTGTGGAACAGTTTCCCTTGCCGAGAAACCCCAGGTTCATCGGAAATGCCTCCGCAGCCTCGAGCATCCTGCGCAGATTCCATGCGCCGGGTGTGCAAGTCGTCGCAAATGTGCCTGTGGCCGGCCCGGTTCCGCCGCCGATCATCGTCGTTATGCCGCTCGAAAGCGCCTCATCGATCTGCTGCGGACAGATGAAATGGATGTGCGTATCGATGCCTCCGGCCGTCACGATGCACCCTTCGGCAGCGATCACTTCGGTCGCCGCCCCGATGATCATCCGGCTCTTCCGTCCCGTCGCGGGGTCAGGAAAAACAGAGCCAATTCCCCTCTGTATTCCCGGGTTGCCCGCATGGCCGATTCCAACGATGCGGCCCCCCTTTACTCCAACGTCGGCCTTGATGATTCCGAGCCGGGCATCGAGGATCAGCGCATTGGTGAGGACGAGATCGAGCGACTCGGCGTCCGTGGCGACCGGCGATTGCCCCATCCCGTCGCGGATCACCTTTCCCCCGCCAAAGGTCACCTCGTCCCCAACGGCGCCCGCCTCGACGATCAAGTCGCGCTCGACCTCGATGAAAAGTTCCGTGTCGGCAAGCCGAACGCGGTCGCCGACGGTGGGACCGTACATTTCGGCGTATTGACGGCGGGAGAGGGAGCGCGGCATTGCGCGGATTATTTCCTCCTGCTGAGCTTCCCTGTTTTGGCCGAGGCTGCGGAATGGCGCCCGGGCCTCCCGGCGGCGCCGGTGCGCCCGCCATCCAACTTGCCATTGATCCTGCCGTTTAGGCCGAACACCTCCCGCTCGCCGGCGATGGCGACGAGTCCGACACGCTTTGTATCTCCGGATTCGAAGCGCACGGCGGTTCCCGCAGGTATGTCGAGGCGGAAGCCCCTCGAGGAGGCCCTGTCGAACCGAAGCGCCTCGTTGACCTCGAAAAAATGGAAATGGGATCCCACCTGGATCGGGCGGTCGCCGGTATTCACCACTTCGAGCGTCTTCGCGTCGAGCCCCGCGTTCGCCTTGATGTCGGGCGCGCCGGCCTTGACGAGAATTTCACCGGGAATCATCGGATGGGGTTGTGAACGGTTACGAGTTTCGTGCCGTCGGGAAATGTGGCCTCGACCTGAACCTCATGGATCATGCCGGCCACTCCATCCATAACATCGTCCAGCCTGAGCACGGTGCTCCCGAAGCTCATGAGTTCGGCGACCGATTTCCCGTCGCGCGCACCCTCGATGATTTCGTAGCTGATCAAGGCCACGGCCTCGGGGTAATTGAGCTTCAAGCCGCGCGCCATGCGCCGGCGAGCAAGGTCGGCGGAAACCACGATCAGGAGCTTTTCGCATTCTCGCGGCGTCAGGTGCATGACCGCGGGAGCCAGGTGTGATCAGCGATTATGATGACGATTCCGCGCATGTTTGGACTTGCTGCTTGGCCGCTTAATTTTGCGACATTCGGCTCAATTGCCAGAAAAAGATACACCCGCGCCTTCATATAAGCACAGGCGGCTGTCGGACACGAAGTGTCCCGTAAATCTTAGAAGGTCCATGCCAGGCTAGCCGTAACGACGCCGCGGTTGACCGCTTCGGGGTTTGGAATCTTCTTCATGTTTCCTTGCTGGGTCCAGGCGCCGTTACCGCCTGCGAATGACCAGCCCACAATAAGCTTGGTGGACTTGTTGATAGCGAACGGCGAAGTGAAGCCCACCAGCCAATAGTTCCCGCCGTCGTCGACATCGGGTGTCGCCCCGTTGACGGCATCGGTGCCCCGATAGGTTCCGACCGTGCCGACCAGATCCAGCTCTGTGCCCATGTCCTTCAATGGCACCGTATAGGCGACGTCGAATTCATAGGCGGCTTGCCTAGTTCATGCCTTGTTTGGCCGGATTAAGGTTCGCATGAGGATGGTTGGCAGAGGCGCTTCCGATGAGTCCGTTACGTTCTTTCATTGAGGATCTTATAATATAATCCGGCCCGGATTTCCGCAGCCGCTGTGAGGCCGGGTTTATGCTTTTTTGCCGTCTTTAGGCCGCCATTTTATGTGCGTCGGGTCGCCGTCTAGCCCACAATGCGCGGCTGTGACAAAAAAGAAACGAATATGCGAAGGATTGGCAAGGATGCTGCTTGGAAGCGCCTCAGCGGAGGCTGTGTCCTCCGACCCACAGCAACTACACAAACCCAAACATCAATATAATATGAAACTGCGCTTCTGTCTCGGCAGCCTCGCGGCCTTGGCGGCACTTTCTCCGGCCTTCGGGCAGGTGAAACTTAACGACACGGTTACCGTGACGGGATGGGCCACCGGGTCGTATCAGTATACGCAACCATCCACAGGCCCCTCGTTTGATTCAGCAAATATAGACGCTGCGCTCCTCGGCGTCACGATTACGCCACCAAAAACGCCAATCACAGGGACGTTCAGCGTCTACTATCGGCCATCTGGCGAGGGCGGAGTAAGCCCTACAGGGAGCGAACTCACCCTGCTGGATGCGTATATCGCCGACGCGGTGAACAGCACGGTCACGATTACAGCGGGCAAGTTTCTCAGCTATCTGGGTTACGAATCTTTCTATTTAGACTTGGATAACATGATCACCCTGGCCAACCAGCAGTTCCTCGCGCCTATTCCGGGCTACCACGAGGGCGTAAAGCTGGATTACCAGCCGGACAAGACCGACGTGATGGGCGTGGCCGTGGTCGACTCGCTCTACCAAAAGCCCGGCTACGCCGCGACCGAAGGCCTCGGGGATTTCAAGCACCAGGCCGGTTTCGAGGGTTATTACCAGAACACGACGGTAACGAATCTCACGGTCTGGATCGGCGCTGGCGTCGAAACGCCGGTCAATCCGGGCGTGGACACGAGCGGGGTCGTGATGCCGCACGGCAACAGCGTTTATGTGATCGACGGGTGGATGTCGTACGTCATCGACAAGAATAACGACACGTTCGTCGCCGAGGAGATCTACAAGAACGGCGGCAATGGCGACACCGGCTCCAACTGGCTCACCTACTTCCAGTACAACTTCAATCCGAAGACCTACGCGTGGTTCAGCGTCAGCGGCGAGGATGTGACGGACGGGATCAACTACGTCAAATTCAGCGTCAGCCCGACCTACAACATTACCCCCAACTTGGCGGTCCGCGCGCAATATTCGTATACTGATTACAACGGATTGACCTCAAAATACAACTTCGGGTGGACGGCGCATACGGCCAACTTCTACGGCGTGCAAATGATCGTGAAGTTCTGATTGCGCCCGGCCTCCGTCTCGTTCGGTTTCCCATGCCACGCCGGGCGCTCCCCGGCGTGGCGCACGTTCAGTTCAATCAATATTCACCATGCGCAAGACACTGCAAACGATTCTAATCGGCTGCGCCCTTGTGGGCGCGCTTGGCATTTCCGCCCGGTCCGCTCGGGCGCAGGACCAAAAAACGGTAAAGGTGGGAGTCCTTCACTCCCTTTCCGGCACGATGGCTATCAGCGAGACCTCGCTTCGCGACGTCCTTCTTTACGCCTTCGACGAGATCAACGCCAAGGGTGGCGTCATGGGGTACAAGATCGAGCCGGTTGTCGTCGACGGCGCGTCGAATTGGCCCCTGTTCGCGGAGAAGGCCAAGGAGTTGCTCGAGGAGGACAAAGTGGCCGTGACGTTCGGCTGCTGGACGTCCGTCAGCCGCAAATCCGTACTCCCAGTATTTGAAAAAGACAACGGGCTGCTCTTTTACCCCGTGCAATACGAGGGCGAGGAGCTTTCCAAGAACATATTCTACACGGCCGAGGCGGTGAACCAGCAGGCGACGCCCGCGGTCGATTACCTCCTGGAGCAGGGCAAAAAGAAGTTCTACCTCATTGGAACCGACTACGTCTATCCGCAGACGACCAACCTGATCCTATACAAGTACCTTCTCCTCCACGGCGTCCCGGTCGAGAACATCGGCGGCGGCCTGCGCAAGGACGACAAGGGCAACGTGATTTCCGCCGGCAAGTACGTGCCGTTCAGCTGGACCGACTTCCAGCAGATCGTCGCCGACATCAAGCAGTTCGCCGCCAGCGGCGACGCCTGCGTGATCAACACGATTAACGGAGATTCCAACACGTCGTTCTTCAACGAGATTGTTGCGGCCGGCCTCACGCCGTCGGATTGCCCCGTCGTATCTTTCAGCCTGGCTGAAGACGAGCTGCGTGGCATGCCGACCGAGCACCTGGTCGGCGAACTCGGCTGCTGGACCTACTTCATGTCGATCAAGTCGCCCGAAAACCAGGCCTTCCTTTCCAACTGGGACGCCTGGCTCGCCAGCGAAAACCATCCGGGCGTCGTGAAGGAAAAGCGGGCGGTCGACAGCCCGATGGTGCTGTCCTACGACGGCGTCTATCTGTGGAAGGCGGCTGTGGAGAAGGCGGGCAGCTTCGACGTGGACAAGGTCCGAGCCGCGCTGGAAACGGGGGACATCAGCTTCGTCGGGCCCGGCGGCAAGGTGACGATGCAGGCGAACCATCACGTGACCAAGACCGTCTACATTGGAGAAACCATGGCCAACGGCCAATTCAAGATCCTCAAGGAGTTTCCTGACGTCTACGGCGAGCCATTCCAGCTGAAGACGCTGGATGAAAAGCTTTCGGCCATGAACATGAACAAATAAGGCCGGGCGTTCCGCCCCCGATCCGCGTCGTTGCTTGCGGCCGGGATCGGGAACGGATTAAGCTTAAGGAGGGGCGGGGTTTTGACTCCGCCCCTTTTTTTCTCATGCTGTTTAGATTGCGCATAGCCCTCCTGCTTCTGCTCGGCGCCTTCGGTGTGCCTCGGCTGTCCGCGGCACCTGCGCCCGGGGAGGCCGCCGTCCGCTCGACCCTGGTGCAGGCGATCCTGAGCGAAGGTGCGGAGCAGCAGAGGCTCCTGGGCGACCTTTCCGCCTCCGGATCGCGGCTGGCACACGACGTCCTGACCGCGTGGACCAGCGACGAGGTTTTTGTCTACCCCGCTCCGAATGGAGCGAAGGTGCCCGTGTTGCTCGAAGACCAGAAAGACTCGCAAGGAAAGGCTCGCGCCATCCGGATTGACGACGGCCGGCCGCTTGTGGACGGCGCGGGCCGGGAGCTGCGCTTCACAGCGGACGACTTGAAGTCAGCCGACACCGACATGCGCCTGCGGAGCACCATCCAGCAGGCGATGGACGAGATCGCCCTGGCGGACCCGCAGGCCGACGAGCGCCACTCGGCGGTGGTCAAGCTCGGCAACTCGCAAAAGCCGCGTTATATTCCGGTCCTGCAGGCCAGGCTGGGGGTAGAAACCAACGCAGAGGTCCGCAAGGCACTGAGCGAGTCGATCGCGATGCTGCAACTCGGCGACGCGGATCCCAAGGTGAGGATCTCGGCAATCAACCGGCTAGGCGAACTCCAGGCTCTCGGCTGTATCGATATGCTCAATCGGGTCGAGAAGGGCGGGCCGCCCGAGGTGACCGCCGCCGCCGAGAATGCGATCACGGGCATCAACCGGCACATAGAAACGGTCAATTTCCTCGGAACAATATTCCGTGGATTGAGCCAGGGCTCCATCTTGCTGGTCGTCGCGCTCGGCCTGGCGATCACCTTCGGACTGATGGGCATCATCAACATGGCGCACGGCGAGATGATCGCCGTCGGGGCCTACACGAGCTACGTGGTCCAGAACCTGTTCGGCTCCGGTTTCGGTTTTCACATCACGCTGCCCTTTAGTTTCGGCGGCAGGATGATCGGATTCGGATTCTCGCTGCCGGGGCTTCACGCGACGGGCTGGTGGTATGAAAGCTATTTCGTGTTCGTCCTCCCGCTGAGCTTCCTCATGGCGGCCCTGGCCGGCCTGGTCGTGGAACGGGCGATAATCCAGTTCCTGTATCGGCGCCCGCTCGAATCGCTCCTCGCGACGTGGGGCGTTTCCCTGGTGATGCAGCAGCTTTTCCGCATGGTGTTTGGCGCCAATAACGTGCAGGTGAACTCTCCCGCCTGGCTGCTCGGCCATTTCAGCGTCCACGACATCGAGTTCGGTTACAACCGGGTCTTCGTCATCGGCTTTGCCGTGGCGATCGTCTTTGGCACCTACCTCCTTCTGACAAAGACGCCTCTCGGGCTGCTGATCCGATCCGTGATGCAGAACCGCGACATGGCATCGTGCCTGGGCGTGCGCACGGGGCGCGTCAACATGCTGACCTTTGCCTTCGGCTCCGGACTGGCGGGCCTGGCCGGAGCTTTCATCTCCCTGATCGACAATGTCGGCCCGAGCCTTGGACAGACGTACATCGTGGACAGCTTCATGACAGTGGTCGTTGGCGGGGTCGGAAGCATCGTCGGCACAGTCTGCTCCGCCGTGGGCATCGGCACGTCCGACCAAGTCCTCCAGCAGGTGTTTGGGTCTCCGGTCATGGGCAAGATTGTCGTCCTGGTCGCCATCATCCTTTTCCTGCAATGGAAACCCGGCGGACTGTTCACGACGCGAACCCGAAGCCTCGACTGACCCATGCCCAGCGCCAGCGACACGACCGTCATCCGGGCAGGAATGCTGCGCCGGATTCCGGGCGCGTTCGAATACAGCGTGGTCGCGGCCCTGGCTGTCGCAGTTATCGTCGTGCTGCCGTGCCTGAACGCCTTCACGGCGCCGGCGAGCTGGTGCCACGTGAGCGATTTCAGCATCAACTTGTACGGCAAATACCTGAGCTATGCCGTGCTGGCGATCAGCGTCGACCTGCTCTGGGGCTACACGGGCCTGCTCAGCCTCGGCCAGTGTCTGTTCTTCTCACTCGGAGGCTATGCGCTCGGCATGCACCTCATGCTGATGATCGGAAAACTCGGCCAGTATCACAGCGATCTGCCCGATTTTATGGTCTTTCTCGGGTATCCCAGGCTTCCGTCGCATTGGGTGCCCTTTCGCCATTTTTGGTTCGCCGCAGCCGCCGTCATCTGGGTTCCCGCCTGCGTCGCGCTGATCTTCGGATTCCTGGCCTTCCGCTCGCGCATCCGCGGGGTCTATTTTGCGATCCTGACCCAGGCTCTGACCTACGCGTCCTGCCTCCTGTTCTTCCGCAATGATTTCACGTTCGGCGGCAACAACGGGCTCACGGACTTCAAATTCCTCGTCGGCTACGACCTCCGTAATCCCGCGACGCAGCGCGGCCTCTATATTTGCACGAGCATCCTCCTTCTCGGAACTTATCTCATGTGCAAATGGCTCACCAAGACAAAATTCGGCAAGGTGCAAAGGGCCGTTCGCGACAGCGAGAACCGGGTCCTATTCTCCGGCTATGCCACCGCCAATTTCAAGCTGTTCGTCTTTGTCCTGAGCGCGGTCATCGCCGCTCTTGCGGGCGCGTTGTATGTGCCGCAGGTCGGAATCATCAATCCGAGCGAGATGGCTCCGGATAAGTCCCTGGAGGCCGTCGTTTGGGTTGCCGTGGGCGGGCGCGGAACGCTGGTCGGCCCGATCCTGGGCGCAATCTTCGTCAATGCGCTGAAGAGCTGGGCGACGCGGGCTTATCCAGACCTCTGGCTGATCATCCTTGGCGCCTTGTTCATGATCGTCGTCCTGTTCCTGCCGGGCGGAATCGTGAGCCTTCCCGGCCAGATCGCCGCCTGGCGGCGCCGAAAGGCCCCGGCTCCGGCCGCGGCCGCGCCCGGGCCCAATGCGGACCCCAAGCCGCAGAGCAACGCGACGAAAGCCGCACGCACCTCGCCATGAGCAAGGAATTCATCCTCACCGTCGAGGACGTGAGCAAGGAGTTCGACGGCTTCAAGGCCATCTCGAATCTCAACTTCTATCTCGACCGGGGAGAGATGCGCGTGGTCATCGGTCCGAACGGCGCCGGAAAATCCACCTTTTTCGACCTGCTGACGGGGCGCACCAAGCCGGACACCGGGCGGATCGAGTTCGGACGCGACACCGACCTGACCAAGCTCAACGAATACGAAATCAACCGTCTCGGGATCGGGCGCAAGTTCCAGACGCCTTCGGTCTATGTGGATCACACCGTGCTCGAAAACCTGCTGCTCTCCCTCAAGGGGTCGCGCGGGGTGTTTGCCGCGATATTCAACCGCACCACGCCGGCCCAGCGCGACCGAATCGCCGACCTGCTCAAGCTGATCCGCCTCGAATCGAAGCGGGACCTGCTGGCCGGCCGGCTCGCGCACGGCGAGAAGCAATGGCTCGAGATCGGAATGCTGCTCGCCCAGGATCCCGAGCTGCTATTGGTCGACGAGCCGGCCGCCGGCATGACCGACGAGGAGACCCATCGCACGGGCGAGTTGCTCATCAGCCTCGCGGGCCGGCACAGTCTGATCGTGGTCGAGCACGACATGACTTTCGTCCGGCAGATCGCCCAGGACCGCAAGATCACCGTCCTCCACCAGGGCAGCGTGCTGTGCGAAGGCAGGTTTGAGGAGGTCCAGGGCAATCCGAAGGTGCGCGAGGTCTACCTCGGCCGGGGAAAGCTCTCAAAGTGAGCGCGCTGCTCAAACTATCCGGCGTCGAGGGCGACATCGGGGGCTCGCGAATCCTGCGCGGGGTCAATCTCGAGGTGTCCTCCGGACAGGTTGCCTGCCTCATGGGCCGCAACGGCGTCGGCAAATCCACGACGCTGCGGACAATCATGGGCCTGAGGACCAAGCAGGCCGGCGCCCTCGTCTTCGACGGGCGCCCGCTCGATCCGCTCAGTACGGCCCAGAGGGCCTTCGCCGGAATCGGCTATGTCCCGCAGGGTCGCGATATTTTCCCCCACCTCACAGTCGACGAAAACCTGGAGGTTGGCATTTTGCTGCATCCGCGCTCCAGGGCTGAGGCCCGGGAGGACCGCGAACGCGTCTACGCGCTCTTCCCCGTGCTTCAATCGATGCTCGCGCGCAAGGGCGGCGTCCTCAGCGGCGGCCAGCAGCAGCAGCTCGCCATAGCCCGGGCGCTGCTGACCCGACCGAAGCTTCTGATGCTCGACGAGCCGACCGAGGGGATCCAGCCGTCCATTATCGAACAGATCGGGGAGACGCTCGCCAGGTTGAAGAGCCAGGGGGGCCTGTCCATCCTCCTCGTCGAGCAATACGTCGACTTCTGCCGGGCGGTCGGCGACAGCTTTTACGCGATGGATCGCGGCCTGATTGTCGCCTCGGGTCCGATTGCGGACTTGACCGATAAAGTCGTGAGGGCCCACTTCGAGGTCTAGCGGCATGAACCTCACGCCGCTGAACCTGAGCGTGGGCCATTCCAATTTCACGGGAAAAGCTTCGCCGGATAAAGCCGCTGCCGGACCAGACCCGCGATCGCTGCGGCGACCCTTGGCTTGTCGTCCCGGTAGGTGACCCCAAACCAAGGGCTGCTCGCGGCAAGGACACGCACCCGGACCGCCTTTTTTCCGATCATCGCCGAAATCGCGACCGGCAGGTAGAATTCCGCCGCAGGATCGGTGCCCTTTGAAGCAAGAAACGCCGAAAGCTCGGATTCGAGCGCGGGAAATAACGCGGGTGTGAAGCCCCAGCAATTCATCGAAACCGTCTCTTCTCCGGAATAGATCCGTCCCGGGCCGACATCGGCAGGCGTGATGCCGGTCCGCTCATCGATCGCATTCAGGCTTCCCCCGTCCACCGAACAGATGCCGCGCGCCACCCCGCCATTTTCCGACAGAGTTCCGGCGAGCCGGAATCCCACCATCGCGAATTCATCCGTCGGGCCGGCCTCAGTCAGAAATGCGCCCAATCGGCGAAAGGAGTCCGTTCCATAGAAGTCGTCCGCATTGATGACGGCAAAGGGTTCGCGCACGCACTTGCGCGCGCACCACACGGCGTGGCCCGTGCCCAGCGGCTTCGTCCGACCCGCGTTCGGCTTAAATCGGGCCGGCAGATCCTCTGGAGACTGGAATACATAATCTACCTCCGCGCGGCCCGCGTATTTGGCTCCGATATTTTCACGAAACGCGCCTTCGATGTCCCTGCGAATGACAAAGACAATCCGGCTGAATCCGGCGCGCAGCGCGTCGAATACCGCATAATCGAGCATTGTTTCGCCGCCCGGCCCGACCGGATCGATTTGTTTCAAGCCGCCGTAGCGGGAACCCAAGCCGGCCGCCAGTATTACAAGAGTGCAGGACATAAGCTAGCTCACCGAGTATTCATACCGATAGCAGCTTGCCACAATATTGGCTCATATGTGAAGCGGGTAGTGTCCCGATCTGGAGAAACAATGCCTCCCGAGGAGTTGCTGCCGCCTCCTCCGTCTCTGGGCTGCAATCCGGCTTGCAGTTACTGCAAGCGGATCTTGGCAGCCGGCCTTGACGGAGGTCCGTGCCTTGGCAGCATCCGACGAGGGGGCATTGTTTCTCCAGATCGGGACACTACACATTACCCTCGGCGCTTGATTCCGCCGCCGGCCGGCCTAACCTCCACGCGCCATGACGAAACACCCCACCCTGTTCGCAGGCGTCACAGTCGTGACGAAAGCCAACGTCTATTTTGACGGCGGCGTATTGAGCCACACCGTGCTCTTCCCCGGAAATGTGAAGAAAACCCTGGGTATAATCCGGCCGGGCAGCTACCACTTCAACACCGAGGCGCCCGAGCGCATGGAGATCATCTCAGGCGAGTGCCGCGTCAAGCTGGACACCGGCGGCCCCGAGATTGCGTATGCCGCCGACAGCTTTTTCGATGTTCCGGGCAAAAGCGGATTCCAGATCGGAGTCGCGTCCGGAATTTGCGAATACATCTGCTCGTTTCAAAGCTAGGACAAGCGGCGTCCTCGGTCGCTTGGTACGCGGCGAAACGCTGGCGCGTTCCGCTACCGTAGCGGAAGCCGCCAGGCTTTCGCGGAACCGGCCCGCGTTTCAGCGGCGCCAACGAAATTGCGTGGCGCCCAGGCTCGAATCGTCCTCCCCGCGCTTGAAGACTCCCACGGCGGCCCAGGCGAGCGCGCCGATCAGAAGAACCAGGACGGCGACCGAAAAGCCCGGCGGAAAAAAGTAGCGGCCGAGCACCGCCCCCCTCATCAGATCGACCGCGTACGCAACCGGGTCGAAATACGTTGCGACCTGAATCCAGTGCGGCGCATTCCCCAGGGGGTAGAGGGCCCCTGAAAGAAAAAACATCGGAAGCAGGACGGCGTTGCTGACCACGGGAAACACGGTCGTCGACGTGAATCGCGCCGCCACGGCGACTCCCATCGCGGAAAAGACAAAAGCGGACAATAGCATGGTCCCGATGAGCTCGAGGACGGTTCCGAAATCCAGCGACACCCCGGCGAGAGGGGCGAACGGCAGGATTATCAGCGCCTGGACAAAAGCCTGGAGGGCTCCCGAGGTTATTTTCCCGAACGCGATCGCCGCCCGCGGAATGGGAGCCACAAGGACCGCTTTGAAAAACCCGATTTGGCGGTCGAAGACGATGACGATGGCCGCGAATGTGGCCGAAAATAAAAGCGAGAGCCCCAATACGCCCGGAAAAATGTACCGGCTGTACCCTCCCCCGCCGAGCCGCGAGATTCCGCCGATGCCGGCCCCCAGGACAAAAAGGTACAGCAAGGGCTGCGCAAGCCCCGCGATCAACCGGGCGCGGTCGAGCCAGGCCCGCTTGAGATCCAGATAGACGATTGCGCAGATGGCCCGGATCATGGCTGTGCGCCTTGCGGGGGACCCGCTCGCTCGCTTGGAACGGGCTCATTCCCGGCAAGTCCGCGGCCGGTGAGGCCGAGGAAAACATCCTCAAGGCTAGGCGCATGGACTTCCACCCGTTCGACTTTCACCGGGAGGTCGCGGAGCAGTTCCGGCAGTATCGCCGCCGGGTCCGGGTGGGTGAACATGATCTCTGCGCCCTTCCCTTCGCAGGTGAGCCCGCGCCGGCCGAGCCAGGCCCGCGCCTCCGCGTCATCGGCCGTCTGCAGCCGCACGACCCCTCCGCCGAGCCGCGCCTTGAGAGCCCGGGGAGTGTCCACGGCCACGATGCGACCAGCGTCGATCAACGCGATGCGGTCCGCAACCTCGGCCTCCTCCATATAATGCGTCGTGAAAAACACCGTCCTGCCCGATTCGGCCAGCGAGCGAATGTGGCTCCAAAACACCCGCCTCGCGTCGACGTCGAGCCCAAGAGTCGCTTCGTCGAGAAAAAGAATGGCCGGATCCGTCACTAGGGAGCGGGCGAGTTCCAGCTTGCGCCTCTGCCCGCCGGAAAGCTTTTCCGCAGGGCGGTCACCGGCTTCCGAAAGCCCGAGGCTTTCGAGAAGCTCCGCCGCGCGCCGCCGGGCGGTGGACACCGGAAGGCCGAAAAAAAGCCCCATGAGAAGCAGGTTGTCGCGCCCGGAGAGCCGACGCTCGATTGCAGGCTCCTGAAATACGATGCCCATCGCCCGCCTCACGGCATTGCGTTCCGAAACAACGTCGTATCCGAGCACCCTTGCCGTGCCCGCGGTCGGCGCTCTCAAGGTCGCAAGGATGGAAAAAAGGGTCGTTTTCCCGGCTCCATTCGGCCCGAGCAGCGCGAATATCTCGCCCCGTTGCACGGTAAGGTCGATGCCCCGAAGCGCCTCCACGGCCCCGTATCGCTTCACGAGCCCGCTCACCTCCACTGCGGGTGGTAACTCTGCGGGAGATGATGGGGCGGTCGTCACGCTGCGGCGCGGATATTCTTATGGGTTGCGGGCCGTGTCCATCGCAACAAATGATGCGATTTTACGGCAAGTCCGTGTATCCCATTAGAAAGCGATCGCATTCGCGCGCGGCTCCCCGCCCCTCATTGATCGCCCAGACCACCAAGCTTTGCCCGCGTCGGCAGTCCCCTGCAGCAAAAACTCCGGTAAGACTGGTCGCGTACTTCTCGTATTCGGCCTTGATATTTGTTCTGGCATCCACGACGACGCTCAGTTCCTTGAGCAGCGGCTGCTCCGGCCCGAGAAAGCCCATGGCGAGCAGGACCAACTGCGCAGGCCTCGTCTCCTCGCTGCCCGGCTCCTCGACGGGCACGAACTGGCCCTTTTCATTGCGGTCCCAGCGGATCCGGACGGTGACAAGTTCCTTCACGTTGCCCGCGTCATCGCCGATGAATCTTTTCACGGTTGTCAGATAGACGCGGGGATCGGCGCCAAAGCGGGCCGCGGCCTCCTCCTGTCCATAGTCCAGCTTGTAGACTTTCGGCCATTCGGGCCAGGGATTGTCGACCGCCCGGTCCATCGGCGGCTTGGGGAGGATTTCAATCTGAGTCAGGCTCCGGCATCCCTGCCGCATGGCGGTGCCCACGCAGTCCGTTCCGGTGTCGCCGCCGCCGATCACGACGACGTCCTTGTCCCGCGCATGAATGGGCGCGCCCTCGGGGCGCCCGCCGAGAACGGCCTTCGTGTTCGCGGTCAGGTATTCCATCGCGAAATGAACGCCCTTAAGCTTGCGGCCATCGACCGGCAGGTCGCGCGGCTGGGTGGCGCCCGTGCAGATCACGGTCGCGTCGAATTCCCTCAAAAATATCTGGGGCTCGACATTATCGCCGACGTCGGCGTTGCAAAGGAACTTGATCCCCTCCTCCTGCATGAGCCGGATCCTGCGCGCGACCACCTTCTGTTTGTCGAGCTTCATGTTCGGGATCCCGTACATGAGCAGTCCGCCCGGTCGGTCGGCCCGCTCGTAGACGCTGACCAAGTGTCCGGCCCGGTTGAGCTGCGCCGCCGCGGAAAGCCCAGCGGGGCCGGAACCGATGACGGCGACTCTCTTTCCCGTGCGCGACGCGGGCGCCTCCGGCACGACCCAGCCTTCCTCCCACCCGCGATCGATGATCGTGTTTTCGATGTTCTTTATGGTCACCGGCGGATCCGTGATGCCCAAAACGCACGACCCCTCGCAGGGAGCGGGACAAACTCGGCCCGTGAACTCAGGGAAGTTGTTGGTCCTGTGCAGCCGGTCGAGCGCCTCGTGCCAGAGCCCCCGGTATATCAGATCGTTCCACTCGGGAATCAGGTTGTTGATCGGGCAGCCCGACGCCGCACCGTTGAGAAGCTTTCCCGTATGGCAAAACGGCACGCCGCAATCCATGCAACGCGCGCCCTGCTTGCGGAGCTTGTCCTCCTCCATGTGGTGGTGGAACTCATTCCAGTCGCGGATCCGCTCAAGCGCAGCCCGGTCCACGGGAAGCTCCCGCAGATACTCAATGAATCCTGTTGGTTTGCCCATCGGTTAAGTTTGAAGCCGGATTGGGGACGCGTCAGTTTCCGCCCACTCGGGACAGATCGCGGGCATTCTCCTCAAACGCGGCCATCACCGCCTCGTCGCCGGTGAGCCCCTGCGCCTGGACGCGACGCACGCAGGCGAGCACCCGCTTGTAATCCTTGGGCATGATCTTGACGAAAAGCGGCACCATATGGTCCCATTCGCTAAGCACTTTCTGGGCCCGCGAACTCTTCGTATGGGCGAGGTGCCGTTCGACAAGCGAGCGCACCTCCGCGATTTCGGCGGGATCGTCGAGCTTTTCGACGCCGACCATCTGAAGATTGACGCGGTTCGCGAAGTCCCCGCGCTCGTCGAGAACGTAGGCGATGCCACCGGACATGCCGGCGCCAAAGTTGCGGCCCGCGGGTCCGAGGACAACAACGCGCCCTCCCGTCATGTATTCGCAGCCGTGGTCGCCCACGGATTCGACCACGGCGCTTATTCCGCTGTTTCGGACGCAGAACCGTTCTCCGGCCATTCCGCGGATGTACGCCTCGCCGCTGGTCGCCCCATAAAAGGCCACGTTTCCAACGATGATGTTTTCCTCAGGCACGAACGTGGAACCCTTCGGCGGATATACGATGATCTTCCCGCCCGACAGTCCCTTGCCGATATAGTCGTTTGCGTCCCCCTCAAGGACGAAGGTCATGCCCCGCGGAATGAACGCTCCGAAGCTTTGCCCGGCCGAGCCCTGGAAATGCACGCGAATCGTGTCATCCGGGAGGCCGGAGGCGCCCCACTTTTTCGTAAGCTCGGAGCCGGTGATCGTGCCGACGACCCGGTGGACGTTGCGGATAGGCATCTTTGCGACGACCTTCTCGCCGCGCTCGATGGCCGGCTGGCAAATATCCAGAAGGGTCGTCAGGTCGAGGGACTTTTCGAGCCCGTGCTCCTGTGAAATCTTGCAGTAGCGGCCGACGTCGTCGTCAACGTCCGGCCGGTAGAGGATGGCGCTGAAGTCCAGGCCCTTCGCCTTCCAATGGTCGACGGCCGTCCTAGCCTCGAGTCTGTCGGCGCGGCCGATCATCTCATTGACGGTCCGGAAGCCCAGGGACGCCATGATGCCGCGCAGATCCTCGGCAATAAACCGCATGAAATTGATCACGTGCTCGGGCTTGCCCGCAAACTTCGCCCGCAGAACCGGATCCTGGGTGGCGACGCCGGCCGGGCAGGTGTTCAAATGGCACACGCGCATCATGATGCAGCCGCTTGCTACAAGAGGAGCCGTGGCAAAGCCGAACTCCTCGGCGCCGAGAAGCGCCGCGATCGCGACGTCGCGGCCGGTCTTGAGCTGTCCGTCGGTCTCGACGGCAATTCGGCTGCGCAGATTGTTGAGGACGAGGGTCTGGTGCGTCTCGGCAAGCCCGAGCTCCCACGGCAGTCCCGCGTGTGCGATCGAAGTCTGCGGCGAAGCGCCGGTGCCACCGTCGTAGCCGCTTATCAGAACGACGTCGGCGTGCGCCTTTGCGACGCCGGCCGCAATCGTGCCCACACCCACCTCCGCGACCAGCTTCACGCTGATGCGGGCGTGCCGGTTGCCGTTCTTCAGGTCGTGAATCAGCTCGGCCAGGTCCTCGATCGAATAGATGTCGTGGTGCGGCGGCGGGGAAATGAGCCCCACTCCGGCCGTCGTGAGCCGGGTCTTGGCGATCCAGGGATAGACTTTGGTTCCAGGCAGCTGCCCGCCCTCCCCGGGCTTGGCGCCCTGCGCCATCTTGATCTGCAGTTCGCGGGCGTTGACCAAGTATTCGCTCGTGACACCGAACCGGCCGGAGGCCACCTGCTTTATGGCGGAATTCGCCGAGTCCCCGTTGGGCAGCGGCTTGTAGCGCTCCGGGTCCTCGCCGCCCTCGCCGGTGTTGCTCTTGCCGCCAATGCGGTTCATCGCGATCGCGAGCGTCTCGTGTGCCTCCTTCGAGATCGAGCCATACGACATCGCGCCGGTCTTGAAGCGCTTCATGATCACCTCGGCCGGCTCGACCTCCTCCAGGGGAACCGCGGTCGCGGCCTTGAAATCGAGCAGGCTCCGCAGCGTGCAGAGTTTCCGCGACTGATCGTTGATGGTCCGGGCGTATTCCTTGTACACCGCAGCGTTTCCTGTGCGGACGGCCTTTTGCAGGAGGTGGATCGACTCGGGGGTGAATGTGTGGGCCTCGCCGTCCGTCCTCCACCGATACAGTCCGCCCGGGGGGAGAACGTGCCCGTTGACGGGCCGCGAGGGAAAAGCGGCGTGATGGCGGGCCAAAACCTCCTGGGCGATCACATCGAGGCCGATGCCGCCGACGCGGGAGGAGGTTCCGGTGAAATAATGATCGATCACGTCCTGCCGCAGGCCGAGGGCTTCGAAAACCTGGGCTCCGCGATAGCTTTGGATCGCGGAAATGCCCATCTTTGACATGACCTTGATGACTCCCTTTGCCGCCGCCTTGACGTAGTTCTTGCAGGCAGTCTTGTGGTCGATCCCGGTCAGGATGCCCTCCCGGATCATGTCGTCGATCATCTCGAATGCGACGTACGGGTTGATGGCGCTGCAGCCGTAGCCGATGAGCAGCGAAAAATGGTGCACTTCCCGGGCCTCGCCGGTCTCGACGACCAGGCTCACGCGGGTCCGGAGGCCCTCGCGGATCAGGTAGTGATGCAGCCCCGCGATCGCCAAGAGCGCCGGGACCGGCGCGAATTCGCGATTCACCCCGCGGTCGGAGAGGATGATGACGTTGATTTCGTCTTCTTCGATCATTCGCCGGGCCATCGCCGAAAGCTCCTCGACGGACTTCGCCAGGCCCTTTTCGCCGCGGGTCACGCGGAAAAGCGTGGACAGAACGCCCACCTTGAGGCCGGGCATGTTCTGCCGGCGGATCTTAGCAAACTCCTCGTTTGTCAGGATCGGCCACTTCAACTCGACCCGCCGGCACGCCGCGGGCTGCGGATCAAGCAGATTGCCCTCGGACCCGAGCCGGGTCTCCGCCCCGACGACGATCTCCTCGCGGATGCAGTCGATCGGCGGATTGGTGACTTGGGCAAAAAGCTGCTTGAAGTAATCGTAAAGAAGCCGCGGCTTGTTCGAAAGGACTGCGAGCGCAGCGTCGTTGCCCATGGACCCGACAGCTTCGACGCCGTCGCTGGCCATCGGAGCGATGATGATCCGCTCGTCCTCGTTCGTGTAGCCAAAGGCGATCTGGCGCTCGAGCAGCGTCTTGTGGTCGGGCGGGGGGACTTCAGGGGCCTCGGGGATGTCGCTCAGGTGGACCATGTGCTCGTTCAGCCACTGCCGGTACGGCCGCTCCGTCGAGAATTTCCGCTTGATCTCCTCGTCGTCGACAATGCGCCCCTCCTCGGTGTCCACAAGGAACATGCGGCCCGGCTGGAGCCGGCCCTTCTGGACGATATTCTCCGGAGGCACAAGCAGGACGCCGGCCTCGGAAGCCATGATGACCCGGCCGTCCTTGGTGACGTAGTAGCGGGACGGCCGCAGGCCGTTGCGATCGAGGATCGCGCCGATCTGTTTTCCGTCGGTGAAGGCGATGGAGGCGGGACCGTCCCAAGGCTCCATAAGGCACGAATGATACTGGTAGAAGGCCCGGCGGTCGTCGTCCATCGACTCGTTGTTCGACCACGGTTCGGGAATCATCATCATCATCGCGTGCGCGATCGGCCGGCCGGTGAGGACCAGAAGCTCGAGGGTGTTATCGAACATGCCCGAGTCGCTGCCGTGCGGATTGACGACCGGAATGATCTTCTTGATGTCCTCGCCAAAAAGGGGCGATTCGAACAGCGCCTCGCGCGCGTGCATCCAATTGATGTTGCCGCGAAGCGTGTTGATTTCTCCGTTGTGCGCGATGTACCGGTACGGATGAGCGCGATCCCAGCTCGGAAAGGTGTTTGTGCTGAAACGAGAGTGGATGAGGGCAAGCGCCGTCTCGACCGCCGGGTCGCGCAAGTCGGTAAAATACTGGTCGAGCTGCTCGGTAAGCAGCATGCCCTTGTAAACGAAAGTCTTGTGGGAAAGGCTGGCCGTGTACCAATACTCCGCGCCGTCGATCGTCGAAGTGCGGATCTCGTTGTAGGCCCTCTTGCGAATTACGTAGAGCTTGCGCTCAAACGCCATCGGATCGGAAATCGCCGGGCTGCGTCCGATGAAAACCTGCCGGATCATGGGCTCGCAGGATCGGGCCGTCTCTCCGAGCATCGAATTATTGGTGGGCACGTTGCGCCAGCCGAGGAAGATCTGGCCCTCGGATTGCACGAGTTGCTCGAAACGTTCCTCCAGCCGGCGGCGCTTGATCCGGTCGCGCGGAAGGAATACGAGCCCGGTACCGTACTCGCCGGGACCCGGCAGCGCGATGCGGGCCTTCGCGGAAACTTCCTTAAAGAAACCGTGCGGAATCTGGATCAAGACGCCCGCCCCGTCGCCCGTGTTGGCCTCACAGCCGGATGCGCCGCGGTGGTCCAGGTTCTTCAGAACCTGGAGCGCGTCCTTCAGAATCTGGTTTGATTTGCGGCCCTTGATATCGACGACAAACCCGACGCCGCAGGAGTCGTGTTCGAACCACGGATCGTAGAGGCCCTGCTTTGGCGGAGGGCCGAGTCCCCGGAATCGGGGCCTACTCGTGTTTTCAGTGCTGGTGTGCATCGGTATCGGTACGCAAAAAAGGCCGGCGTTTAGGTGGGAGCCGGCCCTGCGAAGTTTCTGTATAGCTCAGAGGGGCCGTTCCATTCAGAAGAATCGGACGGTTTTCGTAGCCATTTTGGCATGCTCCTCACCAGAGCAGCCCGCGTTAGTGGGCGCCTCAGCCGTTGTGCTGGCTGGCCGGACAAGATCGTTGCTCAAAAGATAATTCTCCACCTCCTCGCCAGAGATGTCGGCGAGCATGACGCCGTCGATTTCGACGCACGGCGACATCGGTTGTCCGGACTTGCTCACCATCTCCGCGTAGTTCTCGCGGCTGTTGACGATGTCGATATCCTCAAATTCGAGCCCATGCTTGCGCATGATGGCGCGAACTCCATTGGACCAGCCGCAGGAGGGCTTGAGATATGCCTTGATTGTCATGAATTGAAGGTATCCGAATGCAAAATTGGTGCAAGCTATACGGCCGATTGCGCGCGGCGCAAGAACACTCTTCGGGTTTTTTAGCAATAAATGTGCCGAAATCCCGCTTTCGGATCAATCGGGCGAATACGGGGGATCCGGCTTTTTTCTAGCGGTGCGTTGCGGCTTCCACTATCACGGCCGGGATGAAAGTCCTCGTTACGGGTGCGGCCGGGTTCATCGGCCATCAGGTCGCCCGCCGTCTCGCCGAAACCGGGCAGTGCGAGGTGCTCGGAATCGACAACCTGAGCGCCTACTACGACGTCGAATTGAAGCGGGCGCGCCTGGCCGACCTCGAGGCGCTCGATCATTTTCGATTTCTGCAGTCGGATTTCGCCGATGCCGACCGATTTTTTGCGCTCATGGAGCATTTCAGGCCGGACTATGTCGCGCATCTGGGCGCCCAGCCCGGCGTGCGGCATAGCGTCGAAAATCCGGGCGCCTACGTGCAGAATAACCTCGTCGGGTTTGCCAATGTCCTCGAGGGCTGCCGCCGGATCCCGCCGAAGCATCTCGTCTATGCCTCGAGCAGCAGCGTCTATGGCGCAGGCGCCAAGCCGCCATTCCGCGAGGAGGACGACACAGGCCTTCCGACGTCGTTTTACGGGGCGACCAAGCGCAGCAACGAGCTCATGGCCCAAAGCTACGCGGGCACGCACGGGCTGAAGATTACAGGTCTTCGCTTCTTCACCGTCTATGGTCCGTGGGGCCGGCCGGACATGGCGCCCACCCTCTTCGCGCGTGCAATTTGCGAGCGAAAGCCGGTGAAGCTCTTCAACAGCGGCAAAAATCTTCGCGATTTCACTTATGTAAGCGATATCGTGGACGGCGCCGTCCGGGCGCTTCTGTATCCCTTCGACGCGGCCCATCCCGTTGGGATCGCCCGGGAAGCTGCGTTGCAAAAGGACAAGGGCGGCGAGGCGGCCGGACTCCGCCCCGCACCGCAGGCCCGGATCTTCAATCTCGGAAATCATCGGCCAGTAGAAACCATTTTGTTTGTCAGAATGATTGAAAAACTGCTCGGCCAGCCGGCCGTGATCGAGCTGCTGCCCGCCCAGCCCGGCGAAATGTTCGAGACATGCGCCGATCTTACGCGCGTCCAGGCGGCCTTCGGTTACAAGCCGCGGGTCCCTCTGGAGGAGGGGCTTGCGCGGTTCGTTGAGTGGTTCAGGAGCTACTACAAACTCTGAGCAACACTCAACGACTCGGCCCGATCGGGCTTCAGCCGGCGAATTCGTTATTTTATGAAAACCGTCATTCTCCTCATCGGATCCAACATATTCATGACTTGCGCCTGGTACGGGCACCTCAAGTTCAAGTGGCTGGCTGGAAAACCCCTGTTTGTCGTCATACTGGCGGCATGGCTGATCGCATTTTTCGAATACTGCCTGCAGGTGCCGGCAAACCGGATCGGATTCAACTCCGGCCAGTTCGACGGGTACCAGCTCAAGGTGATCCAGGAGGCCATAACGCTGGTCGTTTTCGTAGTCTTCGCCTGGATAGTCCTCAAAGAGAGGCTCACCTGGAACTACGCGGTCAGTTTCGCACTGATGATGCTGGCCGTGTTTTTCGCGATGGCTTTCAAGGGCGGAGGGGCTCCCCTGGGAGGCGGCTCCTAAGAACATGCCGCACACGGCCTCGGGGATGGTGGCTTGCTACTATCGCCGGTGGCCCGTTACCTGAAACCGTCCCTCCCCTCTGGCCGGATCACCCCGGCTTTGAATTGCCCCCGCCCGAATTTCGAGTTAAATCAATTTTTCAAATGTCCAAAGCCTCCCCTTCCCCCCGCAACGATTCCGCCGAAAAGTCCAAAACCAGTCCTGCCGACCCGGCTGCGCGCAAGAACGTGGATCTCGCGCTGAGCGCGATCACCAAGCAGTTCGGAGAAGGCTCCATCATGCGCCTCGGCGACGCTCACAAGATGAAGGTGGAGACGCTGTCCACCGGATCGCTGGCGATCGATCTGGCGATGGGCGTAGGCGGGCTGCCGCGCGGCCGAATCATCGAAGTTTATGGTCCGGAATCTTCGGGTAAGACGACTTTCTGCCTGAGCGTCATCGCCGAGGCCCAGCGAAACGGCGGCCTCGCGGCCTTCATCGATGTCGAGCACGCCCTCGACCCGAAATTCGCCCGCGTCGTCGGCGTGAACCTCGACGACCTGCTTGTCTCCCAGCCGGACAGCGGCGAGGACGCCCTCAACATCATGGAGACCCTCATCCGTTCGAATGCAATCGACGTAATCGTGCTGGATTCGGTCGCCGCGCTCGTCACCAGGGCCGAGCTGGACGGCCAGATGGGAGACGCGACCGTCGGCTCCCAGGCTCGCCTCATGAGCCAGGCTATGCGCCGCCTGACCGCTGTCGTCAGCAAAACTCGGTGCATCTGCATTTTCACCAATCAGATCCGCGAAAAAATCGGCGTGATGTTCGGCAATCCCGAAACGACATCCGGCGGCCGGGCGCTGAAATTCTTTTCGTCGATCCGGATCGATATCCGCCGCAAGGACCAGATCAAGACCCCCGAGGGGAAAGTCATCGGCAACCGGACGAAGATCAAGGTCGTCAAAAACAAGGTCGCCCCGCCCTTCACCGAATGCGAGTTCGACATCATGTACGACGAGGGGATTTCGCGCACCGCCTCGATCCTCGACCTCGGTGTGGAACACAAGATCCTCGAGAAGAAGGGCGCATGGATCGCCTACCAGGGCGAACTCATCGGCCAGGGCCGCGACGCGGCGAAGCAGGCTCTAAAGGAAAAACCCGAGCTCGCCGAAAAGATCACCAAGGCCATCCTGGAAAAAGTCACCGTGACCGGCGGCGCCGTCGTCACCGGCGAAGGCGCGGCCGCCTGACGCTTCGACCCCTCGATTGGGCGGGCGGAGCGCCCCGCGGCTTGGAATTCGTCTGGCGTTCGGGCCCTTCGGCGGTTGGCTTTTCCCATGGCCCGCCCGCCCGACACAATCGCAGCCCTCGCCACGCCCGCGGGCACTTCGGCGCTGGCGGTCATACGTATTACAGGTCCTGATACAGAAAGGATTGCGCGCGCCCTCGCCGGCTCCCCTCCCCCGCCCCGCACGGCGCGGCGCTTCGGCTACCGCGACAGGGACAACGTTCCCGTGGACGATGTCGTCCTCACTTTTTTCCCCGAACCCCGCTCCGCGACCGGCGAGCCTGTGCTCGAGATCTCCTGTCACGGCAATCCCTTCATCGCCCAGCGCATCCTCGAAGACCTGTTCGCGCGGGGCTGCCGCCCGGCCGAGCCGGGCGAATTCACCAAGCGCGCATTTCTAAACGGCAAGATGGACCTCAGCCAGGCCGAGGCCGTGATGGAACTGATATCGGCCCGCAGCGAGCGCGCCCTCGCCGCCGCCCTCGGGCAGCTTCGCGGGTCGCTCGGCCGCCATCTCAATCCGCTCGTCGAACACCTGATTTCCGCATTGGCGACGGTCGAAGCCTACATCGATTTTCCCGAGGAGGATCTTCCCCGCGAAAACCGCGAGACGTTGCGGCGCATGATCGAAACCGTGCGCAACGGCGCCCGGCAGGTGCTCGCCACCCACCGCCACGGCGATCTTCTTCGCGACGGGATCAGGACCGTTATCGCCGGCGAGACCAACGTCGGGAAAAGCTCCCTGCTCAACCGCCTTCTCGGGAAGGACCGGGCGATTGTGAGCCCCGAACCGGGTACGACGCGGGACTTCATCGAGGAGCGCGCGGTCATCGGCCCGCACGGGCTGCGCCTGATCGACACGGCCGGCCTGAACCCCGCGCCCGGGGCCGTGGAGCGGCTGGGAATCGAAAAGACCCGCGAGTGTATCGAAGAAGCGGATATTATCATCCTGGTTGTGGACGCGGGCCGCCCTTCCCCGCCGACCGATCCGCGGATCGCCGGGCGCCTGACTGGCGGGCGGACGATCCTCGCATTGAACAAGATTGACCTTTTTCCCGAAGGGGCCGCCCCGTCGGCGGCGTTTGATGGGCTGACCGCGGTGCCGGTGTCGGCTCTGACTGGCGCCGGTATTGCGGAGCTCAAAGCGGAGATCATCCGCCGGGCGGACTCGCTTCAGCCGGAAGCCGGCGAGGATGCGGTCGCAATCAACGCCCGCCATGCCCATGCGCTCGCAACTGCCGACGACTGTCTCGGCCAATCCCTGGCCAAGCTCGCGGCAAATGCGCAGGCCGAGCTTTTGGCCAGCGATCTGCGCGGGGCGCTCGATGCTTTGGGAGAGATTTCGGGTAAGATCGACAACGAACGGGTGCTGGATCGGCTGTTTGCGGAGTTTTGCATAGGGAAGTAAGTGACAAAGAAGTCAGCGCTCTGGACGGATGACGATGACCCCGTCTCGTCGGATGTTGCGAGCCGACGCGCCCAAGGGGCGCCCCGTCGGCTCGCCCCTACGCTTCGCTCCGGGGCTGAAGCCATCTCCGCGCTGCCGCGCTCCGTGCCAAACCCGGAGCAGCCGTCAATGCCGGTCGCCAATGAAGCCGGCAGTACTGCCGGCCAGATGGCGCCCCGAAGACGTCTGCTGAGGCGGCAACTCCTCGATGGGGCAATCCGCCGCCCTTCAAGATGACCGCCGAAGACAAGCCGGAGTTGCAAGCTAGGTATCCGAGCCTATTCCTCTCTTGCAATGCCACTCAGTATTACACCCTTTAAGCCAAAAGTATCCAATTCTATAATACATCTGCCGCCGCCAGATGGGATTGGTCGGATGGTCCCCTGCCCTGTTCGGGCAATTATTCTATAATAAATTGATATACAATAAATTACCGTTCGATGTGATCGTGTGCGGCGCCGGGCATGCCGGCGTCGAGGCCGCGCTTGCGGCTTCACGGATGGGCGCCTCCACCCTTCTGTTGACGGGAAACATCGATACGGTGGCCCAGATGAGCTGCAATCCGGCCATCGGCGGCCAGGCCAAGGGTCAGATTGTCCGGGAAATCGACGCCCTCGGCGGAGAAATGGCGATCAATACCGACGTCACGGGAATCCAGTTTCGACTATTGAACGAGTCCAGGGGTCCTGCGGTTCAATCTCCAAGGGCCCAGTGTGACAAGAAAGCGTACCAGTTTCGGATGAAGCATACGCTTGAGCTTCAAAAGAATCTGCAACTTTTTCAAGCGACCGTTACAGGCTTGATTTTCGAGTCCGGCAAGGTCACCGGTTGCAGGACAAATTTGGACATCGAGTTTATGGGTCGCACCGTTGTGATCACAACAGGCACTTTTTTGCGTGGCCTGATGCATATCGGTCAAAACAAAAATGAAGGAGGAAGACTGGGCGATTTCAGCGCGAAGACACTATCGAATAGTTTGACCGAAGCCGGAATCGAATTGCGCCGACTGAAAACAGGAACACCGCCACGCGTGTTGGGCAGGAGCCTTGATTTCTCTAAAATGGAGGAGCAGAAAGGCGATGCAGATCCAACATTCTTTGCGTTCCATGACACCCGCGATCCGGACGAATTGTTCCACGTGGAACATACAGGTGAATCACGAATCGGTTGGCAACCCGGCACCCAGCAAGTTTCCTGTTGGATAACGTATACTACGCCGGCGACAGCTCAGATTGTAAAAGAGAACCTCCACAAATCTGCGATGTACAGCGGAGAGATTGAGGGGGTAGGGCCGCGATACTGTCCGAGCATCGAGGACAAGTTTGTCCGATTCGCAGATAAGCCCCGGCATATGCTCTTTTTGGAGCCTGAGGGACGTTCGACGAACGAGTATTATATCAATGGACTTTCCACGTCACTACCATTTGATGTACAAATAGATATAGTTCACAGCATCCCCGGGCTCGAGCACGCGATTTTACTGCGTCCCGCGTATGCGGTCGAATACGATTTCGCTCCGCCGACGCAGCTTTATCCATCGCTCGAATCAAAAAAAGTAGAAAATTTGTTTCTTGCCGGGCAGATCAACGGAACGTCGGGATACGAGGAAGCGGGAGGACAGGGGTTGGTTGCTGGGATTAACGCCGTCCAAAAGGTGAGGGGGCTCGAGCCTTTGATAATGAGGCGCCACGAATCGTACATAGGTGTGCTGATCGATGACCTGGTTACAAAAGGGACTAACGAGCCATACCGGATGTTTACAAGCAGGGCGGAGCATCGACTGCTTTTTAACCATGGCAGCGCCGAGCTTCGGCTTTTCGAACACGCGAAGAACTTTAACTTGTTAACCTATAGTAGATTAGACAGCATCCGATACAAAGCGGATCGAATTGCGACGTGGACACAATTCTTTGCGGACACTCGCACCCACGGTGGGACCTGGGCGGAGAATATTCGCCGGACAGGGGATGCTACCGAGCTTCCAAACGATTTCATGGCTGAATCGCGTGAAATTCGCGCTGAAGTGCTTTATCGCATTCTTTATCAAGGCTATCTAGAGCGCGAGAAACGGCAGATCCAAAAATTCGAGAATATCGAAAAAATCCGGATCCCACCCGATCTCGATTTCATGGCAATCCGCGGACTGCGCCGCGAAAGCGCTTTGAAGCTGGCCCAATTGAAACCTTACACTCTTGGCCAGGCCAGCCGGATAAGCGGCGTGAACCCTTCCGATATAAGCATCTTAATGGTGCTGATTGGAGCGGGCAGGGCAGGGTGACCTTCCGTGGAAAACGCCGCACGCACCGCCGCGCACCTGGCCCGAATCGACGACCGGCTGAAAGAGCTTGAGATCTGGTGTGGGCAAGCGTTCGCGAGCCGGAGCCGGTATGTTCTGGAGATAGGCTGCGGCAACGGCCATTTTCTGACCGCGTACGCCGCGGCGCACCCGGAGGAATTTTGCGTCGGAATCGACATTGAGCTGGAGCGCATCGAGCGCGCCCAGCGGAAGCAAAACCGGGCCGCCCTTGCGAATCTGCATTTCGTACGCGCCGAGGCCCGGCTCTTTCTCGAGGCCGTTCCGAGCGCCGCGCGCGCGAGTTCAGTCTATGTCCTCTTTCCTGATCCGTGGCCCAAGCGCCGCCACAGCAAGAACCGGCTTTTGACGACGCCGTTTCTCGAGCGGCTGGCGCAACGGGCCCGCGACGGCGCCCGGTTGTATTTTAGAACCGACTACGCGCCGCACTACACGGAGGCGCGGGAGGCCGCCCGCGAGGCTCCATCCTGGTCGATCGCCGGCGAAGCGTGGCCGTTCGAGGCTTCGACCCTTTTTCAGCAACGCGCGAGTGAATATCATTCTTTCGTCGCAGTCCGGCGGCGCGATCCGCTATCCTCCGAGTCATGAACAGGCCGGGATGCATCCTCGCCCTGGACCAGGGAACCACCAGTTCCCGCGCAATTGTATTCGATTACTCAGGACACGTAAGGGCTTCCGCGCAGAAGGAATTCGGCCAGATCTACCCGCGGCCGGGCTGGGTCGAGCACGACCCGGCTGAAATCTGGTCGAGCCAGCGGGATACCGCGGCGGAGGCGCTTCGCGCGGCGGGCGCGGGCGCTGTCGCGGCCGTCGGGATCACAAACCAGCGCGAGACCACGATTGTGTGGGACCGCGGCGACGGTCGCCCGATCCACAATGCGATCGTGTGGCAGGACCGAAGGACGGCGGACGAATGCGCGCGGCTCAAGCGGGAGGGGGCCGAGCCGATTGTCGCCGCAAAGACCGGCCTCCGGATCGACCCGTATTTCTCGGCGACAAAGATTCACTGGATCCTCGAGCATGTGCCCGGCGCGCGCGCCCGGGCCGAGGCGGGGCGCCTGTGCTTTGGAACGGTCGATACGTGGCTCATTTGGCAGCTGACGGGCGGCCGCGCGCACGTGACGGACGCCTCGAACGCCTCGCGGACCATGCTTTTCAACATTCACACAGGCGATTGGGATGACGAACTGCTCGCGCTTTTCGGAGTGCCGCGCTCGGTCCTGCCGGAAATCCGCGGAAGCTCGGAGAACTGCGGCACAGTCGAAGGCGGGCTGCCGGGGGAGGGCGCCGCAATCGCGGGAATCGCGGGCGACCAGCAGGCCGCCCTCTTCGGCCAAGCCTGCTTTCGGCCCGGAATGGCCAAAAATACCTATGGCACGGGATGCTTTCTTCTCATGCAAACGGGGGAGCAAGCCGTGCCATCAAAACACAATCTTCTGACCACAGTCGCCTGGAAGATCGGCGGAAAGACCGAATACGCCCTCGAGGGCTCTGTCTTTGTCGCGGGGGCCGCAATCCAGTGGCTTCGCGACGAAATGCACTTGATCGGTTCCGCGCGGGAGCTGGATGAGCTCGCCGCCACCGTTCCAGATACCGGAGGAGTGTATCTCGTGCCGGCCTTTGCCGGATTGGGGGCGCCCCACTGGGATCCGTATGCGCGCGGGATCATTGCGGGCCTGACGCGCGGAACCAATCGGGCGCATCTGTGCCGGGCGGCTCTCGAGGCGATTGCCTTTCAAACCGCCGATCTGATCGCGGGCATGGAAAAGGATTCCGGCCGAGCCCTGAAGGAACTGCGGGTGGACGGGGGCGCCGCGCGCAGCGAGCTCCTTCTCCAGATTCAAGCCGACCTGCTCGGCGTTCCCGTAGTCCGCCCCCAGAATACCGAGACGACCGCATTGGGCGCCGCGTGGCTTGCGGGGCTGGCGGTCGGATTCTGGCCAAACCCGGGGGAAATCGAGCGAACAATCGTTCCGGCGGCCGTGTTCGAGCGGTCGCGGCCGCAATCTGAAATGACTGCGCTTCGGTGCGGGTGGGAGAGGGCGCTCGAACGCGCTAAGGGATGGGAGAAACCGGAGACGAAATAGTATAAGAAATTGATATATAGAAAATTATGACAATTTTCGCCGTCCTATCTCTCCCGGTCGGCGATGTGTGCGCCAAAATTTGCGCCTACGGGAGCACCTTTATTTTTCTAAATCATCCGCGTCACCGTTCCATGCTTGACTGGAATTGGGGCGCTTGCCTTCGTTTGATCTTTTAACCATAAGAAACGACTTCGCGTGCGCCTCTCACGAGCCAGGATAACCTCCGCTCTTGCCTTATCCCTAGCAACCGGACTTCCCGCATTCGCAGCGGAATCCAATGGTGTCGCGCAAATTGCGCCACAACTCTTTCATATAGGCCCACTCCCGGTTTCCGATAGCATGGTCACGAGCTGGGTCGTCGCCTTCGTGCTCATCCTGGTCATTCGCATCGCATCCGGCAAAAGGTCTCTCCAGCCGGGACGCGGCCAGGTCATCGTCGAGACGCTGGTGCAGGGTGTTTTGGATCTCACGTCTCCGATCGTCGGAAACAAGGTCGCCCGGCCGGCGTTTCCGCTGCTAGTCGGTCTGTTCACTTTCATATTGATACAAAATTGGAGCGGGCTTTTCCCCGGGGTGGGGACGATCCTGATGCGCAGCAAAGATACGGGCGCATGGATTGAAATCGTGAGGCCGGGAGATGCCGATTTGAATATGACTTTCGCACTTGCCGTCGTGGCGATGCTCGCGTGGCTTTATTTTGTCCTTCGCTATGCAGGGTTTCGGTTCGTCATCAAGGATCTGTTCGGGAATAAGGCTGATCGCAGCGAAGTGCCGCTGCCGCTGTACCTTTTCCTCTATGTCATTTTCTTTCTGGTCGGAATAATCGAGATCGTCTCGATCATGTTCCGGCCTATTTCGCTCTCGTTCCGTCTCTACGGAAATATGTTCGGCGGCGAAAACCTGATGCACTCCATGTCGGCGATATTCCCCTGGGGCCTTCCGGTTGCTTTCTATTTTCTCGAACTGATGATCGGCCTCGTTCAGGCCCTCGTGTTCACGCTTCTTGTCAGCGTTTACATCGGCCTAATCTGCAATCACGGCGACGAACACGCCGAGGAGGGACACGCCGCGGCGCACTAGAAGCTTCGGCTGACGGAGACTGAAAAGCGCCCCAAACCCCAGCGGGAGCAGGGGTCAGGTCATCCAAAAAACCGAAAATATTTCCGCCGGGACCGTGCCAAGTTGCGCGGACGGCGGGTCCAAACCAAAAAACAATACAACGATCACGATCCCATGCATATACTCGCTGATATCTCTGGCAGCATTCAAGGCGCCCTAGGCTGTCTCGGCGCCGCCCTCGGCGTCGGTTTTGTCGGCGCCAAGGCCGTGGAAGCCGTCGGCCGCAATCCGGGCGCGTCCGGAAAGATTCTCGTCCAGGGAATTCTCGGAATGGCCCTGGCAGAGGCCATCGCGTTTTACTCGCTGTACCTCGGCAAATAGGCATCCACCGGCTCCGGCGGGATGACCGGGCTGATGCCCACCATCCCGCCCTTCCAGTTCCATACAATCCCATGAGTTCCCCTCTCCTGTTCCTTGCCGCGGCCTCCGCGCCGGAATCCGGCGGAATTGTCGATTCGATCACCAAGATCTCCACCGACTTTGGGTTGAATGTGCCGTCCATCCTCGCCCAGATCGTCAATTTCGCCATCGTGGCGGGCTTGCTCTGGTGGCTCGCCTTCAAGCCGATCCTCGCGACGATCGGGGATCGGCAAAAGAAGATCGATTCCGGCCTGAAGTACGCAGATGAAATGAAGGCCAAGCTCGACGCCGCACAGCAGGCGGCCGAGGCGCAATTGAGGGAAGCCCAGCTCGCGGTCAGGCAGATCGTCGCCGATGCCCAAAAGGCCGCCAAGGAGATCTCGGAAAAGCAGCAGCAGGAGGCGGTCCAGAGGGCAGACGCGATAATCGCGAAGGCTCAGGCCGCAATCGAACTCGAAAAGACAAAGATGCTGGCCGAGGCCCGCACGGAGGTCGCCCGCCTCGTGGTTGCGACCACGCAGCGGGTGCTCGCCAAGGAGCTTTCCGAGCCCGAACGCGCCCGTTTCAACGAGGCGGCGGCGCGTGAATTGACCGAGGTTTGACCGATGCCCTCCCGTTCCAAAGCCGCCGCACAGCTCGCGCGCAAGTTCTTCAAATTGAGCTTGTCCGACCAAGCGGTGTCGCCCGAGCGCGTGACCGGCGTCCTCGATTACATCGAGGCCCACCGCCCGGCCAATCCGGTCATGGTCCTGCGGGCCTACCATCGTCTCATCGCGCTCGAACTTGCGCGGAGCTCGGCCGTGGTCGAACACGCGGGCCCCATCACCGACACGATTCTGCAAAGCATCGCCGCCGCAATGACGGCAAAATACAAGCGGCCCGTGAAGGCGGTCGCCAAGGCAAACCCCGCTCTTCTCGCGGGCCTTCGGGTCCACTTGGCCGACGATGTCTATGAAGCCTCCGCATCGGGACGGCTCGAAGTTTTCGCCGAGTCCGTCTGACGATTCCATTTCCCTCCCAGCACAACAAACCGCGCCAAGCGAATGAGCACCGTCCTCGAACAAATCGAACAAGAGATTGCCAAGCTATCAGCCAAGGCGATCCGCAAGAACACCGGAACCATCCGCGCCTTGGCCGACGGAGTCGCGAAAATCGACGGCCTGTCGGACGTGATGTACAACGAAATGGTCCAATTCCCGGGCGGTGCGATAGGAATCGCGCTCAACCTCGAGGAGGACGAGGTCGGCTGCGTCATCCTCGGCGACATCTCGAAGCTAAAGGAAGGCGACGAGGTGACGACAACCGGCAAGCTTCTTTCGGTCCCCGTCGGCAAGGAACTGCTTGGACGCGCGGTCGACGCCCTCGGACAGCCGGTCGACGGAAAGGGCCCGATCGATGCCAAGGTGTTTTATCCGGTGGAAAAGATCGCGCCTGGAATCGTGGCCCGCAAATCGGTCACCCAGCCGGTGCTGACCGGAATCATGGCCATCGACTCGATGATCCCGATCGGCCGCGGTCAGCGCGAACTCATCATCGGCGACCGCAGCACGGGCAAGACGACCATCGCAATCGATACGATCATCAACCAGGCGAAGATCAACAAGGTGGGCTTCGCTTCCGGCGATGCGAAGTTCCGGCCCATGTATTGCATCTACGTCGCCGTCGGCCAGAAGAATTCGAACATCGTGCGCACGATCGCAGCTCTGGAAAGTGCGGGCGCCCTCGAGTTCACGATCATCGTCGCGGCTCCTGCGGCCGACAATGCGGCCAACCAGTACGTCGCCCCGTACTCCGGGGCGGCCATGGGAGAATGGTTCATGGACAATAACATGGATGCACTGATTATCTATGACGACCTCTCCAAGCACGCGGTCGCCTACCGGCAGATCTCGCTTATCTTGAAGCGGCCCTCCGGCCGCGAAGCGTACCCGGGCGACGTCTTCTACCTGCACAGCCGCCTTCTCGAACGCTCGGCGCGCCTCGACGGAAAGGGATCGCTCACCGCGCTTCCCATCATCGAAACCCAGGCCGGAGACGTTTCGGCGTACATTCCGACCAACGTCATATCGATCACGGACGGGCAGATTTTCCTCGAGACCGACTTGTTCAACCAGGGTATTCGCCCCGCCGTTTCGGTGGGTCTTTCCGTCTCGCGAGTCGGCTCGGCCGCCCAGCTCAAAGTCACAAAGCAGGTCGCCGGCAAACTCAAGGGCGAACTCGCCCAATTCCGCGAGCTCGCCGCGTTTTCGCAGTTCGGCTCGGACCTCGACCCAAAAACCAAGGCCCAACTCGATCGCGGTTCCCGAATCGTGGAGCTTTTCAAGCAGCCTGCGTTCAATCCGATCTCGATCGAAATGCAGGCCGTCACCCTTTGGGCCATGCAAAAGGGCTACTATGAGGGTCTCCCCATCCCGAAGGTGTCTTCCGCGGCCAGTTCCCTGCGGGAATTTTTCGCCACGCGCCACGAAGATTTGCTGACGACCATTCGCAACAAGGCGGCTCTCGACCCTGAGATCGAAGCCGCGTTGAAGACCGCTTGCGATGCCTGGAAGGCTTCATTCGCGGCCTGAACACACCGCCCCGCCCGTCATGCCCTCCACGCGCGACATCCGCCGGCGCATCAAGTCGGTCAAGAATACCCGCCAGATCACGAAGGCGATGGAGCTTGTCGCGGCTTCAAAGATGAAGAAAGCGCAGCAGGCCGCGGTCTCAGGCCAGCCCTATGCCAGCCTCATGGCCGACATGATCGCCGCGCTCGAAGCCCGCGTCGGCGAATTGGATCACCCCTTTCTTTTCGTACGTCCGGTCAAAACCCGCGGCATCCTTCTTGTCACGACCGACAAGGGGCTTTGCGGGCCGCTCAACGGAAACCTGTTCAAGCTCGTCACCGAGGTCAAGGGCCCCGCCAAGTACTGCGTCATCGGCCGCAAGGGCTCGCAGTTTCTCTCCCGCACCAAGCGCGACATGGTGGCCGACTTCCCCGTCCACGACCGCGTACCCTTTGGCGAAGTGAAGGTCATCGGCGAATTCCTGGTGAAGCTCTATTTGGAGGGCACGATCGACACGATCGAAGTCATCTATTCGCGTTTCAAGAACACCCTCGTCCAGATGCCCCGGGTTCAGCCCATCCTCCCGCTGCACACCCTAAAGGAGTTCATCGAGACTCTCAATGAGGATGCGGGCCGCGAGCGCGCGCCCCGCGACGACGACCGGGTAATGTTGTTCGAGCCGGACGTGACGGAGATTCTGAAGGCCCTCCTCCCGTACTACGTCAACCGGCAGATCCACCAGCTTGTTCTGTCGGCAAAAGCGTCCGAGCAGAGCGCGCGGATGGTCGCGATGAAGACGGCGAAGGACAATGCGACAAAGCTCATCGGAGACCTGACTCTCGACTACAACAAAGCGCGCCAGGCCTCGATCACTCAGGAAATCCTCGAGATCGCGGCGGCCCAATTCTCATCGAACTGAACCCCCGCCCGCAACGCCCCACCCATTTAGCAATAATGAACACCGGCAAGATCCTTCAAGTCATCGGCCCCGTCGTTGACGTCCAGTTCGATGAAGCGAACATCCCGCCCATCTACCAAGCCCTCACGATCGAATTCGACGTGGGCGGCAGCGCGCAAAAGTTGACACTCGAGGTGCAGCAGCACTTAGGCGGGGGCCTCGCCCGCGCGATCGCTATGTCCTCCTCCGAGGGGCTGAAGCGCGGCATGCCTGTTTCCGACACCGGGGGGCCGATCACGGTGCCGGTGGGCGAATGCGTTCTCGGGCGCATTTGCAATGTCACCGGAGATCCCGTGGACAATCGCGGCCCCATAAATGCCGAAAAGCGATACCCCATCCACCGGCCCGCCCCGTCTCTTGTCGACCAAAAGACCACCTCCGACATACTCGAGACCGGCATCAAGGTCGTGGATCTAATCTGCCCGTTCATCAAGGGTGGAAAGGTCGGCGCGTTCGGCGGCGCGGGCGTCGGAAAAACGGTCGTCATCATGGAACTCATCAACAACATCGCCAAGGCGCACGGAGGCTTTTCCATTTTTGGCGGGGTGGGCGAGCGCTCGCGCGAGGGCAACGATCTCTACCATGAAATGTCCGAGGCGGGTGTCATCGACCAGAAGGACCTCTCCAAGTCAAAGGTGGCGCTTGTCTACGGCCAGATGAACGAGCCCCCGGGCGCCCGCATGCGCGTCGGACTCTCCGCCCTGGCCATGGCCGAGTATTTCCGCGACGAAAAGAACCAGGATGTCCTTCTTTTCATCGATAACATATTCCGCTTTTCCCAAGCGGGTTCGGAGGTGTCGGCCCTCCTTGGCCGCTCGCCCTCGGCTGTCGGCTACCAGCCGACGCTCTCCAGCGAGATGGGCGTCCTCCAGGAGCGCATCACCTCGACGAAGAACGGCTCCATCACCTCATTCCAGGCGGTTTACGTCCCCGCCGACGACCTGACCGACCCGGCGCCGGCCAATACTTTCGCCCACCTCGATTCCACGATTGTCCTCGAGCGCTCGATCGCCGAACTCGGCATTTATCCCGCTGTCGATCCGCTCGCCTCTGTTTCGAGGGCGCTCACCGCGGAAATCGTCGGCGAGGAGCACTATCTGGTCGCGCGCGAGGTGCAGCGCGTCCTCCAGCGCTACAAGGATCTGCAGGATATCATCGCGATCCTGGGCCTCGACGAGCTGTCGCCCGACGACAAGCTGACCGTGTACCGCGCGCGCAAGATACAGCGCTTCCTTTCGCAGCCATTCCACGTGGCCGAAGTCTTCACGGGCACAGCGGGCAAGTATGTGCCGGTCAAGGACACGGTGCGCGGATTCAAGATGATCCTCGACGGACAGCTCGATGAAGTCGGCGAGGGCGATTTCTACATGAAGGGCGGCATCGACGAGGTGACCGCCACAGGCAAGAAGTGACAAAGCCATGGCCCTAACGCTTGAAATCGTCACCCCCGAGGCTCGGGTCTATTCGGACACGATTGACACGGTCGTGATCCCGACGCTGGATGGCGAAATCGGCATCCTGCCCGGCCATATTCCCCTCCTCACCCAGGTCGACGACGGCGAACTGCGCGTCACAAAGAACGGAAAGACCGAAGCGCTCGTAGTCGGCGCGGGTTTTGCGCAGATCCTGGGCGACAAGGTTTCCGTGCTCGCCGAGAGCGCGATCGAGGAAGCGCAGATCGACGAAAACGCCGTGGAAGCCGCGCTCCAGCGCGCCCAGGAAACCCTCAAGGGCAAGCAAGCCCTCGAACCCGCCGAAATCGAACGACTCGAGGGCATTGTCCGCATCTCGGTCGTCCAGCTCGGCTTGAGGCGCCGTCGCCGGTAGTCCTTTCAGGGCCGGGGGATGCTCTCCGGCGGCACGCCCGCGCGCACGGCGATCAATGCGCAGACTTTCGGCACGTACATTCTTGTGCCCGCGGGGAGGGCCTCTGCAATTCCAGCAAAATCGTGGGCATGGCGTTCGTCGAGCAGGCGCTTCACCCGGCCGGAGCCCGCATTGTACGCGGCGAAGGCCAGGGGCCATGAGCCGAACTCCTTTCCAAGGCCACGAAGGTATCGCGCCGCGGCCCGCGCCGACTTGTCGGGGTCGGTGCGCTCGTCCGGGAAAAAGGTACTCAGGCCGAGATCGTGCGCGGTATCCGTCTTCAATTGGAATAGGCCGCGGGCTCCCGAAGGGCTCCGCGCGGTTGAATCGAGCGAGGATTCGGCCTCGGCGAGCCATGCGATTTCCGGGGGAACGCCCTCCGCCGCAAAGTCGCGGCGCAACCGCGGCATAAGCTCCGCCGCATTGACAGGCTCCGGCTTGCCTCGCTCCCGAGCAAGCCATTGGTCGTAGTAGGGAATCCGGGCAGCCAAGGCCGCCGGATTTTCACGCGGCCCCACCGGTCCGCCGGTACCCGAAGGAGGCCCCCCTCGGCGAGCTTCCGGGCTTGCCGTCGCCCCGCCGCCCTTTGTTATCGCCCCCGCCTCGTCGATTTCGTCCAGGCGGGCCCCGAGCCAATCAGCCAAGTCGGTCTGGTCCGGCATCGCCCTCAGGACGACAAGCGCAGCCTGCGCCTGCGACTCGTATTCGCCAAGGTCATCCAGCGAACCCTCGTCCAGGGCCCTTTGCAGCCGCGCGATGAAATCGTCAAATTGCGCCTTTGTCGGAAATTCATACTGCTGCTTGACGTCCGGCGGCGCGTATTGGTCGAAGAGCTGCTGGCCCAGCTGGTACAGGTCGTCCGGCTGGATCTGCCCAGCGGGGGGCGGAGGGGACTGCGCCGTGATGGAAATGGCGCCGGCCAGGACAATTCCGGCGAGGACCGCAATCTTGCGCATGGGGAAGTTGACCGGGCCCTTTTGCGCCAGTTGTACTCCGAGAGCGAGCCTCTTCGGCGGTCAAAGCGTTTGACCCTGGAGCCGGGCGGGTTACTTACAGCCTCCACACCTGTGAACCGGGTCTTCATAAAAACCTATGGCTGCCAGATGAACGAGCGCGATAGCGAAGCGGTCGCGGCGATGCTGCGGGCGCGCGGGTACCGGATCGTGGGCTCCGAGGATGAGTGCGACATCCTGCTCCTGAACACCTGCAGCGTCCGGGATGCCGCGGAGCAAAAAGCGATCGGCAAGGCTGGGAATCTGCAGTCGCGAAAACGGCAGAATCCGGACTTTGTGCTGGGAATCCTGGGCTGCATGGCTCAAAACCGCGGCGCTGCCCTCCTCGAGCGCCTTCCCGATGTCGACCTGATTGTCGGCACCCAGAAATTCCATCGCGTACCCGACTATCTCGACAATCTCCGCGCCGCCCGGGAGGCGGGCGTGCCGGTCGGAGACACGATCGTCGATGTCGCCGAGGAAACCGGTTCTCAAAACACGATCCGGGACCACCTCGAAACCGCCGAGCGGCAAGTGAGCGCGTTCGTTTCGATCCAGCAGGGGTGCAACATGGACTGCTCCTTTTGCATCGTCCCGAAGACCCGCGGCGACGAGCGCTCCAGGCCCGTGGACGAAATCGTCGCCGAGTGCCGCCAGCTTGTGGAAAAGGGGGCCCGCGAGATCACTCTTCTTGGCCAGATCGTCACGAGCTACGGACGGCGGGACCCCGCGCACCGCGGAGCGATCTCGCCCTTCGTGCGGCTGCTGGAAGCGATTCACGCGATCGACGGCCTGGAGCGGATTCGGTTCACGTCGCCTCACCCGCGCGGTTTCAAGCAGGATCTCGTCGAGGCATACGGGCGCCTGCCGAAGCTTTGCGAATACGTGCACCTTCCCCTGCAGTCCGGCAGCGACCGGATCCTGAAGGCGATGAACCGGCCCTACTCCCGCGGGCGATACCTGGAAATCGTCCGGGCGCTGCGGACCGTGCGGCCCGAAATGTATTTTTCGACCGACATCATCGTGGGGTTTCCCGGCGAGACGGACGAGGATTTCGCGGACACGCGCTCGCTGTTCGAGGCCGTCAATTACGACATGGCTTTCGTATTCAAATATTCCATCCGCACCGGCACGCCCGCGGCGACAATGCCCCAGGTGCCCGCGGCGGTCAAAGAGGAGCGCAACCGGGAACTGCTTGCGCTCCTTCGCCAAAACTCTTGGCGGCGCAACCAAGCCCTCCTGGGCACAGCCCAGGAAGTCCTGATCGAGGGCGGGGACAAGACCGGCCGTCGTTTCACGGGCCGCACACGGGGAAATCGAGTCGCGGTATTCGACGCCGCGCCCAGGCTCGTCGGCACCCTTGCGCCCGTGAAGATCACCCGTGTTTCGGTGAGCACGCTCTACGGCGAACTCGACACGGTTTCCTGACTCACGCATCCTTCCCCTCCTTTTTAGGAAAACGTGTCGCTAACCCTCGCAATCCTCCTTCCCGGTCTTCTGCTCATGGCGATCGGCCTGCCCCTTGCTCTCTTGCACGCCGGCGTCATCGCCGCCCTCAGGGGATTTCCGCGCTCTTCCGCCGTGGCAAACGTGCTGTTCGGCGGGGGCGCGCTCGGATTCCTCTATAATGTCTGGCACCTGTCGCCGGCCGATTTCGGCGATTACCGAGCGATTCTTTTCATCGCGTTCGCGGCGATCGCCGTCATGGCGTTCAAGTGCATCCCGGATTTCCTCGCGGTCCGCGGCCTATCCATCCTCGTCCTCTTGGCGGCATCGCCCCTCCTTATGGCCGGATACATGAACTACGACCATCCGCTGATCTATTTTCAGAAGGCGTTCGTGTATATCTGCGTCGTCTTCGCCATCTGGCTCGGCGCCCAGCCCTGGCGCATGCGCGATTTTTTCGAGTGGCTGTTCGCGCGGCCGCAAAGAACTCGCGCGGTAGGCGGCACGCTCGCCGCCTACGGCCTCCTGCTTGCCTTGATCGCCTTCACCTACTGACCGCATGGCCGCCCAGCCGCTGCTGTTGATCCTCGCCGGCCCTGCCGGCTCCGGCAAGAGCACGCTGTGCGACCGGCTCGTCGAGGCTGGAATGGGCTTTTCGCGGGTCATTACGACGACCACGCGCTCCCCCCGCGAAGGCGAGGTCAACGGCGTCCACTACCACTTCTTTTCCGCGGAGGAATTCGACACCCGCGCAGCCCGCGGCGAATTCCTCGAGTGGGCCTGGGTGCATGGCCGGAAGCGTTACGGCACCCTGAAGTCAAGCGTCGTGGCTCCCTTGAAGGACGGCCGGGACCTTGTCATGAGCGTCGATGTGCAGGGGGTGGACAGCATCCGGCGCGCCGCGGATTCCGATCCCGCCCTCGGCCGCGCCCTCGTCACCGTGTTCATCGTGGTCGACTACGAGCGCTTGCTCGCGCGAATGCGTTCGCGCGGCCAGGATGACGAGGAGGAAATCGCGCGCCGCATGCACACCGCCGAGACCGAGCTGCGCGAGGCGCACAAGTTCGATCATCAAATCACCAGCCGCACCCGCGACGAGGACTTTGCCGAACTGGTCTCAATCGTGAACGAGACGCGCTGGGCGCGCGCCTGACGGGCCGGGCGGCGGCCCCGCCGCCTTCAGGCCTTTGGACGGCGCGTCTCGAAAACCCTCACGATCACGAATGCCAAAAGCGTGAAAGCGAAGAAGATCAGCAGCACCCAGGCAAGGCCCTGGAGCGTCCCGATGATCGTACGGTAGACCTCCACGACCCAGCGCTCGGTCGTCAGTTCCACAATCCCGCCACCGCGCGGCAGCACGGGCGCGGTTACGTACCGCTCCAGCTCGGTGATGCGCACGCCCGCCGAGATTCCGACGACATAGATTGCAAACATGAGGTACCGGGACCAGGACTGGCAGACGTCGTCCTGGATGATCCGCCGGAGGATCAGGGCCGCCGGATTCGAAAAAATCCGCGCGACAAACCAGGACACGAGGACGGACAGGGTGAAGGTGACGAGAAGCAATGTGTAGAACATGGGAGTGATGGGACCGGGGCCAGAATGCCCTATGTGTTTTATCAGTCAAGTATTTTATTTTATTTGTCAATCATATCCGTTGCGCGGCCCTCCTGGGCCTTTCGCGCGCTTTCGCTTGATATGTCAATATTCACTTTGACAAGCTCCGGGGACGCGCTTGCCTAGTCCGCCATGCACCTTGCCCTTCAAATCGTCTCCACCGCCAACGCCCTCGAAAAGGCCGCCAAGCGCGTGTTCGCGCCGCACGAACTCACGCCCGCGCAATTCAACGTCCTCAACCTCCTGTCGGACCGGAAGGAGGGCATGCGCGCCTCGGAACTCGCGGAGGCGCTGGTCGTGGATCCATCCAATGTCACCGGGCTTTTGAAAAGAATGGCCCGCGATGGCTGGATCGGGGACCGCGCCAATCCCCAGGACCGCCGACAGCATGTGACCGTCCTTGCGCCAAAGGGCAGGGCCGCATGGGCCAGGGCGCGCAGCGATTTCGAAAAGAGCCTCCGGCATGTCGCCGCGACGATTCCGGCGCGGAGCCGCGTGGTCGCGGAGAAGGTGCTCGCCGCCGTGGCGGACCGCGCCCGGGCCGTCAAATAGGGCTTTAGGCGCGTTTTTGATCATTTCCCAAGCCACATTTTTTTGCCAATATACACCGTAATGGCTACCCCAACATCGATCCGCCTCCTTTGCGTTTCACTGCTTTCGCTCGCTCTTATGGCTGCCGTTCGCGCTCAAACCCCCGCCGTGATAGAACTCTGGCCCGAGGGCGTCCCCGATCTTCGTGCGAACGCAGGCCCCGAGATCGACGCGGCGGGGGGCCGCATCTCGAATGTAAGCAACCCCACGCTGACTGTCTTCGCCCCTCTCGCGGGAACGGCCAATGGCACTGCCGTCGTCGTGTGCCCGGGCGGCGGCTATGTGTGGCTGTCCACCGACCACGAGGGCAAGGTGCCGGCGCAGTGGTTCAACTCGCTCGGCGTAACGGCCTTTGTCCTCAAATACAGGCTTAAGGAATACGGCCAGCCAGCTCCGCTTCGCGACGTCCTCCGCGCCATCCGGCTCGTCCGCTCCCGCGCGAAGGACTTCGGCGTGCGCCCGGATCGCATCGGCGTCATGGGATTCTCCGCGGGCGGCCATCTGGCCGCGAGCGCCGCGACACTTTTCGATTCGCCCGAAGGGCGCACCGGCCCAGCCCTCGATGATACCAGTGGGCGGCCGGATTTCGTCATGCTGCTCTACCCCGTGATCATCATGCAACCGCCCTATGCGCACATGGGCTCCCGGAATGCATTGCTCGGAAAAGACCCGGCGCCCGATCTCGTCCAACATCTTTCATTGGAACTCCAGGTCACGAAGAACACGCCTCCCGCATTTATCGTTCAGGGCGAGAACGACCGCACAGTGCCGGTCGAAAACAGCATTATGTTTTACCAGGCCCTTCGCCGCGCGGGTGTCCCGGCCGAGATCCACCTGTTTGCCAACGGACCGCATGGCTTTGGTCTGAATCCAAACCTAGGGCCTATCTCGGATTGGCCCAAACTTTGCGAGACGTGGATGCGGGCGAACAGCTGGCTGCCGAAGTGACGCAGTTTTTGGTCAGTCTTCGTTTTCCACCACATAGTGGCATCCCTTGCTGCGCGGATTGAGGCTCGCGGCGTGGACAACGAGCAGGGCGGTTTGGACGGCGTTTCGCAATTCGATGAGAGGGCGGGAGAGGCGGCAGCCGCGGTAGAATGACTGGGTCTCCTCCCTTAGCTCATGAAGGATCCGGCGCGCGCGCGTGAGCCGCTTTGGCGAGCGGACGACGCCGGCGTAGTTCCACATCGTGTGCTGGAGAAGCAGCATGTCCTGGCGGACAAGCGTCGGATCGGCCTCGCGCGCCGGACCCGCCCAGGGCGCAGGCTCCGGCAGCCGGAACGAAGCCGACGCAACTTCCTCGGCGTCAGCCAGCGCGGTGAATTTCGCGCTTGTCAGGCATTCGAGGAGGGAAGTGCTCGCCAGGCGGTTAGCGCCGTGGAGTCCGGTGCAGCCCGATTCGCCGATCGCATTCAAATTGCGGACGTTGGTCCGGCCGCGCAGGTCGGTATGAACTCCGCCGCACGAAAAATGCGCGGCTGGGACCACGGGCACGGGCTCGTGTGTCATGTCGACTCCGAATTCAAGACATCGCTCGTAGAGATAGGGGAAGCGGCTCCGGATGAAGTCCGGCTTAAGAGCCGATAGATCCAGAAAAACGCTCGATTCCCCGCTTGAAGCCAGTTCATTGTGGATCGTGCGCGCGACAATGTCCCGGGGCGCAAGCGACGCCAAGGGATGGACTTTGTCCATGAATCGCTGGCCCCGGCTATTCACCAGAACAGCGCCCTCTCCCCGCAGCGACTCCGACAGCAGGAACCGCGGGGCATTCTTCTTCAGAAACACGGTCGGATGGAACTGCACGTACTCGAGGTCGATCACCCGGGCTCCAACGCGATACGCCATCGCAACACCGTGTCCCACGCTGCCGGGCTGGTTGGTCGTGTGCAGGAAGATCTGGCCCAGCCCTCCCGTTGCGAGGATTGTCTTTTTTGCGACGATCGCGGACACCTCGCCGGTCGCGGAGTCGAGAACGTAGGCGCCAAAGCAAGTGAGCGGCGCATAACGATCCGCCGGACTCGAGGCATTGTGCGAAAGGGTCAACAGGTCCACCGCCACCGATCCCAGCCGCCGAGTGATTTGAGGAAGCTCGTCGACCCGGGCCGCGACCGCGGCAAGGATCGCATGCCCGGTTGTGTCCTTGGCGTGTATGATCCGGCGGGCGCTGTGCCCGCCTTCGCGCGTGAAATCGAGCCGGCCGGAATCATCCCGGTCGAATGCAATTTTCAATTCGTCGAGAAGGAGTTCCTTGACCGCGGCGGGGCCCTCCCGCACGAGCTGTTCCACGGCGGCCGGATTGGCGATGCCATCGCTCGCCTCCAGGATGTCTCGGGCAAGCTTTTCCGGGTCGTCCGTCACGTCGTAGATTATTCCGCCCTGGGCCCAATCGCTGTTTGCGGCAAAGGGGCCTTCCAGCGAAAGAAGTTCGATTTTGAGCCCGCGCTTGGCCGCCATGAGCGCGTACGCGCACCCGGCGAGTCCGGCGCCGATCACCAGGCAGTCTGTGCGAATGACTTGCATGCGATTGGAGCAGAATGGGGCGCCGAAGGCGGGCCGTACGGAAATAACTTGTTCACTTGAGAATCGTAAGGCTCAGATCAGCAGCCGAAGCGGAGTGGGTGAGAGCGCCCACGCTTATCACATCGACCCCGGGAATGGCATAATCGCGCAGTGTTTCGAATCGCACGCCGCCCGAGACCTCGACCGCGGCGGCCCCGTCGATTTGCGCGACGGCAGAACGGATCTGGTTGGGAGTCATATTGTCGAGCAGGATCACCTCCGCGCCCGCGCGAAGAGCCGCGCGCACCTCGGAAGGGGTCTTAGCCTCCACCTCGATCTTCGCCGTGTGCGGCGCCGCCGAACGCGCCTTTTTGACAGCTCGGGCGATCGAGCCTGCGGCGGCGATGTGATTGTCCTTGATGAGGATGTGTTCGCCGAGAGAGGAGCGATGGTTGAAGCAGCCCCCGCAGCGCACCGCTTGTTTTTCGAGCGCGCGCCATCCCGGCGTCGTCTTGCGAGTGTCGACAATCCGCACCCCCAAACCCGCCACCCGGTCGGCATAGCGGCGCGCCTGCGTCGCAATGCCCGACAACCTTTGCAGAAAATTAAGCGCCGTCCGCTCGGCGGTTAGAATCCCGATCGTCGGCCCCTGAACTCGAAGCACCACTGCGCCCGCCTTCACCTGGTCTCCATCGTGGGCGACCCTGCGGACGCGGATCGCCGGATCGACGCGGGCAAACACGCGCTCGGCAGCCTCCAGTCCGCAAACGACCAGCTTCTCGCCCGCGGTCACGACGGCCTTTGACCGGTGTCCGGGCGGAAAAATAGCGCGGCTCGTCAAATCGCCGAGCCCCGCATCCTCATCGAGGGCGAGTTCGATCAAGCGCTCAATCCCGGGGAGCAAGCTGGAACATCCTTTCTATGCAATTTGCCGCGCGAATCCTCAGCCCTTCATCGAGGGTCACAACCTGGTCCGGGCGCGGCGCCGCCAGGCAGTCTCGCACCTTTTCGAGCGAATTGAGCTTCATGTAGGGACAGAGCCTGCAACCGCCGATGAAATTCTTTTCCGGAGACTCGACTTGGAGGCGGCCGACCAGTCCGCACTCCGTCAGCATGAGATAGTAAGGCGCGGAGGTCGATTTCACGTACTTCATCATCGCGCCCGTGCTCCCGAGAAAATCCGCGACGGCGGCCACCTCCGGCGTGCACTCGGGATGAGCCACGACTTTGAGCCCTGGGAAACGCTCGCGCGCCTCGGCGACCTGCTTTGCGTCAAAAACCTCGTGCACGATGCACGTGCCGTCCGAGGAAATGATCTGCTTGTCGACGCCCAGCCTCTTCATCTCGGATCGGATATTTTCGGCCATCAGCCGGTCTGGGACGAACAGGATCCGGCGGGCCGGCAGCCCGGCCACGATTGAATGCACATTGCCCGAGGTGACGCACACATCCGACTCGGCTTTTACTTCGGCCGTGCTGTTGATGTAGCAAACGACTGTTGCATCGGGATAAAGCGCTTTCAGGCGCCGCACTTCGGCACCCGTGATCGAGTCCGCAAGCGAACAGCCCGAGCCGCGGTCGGGCACCACCACGGTCGCCTCCGGAGACAGGATCTTCGCCGTCTCGGCCATGAAAACAACGCCCACAAAAACGATTATCTTCGCCCGGGCCTGCCGGGCCTGAAGGCTCAGGAAATACGAATCCCCCCGAAAATCGGCCACTCCGTAGGAGATCTCGGGTTCGACGTACGAATGGGCGAGTATGACCGCTTCCTTTTCCCGCTTTAGCCTGTTGATTTCGAGGGTCAAAGGCGCGATTGCCCGGCACGTGTCGAGGTTCCACTGTCGCCCGGGCTCGCAATCCACGTGCATGAGCGCCCCGAGGAGCCGTTCGGCCTCGGTGTCGATTTCGTCAACAATCGTGGTCATGCGAGACAATATCCGATATTCCGAAAGTCCTCAAATACCGGGATGGCATGAGGAACCGAACACCCAATCATACCCTGCGAAAACCTCAAGCTTGGGCTTATTTCGGCCACCAGCGCCAGCAACACCGCGGGCAACGTCCTGATCGAGATTTTCGAGGTGCCGTGACCCCGGTTTAGTCCTGCCAGTTCTCGACCTTCAATCCCGAAACACGGCCGTACTCGCGCACATTCCGTGTGACAACGGTAGCCCCCAGGCGTGCGGCCTGCGCGGCAATGAGTGTATCCATGGGACCGATTCCTATTCCGCGGATTTCCAGATCGTGCCGAATGGCTGCGTAGTGCGTGCAGTCGTCGCGGGTGAATGGTTCAACAGGCAGTGTCTGGGCCAACGCGGCGAGTTTGAGCCGCGCGTTTGCATTGTCTCCCTTGGTCACTCCAAATTCGCGTTCAGCCAGAACAATGACCGACAGGCAGAGTTCACCGAATGCAGCCTGCATTCGCGCCGTAAGTTTGGGATTATCCCCGCGCATGTATGCAGACACGGCATTCGTATCTGGAAGATAGGTCATTCGTCTCGCGAAATATCAGGGGTGGTGTGCCGCGGAACGTCCTGCAGGTCCGGACATGAGCCGGCAAGCGCCATAAAGCGCTGGCGCCTACTCTCGAAATCCGTGCCCAATGGCTCGAGCAGGACTCCGCCGGAAGGCGTCCGCGAAACGGCCACCTCCGCTCCCGGGAGGCGGAACTCGCGCGGTAGCCGGACCGCTTGGGAACCCCCGTGGCGGAACAGCTTAGCCAGATTCCTGACTGTAGACATAGATACATGTAGATACTTTTTAGGTGCCGTGTCAACTTTCACGGCTGAATTATGGCATGGCGTGAGTCCACGCGCTCTCGGGTGCGGCCCGAAAGGGCGCCCGGGCCCGGCCCCGCCGGTTCCGCGCGATCAGTGCGGGTCCCCGAAAAACAACCGGAATGCGCCGTGGTAGTCGCCTTCGGCTACGGGCGTCTGGCTCGCCGGGCCCGACGCACTGGCCGCGATAAATTTTGAGCCAATCGGCGGAATCGCGTGCAGAATCGAGAACCCAGCCTCCGGAAATGTCGTCCAAGCATTGCCGGCGAGCATTTGCCGTGGATTTTGATTTTCCCCGCGCTTAGGATCGCCGGGAAACCTAAGTCGCAAAACCTGCACAAACAGCGATGGATCGTCGATGGTTGTCAGAATCGGGCCACTGGTTGTTTCGATCCTCATCCAACGGACATCGGAATAGTATCCCTTGAATTCCGGATAGGCCCAGCCGATATAACCCGTAATCGTGTCGTTGTACGTGTTCTGCCATACGTTCAATGTCCCACCGATGAGACGGTTTTCCCAGACGTGGTAGGGACCGTTGCCGAGCCATTTCATGCTCTTTACCTCGTTCTCGGGCAGATCGAAACTGACGCCGTAAAAGTCATGCGGCCCGGTGAGGGAGTACTCATACGCGACATCCAGCCATCCATCCGGCTTGATGCGCCAGTGCGCCGCTTTCATGTCTCCAGTGTAAGTCACGTCAATAACCTGATCGGCTCCGTCGGCGTGATGCTGGATGGAAGCCAAGGTTGCCGTTCCCGTTGCAAGGCGCGGGCCATTGATTAGTGGATAGCTTTGGCCGGATTTGGTCACGGAGGCCAGATATCCGGTCTGTTTGCTGAAGCTGAGCGCGAGATCGCCACTGGTCACTTCGATCGCCGCGTCGTCCTCCTTGGCCGTTACCCCATTATCGGCATGGCTGCCGTGGACCTCGGCCAGCGCGGCGGGAGACTTCAGCGGCCAGACCCAGGTTCGTAATTCTCGGCCCGTCGAGTCATTCACCCGCAGCGCCAGGGCATCGGCCTCAGGCGGCAGCGGCGGCAGGTTCAATAACGTCGAGCCAGTTGCATGCGGCGGAATCGTCGGCGCAGCTGCCTTCCCTTCCGCCAGGACGGTAAAGCCACTTTCATTATCGAAAGGCGAGTGGAACTTCCGCAGTTGCCACGTGAACGTGCACTGATCGGCGTTGATGAAATCGTAGCGATTTTCGACAGTCAATTCGTTGTCATTGCGCGTAACGATGATCGGCGACCAAATCTGTCCGATCGCGAAATAGCTGCCCTCCTTCTCACGATAGGGGCCAACGATTCCATCGGGCGCCTGATTGCCATCAGGGTCCAACTTTCCGCCCTCATCCAGCCTCTTGACCGCTTCATCAAGGTAGGCCCAGATAAATCCTCCTGCCGCCACCTTGCTCTTCAATATCACGTCCCAATAGGCCTGAATTCCCGCACCGGCCCCGCCGTCAAACAAGCCGTGCAGGAATTCAGTCGGCATGTAGACATTTGGCCCCGCCGTGCGCTGCACCAGGGTGTTGTACACAGGATAGTGATTTGTGTCCACATCGCCGAAAATTCGCGACGGATGCAGCACGTGCCGGTGTTGTGGATCCCATAGGCCGAAATCGCCATCCAGCGCCGTATTCCAGCCGCCTTCGTTGCCGTTGTCCCAGAAAACGATTGCGGGATGGTTCACATCGTGGCGAACCATCTCGCCTACCAACCTGTGTCCCGTCGTTGTTTCGTAGGATTGGTGCCAGCCCCCCAATTCATCGAGCACATAAAGTCCCAGCTCATCGCAGAGATCGAGGAAGTGCGCATCCGGCGGATAGTGGCTGCAGCGCACAGCATTGCAGTTCATGTCCTTCATCACGTTGACGTCGAGCAGGCTGATCCGCGGGCTGATCGCACGCCCGGTATCCGGCCAAAAAGTGTGCCGGTTCACTCCCTTGAGAATGACACGCTGGCCATTGACGTAGACGCCATCCCCGGGGCGAACCTCGATCGTGCGGAATCCGAAACGCTGGCGATAGCGATGCAAAACAGTATCGCCCTGCATGAGGCGGACCTCGACCGAATAAAGGTTCGGCGTCTCTGCGCTCCATTGTTTTGGCGAATCAAACTTCGCCTGCAGGTGCGCGTTGCCCTCGGCCAGGCTTTGCGCAATCGGCGCGCCAAAAGCCTTGCCTGTCATATCCATCACCTGCGCCTGAATCGAATCAGCCGTGGTGACGCCTTCGGTGTACACATCCATCGCAAATGCGCCATCGTGACGCGCATCGATTGCGACCCGATCGACGTGCTGCACTGGAACAGCCTCGAGATAGACCGGGCGAAAGATGCCCGCATAGTTCCAATAGTCTCCGCGGCGCTCGGCCTTGTTGACAGAGGGATCGGATGACTCTTCATCGACGGCTACTTCAAGCAGATTATCGGCGCCGAACTTGGCCAGCTTGGTGATGTTGTATTTAAACGCATAATACGCCCCTTGATGCTTCGGCCCGGCGCTTTGGCCATTCACGGAGGCTTCGGCGTCGGTCATCACGCCTTCAAATACGAGATAAACACTCTGCCCCTGCCAGCTCGCGGGAATCTGAAAGTTGTGGCGATACTTGCCCTGATCATAGGAAAACGGCCCCGGCTGGCCGTAGTGCAAGGAGCCAAAACCCGCGACATCCCAGCATCCCGGTACCGGGGTTGTTGACCACTGCCCGCTCTTGTTGCCCGCCGAGCAGAAAAATTCCCACTGCACGGCGTCGTCGATTCCCGTGCCAGACAGATATTGCCGCTGCGTTTCCTGCGCAAATGCCTGGGTTGAAACCAGCAAGGCGCAGACGATGGGGATCGTGCGGATGGTCATGCGCGAAAGATGCTGCACGATATTGGGGTTATCTCAATCGGGATTCCTCCGCAATCATCCCCTATCGAGAAATCATCTCCGTCTAATCTAATTCGGCCGCGGAGATCTTCGAAGCTCCCCCTCACTCTGCATTTCCGCGCGCCTCGGCGGACTTGCAGATCGGCAGGCCAACACCCCATAGCGCAAGTCCGCGATCGAGAGTAAAATGACCGAAGTTAAATCATGAAAAAGCTGCTGTCATTCGCCGTCATCACCTCGGGCCTCGCGCTGGTCACGTATGGGGCAAGCGCTTCGAAGGTCACCTGTTCGGACTTCGCACAATTCTTCACTGGCTCGCCCATCGATAAAACAATGTGGCTGCTGATCGTCGGCTCGGTTTTAGCCGCAGTCGGACTGGTTGGGCTGTTGAGCGAATCCAAGCCGGCTTAGCCGGCCGTCATCCTGGCGCGCCTGCGGCCCAATCTGGAAGCTGATCGCGACCGGATACGCTCCGGGTTTGCCGGCTAGTCATTGGGGTTTCAACCGACTTCGGAAGCAATAGCCCGCTTAACTTCGTCATCAGATCGCTGATCGAGAACGGCTTCTTCAGCACCACTCCGGGCGTGAGCAACGGATGGAGACTGGTTTCATCGAAGGGCATTCTCCCCGACATGAGGATGACCGGCACTTTGTGTTCGGCGGACCGCACCCTCCGGATGAGATCCAGCCCCGTCAGGCGCGGCATGTCATGATCGGTGATCAACGCGTCAAAGCGATTTAAGCGGAAGACTTCCCATCCCGCCTCTCCATCTTCGGCCAAGCTGGTCAAATACCCGGCGCCTCGCAGCACGGTCGACACGACCTCACGAATCCCGGCATCGTCATCGACGACAAGGACGGCGGCACCGGCTCGCCCGTCTGCGGGACCCGAAGATAGCAAAGGAATTTCGAGTGAATTCTTAATCCCGCCACTCTACGCCCGGTCCTCCTTAGGGACTATGGGGTGTTATGCTCCACCTGTGGGGTGTTAACCTCCGTATGGGGATAAGACACTTTTCAGAAAAACGCCCCGTTTTCACGAAGGCGTCGCCCCGGTTCAAGCTTCCAGCTGCGGGCGCTTCGGCTCGGGCCAGTCGATGTGGAAGAATTTTCCGCGGGGCTCGTCTACGCGCTCGTAGGTGTGCGCCCCGAAGAAATCGCGCTGCGCCTGGAGGAGATTGGCGGGAAGGCGCGCGGAGCGGTATCCGTCGTAGTAGGCTAGGGCGGAGCCGAAGGTCGGAACCGGGACGCCGCACTCCACGGCCACGGCGATCACTTTGCGCCAGTTGGCCTGGGCCTTTTGGACGGTTTTGTTGAAATAGGGATCGAGGAGCAGGTTCGCCAGGTCCGGCTTGCGACTGAACGCATCGGTGATCTTCTGCAGAAATGCTGCACGGATGATGCAGCCCCCGCGCCAGATCTGGGCGATCTCGCCGAAGTTGAGCTTCCAACTGTATTCCTTCTGCGCTTCGCGCATGAGCTGGAATCCCTGGGCATAGGAGCAGATCTTCGAGCAATAGAGCGCGTCGTGGATCGCTGCGATAAGGGCCTTTTTGCTGCCGCGGTACTTTTTCGCCGGGGCCTTGAGAATCTTCGACGCGGCAACGCGCTCCTCCTTGATTGCCGACAGGCATCGGGCGAAAACGGCCTCGGCGACCGTGGGAGCCGGAACGCCCATGTCGAGGGCGCTGGTCGAAGTCCACTTGCCCGTGCCCTTCTGGCCGGCGGTGTCGAGGACGACGTCGACGAACGGTTTCTTTGTCACGGGATCTTTCTGCTGAAGGATGTCCGCGGTGATTTCGATGAGGAAGCTGTCGAGGATGCTTTTGTTCCACTCGGTGAATATGGCGCTCATTTCGGCGGGCTTGAGGCCGAGCAGCCCCTTCATAAGGGCGTACGCCTCGCAGATCATCTGCATGTCCCCGTATTCGATTCCGTTGTGGACCATCTTGACGTAGTGGCCCGCTCCGTTTTCTCCAATGTACGCAGTGCAGGGCACGCCGCCCGTTACAGGCTTTCCGGGGGCCGCGCCTTCGATCGGCTTGCCAGTTTGAGCATCAACCTTGGCGGCGACCGCCTCCCAAATGGGCTTCAGCTCCAGCCAGGCCGCAAACTCGCCGCCGGGCATGAGCGACGGGCCGAAGCGCGCGCCCTCTTCGCCGCCGGAGACGCCGCTGCCGATAAAGCGAAGACCTTTCCCGCGGAGCACCTTTTCTCTCCGGATCGTGTCCGTCCACTGGGAATTGCCTCCGTCGATCACGATGTCGCCGCTTTCAAGCAGCGGAACGAGGCTGTCGATAACCGCGTCTGTGCCCTTGCCGGCCTGGACGAGGATCACGATCTTGCGGGGTTTGGACAGGCTCCGCACAAACTCATTGAGCTCTTTCGTTCCGACGACACCGCCCGGGGTATTCGGATTATCAGCCACGAATTTGTCTGTTTTCGCAGTCGTCCGGTTAAACACGGAGATCTGGAAGCCGTGGTCGGCTATGTTGAGTGCCAGGTTCTGACCCATCACGGCAAGCCCGATGAGTCCGATGTCAGAGAGCGGTTTAGCCATAAAGAAGGGAATGAGCCTAGATCGTCACCCGATAAAAACCAATTTGATTTTGCCGTCTGTTCCGCGCCGCTCCATAAAACCATAGTGCAGGCAGAACCATTTTTGGTCTATCGAGTTGCGCAATTTATCCATTCGCTGGAGCCGTCTGCGTAACGCTCCCTTTTCCAGATCGGCAATCGGGCCTTCAACTCGTCGATCACATAACGGCAGGCGTCGAAAGCCGCCGATCGATGCTGCGCGACGACACCGATCCATACCGCAAGATCGCCCACGGCCAGGCTGCCGGTCCGGTGCGCGCTGACCACGGTGAGCGCGGCGAATTTTTCCACAGCCTCGGACACGATTCGCTGACCCTCCTTTTCGGCGAGCGGCACATACGCCTCGTAATCGAGCCCGGTGACCGGCCGGCCCTCGTTCAAGTCGCGCACCCAGCCCTCAAATGTCACGCAAGCGCCGGCCCGGCCCTGGCGCAACTCGTTCAAAAGGGCGGCGGAATCGATCGGCGTGGACGAAATCTTGAACATCGGAAATCGGCTCATCCTCCCGCAATCGGCGGCAGAAAAACAACGCGATCGCCATCCCGAAGTGCCGTCTCGGATCCGGCGAATTCGCCGTTCAGGGCTGCGCGAACCCGGTCGCCTCCGAGCGTGAAGCCGTGGCGCACGCGTAATTCCTCGTACAATTCCGCGGGGGTCGCGGCATGGGTGACCAGTTTCTCGTCCTCGATCCCCCGCTGCTCGCGGAGAATGGCATAGTATTGGATGTGCACCGTCTTGGGGGTCATGCGTTCCGGATGTCGCTTTTCCCGCCGGTTTTTTCGAGAAGTCGGATTTCGCGGATCACGATCCCATGGGTGACCGCCTTGCCCATGTCGTAAAGCGTAAGTGCAGCGATGGCCGCTCCGGTGAGCGCCTCCATCTCGACGCCGGTTTTCGCCTGGGTTTGAACCCGGCAATGGATCTCGACTAGGGCTCCGCCGCCTTTCTCCGGGACAGCATCGCGGATTTCGATCTTGCAGTCATCGAGCGGCAGAGGGTGGCAGAGAGGGATGAGGTCGCTCGTCTTCTTCGCCCCCATTACGCCGGCGAGAACGGCCGAATTGAAAACCGGCCCTTTCTTGGTCGCAATTTCGCCGTCGCGAATCAGCGCGGCGAGCGCCGGCGGAAGCCAGACCGACGCAACCGCGTGGACCATCCGCCGGGTCACGGCCTTGCCTCCGACATCCACCATTTGCGGGCGGTTTTCCGCGTCCAGATGCGAGAACATGGCGGCACTATCGTCCGCCCCCGGGCAAGATTCAAGCGCACGACATGCGGATCTACTCCGTCCAGGGGTGGAAGGAGGCGAAGTATCCGGAGGGAAATTCAACCTTCGAAGCCGGAAGTTCGACAAAGCCGTCCGTGCCCACAAGCCCGGCAAAGTCCCCGGACGTGTTTCCGGGCGCCGGCACAGCCGAAAGCTCCGCGCGCGGACCGATCGAAAGGCGCACGGGAATGAAGCAGGCAAGCTTAAGGTTCGCGGCAATGGGCGAGGCAAGCGCTGCGACCCGGCGCGGGGCCGGGGCGAGGCCGCAGGCCCGGTCAAGCGCCGGAAGAACATACCGATGCAAGCAGACGTACGAGGATACCGGGTTTCCGGGAAGCGCGAATACCGGCGCGCCTCCCGGCCCGATGCCGAACCAAAAGGGTTTCCCCGGTTTCTGCGCAACACCGTGAAACAGATTCCTGACTCCCTGCTTTTCGAGCTGCGCAGGCAAGTGGTCGAATTTTCCCTTCGAAACGCCTCCGGAAAGAATGACGACGTCGTGGTTCGATAGCACGCGCCCGAGCCCTTGCGCGATTTCGGCGGGATCATCGCGCCAGGCGTGGAGTGCGGCTTCCGGGTATCCGCCCCCGGCCAGGGCAGCGCGCAGGGCGTAATCGTTGCTTCGCCGGATCTGGTGAGGCGCGGGAGCGACCTGAACATCCACAAGCTCGTCCCCTGTCGCAACAACCGCAATCCGGGGCCGGCAACTGACGGACACGACCGCGCGGCCGCAGGCGGCGGCAACGGCGATCTCCAGGCCCGTCAGCCGGACGCCCCCGGCAACGACCCTCTCGCCGGCGCGGTTGTCGCTCCCGCGGCGATGCACGGCATGGCCCGCGACGAATTCCACGGGAGATCCCGCAATTGTAACGACAACTCCATCCCGCGAAACGTCCTCGTAACCCGCCACGCAGTCGGCCCCATCCGGCATCACGGCACCGGTCATGATTTCGACGCACGCGTCCGGTTTCGGCCCCAGAGCCACCCGCGCCGCGCCTGCGGCCTGCGTCGCCTCGACGCGGAAGCTGCGGATTCCAGCTGCAATCGAGGAGGCTCGAAACGCATAACCATCCAGCGTCGCGCGGTCAAAAGGCGGGAAGTCCCGGTCGGTTACGATTTCCGCGCGCAACACCCGCCCATGAGCCCGCGCGAGCGGACAATCCTCCCGCGCCCACTCGGGCATAGCCTCAAGGATGGTTTTCTCAGCCTCTGCCGGCGAAATCATCTCTCTAATTTACCCTAGAAAAACACATTCGAAAGTGTAATCGCTCGCTTTAGTGGTGTCTCGATTATGCCAAGGCATTCCCTTCGGAGTTGCTGCCTCCGCCGCCGTCTCTGGGCTGCCATCTGGGCCGCTTACAGCGGCCGGGTTTTGGCGGCCGGTGTTGACGACGGCTCTGGGCATTGGCAGCTCCCGACGAAGGAATGCCTTTGGATAATCGAGACATAACCAGCTCCTTGTCTTTTCGCCCCTTCGCTATCCTATTGCGGCGACCCCAATGCCCGTCTCAGACCAGTTTTTTCGCCGGTTGCACGATCTGCGCATATCGGTGACCGATCGGTGCAACTTCCGGTGCCCCTATTGCATGCCAAAGGAGGTATTCGGCGCGGGCTATCCATTCTTGCACGACCCCCAGCTAATGAGCCTCTCCGAGCTGATTCGGATCGCGCGGGCTTTCACAGCCCACGGCGTGGAAAAGATTCGCCTTACCGGGGGAGAACCGCTCCTTCGTGGCGACGTGCCCGAGCTCGTCCGCGTCTTGAAACAGGACATGGGGGTTCCCGATGTCGCCCTGACCACCAACGGCTGGCTTCTTCAAAAGATGGCGCGCGACCTTAAAAAGGCCGGCCTCGACAGGCTGAACGTTTCCGTCGATTCGCTCGACGGGGCCACCGCCGGCCGCCTAAATGGACTCGGTTTCCAGACTGGCCGCGTTCTCGCCGGAATCGACGAAGCTGCCGCCCTGGGGCTGCCGATCAAGATAAACTGCGTCGTGCAGCGAGGGGTGAACGACCACGAAATCGTCGCCCTGTGCGGCTATTTTCGCGAGCGGGGACACACGCTTCGGTTCATCGAATTCATGGACGTCGGCAATACAAACCATTGGTCTCCCGCCGCCGTCGTGCCGGCACAGGAGATCCGCGAGCGCATCCATGCGGTTTGGGCCCTGGAGCCCGTGGGGCCGGCTTACCGCGGCGAGGTGGCTTCGCGTTATCGTTACAAGGACGGCCGGGGAGAGATCGGGCTCATCAGCTCGGTCACCGAGCCATTCTGCCGGGATTGCCATCGCGCGCGCCTTTCGGCGGACGGCAAGCTGTTCACCTGCCTTTTTGCCTCTCTTGGGTGGGACGTTCTCGGCTGCCTGCGGAGCGGCGCCAGCGACAGCGAGCTCGCCGGTTTCATCGGCAGGATCTGGGCGGGTCGCATGGACCGCTACAGCGACGAGCGCGCCGAGGTCCTGGCGTCCGGCGAATCCCGCGCCAAGATCGAGATGAGCTATATCGGCGGCTAAGGCCGAAGATTTCACGAAGCACGTGGAGTCTTCGGTCTAACCTTTTAGAGCGCCGGCCGCGATTCCCTTGACGATCCTGCGTTGGAGGCACGTATAAACGACCAGAATTGGAACGGTCACGAGTACGAGCCCCGCGAATAGCATTCCGTAATCGCTGCGATACTCGGCCGTAATCGAGAGGTTCGCAAGGCCGAGGGGAAGTGTGCGGGACCGGCCGGTCGGATCCCCTCCGAGAAGCATGTACGCAAAAAAGTACTCCTTCCAAACGCCGATGAATTGGAAGATGGCGACCGTCACAAGGCCGGGTGTCGCCAACGGAAGCATCACCCGGCGGAAGGCCGCGAACTCCCCGCAGCCGTCGATCACAGCCGCTTCATAGAGGGCGCGCGGCAGCGTTCGGAAGAAGCCGGCGAGGATAAAGACCGCGAACGGAAGCCCGTTTGCGGTATAGACAAGAATGAGTCCAAGCCTCGAGTTGAGAAGGTCGAGCGCGCGCATCTCGAAAAACAGCGGTACGATCGCCAGTTGCGCCGGGATCATCAAGCCCGCGAGGAACAGCCAGAAGACCGCCTTGCCCAATGGGTGGTAAAACCGGGCGAGGGCATAGGCCGCCATCGCTCCGAGGCTGACGATAAGGAATACCGAAACCGCGGTCACCAGGACCGAATTGAGGAAATAATCGCCAAAATGGGCCTCGTGCCAGGCCCGGGTGTAGTTGTCGAACTGGATCTCCCCCGGGACCGGAAGAGCGAAGGTGTCGCGGAAAATTGCGGCGTCCGGCTTCAGCGATGAGTACGCGACCCAGGCCATCGGAAAAGTGAGCCACGCGGCATAGCCGGCGAGCGCCGTGAATATCAGGCCGCGGGAAATCCGCATTTTGCCTACCGGTTTCATCTCTCCACGGCTTCCCGACCCAGGCCCCGCAAGACGGCCGCGCTGGCCGCGAGGACGAGGACGAACAACACCGCGGCGAGGGCCGCCGCCCGCCCGATCTCAAAGTCCTTGAACATCGAGGTGACAAGCAGCGTGCTGAGCGTGTGGCTTGAGGCTGAGGGGTCCTGCGCGGTCAGGAGCCAGATCATTTCGAATGCGTTCAGGCCGCCGATGACCAGAAACACCGCCGAAATCGCGATTGCCTCGCGGATCAGCGGAAGCGTTATCGTGAAAAATTGCCGCAGGGCCGACGCCCCGTCCATCTCGGCGGCTTCATAGAGCTGCGGGTCGATGCCTTCCATCGCCGCAAGGTAGAGGATCAGGTTAAACCCGCACGCCATCCAGAGATAGATCGGTATCAACGCGGTGTAGAGATGCCCGGGCGAAAGCCACGGAAAGCCGTCGAAATTAGCAAGCGTCGGTGAGTGGAGCAGCCGGCCAAGGGCGGAAAGGCCGGCGTTGACCAGACCCCCGTGGGGCTCGTAGGCGGCGAGCCAAAGAAGCGGCGCCGCGATCCCGCCCAGCATGTTTGGAAAAAGGAAAATCACACGAAAGGCGCCCGCCCCCCAGATGCCGCGGTGGAGGAGGCCCGCGCAAACAAGCGCGAGCGGAACGACGAACAGCGCCGGGATCAGCATGAGGAATGCGTTGTTGCCGAGCGCGAACCAGAACACGTCGTTTTCAAAGAGGAGCCATTTGAAATTGAATAGGCCCGCCCAATTGCGAGGCCCAACACCGTCCCAACGCGTGAATGCCCATCCGAAAGCGGCGAGGGCCGGGGCGAGAACAAGGGCCGCGTAAAGAAGGAAAGCCGGCCCGGCAAATCCGAGCCCGACCGATGTGCGCAGCCGGGTCTGCCGCCCAGAGTCCGCTGCGGCCCGGGAAACAGAGGCCGTATTTCCCCGACGGAACAAGTTCCGCAGAAAGCCCGCGCGTCCACGCGAAAGCACCCATCCGAAGATGGCCGCCAGCGCCGCTAGCAACAGAGAGCCGGCCAGCGGGTGCCGGTATTCCACCCGATAAGGATCGACCGCGTGGTCGCGATCCACCGCGGCCGCAGATTCCAAACGCTCTCCGTATTCCCTCGGAGTCATCCGCCCGTCCGCCAGGCGCTGGTAGCTATCGATCTGCACCTGCCTGAGCTCCGGCGGCAGAAGCATCTGTTGCGGCATGAGATAGGCCTCTTTCGCATGCAAGATCATGCGCGCCGTATCCTGCATCTGCCCGGAAAACGCGGAGAGCGGCACGCCGCGCACGGCGACCGGTGAATCGAGTTCACGCACAAAGGCTTCCGCCCTGCCTCGCGACGTGAGGAATCGCAGGAAATCGATCGCAAGCCGCTGGCGATCCGGGTCGCCTGTAGCGAATACAAAGAAACAATCGCTGCCCGTTTGGATCGCGGAAGGATCCGCCACTCCGTCGGGAAATACGGGAAAATTCATGGCCCCGAGATCGAATCCGGCCGGGATCTTCCCGGCCATTTCATTGACGAACCACGAGCCGGAAACCGTCATTGCCGCCCGGCCCTGAAGAAAATCGAGTTCCGCCCCGGTGTGGCTCTCCCCCTCCCAGCCCCTCAGCGTATACTTTTGCAGCACGCGCTGCTCCACCTCGGCCGCACGGACGAACCGGGGATCGACGCGGGCCCCGGGCGCAAACGATTCGAGCTTTTGCCAGCCGGCGGCACCCTCCAAATTGAAACAAGCCGCCCGAAAGAATGCGTCCGGATAGAGCCAGTTCACTCCGGGAACGCTCAAGGGTGCGATGCCCGCCGCGCGGATCTTGTCGCAAAGGGCGTAGAATTCCTCCCAGGTCCGGGGCTCCTTCCAGCCGTGGGCCCGGAATAGGCCGCGGTTGTAGAAAATCGTCCAAGCCGAGTAACCCAATGGCAGTCCGCCGATCCGGCCATCGACCCGCCAGGTGTCCAGCGAACCAGGATAAAACGTATCGCCCCAGCGAGCGTCCCCCTCCCAGTTGGGGCCCTGAAGGTACGGCGTCAGGTCCAGGACCTTGCCCGCCCGGATGAGCGCGGGCCATAGAACGTATGGAGCGAAA
>Ga0182024_10000943_pt1 | contig 75270 bp, 73 predicted proteins | sample P32metaG_FD_120480 | JGI IMG/M metagenome (GOLD analysis project Ga0182024, IMG submission 120480) | Permafrost microbial communities from Stordalen Mire, Sweden - P3-2 metaG (Illumina Assembly) | ecosystem: Environmental > Terrestrial > Soil > Wetlands > Permafrost | place: Sweden: Stordalen...
ACGGCCCATTGAACGTATAACGGCGGATCTCGTTCCACCAGTTGATACGCCATTGCTTTGTGCTGTCGAGGCCATCGGTACCGGTATCGGAGCCCATCATTGATTGGACGTTTGTAGCAATCTGATCAAATGAGATGTCACGACCTTTCCCGCCGGGTACTGCGATGTGAACGCCGGTGATCCACAAGACAAATATGACGGCAAGCGCCATTCCCGTCATTCGCCAGACGATCGGATGCAGCGGCCGACAAATTGCGCAGATTCCAAACGAGGCCAGGAATGCGAGCAGCCCCGCGCGATCGATCACGCCCATGACGGCGACATTCAGCGCCAGCAGGGCAATCCACACGGGTTTGATGACGTCATCGAGGCCTGCGATCCAGAAACTCACAATGCCCGCAAGGTGAACGAGGACGTCGCCTTCCTTTTCCTCGATCACCGGCACGCCGCCCCACGGCCAGCGCGGGATGGCCGACCATAGGCCGCGATAGATCAAAGTGATAAACGGAATCGCCGTGAGGAAGTAACGCGTGAAGCGCTGGTAATATCGCAAGACTCGAAAAAGCCGGGAAGGATCGGAGATGAGCAGCGCCGCGATTATGAACGCAAATGCGCTGTATCCCCAAAGCATCGCGTCGCGGATCACATCGAAGTGATATTCGCTCCAGAACGGCAGCGATCGTGCAAGACCCCATAGCCAGAACGGGATGAGCAGCAGAATCTGCGGGCTCTGGAAGACCTTGGTCCAGTCTCGCAAATTGGGCACGAGCGCGACGCCGGCCAGCAGCGCCATTTCACCCATGAACAGATAGGCGAAGCCGCGGCCGTCCACGGCATAGCCGAGCAGGATCAGCGACAGCCAGAACAGATACGTATCTGCCCACGTCGAGCGTTCCTCGACACTGGCGTGCGTTAGGGGACGTGGCAGGCGCGCGCTGGTCATGCTGATACACCGCCTTGCGGTATCGGATCAACGAGCAATGCCCGTGCGTATTGAGCGATCATGACGTCACGCGTGAAATGCTGCTCGAATCGCTGGCGAGCGATTGCCCCGGCTTTTCGCCGGGCCTCAACTGAACTGAGGAGATCTTCAATCGATCGAGCGTCAGCCGAATCGAGCGCGGTTCCACCGAGTTTTTCCAGAAGCTCCGGAACGCCGCCTGCCGGGGCAGCTGCGATGGGCAGGCACGCTCGTGCCGCTTCGAGCAGCACGATGGGGCAATTTTCCAGCAGCGATGCATGAACGTAGATGTCCGCCAGCGGCAGCAGTGCCGCAACATCTTTCCGGAATCCCAGCAGAATCACCCGGTTGTTCAATCCCAACTCGCCAATCCGGGCTTCAATCCTGCCGCGCGAGATTCCATCGCCAACCAGCACGAGCTTTGTGTTTGGATGTTTAGCCGCAACTTTAGCGAAGAAGTCAACGAGCGCGAGCTGATTCTTTCGCGGCTCCAGCGTGCCAACGCTAATGAGCGCCAGTTCATCCGCTGCAAGTCCGATGTCGGCGCGCTTCAGCGTCGTCGCCGGGACGTCGCGATCAACACCGTTCCAGATGACCAGCGACTGTTTCGGTGTGATGTTCCGCTCATTCTCGACGACGTTACGCGCCCAGTTTGAGACGTAAATCACGCGATCGACGCGCTGCATGACGTCCTTTTCCATCGCCAGCACGTGCTCGAAAAACCGTGGGCTGGCCAGTTCGCCCTTATCGCGATACTCGGTGGCTTCGCTGTAGTTGAAGTGGCAAGCCATCGCGATAGGAAAATGGCCCCGCAATTGGTCGCGCGCATCGAGAGCAGCTCGGGCACTAACCGGGCATTGGCAGATGATGGCCGAAATGGAGTCGCGCTCGGCCAGCTTGATAAGCTGGCGCCGCAGCGCCATTTCGTGCCAATGCCGCAGCCACCAGGTGGACCAGGTCTTGTTGATTCGACTGAGGAACAGCGGACGCACGGCAAAGATGGGAACCCAAATTGTTCCCGCCTTCAACGGTGTTTGCAGCGAGCAGCGAACCCTGGCGGACGTAAATGCCGAGAGCAGCGTCCGAGAGTGGGTCTGGACGCCGGTCTCACCCAGCAGCGGAGCGATCGTGGCGATGACCAGCATCGCGGCCGGTTCGATCCGCGCAGCGCCAGCTTCAGACATTCCAACCTGTCGAGATGCCACGGACGTCATGCGAGCACCGCTTCTTTCGTTGGCGATGCGTTGCGAAGCCGACCGAGCAGCTCCAGGTTCCATCGCACCATCTCGTTGGTGCGGTCATATCCCTCGCTGAAGAGTCGGGTCAGAATCTCAACGAGGTAAAGCGTGACCAGCGCCACGCGAGCCGCGACGGTAGGCGTCGAGAAATATCGATCGAGCAGCGGCGTAGCCGTTAACTCAGTAAAGGCGCGCTGCGCGCTCCAGTGGTGGATCTCAAGTCCCACTTGAAGCTGATAGTGGATTTCATCCAGCCCGGCGGGGCCGTCGAGATGGCCGTATTCCCAATCGTACGCCGTGATTTGTCCGGCATGTCGACGAAGATTCCACGGAGCAAAATCTCCGTGAACCACGCCATGGGCCATCTGTTGACCTGACAGCGTCGGATGGGCGTCATCGAAGGCAGCCTGTAAATCGGCGCGATGATCCTTTAGCGCGTTGATGCGATCGGACAGCGACCGAACCAGTTCGGTCTGCGTCGGGGACATTCGCGAGCCGGCGGTAAGCCGATCGAGATACGCCCGGTGCTCAGCGGCAAGCGCGGCAGGCGCCGGGCCGCCCGGAAGGGGCGATTGCGCCAGCGTGAAGACTCCTTCAATTTCGCCCGACCAGAGCAACTTCGGCGCGAGCGCGGAATTGCCGCCGCGCATGCCGAGCGTGTTTAACACAGCAACTTCGCGATGCAAAAGTTGTGTTGCCAGGGCCGAGGCCGCGATCTTGAGGAAAGCGCGGACTTCACCGCGATCATCAATTACAGCGGCCGATGCTTTTCGATTCAGCGCGCCTTCCGGCGCGCCAGCCGATAGCGCGATCGAAAGCTTGGCGCCTGGGAAAAGCCGGTCCATCGGCTCGAGCAGCGCTATCCGGTTTTGTTGAGCGATAACGATTTGATCGCGGTACCAAATTGGCAAGCGCGTATAAACCAAGGCGCGGGCCAACGCTCGCTTCAGCCGAGCAGAAGTCCGCGCGGGGGTGTAGAGATTGAACCCGGCGCTGGAAATCGCTGGACCTTGGAGCGGGATGAACCAGCGCGGGTTGTCCCAGTTTGGAAGGACTGCGAAGCGTTGGATTTCATTCAACCCTGCTTGCCGCAAAGCAGCGTCATCGACGCGGCTGTTGACGCCGACAAAGCCCGCGTCTTTCCGCACGTCGCTGTTCGCGGCGTTATATCGAACGAGGATGCGGTTGCCGTCATTGTGTGAAAGCGCTCGCAATGGCTGGCAAAGCCAATCCGGCCCGGCAGCCACGTCAAACGACGCGGATTCCGGAAGCAAATGGAGCCAGGATAGTGCGCGGGTGACGGCCATTACCGGCGTGCCGCCTTTCGCTGAATCGCGGTTCGTGACGCCATGTATTCAAGCATAATCTGCTCGATCTCGCCGACGACCTCCGGCAGGGGCCGCGCGTTATCGATGATGTGCGCGAACGAGCACTCGTCGGCCAGCGCACGATATCCGGCTCGCTGTCGCGCGGTCTCTTCGGGGGTCACTTCCTTTTTGCGCGCTTGAATCACTTCAGCCGGCGCATCAAGAAGCATCAGCAGGTGCGGCTTAGGCGCGACCCGCCAGAGTGCTCGCAGGATCCATTCGGGGCCGGAGTAGCGATAACGCTTCGGATCGACGATCGCGTCGGGAAGATAGCGATGGTTGACGACGAGCGCTGCTCGGGCAAGAGCCGAGTGAATCGTCACGAGATAGCCGAGGGTATAGCAAACGCACCACCACGCGGCCTTCACGAGCGATGTCGGGTACGACCGCGGCGGCAGCGAGTGCGGGCCGTCAGGCTTGAGCGCTTCAAATTTCAAGGGAAGCAAACCGGGTGCGAACGTCAAATACTTTTCGCTGAGGAAGATCGGCGACAGATCGTGCCGCACGGCTTCGATCACGGTGGATTTGCCCACGCCATCCGGACCGAGGAAGACGACGTGCAACCCGCACGGCGGCCGCAGCCAGCGCGCGATGCGACGGTCAATCGCGAAGATCTGGCCGCTGTCGCGCGGCGCGCCCCCGTTCTTCAGCATCTCCCGCTTTAGCTCTTTGGAGTAGCGGTGCACTTTCGCCCAGTCGTTCCCGCGAGCGGCTTGCATGACGATGCGCACGTCTCCGGGCGGAAAGAACCGCCGGGCTTCGCGTTCGCAGGCGGCGGGGTGATTGGCCACGAGGTCGCTCAGCTTCTTTTCGTGCTCTGGCCGCAGCTTCTGCTTGATGATGCGATTCACGAGCACGCAGCCGAACTGGTGTTGTGGCGACGGAACCCAAAAGTTATCGCGGCGCTCGCGCGCGGCAAGGATCTCCGACCCTTCGTAAAACGTGCGGCCCGCCAGTGAATAATTGCCGCTGACATGCAGTTGCAATATCACCGGCGAACCACTGCCCTGCGCGCAGAGAACGATGAATTGCGCCCCATCATTGAGCCATAGCACCGGCTCAGCGCCAATCTCGTCGCGATGGGAATAGAGCGTCTTCGCCAGGTCATCGGGCAGCAGGCGCGGATCGATCAGCAGATCGACGTCGTTGCCAATCTCGTTCGGCCAGGTTTCGTAACCGTGCAGGACGCACCACGCGATTTGCTCCCGATCCAGTACTTTGAACACGCGCGTCAGGAGTTGGGCTCGAGTCGGGAGTTGCTTCACGATCTTGTTTGCTTCCATAAGCATGGCCATGCCTCAATCCTCGGCCAGGGCCGGCTCAATGACCGCGACGTTCGCAGCCGGCGTCGAACTTCGAATAACCGCGGCCATATAAAGCAACGCCGCCGCCAGTGCTCCGGCGATCATCGCCACAAGGATTCCCGCGGTCCGCATGCGCGGGATCAGCAAAAGACTCAGCGGCAGAGCGACGATGACTGATGCCGCCGATCCGAAGAAAATTAAGTGCGTGTTTTTCTGCGCTCGCAACGCGGCGGTGATGATCATCTGCACGTACGTCACCAGAGCGTACGCGGAATACAACATCAGCGACGTCTTTGCCGCCGCATACCTGGGTCCGAACGTCAAGCGCAGCAGCGGGCCAGAAAAAACCGCGACGAAGAAACAAAATCCACATAGCGGAAGGGCGACGCGCGCCAACACTGCGCGAAGCTCCGGGAGGATAGCCGCGGGGCCTCTGGTTGCGGCAGTTCGCGCGAATCGAATCGGCAAAACGGTATCCAGATAAAACGCGATCACCCGTGTGGGCCCAAAGAGAACCTGGGCGCTCTTAAGATCTGCCGTTGCAATGGTCCCCAGAACGCGGGCGGCCAGGAACAGGTACATCTGAATTGAGCTGGTCCAGGTGAGCACTTCAGATCCGACGAGCCACTTCCCGTATTGCCAGTTCGGCTTCAACGCCCAAAACGGCTTTTCCGCGGTGGTTAGGCTGCTGCGAATCTGCACGAGGCCAAGAAGCGCCCCCGCCAGCGAGGTGGCTGCAAGTACATACAGCGCTGTCGCGCCAGTCAACCAGTGGTGAGCGCCCGCGCTGCGAAGGTCGTGCAGCCACATCAACCCGATGAGGAGCATCTGTCCGCCGTAGCTGAGCATGTCATTCCAAAAGGCGCCGCGATAGCGGCCTTCGGTATAGAGCACGCGACGGAAAAACTCCTGAACTTGCCAGCCGAAAATTGCTGGCGCCAACGCGACAAGCAACGGCGTCCCGTGCCAGCCGCGGGACGCCATTGCCGCCGCGGCAGCAAGTGCGATAATTGATTCGGCGCCTGCCAAAATAAGTTGCGTGAACAGCGTTGATGTCGTGTACCGGCAATAATTCACCCCTTCACGTCCAGCGCCCAGCACATTGTGCGGCTGAGTAATCAGTGCCATCTGGAAGATGTTGGCAAACAGCATCGCCGAATAGACAAGCGTGAACGTGCCGAACGGCGCTGGGTCGCCGAGGCCGCGCGCGACGAAGATCATCGTCGCAAAGTTGCTGGCCGAGATTAGCCCCTGATCCGCCACCGCCCAGATTTGGCGCAGAACCTTCTGCCGGAACGACTCAGCGACCGGTTCAGGCGGCGATTTGTATATCACTGTAGGCATACGCACTGACCGAGAATCTTCGGCATAAACGGCCCGCGGCATTGGCCGGAAGAGATTGCGGAAAACGAGTCTGCCTTGATGTCGCAGGAACGCGCCAATCACCCACGAGGCGAAAAATTCAGCCCGATATTACCAGCGATGGCTTGCAGTCAACCGCGTGCTAATCCGATTTAGAGGCTAGTGCGTTGCCACGCACCTGATCCAATTGCACGACGTCGTTTCGAAAGAACAGCGCGACGGTCCAGTCAATGACGATCCGTAGCCGCCGGCTCCAGGGCGGCATGCGCATTAAATAGTAAGTGCGCCAGACCCACCATGCCAGAAAACCGTGGATGTTGATGCCATAAACTTGCCCGGCGCCTTTGAAGTGGCCGAGGGCCGCTAATGTGCCCTTGCTGGCGTAAACGAATGGCCGCGGCTGCTGTCCCCGAATGACCGCCGTTATGTTGTCAGCCAGCACTTTCGCTTCGCGCAACGCGTGCTGGGCCAGCGGTGGATACGGTTTACCTGACGCGTCGGGAATCGAGGCGCAATCTCCCAGCGCCCAAACATTCTCCATTTCCTTCACGCGCATCGTGGAGTCAACGTCCGCCCGGCCCTTGGGATTCTTAGTCACTTGCAGCTTCGCCAGAAGTGGGTTCGGCGACACGCCGGTTGCGACGACGATTGTCTCGGCGGCGATGCGCTGACCGTCCTGGAGTTCCAGCTCGCTGCCGTGAATCGCTTTGACGCGCATGCTCGTGCGGATCTTTACGCCCCGGCTCTTCAGAAGATCGCCAGAGTAATCCGCCAGCTTCTCATCGAACTCCGGCGCGATTTTCGGCCCGGCTTCGATCATCTCGAAGGAAATCTCTTCCGGTCGAACGTTGTGGTAAACCTCGGCGACATTCGAAACGAATTCCGTCAGCTCGCCCATCAGTTCCAACCCGACCAGCCCCGCGCCGATGACGACGAAGGTGAGCTGCGCCTTGCGCCGCACTGGATCTTTCTCGACATCCGCCGACTCAAAGAGGCGAATCACCTGGTTGCGCAGATAGATCGCATCGCCGAGCGTTTTGAAGGTGATGGCATTCTCCGCCCCCGGAATCAGCGAGAGATTCGTCACGCCACCGAGCGCCAGAACGAGCTGATTGTATTCAAATTCCGTAATGCCGGTATCATTGGCGGCCTTGACGCTGACAAGACGTTTCTCAAAATCGACGCCGCGGATTTCACCTTCGACGAACTGCGCGCTGCGCAGAAACGGTCGCAGCGGATTCACGGTGTGCCGCGGCTCGAGCACGCCCGACGCGGCCTCGAACAGCAGCGGGGTCATTAGAAAATAATTGTCGCGGCTGATCAGCGTGATCTTCACGTCGCTGCGACCGCGCCATTGTTTTTCGAGATGCCGCGCGGTGTAAGCGCCTCCAAAGCCGCCGCCCAGGATCACGATTTGCAGAGGGTTTTTCGTGGCGTTCATGATGCTCGGATTTTCCAATACCAGAAAGCCGCACGTTTGGGAGCGCCTTATGAAAATTCTCAATTCAGAGACGCGCTGAGTGCGGCGCGGAATTTCTGCACATCGAATCGTTTGCCAGGGCAGTCGGTTTTTCCAGTGACACCGCCGTGGGTAAAGATGTGATCGGGGGCGATGTGGAATCGTTTGCTTAAGAAAGCGCACAGGCTCTGCAAACTTCGCATCTGCGCGACGCTTGGATCGTAATTGTCAAAGTTGCCGACGAGGCAGATGCCGATGCCGTGCTGGTTGTAGTACTCATCCGGCGTCTTGCAGTGCGCGCCGTATTTCTGCTTCTTCCAGCGCGGGCCGACTTCGACGGCGCCATCTGGGGTGTCGGTTCCGTTGCCGATGACGAAGTGGTAGCCCAGCTCGTCCCAACCCTTGGCGCGATGCCACTGGTCGATGCGAACCGCGCCGCCGAAGTTGGAGGCGCTGTGATGGATAACAATGCACTCCCAGCGATCGGATAAATTGGCGGGAAGCCAGGCTGGATCAAGTGGCGCGGCCGGCGGAACTGATCGCAAAATTAGCCAGATGATGAGCACGCCGGCAACAAGCGTGACCAAAGCCGCGATTTGCCGAAGCGCGTCGTTGTCGTTTTTGCGCCGCCGTGCGCCCACGCTTCGCTCCTTCGATCGTGTCACTCAAAGTAACGAGAGAAACCCCGATGATCTCATCGGGGTCTCCATCGTACGCTGGTTTTGCGTTTCGCGAGAAGTTACTTCGCGGACTTTTTGTGAGCGATGTGCTTCTTGTGAGAAGCTTTATGCGAAAGCTTCTTGTGAGCGGAAGCCTTTCGCACGTGCTTCTTGGACGAAGCTTTGACGGTCCGCTTATGACGCGTCACGTGCTTGGCCGACGCTTTCCTGGCGTGCTTGATGCCAACCGGTTTAGCCGAGGCCGGCGTTTGCGTTACCGCGGCGCTGGGCAGACTTGCGCGGGTGCGTCCCATGCCGATAGTCGGAACTGTCGCAATCGCCAGAATTCCGACCGCGGCCCATTTTGCAATTCGATTCATGAACATTGGCAACTCCTTTGCCAGACCCGGCGCTCACCCGATGCGGGCGGATTCGCCATCCTTTGCAGTCCGCACGACAACGCACGGTCCTACGCGATATATCGGACCATCCCGCCAGTGAAACTTAAGAATTACGTCTCAAGTTTCGGTAATCGCAACCGGCCGAAGCCTACAGCGGGAGTTGTCGAGCGCTACTCAGGAAACTTACATAATTGAGGTGGGTCTCGGCCAATGAGTCGCCACCGAATTTCTCCAGAAGTGCCCGGGCGACTTCGAACGCGATCACGTTCTCCATGATGACCGAGGCCGCACTGATTGCCGAGATATCCGATCTTTCCCAGCCGGCTTCGGCGGTCTGCTTGGTATTCAGGTCAATGCTTCGCAACGGTTTGCCCAGCGTGCTGATCGGCTTCATCGCGCCGCGCACGACCACCGGCTTGCCGTTGGTCATGCCCCCCTCCAACCCTCCCGCGTTATTCGATCCCCGCGTGAAACCCAGCGACGGCGTATTTCTACCCGTCGCGTCAAAGCCGATCTCATCGTGCACCTGCGAGCCGGGACGACGCGCGGCTTCGAAGCCGAGTCCGATCTCGACGCCCTTAAACGCCTGAATCGCCATCACCGCGGCGCCAATGCGCGAATCCAACCGCCCGTCCCACGTCATGCACGAGCCGAGGCCGATCGGGCAGCCGAATACGTGGGTCTCGACGATCCCCCCGGCGGTGTCTTTGGCCATCTTTTGATCATTGATGAATTGCCGCATCGCGCCATCAGCAGTGGGATCAGGGCAATAAATGTCTGATGCATCCCGAGCCGCCAGCAGACTGTGATAGTTGTCGGCGTTGACTTCAATCTTCGATTCTGCCGGCCCTACCGACCGCACAAAGCCGAACACCTCGATCGCAAATTCCTTCAGGAAGCATCGCGACAACGCCCCGGCGGCAACCCGCACCGCGGTCTCCCGGGCGCTAGCCCGTTCCAGTGTCTCTCGACAATCCGTCGTTAGCCACTTGATGCTTCCCGCCAGATCCGCATGTCCCGGCCGCGGCCGATGCAACGGCGGCGTCGCCTGCGGATCATCCAGCCGAAAATCCTTGTTCGGAATCAGCATCGTGATCGGCGACGCGATCGTCTTGCCCATCCGCATGCCGGTTAGAAATTCGACGTGATCAGTTTCGATTTTCTGTCGCCCGCCGCGCCCATAGCCGCCCTGGCGACGCCGCAGCTCGCCATCAATAAACGCCTGATCGATCGTTACGCCCGCGGGCAACCCCTCGACCAGGGATATCAGCGCTTTGCCGTGCGATTCGCCGGCGGTTCGGTAGCTCAACAGACCCATAGATTCGAAATCGTAACAAATCCGCCGAGGGATTTCCGCCCCGAGCCTATGTGGCGCGCCGATCTAACAGATTCGCCCCGAGCGACCTTGACGTGACATCGGCTTCCAGCCGATGCTGAGCCGCGTACGGATTCGGACCGCATACCAACAAATGTTGCGAAGTTCGCCGCTCGCGGCCTCGCTAGACTTGCGGACCCTCTCGCTAGACTTGCGGACCCTAAGGTGAGGCAAAGATGAAGTCACCTTTCGGTTGCGAGTCAACCGCGCACGGGCTGGAAGCACCGTGTCACATCAGTCGCTGGCCAAGACATTTGCCGCGGGAGACGTGCCAGCTAGCCCCCACTTCTTCCCCGTGATCAGCTCAAAGGCTTCCACATATCGGCTACGCGTGCCCGCGACGACATCCGCCGGCAGGACCGGCGCGGGCGGCGTTTTGTCCCACGGCTGGGTTTCAAGCCAGTTTCTGACGTATTGCTTGTCAAAGCTGGGTTGATCTCGGCCCGGCGCGTATTTGTCGGCGGGCCAGAATCGGCTGCTGTCGGGTGTGAGGACCTCGTCAATCAGCAGGATTTCGCCGTTCGGTCGCAGGCCGAACTCGAATTTTGTGTCGGCGATGATGACGCCTCGCTGGCGAGCGTAATCCGCGGCGTAGCGATAGATCTTTAGCGTCGCGTCCCGGAGCTTCGTTGCAAGATCCCTACCAATCCGCTGGGCCGCCACATCGAAGCTGATATTGATATCGTGGCCGGATTCTTCCTTCGTCGCGGGCGTGAAGATCGGCTCCGGCAGTTGATCGCTTTGCCGCAACCCTGTCGGAAGCTTCACGCCGCAGACGGCGCTGGATTGCTGGTATTCCTTCCAGCCCGACCCGGCGAGGTATCCGCGGGCGACGCATTCGATCGGAATGACCTGCGCTTTCTTCACCCTCATCGAACGGCCTTCAAGTTGATTCGCATAAGGCGAAAGGGATTTCGGATAATCCCTGACATCGGTTGCGATCAAATGGTTCGGCGGCGCGATAGTCTTCAGCAGATCAAACCAAAACAGGCTTAGTGCCGTCAGGATTCGGCCCTTATCCGGAATCCCGTTCGGCATGATGCAATCGAAAGCGCTGATGCGATCGGTGGCGACGATCAGCAGCGAGTCGCCGAGGTCATACACATCGCGGACTTTCCCGCAACGAACCGGGAGTGGCAGCGTCGATTGAAGCAGGGCGTCGGCCATGCGCGACAGATTAGCGTGAAGGCGGGCAATCCCAAATGGGCACGGCGCGGCAGCTTCACTAAAGATCGGAAGGCGCATCGTCCGATAACACCGGCATGGCTTTCGATCCGATAGTTGCCAATGCTGGCCGTCTGACCATTCTGACTGCCTTGGCAGTCGAAGAATCGCAGGAATTCGTTCAGCTTCGCTCTTCAACGAAGCTCACCGACGGCAACCTTGCGTCGCACGCCAGGCGCCTTCGCGCGGCGGGGTTAATTGCGGTCGAAAAACAGTTTCGCTCGGGCAAGCCGGTCACGAGCTTCACGCTCACACCGGACGGACGCAAGGCGCTGGAGAATCACACGCGGCGACTCGTCGCGGCGATCAGCCACCGACGGATGAGCGTTTCTCCCGCTGTCAGTAATGCCCAAGACGCGTCTCCGACGCTGACGAAAGCCGCCGCGGTTGTTTCGGCTCGTCTGTCGCCTGACGACGAATGGGTCGATTGATCGCCTGCCCGAATCGGCTATACACCGCAGCATGCCTCGCGCCTTGGCGGTGGAAACGTCGGGTCGAATCGGATCGGTAGCGCTGGTCGAAGACGGCCAGGTGCTCGCCGCCGATGAATTTCCGCATGGCCTGCAGCACGCCGCTCATATCATCACGCGAATTCAGTCGCTTTGCGATCGGCTGGGATGGAAGCCGAACGATCTTCGCGAGCTTTACGTTTCCATCGGCCCCGGTTCGTTCACCGGATTACGCATTGGCGTGACGCTCGCCAAAACCCTTGCGTTTGCGACCGGCGCTGAAGTTGTTGCGGTTCCCGCCGCTCGTGGATTGGTCGAAAACGCACCCGCCGAGGCAACGGAAGTGTTGATCGTGCTGGACGCCAAGCGGGATCAGATTTTCACGGCTCGGTTTGCGCGAACTGGACGCGACGCGGCCTGGCAGGAAATAGAGCCGCCGCATCTGGATGATCTATCGGCGGCGCTTGGCCGCGCCGGGCGGCCCGTTTGGCTGCTTGGCGACGGAATCCCGGCACATCGCAAGTTTTTCCCAAGCGACCCGCAAATTCACGAGACCGCCGAAACAACATGGCGTCCGCGAGCCGAGGCGATTGCCAGGTTGGGGTTCGAGCTGGCCATGGCAAGCCGCTTCGTCGATCCAGACAAGCTTGAACCGCTTTATATCCGCAGGCCGGAGGCGGAGGAAGTATGGGAAAAACGGCACGGTCGACCCCCGTGAGAATCGAACGGACTCGATACGAGAGTTTGTTTGCGGCGTCCGCCGCCAATCTCTAAACTACTTGCCGATCACTCGCCCGCCGGCGGATGGCGTCGCGAGGCCGCATCATCTCAATCGCACAGGAGCCGTCGATGGCCAGCAGCGCAACCTTGAACCCCGACTCCCTGCCAAATTCGTCGGCTCCGCCATTGGAAATGGGCGTGCGCATTCGGCTGTCGATCATGATGTTTCTGCAGTTCGCGGTGTGGGGATCGTATTTCACGGTGTGGAATATCTATCTCGGCGCGCCAACGGCGTCGGGCGGCCTTGGTTTCACAGGAACGCAGATCGGTAATCTTTACGGCACGATGGCGCTCGGCGCGATTATATCGATGATGATCGCCGGCCAGCTTGCCGATCGCGTTCTCTCCAGCGAATACCTGATGGCGATCTTCCATCTCGTTGGTGCGGTGCTCCTCTATGCGATGGCGAAGATTCACGACTATCACACGTTGTGGCTTGTCTCGCTCGCGTTTGCGCTGACCTATAATCCAACTCTCGCGATTTCCAACTCGCTGGCGTTTACCAATATCAAAGATGCGACTCGCGACTTTCCGACACTTCGCGTGCTCGGGACGATTGGCTGGATTTGCGCCGGCCTGTCCGTCGGTTACTTATTGCCGACTGGCTCCAACACGACGAACCGCCCTCTTCTGCTTGCCGCTGGCTGCTCAATCGCGCTAGGCCTGTTCAGTTTCGCGTTGCCACATACCCCGCCCACCGGAAAGAAGGGCGATGCGATTCCATTCCTTAAGGCGTTCAAGCTGCTGGCGATTCCCAGCTTCGGCATCTTCTTCGCCATCAGCTTTGTCATCACGATTGCCTTGGCGTTTTATTACACATTTGCCAGTCCGTTCCTGGCTGACATGCACATCCACCCCGCCCCCGAAGTGGTGATGACGTTCGGTCAGTGGTCTGAAATCTTCTTCATGCTCATGCTGCCGTTCGCACTGAAACGATTTGGCATGAAGGGGGTGTTGACAGTCGGAATGGCGGCATGGGCAGCGCGCTATGGGGCGTTTGCGACCGAGATCCCGGTTCTGATCATCATCGGCGTTGCATTGCACGGCGTCTGCTTCGATTTCTTCCTCGCCGCGGGATTCATCTACACCGACAACGAGGCGCCCAAAGACATCCGCGCGTCAGCTCAGGCATTGTTCAGCTTTCTCACGTACGGCGTCGGCATGTGGATCGGCAATCTGGCTTCCGGCGCGGTCGTCGATGCCTTTACCGTGAACGGCGTAAAGAATTGGCCGAAGATCTGGCTGATACCGTCAATCGGCGCGGCGGTTTGCCTCGTTCTGTTCCTGCTATTGTGGCGGGACGATTCACGCAAGACAAAAGATGAAGCGATCGCAGACGCGGGTATGAGCGCGGCGGTTTAGGCCGAATGCGCTAACGATCAAAGAGACTGGCGCACGTCTTATGAGATGTGCGCCTTTTTCTTGCGCCCACTCAGATAGCTTTCCATGATGCACGACGAAAGCTCGGCTCCCGTCGTGTAGAACGCGACGCCCTTGGTGAGCCGCGTGAGTTGATCGACGAAGCTCACCCAATCCATGCCCCAGTAATCTTCGATCAGCGCGAACGTGCTGATGCGGCATCCTTCGCGAACCGCTGTCACGGCTTCCTTCAGCGTCGCCATCGTGCTGCGACGATCGGGCGGGTAGAGGAGGTAAATGAAATCGCCCTCCACGTGCGCGGTCGGCTGGCCGTCGGTGATGATGAAGATCTGTTTGTTCTCGCTGGCGCGTTTGCGCAGAATTCGCCGGGCAAGCTGTAGACCCATGTGCAGGTTGGTGAAGTGTTGCGGCGCGCGATCGATCTTGTCGATCGGCACCTTCAATCGTACTTGCGATTCATAAATCGTCACCGGCTTGGGCATCGCCAGGGGAAGTGCGATCTCGGGAATCTTGGCCGCGCCGGAATAGAAACCGACGAAGTCGATCGAGTCCTGCGGGAATCGGCCGCGAACCAGCGCCTGCATCGCCATCGCGACTTTCTTGGCGGCCAGGAATCGGTTGTAGCGCATCATCGAGCCGCTCATGTCGAGCAGAACGACCGTGGAGCAGCTGGTCATTCCTTCGTGCAGGTGCAGTTCGAAATCGCGCTCCTCGAATTTGATGGGGCGACGGCCATCCGCGCCGATTGCCGGAAGCCCATGACGCGATAATGCGTTGTGCAGCGTGGTGTGAAGATCAAGTTCGCTGACGGGGTCGCCGTATTGGTATTGCTTGGTTCCGTCGATGCGTTCGCCGCCGAGGCCCGGCGTCACTATTTCGTGTCCTTCGCGCTGCCCGGATCGAAGATTCGCGAACACTTCCATCAGCGCCTTGCGTTGCATCCGGCCGATCGCTCGCGGCGTGAGGCGCAGCTTCCCCTTGCCGTCCTTGTCGAGCATTCCCTCGTCGAGCAGCTTCTGCAGGAACTCCGACTGATTCTCGTCGTCGGGGTTGTTCATGATCTGCTCGAGGGCTTTCATCGCCTCTTCACCATGCTGCATGATGAATTGCATGAGCTGATCGAACCCAAAGAGCTGATCCTGGGTCGGAAATTCTTCGCCATCGAACTCGCCGTAGAAGTACTTCATGTCGGGGGGATTGTAGCCGGGTCGCCGCGCGATCGATTGCCAAATCGCAGGAAATCCGAGCGACTTGCGAGATTGTGCGATGCTTACAACAATGTCGCCGCGCTTTTGCGGATGTCCGTTTAGCCGCGAAGCAACGCTGAGCGCGCCGGCGCGCTCAGCGTTGCTTCGCGGCTAAACAGGGCTCCGCGGAATGCGACTCAACGGAGAACCATCTCATGGCGCATCTGCTCGGCATCGACATCGGGACCAGCGGCACTAAAACACTTATCTGCGACGAAGACGGAACGGTAATCGCCACCGCGATGGCCGAGCATCCCATCTCGTCGCCAAAGCCCGGCTGGTCGGAGCAGAATCCACTGGACTGGTGGAACGCGGCCAGCAAAGCGACCAAGGCGGTGCTAAAAAAGGCGAAGCTCAAGAGCGGCGACATCGCCGGCATCGGATTGTCTGGTCAGATGCACGGCAGCGTGTTTCTGGCGGATGGAGTTAAGCCGCTGCGGCCGGCGCTGCTTTGGAACGATCAGCGAACCGGCGCTCAATGTGCCGAGATTGAGCAGAAAGCCGGCGGGCGCGAGGCGCTGATTGATCTGGTTGCTAATCCGGCGCTCACCGGTTTCACCGCGCCGAAGATTCTGTGGGTTCGCGAGCATGAGCCGAAGGTTTTCGGCAAAACCAAGCACATCCTGCTGCCCAAGGATTACATCCGGTACTGCATGACCGGCGAGTACGCCAGCGAAGTCAGCGATGCCAGCGGCACGTTGTTGCTGGATGTGGTGAATCGCGTCTGGTCGGACAAATTACTGTTGCTGCTGGACCTCGATCGATCGCTGATGCCCGCAGTGCACGAGTCGACGGAAGTCACGGGCCGGTTGCATGCAAAAGGCGCGGAAGCGCTTGGCCTGCGAGCCGGCATTCCCGTCGTCGGCGGCGCGGGAGATCAGGCGGCGGGGGCTGTTGGAAACGGAATCGTCTCGGCCGGCATCATTAGCGCCGCGCTTGGCACCAGCGGCGTGATGTTCGCTCACAGCGATCAGCCGACGCGCGATCCGCAAGGGCGCGTTCACACAATGTGCCACGCCGTGCCAAACAAGTGGTGCGTGTTCGGCTGCATGCTGTCGGCCGGTGGCAGCTTCCAGTGGCTGCGCAATCAGCTCGGGGCTGATGAAGTTGCCGCCGCCAGGAAGAAGAAAGTTGACCCGTATCAGCTGCTCGTCGAGGAAGCGGCGCGAGCCGTCCCCGGCAGCGAAGGACTCTTCTTCCTGCCATACCTCACCGGCGAGCGCTGCCCCTATCCTGACCCGCTAGCCCGCGGCGGTTGGATCGGCCTAACCGCTCGCTCAACGCGCGACATGCTGATTCGATCACTTCTTGAAGGCGTCACATTCGGCATGCGCGACGCGCTCGAGATCATGCGCCACATGGGGATCGCCGCCAGCGAGGTCCGAACGACCGGCGGCGGGGCACGCAGCGATTTCTGGCGGCAGCTTCAGGCCGATATCTACAACGTGCCGATCGTTACCACCAACGCCACCGAAGGGCCGGCCTATGGAGTCGCGCTCCTGGCAGGTGTCGGAACCGGGGTCTTCAGCACGGTCGAGCAGGCCTGCAAGGCATCCATCCGCAAGGCCAGCACCGCCAGGCCCAATCGCCGCATGACGGCACTTTACGACCGTTATTACGCGATTTATGGCAAGCTCTATCACGACCTCAAGTTACGTTTTGCCGAGATGGCGGCTGTCTCGATGTAAATTTGTAATAATCGCACGAAGCGCGATGGTTACAGGTGAGTTTGTCTAAAGAGAGATTCCTCGCAACTCCGATCAGAAGAGTAGATGCCCGCGTTAGCAGGCGCGGCACGCTCGTTTCAGGAGGAGATTGCGATGCGATTCAAACAGCAATTGATTGCCGCGGCCGCGAGCATCGGCCTGATGTCAGGGGCAGCACAAGCCGCTGGCGTGTTCGACATTACCGGCGCGAAGTCGGCCAGCACCCCGATCTATTCGATTGCGCAGGGTCAGGAGCTTCTGGACGGTCAGATCGCGCACAGCTCGTATCTGACCGGAACGGCGCCAGTCGTGAATTTCGAAGATCCGGGTAACGCCGGCACGAAGTGGCACTTCGGAAATAAAGCGCCGTTCATCATCGATACGCCAGGGGTCGATAATTACTTTGCCATCGAGGCTACCGGGACGCTCGTTATTCCATCGGGCGGCAACTACACGTTTGGCGTCAACAGCGACGACGGGTTCAGTCTGACGGTCGGCGCCTTCTCGCTTGGTTCGACCGGGTTGAAAGAATCCAGCGACGTGATGCAGACGTTCGACTTTACCAAAGCCGGCAACTACCCGATCAATCTCTATTACTTCCAGGCGTACGGCCAAGCCCAGGTTGAGCTCTACGCGACACCGGGTTCGTACACGACCTTTGGCGCGGCGGGCTCGAACTTCCAATTGGTCAACAGCCCGCCGTCGACCGGCGCGCTGCAATTAGTTCCCGAGCCGGGTACTGCCACCGTCCTCGGGATGGGCGCGATGTTCCTGCTTAAACGTCGGCGTCGCTGAATCTTACGAATCTCGATCGCCGCGCGCGGGAATCTGCCGCCACGGCGGTCCCCAGGCATCCGTTTGAAACACCGACCGGCGGAGTGCGGCTTGAGCCGCCTCCGCCGGTCGCGTACATTCCGCCCGCTTGACAAATTCACCATCCATGAGCGACGCATCCATCGGCATTTGCGTGCTCGGCTCCGGCATTGTCGGCGGCGGAGTCATTAAGATCCTGCGGGAACAGGCAGAACTCCTCAAACGCCGAACGGGGCTCGCGTTTGATTTGCGGCATGTTGTCGTTCGCGATCCGAAGAAATACGCCGATCTCGGCAAGCTTCCGTTGACCACCAATGCCGAGGCGGCGATCGACGATCCGAGGGTAAAGATCGTTGTCGAGCTGATCGGCGGCACGACCACCGCGTACAACCTCGTCGACCGCGCGCTCAAGCTTGGCAAGCACGTCGTCACCGCCAACAAAAGTCTTCTCGCTGCCCGTGGCCCCGAGCTATTTGCCTGCGCGCGGGAATACAACGCCTGCATCGCATTCGAAGCCAGTTGCGGCGGCGGGATTCCGATTATTGACGCCATCAGCCGGGGGTTGATTGCCAACCGGATCGACGCGCTCGTCGGCATCGTCAATGGCACGTGCAATACGATTCTCACCCGCATGACCCGCAACGGCTGGAGCTATGCGCAGGCGCTCGCCGAGGCGCAGAAGCTCGGGTTTGCCGAAGCCGATCCGACGCTCGATGTGTCCGGTCGTGACGCGGCGCAAAAACTTGCCGTGCTCGCGAGTCTCGCATTCAACGTGCGCGTTTCCGAAAGCGATATCTCAATCGAGGGAATCGAAAATCTCGATCCGGTGGATATTCAGTTCGCTAAAGAGCTCGGCTACGTCATCAAGCTGCTCGCGATCGCGGAGCGCGCCAGCGACAACAAACTCGCGCTTCGTGTGCATCCCACGCTCGTGCATCACGACGACGTGATGGCCGAAGTCAGCGGCAGCTTCAACGCCATCAGCATCTACGGCCATGCTTTGGGCCACGTGCTTTTCTATGGGCGCGGCGCCGGGCAGATGCCGACGGCTAGCGCAGTCGTCGCGGACTTGGTGAACGTCGCCATCGGCGCTGCGCCGCTGGTCTTCAAGCAGCTTCGGATTTTCCCTGACACCGCCGCCGCGGCCAGCGTGCTGCCGATCGACAAAGTCAAGTCGCGCTTCTATCTCCGCGTCACCGCCAAAGACCAGCCCGGCGTGATGGCGCAAATCACCCAGGCCCTCGGACAACACGGCATCAGCCTTTCCGCGATTCTGCAACGCGAGACGACCGATTCGAAAGTCGTTCCCGTCGTCATCACCACGCATCTGTCGGAAGATGGCGCGATACGGCGTGCCCTGCAAGAAATCGACGCTTTGCCGACCATCAGCGCTTCGACGGTCTGCATCCGGGTAATCGATCAGCCCGTCGAGTTCGCGGCGAACTAATCGCTTTTCGATCGCGCATTCATAAGATGCACCATCACTGAGCGTCACCGGTTCTGCTTTTCTCCCGCCCCCCGGTAAGTCCGGGGGAGGGCTGGGGAGGGGGCCGACAAAGTCGTGCGTTTTCGTATTGCGTCTGGTTTACGTCCGCCCCCTCCCTAACCCTCCCCCGGACCTACCGGGGACGGGAATAAAAAGAGAAGAGCGGCAACCATGATTGACCTGAAAGGAATTTGCCGTGCCGCTGAAGCGTCCGTTTGTGTTGATGGTTCGAGACGGGTGGGGCAAGAATCCATTCCCGGAGTGGAACAAGGCCAACGCCGTTTACCTGGCGAAGCATCCAGTGGCAGACAAGCTGCTCGCCGAATACCCCAACACGCTCATTCACACCAGCGGGTTCGACGTCGGCCTGCCGGAAGGCACCATGGGCAACAGCGAAGTCGGGCATCAGAATATCGGCGCGGGGCGCGTGGTCGATCAGGAGAGCGTCAAGATCACCAAGGCGGTGCACAACGGCGAATTCTTTTCCAACGTGGAGCTCAACGCCGCCGTGTCCAATGCGCTGGAGAAGCATTCCGATCTTCACCTGTTCGGCATCGTCAGCGATGCCGGGGTTCATGGATTGCTGGAGCATCTGTATGGATGCCTTGAGCTCTGCCGCCGTCGCGGCTTGTCGCGCGTCTATCTGCATGCGTTCACCGATGGCCGCGACACGTCGCCCAATTCGGGCCTCGGATATATCCAGCAGATTGAAGCGAAGATGCGCGAGCTGGGCGTCGGCAAAATCGCCAGCGTGAGCGGCCGTTACTGGGCAATGGATCGCGACAACCGCTGGCAGCGCGTCGAGAAAGCATGGGACGCCATCGTTCGCGGCCGGGGCGCGAAATTCACGTCAGCCGAGCAGGCGGTGCAGCACTATTACGATCACCCTACCGAATCGAACATGTCCGGCGATGAGTTCGTGACGCCGAGCGTCATTTGCGACGACGGCCAGACGCCGCGCGCCACCGTGAAATCCGGCGACTCAGTCATCTTCTACAACTATCGCGGCGACCGCCCGCGCGAAATCACCAAGGCCTTCGTCTACGAAACATTCCCCTTCACGGACCCCGGCGGCTCAACGCTATTGGGCTTCGAACGCGGGCCGAAGATGAATCTGACGTTCGTCACGCTCACGAGCTACGAAAAAGATCTCCCGGTGCGCGTCGCGTATCCGAAGCCGCCGAAGATGAGCAACATCCTCGGCGAATTCATCTCGAACAAGGGACTGCGCCAATTCCGCTGCGCCGAGACCGAAAAGTTCCCGCACGTGACGTTCTTCTTCAACGACTATCGCGAACTGCCATTCCCCGGCGAAGACCGCCATATGGCCCCGTCGGTCAAAGACGTCAGCACCTACGACCAGAAGCCGGAGATGAGCGCGCATCAGATTACCGACGAAGTGGTGAAGTGCATCAACGCCGGCGTGCACGATCTGATCGTCGTGAACTTCGCCAACGGCGACATGGTCGGCCACACCGGGAAACTTCCGGCAGCAATCAAAGCAGTCGAAGTCGTCGATGAATGCGTCGGCAAAGTGCTCGACGCCCTCGGCCGTCAAAATGGAATCGGCCTCGTCACCGCCGACCACGGCAACTGCGAGCAAATGATCGACCCCGCCACCGGCGGCCCGCACACCGCCCACACCACCTACGATGTCGAATGCATCCTCGTCGACAACGCGATCAAAGGAAAAAAACTCCGCGACGGCGGCAGGCTCGCCGACCTCGCGCCAACGACGCTGGAGATGATGGGTTTAGAAATCCCGGCGGAGATGACTGGGAAATCGCTGCTACAGCGTTGAGCGTTGCAGATAACGAAGGGTGGCGTTCCAATATCGTGGCGTCTTAAGCGTCATTGGCCAGTCACGGCCGACCGAGAGATGTCCGGAGCATGAGAATTAGGAATGCCATCTTATCCTGATCCTGGCGAGCAAGCACAAAAGCCCCCTAACCTGATTCGTCAGGGATCGGGGGCTTTTTTTCGCTGGGGCGGGTGGCCGGCGGTTGTGCCTGAGGAGCATCAAGCAGAGTGGTTACATGGACATCGCTTCGATACGCGGCGATTTAAGGCAGCTCAATGTCCCTCAACTCGAACGGCACCGTTCGCAGTTCCGCTCCGGTGTAAACGTCGATCTGCAACGTTACGGCATCAGTGATCGTCTGTCGGTTGAGTGAGAAAACCAGACCCTGCTTAGTCCCAGTCATACTCGAAGTTCGATACTTCACACTTCCGTCCGCATCGAGCAGGCGAACTTCTGAAATACCCACTCCCGGCAGTTGGGAGATACGCACGCCGTACCTCTCCAGTTGGCGAGCGAAGGTTGCTGGCATTGTGAAAGGCATCGTTGCCGGCACCATCGACACGCGTCCTACATAAACCTCAAGCCCCGTTTGTATGAGCAATGGGTTGGACAATTTGGTGCCCATTCGGGATTTTAACCTGTCGAAGGTGAGCGTTTCCGTCTTGCCGCCCACGCAGACCAAAGCCTCACCCTTTAGGACACTGATCTTCTCTGCCCGTCGAGGGGCTTGCGAAACGTTCAGAACTCGGCTCAGTCTCCCGCCTTCGGCAGATATAAACGACGGTATAGGGAACTCTGGCTGGCTAAGATCGGTGCCGAGATTATCTCGACATTCGGTGATATGCACCTGTCGTATGCCATGCGGATCGGCGATATCGCCGTTGAGCCTCAGAGTCATGGATAAGCCCAAACCCCCGAGCCTTGTTCCCCGAAATTCCCCGAGGTTGGTAATCTCAGCGGTGATTGCGGGACGCGTGGCGGGTGTCTGAGCCGCAACCGTTGTCAGCAGCGAGAGTGCCGCCATCATTCCGAGTAAGAGGCCTCGATTCATGATTTGTGCTGACCTCCAGCAAATGTCCAAGAAGCTACTGGTATAAGATGCACGATGCTGAACGTATTTACTAAGAATAGTTTGCTTAGCCCAATTTGTTTTCGCAGTAGTGAAAAGCCCCCGGCCTGAGTGAACGGGTCGAGGGCTTCTTTCGTTTCAGCGGTGACTCGTCGGGGCGTAGATGAAGCCTCTGGGCTTCGCTCCAATCGCATGAGCCATGGACCGCTCAAGCTCTTGCTTCATCAGCTCGTCACGGTTGCTTTGCACAGCCTTGTCCGTCTCGAAAGCGCGCTTGGCGTTTGATGCCCGCCGCATCAGTTCGTATGCTGAAGGCGTCGTCGGGAGCGTAGCTCAACGGTTAGAGCAGGGGACTCATAATCCCTTGGTTGGGGGTTCGAATCCCTCCGCTCCTATTTCTCCCTCGTTTTGCGAGGGAGAAATAGAGGGGTGAGAGGAGCAGGTAGAGAGTGGAAAAGCCCGAATCATCCATTTGCCGGGCACGCCCAGCGTGGCGAATGCCTCTCACCCCGGTCTACTTTCTACTCACTCCTCTCTGAGCCGAGCACCTCGCGAAGCTTCTCCCGCGGCCGGCGCGGTGACGCCGAGCTTTGCGCGGATTTCTGATTGAACGTCGACGGCGGGTTTGGAGCCGTCGACGGCGACGGTGAGTTCCTTGCGCCGAAACAGATCGAGGATCGGCTTGGTTTTAGCGTGATAATCCGCGAGACGGTTGGCGACGGCTTCGGGGTTGTCGTCGGCGCGGGACGTGAGCTGGCCGCCGCACACGTCGCAGATCGCCGGGTTGGCCGGGCGGTGGAAGATCAGGTTGTAGTCCAGTCCGCACCGGGAGCAGAGCCGCCGGTTGAGGACACGATCCCTGACCACCTTGTCACTGAGATCGATTTGAATGACGGCGTCGATGTCATAACTTTCGAGAAAGAATTCCGCCTGCCTGCGATTGCGGGGGAAGCCGTCGAGGATGAAGCCGAAGTTCCAGTCGTGCTCGTCAAGCCGGTCCCGGACGATTTCCTCGACGATGTCATCCGACACGAGCTCGCCTGCAGCCGTGCCGCGGGCGATGCGCGCGGCCAGCTTGGTATGACTCTGGATATGCCAGCGAAAAATGTCGCCAACGCTGATGTGGACGAGGTTGAAGTCTTTGCTGAGCATCTTCGCCTGCGTGCCCTTGCCGCAGCCCTGGATGCCCATGATCACGTACTTGTACATGAATAGATTCTCCACCACCCCCGTTGGCAAAACATGAACCGTCTGCGCGGTTTTTCCGATGAGCAGCTTAGTAATGATGCGGAACGAAGGTCTGATCCTCCAGCGGGGGACGGACGTAATTGGCCGGCATCTTTGGCCGCTCGGGCAATGTTGGCGGGGTTGCCGGGGTCAGATCCTCATACGGAATCAGGCTCAGTAGATGCCGGATGCAGTTGAGCCGTGCGGCCTTCTTATTGTCAGCGCGCACCACGCGCCACGGCGCCTGCTTGGTGTCGGTGTGGGCAAACATCGCATCCTTGGCGTGAGAATACTCGACCCATTTGGAGCGGGATTCGATGTCCATCGGACTTAGTTTCCAGCTTCGGGTGACATCGTTGAGCCGCCCCTGGAAACGCTCCTCCTGCATCGCATCGCTGACGGAGAACCAATATTTGATGAGAATGATCCCGGAGCGGATGAGCATATTTTCAAACTCCGGGCAACTTCGCAAAAACTCCTGGTATTCGGTCGCCGAGCAGAACCCCATGACGTGTTCGACGCCCGCGCGGTTGTACCAACTGCGGTCGAACAGCACCATCTCGCCCCCAGCCGGAAGGTGCGGCACATAACGCTGGAAATACCAGCTTGTCTTCTCCCGCTCACTCGGACTTCCCAACGCAACCACGCGGCAGATGCGCGGATTGAGGCTCTCGGTGATGCGCTTGATCACGCCCCCCTTGCCGGCTGCGTCCCGTCCCTCAAAAATCACGACGACTTTCAACCCCTTGTGCTTGATCCATTGCTGGAGCTTGACCAGCTCGATCTGCAATCGCTTGAGTTCCTTCAGATAGACTTTATTTCGGATCTCCCGCCGTTCGGCCCGGAGATCTCCGTGATGGATGGCCAATGAATCGCCGTTCGAGTGTCCAGGATTCGATGCGTGCTTTTCCTTGTCCTTCTTCTTTTTGATCTTCATGACGTGTCCTTACCTGCGAGATTCAGCGCGAGAGGTAAGCGACGGTTGGCCGGCCGCGATTCTGAGTCGGGACCTGTAGAGCCGAGAGGTTGGTGTTCGAGGCTCTGCGTCGGCAGTTTATGAATTTCAGTCAGGCGCATCAAGAAATTTCTATGCGCCGGCGACGTTTGACGAATTTGACACCACGAGCAACGACTTCGGCGTGATTGCCGCACTGGTAGACGACAGATTTCCGGCGAACGGAGACGTTGCCGCCAACTCGTGTCGATTCCGATGTCGGACCCGCGCCGGTCATAGGCGACGAGTTGAACGTCACCTGCCGACAGTGACGTATCGCCGCTTGTTCCCATAAGCCTATTGCAGGAGCACAACCGCCGCGCTGACCGCAGGCAACGCGACGTGTAATTTGCCGTCAACGGATGCGACCACCTCCGGCGCACCCGCCGACCAATGTCCATCAGAATCAACTTGCGTACTGGCAAAGCTGACGTGGTCTTGGCTTTGAGCTGACGGCGCTCGCAACCGACTGACCAGCGCGGTCCGTATCGTCGCGCCGGCGTTGATTTGAACAGACAGATTCCGCGTCAGATCCTTGTTGATCAGCGTAAGCCGCGTGCCCTCGGACGTTGCGACTGCATAGGCTTTCACGTTCGTCTCGCCGGCGTCGAGCTTCACGGCGAGGCGCTCGCATCCGAGATTCTCGCGAAACGCGAGCATGCCGTAGTAGATGGGGCGAGCGACGTAGCCGTTGTTTCCGACCGGATAGATCGGCGAGTAGTCGCTGATTCGGCCGAGCTGGTTCATGCCGGTCTCGATGTTGACGCCGGCGCAGTTGCTTGCCGCGAGGGTGAACATCAGGTCGAGCACCCAGAGCGCGGATGCGAAGGTGTCAGACACACCCGGCTTGCCGCCGTGGAAACACGAGTTCACTTCGCAGAAACGGTAGGGCACGCCGCTGGATTTGGACGCGGCTTCGATCGTCTCGAGTCGCTTTTGCAGATTCGTTTTGCCGGCCAGAAGATTCTCGATCGTCGTGGTCGGCCGCTCAGGCGGGCCTTGCGAGTAGTGGTGATGTGTCAGCAGTTTCAGATCGCTGCCTTCATCTTTGGCAAATGATTCCAGCCACGCGGTCTGGTTCGCCACGTCGGGCCCGGCAAAGGGCGCGTTGGGCACCGCCTGGCGGATCACTTTCTTAAAGGCGCGGTAGTCGTTCAGGAAATCCGCGTACTTGTAACCGCGTTTGCGATGCGCCGGCGCGAACAGATCCGGCTCGTTGCCAATCTCAAATGCCAGCAGCGAATCACGGAGACTTTCCGAGACCGCCTTAGCTTCGGCGGTCGCTTCTTCCGCACTGCCGCGGCCAAGGTTCAGTCCCCAGATCAGCTTCCACTTGATGGCCCGGCAGAAGTCGCCGAGATCGTTGATGACCGCACGGTTGACGATGGTTCCTTCGGGTGACGACACCGCAGTACCGTCGGCCGACCAGTGTGCATAGTCTGATGTATTGCCGCCAATGCGAATCACGCCAGACGATCCGAGCGTCCGAATGAACTGCACCATTCGGTCGTTCTTCGCGCTCATCAGGCCGGGCAATCCGACGGAGGAGATTTCGTAGCCGAGTCCCATGAAATCGATCGGAATGACGCCGAGTTTTTGACCGGGTTGCACGTCAACGCGAATTGTTGTTGCTTCGCCCTCCGCCGCGTTGGTGATGCGGATCGTGCTGCCAATCGTTGCCGCCGTGGCGGTGGCGAGGAATTGTCGTCGGTTCATGCGCGTGGAACCTTTCTGATGTGCGGTCGAATCTGAGCCCGTGAAAGCGGATCGCAAGCGAGCCGGCTGCTGAGTGTGAGGTTAATAAAGCGCGTTGGATAATGAACCATGTCACGGACACATTAAACTGAGAAGAATTCGCACTCATCCGCTGCTGCCGCTGATGGTATGATAACCGAGGACTCGATTGGAGTCTGGAGAGTTGCGCGTTGGATCCAAACGACCGAATCCTTCCTTATCTGTCGCCGCCGGCGAAGAAGCGTCGCCGGCCGCGTTTGCAGCAGCCACTTCGTTTCGGCCCCGGCATCGGATTGCTCATCGCAATTGTCTCGTTGATTCTGTCGAGCTCTGTCGCCGGTCAGCATGGCGACATCGGTTTCCACCTGCTGGCGATCCTGCTAATGGCGATCGCGTGCGCCGCTTCAGCCGCCGGATGCGTAGTTGGCTTCGGCAATCATGACAACGGCTATCTGCCCATTCGTACCCAAATCTTTGGTGGCATTGTCGGATTGATCGATCTGGTGATGACCTTCGTCACAGTTCTCGCTTTCGCCGGGCTGCTGACTTTCTGATCCGACATCCGGATATTCCCCCTTCACAACCATTCTGAGCTGACCGTAAGCTCGCACTCAGATTAAACCGGAGGCTTTTATGTTGATGCGAGTTTTGAAGTGGGGAGTGGCAGGGTTACTCGGCTACGCCGCTTATCAGTTCATTCTCGGAATTCTTGAAGGTGAAGAAGCGATTGGCTCGGGACGATCGCCGGCAGTTGCCTCGCGATCCGGCGCGCTCACGGGCGGTGGCAGCGGACGCGTGGTAACGACAGAGGACAGCGTCGGAACATCTACGCCATATCGCATTGGTCGCGGCGTCGTGCATCGCTGATCGCGACGCATGATTAACATTTCGCGAATTCCTGGCTGGCCACTCGCCACGCATTTATTTTTAGAGCGTCGCGAGTGGTTGTTCGCTTCTACAATCCGCGCATTAACCCAAGGAGTATTCCATGCAGCTTGGCTTCGTCGGACTCGGAAAGATGGGCGGAAATATGTCCCTTCGGCTGGTGCGCGGATCGCCGGATGGAAAAACGCCGGGCGGGCATCACATTGTCGGGTTCGCCAAAGATCCGAATCCTGACCTGGTCGGTGTCGAAGGGGTGAAGATCGCCAATTCGCTCGAGCAGATGATCTCAGCTCTGAAGCCACCCCGCCAGGTGTGGGTGATGGTGCCGGCCGGCGACGCGACCGAAGGCGTCATCACCGACATCGCCAAGTTGATGGACGCCAACGACCTGATCATCGACGGCGGGAACAGCTACTACAAAGATTCCGTCCGCCGCGAGCAGGGGCTCACCAATCGCAAGATCGGCTTTCTGGATGTTGGCACCAGCGGCGGCGTGTGGGGCCTGCAGGAGGGGTATTGCATGATGGTCGGCGGCCAGCAGCCGTTCGTGCACCGCTGCCGGCCGATTTTCGACACGCTCGCTCCCGCCAGCGGCTGGATTCACGCTGGACCGCCCGGAGCCGGGCATTTTGTGAAGATGGTTCACAACGGCATCGAATATGGATTGATGGAAGCGTACGCCGAGGGATTCGAGGTTCTGCATAAGGCGCCTTTTCCACTGAATCTGTACGAGATTGCTTCAGTCTGGAACCGCGGCAGCGTCGTCCGATCCTGGCTGCTGGAGCTATCCGAAAGGATGTTCAAACAGGAAGGTGATCTTGTCGGCATCGCCCCTTATGTCCACGACAGCGGCGAAGGGCAGTGGACCATCCAGGCAGCGATGGAGGAATCCGTCCCGGCGCCGGTCATCGCAGCGGCTCTTTTCGCCCGTTATGCGTCCCGCGATCCTGAGAACTTTGCCGCCCGATACACCGCCGGCCTCCGCAATCAGTTTGGCGGTCACGCGATTGTCCAAGCTGGCGAGCAGAAGATCGGAGCATCGGGCGAGATCAAGAAATAACCTGCATTTCCGCGTCCGACTCCGAGTCGTCTTTGCTGCCAGACTGGCAGCGCCCGATATCGCAATCGCAGCGTTTGGCAGGAAGCCGTTTAATAGCCCCTTCGAGCGAGGAATCACCGTCGATCATAAGTCCTTGTCCACTTGCCACTTGAAATCTGAGACGCCGGCCCTCTTCCCCGCCTTTCGCGGCACGAGCCTTGTTATAGGAGGGCTACGAGGCATTCCCCCGTCGCGCGGGTTCCTCATTTAGCTTATGGCACCACTGGACGGGCAACATCGCTTTACCGTTCTGCTCGCCAACGAGCAGGAGGAGTGGCACCAGACCATCCGGGTGCTGCTGGAACCCCAAGGCGTGCAGACGATCTCGGCGCGGACGGGTCGCGAGGCTCTGGAGTTGCTGGAATCGCGGCCGTTTCACGCGGCGGTGCTGGATCACCAGATGCCGCAGCTTGGTGGCTTGCAGGTGGTGCGGCTGTTGCACGAGCTGCACCAGCAGGCCCCGCCCGCGATTCTGCTGGCGAACGACCTCACGAGTCATCTGCTTCGTGAGGCGCTGGGGATGCGAATCTTCAGCGTGCTGAGCAAGCCGGTGGATACGAATCTGCTGCTCGATGCCCTGGCTCGCGTACTACGTCGCTATCACGCCAGTCGCTGGCCTGACGGTAACAAAGGTTCCGCGCCGGATGGAAACAAAGGTCCGGAGAACAAAGGTTAGTAAATGGCGCCTGAGATCTGAAATTTGAAATCTGAAATTTTTTGAACCCGGGCATCGCATTGCGAGCCCGACAACATTAACTGCATTTTTAGAAGGAGTGCTCAACATGGCCAAACTTCGTCCCCTCGGTGACAAGATCCTCGTCAAGCGTGTCGAGGCCGAGAGCAAGACCAAGAGTGGAATCGTGCTGCCTGACAGCGCCAAGGAAAAGCCCCGGCGCGGAACGATTCTTGCCATCGGAGATGGCAAGCGTCTCGAAAACGGCGAACGCGCGCCGTTTAGCGTCAAGAAAGGCGATGAAGTGATCTTCGCCAGCTATGCCGGCACCGAGATCAAGCTCGACGGCGAAGAAGTCATGATCATGAGCGAGGAAGACATTCTCGCGATCGTCAACTAATCCATCTTGAATTTGAAATCTTGAATTTTGAATTTACTCAGGAGCTAACCCAACATGGCAGCCAAGCGAATTGAATTTGATCAGGCCGCTCGTGAATCCCTGCTTCGCGGCGTGCGCAAGCTCGCCCGCGCGGTAAAAGTCACTCTCGGCCCCTCGGGCCGCAATGTCGTTCTCGAAAAGTCCTTCGGCGCTCCGACCGTCACCAAGGACGGCGTGACTGTCGCCAAGGAAATCGAGCTCGACGATGCTTATGAAAACATGGGCGCGCAGATGGTGAAGGAAGTCGCCAGCAAGACATCCACCGTCGCCGGCGACGGCACCACCACCGCCACCGTCTATGCCGAGGCGATCTTCGCCGAAGGCATGCGAAATATCGCCTCTGGCGCGAACCCGGCCCAGGTGCAGAAGGGCATCCACATCGCCGTCGAGGCGATCGTGGACGAGCTGCAGAAGATGTCCAAGAAGATTTCCAGCACGAAGGAAGTCGCCCAGGTCGGCACCTCCAGCGCCAACCAGGATGAGCAGATCGGCAAGCTGATTGCCGACGCGATGGACAAGGTCGGAAAAGACGGCGTCATCACCGTCGAAGAGGGCAAGAGCCTCGAAACCACCGTCGATCTCCTCGAAGGCATGCAGTTCGACAAGGGTTATCTCAGCCCGCATTTCGTCACCGATGCCGGCTCGATGGAAGCCGTGCTCGATGACGCTTACATCCTGATTCACGAGAAGAAGATTTCGTCGGCCCGCGACCTGGTTCCGGTGCTGAGCAAGGCCGCCGAGGCCGGCAAGCCGCTGCTGATTATCGCCGAAGACATCGACGGGGAAGCCCTCGCGACGCTCGTCGTCAACAAGCTTCGCGGCATCCTGAAAGTCACCGCCGTCAAGGCTCCGGGCTTCGGCGATCGTCGCAAGGCGATGCTCGAAGACGTCGCCATCGTCACCGGCGGCCAGGCGATCTTTGAAGAGCTCGGCATCAAGCTCGAAAACGTCGAGCTCTCGCAGCTCGGCCGGGCCAAGAAGATTCGCGTGGACAAGGACAACACCACGATCATCGAAGGCGCCGGGCAAGTGGCCGCGATCAAGGGCCGCATCGATCAGCTCAAGAACGAGATCGACAACACCACCAGCGACTACGACCGCGAGAAGCTCCAGGAGCGCCTCGCGAAGCTCGCCGGCGGCGTCGCTCAGATTAACGTCGGGGCGGCTACCGAAGTTGCCATGAAAGAGAAGAAAGCCCGCGTCGAAGACGCGCTGCACGCCTGCCGCGCTGCGGTTGAAGAGGGCATCCTTCCAGGTGGCGGCGTCGCCGTCATTCGCGCCGCGGCCAAGGTTCTCAACAGCGCCGTGAAGAAGGCCGCCAACGACGACCAGAAGGTCGGCATCGAGATCGTTCGCCGGGCCGTTGAAGCCCCGATCAAGCAGATCGCCGACAACGCCGGCGTCGATGGGTCGGTCATCGCCCAGAAGGTCAAGGAATCCCAGGACGTCAACTTCGGCTACAACGCCCTCACCCACGAGTACGGCGACCTGGTCAAGATGGGCGTCATCGTCCCGACCAAGGTCGAGCGCACCGCCCTGCAGAACGCCGCCAGCATCGCGGGCCTGCTGCTCACCACCGATGCGATCGTCAGCGAAATCAAGGAAGACAAGCCCGAACCGGCTGGCGCCGGCGCGGGTGGTGGAATGTACTAAAACGTTCCGCACCTGATCCCAATCGAACCGAAGAGGCCGGCTGCCGCGATGCAGTCGGCCTTTTCCTTTGCGCCGCTGGAAGGGATAGCTCGTGATTCATCGCAGCAGATTTTCGAGCACCGCGCGCTTCGGTTTTGGTTAGCCGCAACACCGCAGGTGTGCGCGTCCCCCGGTTCGAAAGATCTTGGACGCCGCGTACCGCGTTCGCGCGCTCAGCTTCGCTGTCGCGGCTAAACCTGGATCAAAAAATCTCACGCAGAAGCCGCAGAGGCCGCAGAGAATTCGGAACGAAAAAAGATGCCTCGTATTCTCTCGCATTTCCTCCGCGTCCCTGCGCCTCTCTCTTAGCTTCTCTCGTGATTCATCCGCAGCAGATTTGCCAGCACCCTTTGATCGACCTTCGCGCGCTGTTCAAATTGGGGATGATCCGCCGACAGCTTCTGCCCGGCTCCGGCGTCGATCCACACCGCCGCCCAGTCTTCCCAGCCACCGGCGCCCGTTCAATCGCGTTTAAAAATCAGGTTGCCGGGGGTCTTGTGGATCATCTTGTAAGGGCGATCCGAGAAATAGTCTCCCAAAGCTCGTTCTGTGTTGATCTTCCCTTCCCAGGTATTGTATTCGACGATGATCACAGAAGGCCGATATTTCTCGATATCAGTCGTATTAGAGCATCTTCATTTCTTTTCGATCGGTGAAGAACGCAGAAATTTCGTCGGGATCGGCGCTTCCGACAGCCAAAGGCAGTGGTGTTATCTATTCTTCATCGTCTTCAAGGCCGTTGACGACGCGATGGATTCCGTCCTTGATCAGCGCGGCGCCGAAGTTGAGAAGGATGCCGAGCTTGAGATTCATCAGGCGAAGATAGGTCAGGATCTGCTTCTTGTGGACTGGCGCGATGACCTCAACGGATTTCAGCTCGAGCAGCAAAGTTCCCTCGACTACAATGTCCGCGCGAAAACCGGCCTCGAAACGGATGCCGTCCCACACAATCGGAACATCGACTTCTCGCTCCACGCTGAAGCCCTTTTTTCGGAGCTCGTGAGACAGAATGATTGCATAAACGGATTCAAGCAAACCCGGTCCGAGCCGGCGATGAACGTCGATCGCGGTATCGACCACGATTTTGCTGAGTTCATTTTCAGTCATAAATCAAAATCTCACGCAAAGCCGCAAAGGAAAAACCTGACCTGCCCCACGTTTGGTGGGCGCGTCGGATTGCGGCATCTTATGCTCGTCGTTTAACTTCGCTGACGGCCCTTTCGATTCTTCTTTGCGCCTTTGCGGCTTTGCGTGAGATTCACTTTTCTGCGACGTTCTTCGGGGCATCTTTCATTGCCAGCAATTTCGCCTGCACCTCGTCCATGAAAGCATGCAGCTCTTTACTATCGCCGGCTTCGTATTGCCGCAGAGATCGGCGAATGACTTCCGCATCGCGAGTAAGCTGCTGTTCACGAGTCATGCTGGTATCGAGCAGAACAATCGTTAGCGGCACTCACTGGGCCAGTCCTGCTCGTCAGCCGGCGCAAACGCGTCGGGAGCGATGACGACATCGGCAATTTCGGGATGGCGTGCCAGCGGATCGGGCGGGACGGAGGCCGGGGGACGCAGCTCCGCAACCGTTTCGCCGTTTCGCAGAATATGGATGATTCGACCGCCGCGCTCAACCGCGTCCAGAAGCGTCGGTAGATCGCGTGTGACTTCAGCCACCTCAATGGCGATGTATTCACCCCGGTCGGTCATCATGAACATTTTACCATTGTTCAAGCACCCTGTCAGCCAGGATCGGCCTCCGCAGCATCGAGCGAACGGAAGTTTCGTCCGGCTTAAAGGCCGGCGTCGCGATACATCTTCGCTGCCGAGGCGAAATGTTGTTCCCGTATTCGAAGGAGAGTTGCAGAGAACGCGCAGTGCGCATTGCCGTCCAGATTCAACGGCAGGGTGAGTCGGCGCAAAGCGAGTTGTTCAAGCAGCCAAGGCTCAGGATGCTCAATCCATGAAATCCGGGAGTTATTCGCCATCCATGTAGACAGTGTGGCCTCACCCTCGCCAAGTCCGCAGTGCAGCGTCTGGCCTCCATTGCTCGTACGTGTCACGCGGAGGCGCAACTGGAGACTTTCAGCCAGAAGGCATCCCAATGATCGACGTAGGGTCGAGCGCGAAGCATCAGGATTGATATGGTCTTGAAGCCGCTTTCGAAGGTTGCGTTTGCTGTTCGCACGTGATGGACCGATTCCGACGTAAAGGAGGCAACCGGCCCTCGCACGAATTGTTCCGTCAACTGGCGCTGCTAAGGACTCGCTCTTAAACCACCAAGCGTAAATTCCTTTTATGGGGCCATCAACCGAATCCAACACGCTTGACGTCGTTTGGAATCGTTCCGGGTGGACCAAACGCTCAAGATAGGCGGTATCCTCTTCGTTGGACATGGCGGCAGTTCCAACCTGCAATCAGCTATTATTGAGCGGCAGCGCGCGTGCCGGTGATGCCGAACAGCGTCAACACCGTCTTCGACGGCTTCTTCGTGATCTCCATTTGCTTCAGCATTTTCGACTTGTCAGGGTCGAGATTGAAGCCGCGGATGTAGTGATGATCGTGCTCGACGGTTTTGCCTTTCATATCCACTTTCCCAAAGTTTTCCGCCAAGGCGAATGAGCCGGCGTCGTCGGGTTTGGGTTTCAGGAACCAGTCGGGAATCGTCAGCGTGCGCTCGTCGCTGCTGCCGTCGGCGTACTTCAGCGTTGCCGCCAGCGGCGTCGCGCCCATGGAACTGATCAGGAACAACTGCATCTGCTCGTAGCGGCCCTCGGGAATCGGAACCTCAATCGTTTTCGCGCTCGGCTTCGAGCGGTAGACCTGCGGGCCGTCGCCGGCTTTTCCATACGGCAACTGAACGTCGGGATGCCGATCGTTTGCCGGGAAGAAGCCGGAATCGATCAGCGGAACGATCTTCTCGGCTTGGGTTGCCTTCGCGCCCGATTCGGTAATCAGTGTCGATTTCGGCGCGTTGTCCAGACTGTGGTCGGCAAACTGCGGCGTGCCATCTTTCGCGGTGATGACCACCCGGGCGTTCAGCAGTTGCGAGATGTCGATTTGCACGCCGGGCTGGGTTGTCGGCGCTGCGCCGAAGAGGGAGGTGCTTACGGCTAGCGTCAACATTGCGACCATCAACTTGAGCATCATTTATCTCCGCGAAATGCTGCAAATGATTTCAGACGGTCGTGAATGTTACAGGAGAGGAGCGCCCGCCGCTCCATACGCTATGTGCAGGGCGCGTGGGATTGCTCATCTAATTCAGGGTGTGTGCCAGATCGCAATTCCAGCCCACGCTTGACGCCGAGGGAAAAAGTTTTTTGTTCGGAATAAGTTATGGTATTGGCGGTACTCATATCATGTGGGAATCGTTTCGCTTTGGTGCACCATCATGCGCGACATGTCGAAAATCGAATCCTCGACAGAATCATAAGTTGTTTACGTATATTGCTTTACTTGATGCACCCAAAAGCCAGAAAAACGGAGTATGGTATACGGGCTCAGCCATAAAAATCCACGCTATGTGGTGTCGCAGGATGAAAATTCCACAATGGATATGGATGAGTTCGTATACCAAAATGCACCATGTGCATTTTTTTGAACCCGCTGCCACCTTCGATGATGGGGATGATTAGAACACGATCCCCGTTACTATTGCCCCGATGCGCTGGTTCATCACGATCCGCTACCTGCTGTCGCACAAGCGGCAGTCGCTGGTCTGCATCGCCGGGGTGACGATCAGCGTGACGATGTTCATCGCGATGAGCGCGATGATGGCGGGGTTCACCGACAAATTCATCATTGAGACCGTTGAGTCGTCCGGGCATATCACAATCAAGGATGAGCCGCGTGAGACGCGTACGCCGATTTTGGAGCGGGCGTATCCGAATCCGAACGCGATGCTCGCGCTGGCGAATGTGAAGCCGCGTGACACGATTCGGAAGATCGATAATCCAACGGGCCTGGTGCACGCGCTGGAGACGATGCCGGGCATTGTGGCGGCGGCGCCGGAAGTGTTCGGCGATGTGATTGCGACATTCGGCACCAAGACGCTCAATCTGAACATATATGGCGTCGAGCCGGAGAAGCAGATCAGCGTTACGACCATTGCCGACGATTTGCTGGAGGGAGATTTCCAGCGGCTGCGAACCACAGCTGATGGCGTCATCATCGGCAAGGGCGTCGCCGACGTGCTGGGCGCGCGCATGGATGATTCGATCACCCTCGCCAGCGCCACCGGCGGCAAGACATCGGCGCGGGTCGTCGGCATCTTTCGCACAGGCGTTACGCCGGTCGATTACTCGCGCGGCTACATGCTGCTGAGCAGCGCGCAGACGCTGCTCGACAAGAAGAACATCATCAATCAGATCGTTCTCCGCACGCGCGATTACACGCAGGCGCGCGAATACGCCGCCCAAATTGAAGGCGTCTGCGGCTATCGCACCGAAAGCTGGCAGGAGAGCAACGCCAACTTCCTGAAGATTTTCAGTATTCAGCAGGTGATCACCTACATCATCACCGGCGCGCTGCTGGTCGTGGCGGCGTTCGGGGTGCTCAACATCCTCATCATGGCGGTGCTCGAACGCGTGAATGACATTGCGATCTTGCGAAGCTTTGGTCTCTCGCGACTTGATATCGGCGTCATCTACACGCTGCAAGGGCTTCTCATCGGCATCGTCGGCGCGGCGCTCGGGCTCGGCTTCGGAAAGCTCGCCGTCGAAGGGCTGCGGCGCATCCCGATTACGCTCGAAGGGCTGATTCGCTCCGAAGGCTTGCTGATGAGCGAGCACGCGAGCCAGTATTACCTGTCGTTCTTCGCCGCGATCATTGTCGTGTTGATCGCGTCGGCTTATCCCGCATGGCGGGCCGCGAAGTATGACCCGGTTGAGGTGATTCGTGGCGCCCACTGAGTTCCCGCTTGAACAGCGCAAGATTCCCTTGCTGGCGGCGCAAAATGTTCATCGCATCCTCGGCTCGGGAGAAAGCGCCAATCCCGTTTTGCGTGGCGTGTCAGTGCAGATCGCTCGCCACGAATACGTTTCGATCGTCGGAGCCAGCGGCTCCGGCAAAAGCACGCTGCTATACCTCCTCGGCGGGTTAGATCGCCCGAGCCAGGTGGATGCCGAAAGAAAAGCGTTTGATCCGCCGAGCCGGGTGTTCATCAATGGGCAGGATACGCAATCGCTCGATGACACCGCGCTGGCGTCTGTTCGCAACGAGCAGATCGGCTTCGTCTTTCAATTTCATTATTTGCTCAAAGAATTCAGCGCGCAGGAAAACGTCTGCCTGCCGATGCTGAAGCTCGGCAAGCTGTCGCGCAGCGCCGCGATGGAACGCTCGGCAGAGCTCCTCAAACAGCTTGGGCTCGGTGACAAAATTCGCCGGCCGGCCAATCGTCTCAGCGGCGGCGAGCAGCAGCGCGTCGCGCTGGCAAGGGCATTGGCCAATGAGCCGGCGGTGCTGCTGGCGGACGAGCCGACGGGAAACCTCGATCGAAAAAACACCGAGCTGGTGGCGCAGATCTTTGTCGATCTGGCGAGCAAAGGTCAGTCGATCGTTATGGTGACGCACGACGGCGCGCTGGCGCGACGTGCTCGACGGATGGTGACGATGGAAGACGGCTTGATTGTCAGCGACCAGACGCCGAGCTAGTCGTGAGGTCGTCGGGGTGTTTGCCGGCGGCCAACCAACTGCTCGTCTGCATCAGCACATACGGCCCAACCTCGCGAGCCACCGCGGCCCGCCTTAGCAGTGTCTGATAGACGTGGTCATCCAATTTGTCGCGATCGAGCACAATCCACTGAACGTGATACTTATCAATGATCTGATCGCGATCGGCTTCACTCTGCGTCGCGAAGAATCTTTCCAGGTCAGCCGTCCGCTGCGGCTGGTCGAGAACGAACAGCTCGTAGTGCAGAGCTGACACGATGCGGCCATGTTCGGATGGAATCATCCAGGACGTTTCCAGGTCCGACAGCACCACGTCCCGATCGCCCACATTTTGCAGCAGGTCAGCCAGTTGAGGGCGGTCCTGCTCCTGGCGATTCACGCGATGCAGCAGTTTTGCGAGGTAGGGTCGAGCCAGGTGACGCCCGGAGACCACGGTCACAATCTGCGGAACCAAGAAGTAGGCAATCAGAATCAGGACGCCCGCGTGCAGCATTGCGGTCGAGTTCACTCCAGCAATTGGTGACAACATCTGGCGAATCTTGCCCGGCCAAGTTTGGACTTTCAGCAGTCCTGATTGATGCAGCAACACGCCGATGGCAATGTGGAAGTAGATCAGCCCGGGCAGTGGGAATCGCGCCAATGCCGGCGAATGAATTCCCCACGCCGCCAATCCAACGGCCAAACTTGCGACGCCGCCGATCAGGCACGTGCGGACAAGCGGATTGTTTCGCAGCGGCAGGGCAAAGAGCGCACAAAGCGTTGCAGGGGCACACCACTGCGTGAGCATCAGCATCAGAATCGTGCGGTTGAACCAGTACTCTTTGTCATTCTGCCAGCGGACAGCTTTGAGGAAGCTGTACCAAGGCCACGCCAGACAAAGGCCCACAACGACTACAACGACTCCGCCCAGAACTGCCGCGCCGGCGGTTCGCCGATCGGCAGGGGCGGTCGCGGTCAGTAGAGCGAGCCCAAGCAGACCGAACGCGCCGGTCATACCGTGATCGAGCATCGCGCAAGCCATTAAGGCGCTGATGGCAGGAACACTGAGAATCGTAAACCGATTGGCCAGACACCGCCGCCAGAGTGCCCAGGCGATGAGCGTCAGTCCAAAGCTGAACGCCGAGGGATTTACCTGGTGCCAGGGAAGGTCAGCCAGCGCATACGAGTTGGCATAACCCGGCGCCCCTCCGTAGAGCGAGATCATCACCAGCAGCACCGCACCGGCGGTAGACTGCTGATCGAACGATCGCAGGAATAGCCAGACGCCCAGGCAAAGCAGCACCGTATTGGCGGTCGCCGCGATGCTTAGCGCCCGATAGGGGTCGAGATGAGCAGCACGGCAGAGCAGTGCCAGGCCAACCGTATACGGTGAATATCGGACGGAAGGAACATCATTGGCATAGGTGGGGTTTCCGGGGTGCCGCAGATTCTGCGTTAACGCGAGCACTGCCCGGTGGTGCTCCCAGGCATCCGCGCCGTGGAGTTGGTCACGAAACCCCGTGCAAGCGGCAACATAGATGACTAGCGCGGCGCTGAGAATCCAGAATCCACGCGGCGTAGAGTCGGGGTGTGCACGTTGATGCATAGGTTCCCCAGGCGCGGCGGCGGCCGTCCAGCCAGTTTGGGATACGCGCTGCATCGGCATTATGCCCGCAAACCCTGAATTGCCGCGATTCTAACAGCCGATACAACTTCCGTGACGTTGGCCACCGCCTGACGGTTTAGCATACGGCTTCAGTCTTTTGAAGGCGGCTCTATTGACGTTGAAACCCATCCCGTGGGGCTTTCTAATGTAACATTATAACATGCGTCTGCGCCACCGGCGGGAAGGCGCAGCGCGTCGTATGAGGGATCTGGACGGCCATGCAGATAGCAACAATGGAATCGCCTGCGCGCGTGCGAGAGACCGTGCGCAAACTGTCCGTGGTGATCCCGGTTTACAATGAAGAGCAAACGATCCAGGAATTGGTCGGCCTGGTGGTGCGAGCGCCGATCCAGGCCGGACTCGCGCGCGAGATCATCTGCGTCAATGATTGCTCAAAAGACGGCACCGGCACCAAGCTGGACGAATTGCCCAAGTTGTTTCCTGATACTGAGTTCCGCATCTTTCACAAGCCCATAAATGAAGGAAAAGGAGCCGCCCTGCGCGACGGCTTCAAACATGCGACCGGGGATGTCGTGCTCGTTCAGGATGCCGATCTTGAATATGATCCGCAGGATTATCGGAAGTTGCTTCAGCCGATCATCGACGACAAGGCTGACGTCGTGTATGGAAGCCGTTTTATCGGTGAGCCACACCGGGTGCTCTACTTCTGGCACTCGGTGGCCAACAAGTGCCTGACGGCCTTGAGCAACATGTTCACGAACCTGAACCTCACCGACATGGAAGTGTGTTATAAAGTGTTCCGCAAATCGATCCTGGATCGAATTACCCTTCGATGCAATCGATTTGGCTTCGAGCCTGAGGTGACGGCGAAGATCGCCAAGCTTCGGCCGGAGATTCGCATCTACGAAGTTGGCGTCGCCTATTATGGCCGCAGCTACGAAGAGGGCAAAAAGATCACGTGGAAGGACGGCGTCAAGGCGATCTTGGCAATTGTGCGATTTCGATTCAGTGATTAGAAGTTAGTTTTTCGGATTACGTTTCATGCGCATTCTGATCTCCGGCGGCGCCGGGTTTTTGGGTTCCCACCTTACCGACCTGCTGCTGTCGCAAGGCCATCACGTCATTGGCGTCGACAACTTCATCACCGGCAAACGGCAGAACATCGCGCACCTGACCGACAATCCCCATTATCGTTTTATCGAGCAGGATGTCATTCAGCCGTTCAAGGTCAACGAGAAGATCGACCGCATCTACCACATGGCGTCTCCCGCCAGCCCCATCGGTTATGTGAAGCACCAGGTCGCGACGATGAAGGTCAACAGCCAGGGCACCTGGAACCTGCTGGAGATGTCGCTCGACCAGGGCGCCCGCTTCCTAATGGCCAGCACCAGCGAATCGTACGGCGACCCCGCCGTCCATCCGCAGCGCGAAGACTACTGGGGCAACGTCAACCCCATCGGCCTGCGCAGCATGTACGACGAGGCCAAGCGCTTCAGCGAAGCCTGCACGATGGCCTACCACCGCGAGCGCGGCGCCGACACGCGCCTGGTGCGCATCTTCAACACCTACGGCCCGCGCATGGACCCTTATGATGGCCGCGTCGTCATCAGCTTCATTCGCCAGGCGCTGAACAACGAGCCCATTACCGTCTTCGGCGACGGCCGCCAGACCCGCAGTCTTTGTTATGTCTCCGACCTGATCCGCGGGATCAACCTGACGATGGAGAGCGATTTCCACGAGCCGATCAACCTGGGCAATCCGCAGGAGATCACGATCCTGCAGATCGCCAAAGAGATTATCGATCTGATCCCCGGCTCCAGGAGCCAGGTCGTGCATCAACCCATGCCGCCCGATGACCCGCGCCTGCGCTGCCCGGATATCAGCCGGGCGAAGCAGATTTTGAATTGGCAACCCTTGATTCAACGCCGCGAGGGATTGGCGCGAATGATTGATTCTTATCGGGATGAGCTGAAGAAGTCCTGAGCGCGGGGGGGGGAACTTGATTGATTCAGCCCAGCATTATCGTGAGGCGCGTGCGGCGCAGTAGCATCAGCTGAGTCGCCGGTGCGGTTGACCGGTCAGTGCTTCAAAATGCGAGCGAGAAAGTTCCAGCGGTGCCGTCGTAGATCATGAGGCATTCCTGAAGAACGTCGCGACCGATCAGGCCGTCGATGCCCTGACCTGAGAAATCGCTTCCAATCACCGCGACGGTTCCCAGCACGAGCGGATGTTTCTCATGGTACACGCTCAACAACACGTCGTATGTCGCGCACGTTATAGGCGCACCCTTGGAACTCGGTGTGAGAATCTGCGACGTTCCAGTCGGCGTTAACCCCAGTGACTTGAGAATCGTTTCTTGGATCGCGGTGCAGGACGCGCCCGTGTCAATGATCATTCTTGCCGCGATGAGCGGCGGAATTGCCAGATTCGCAACTCGTAGCGCATCACGACGGGGGTCGCTCCCACCGACATAAACATCAAGGCTGCAACCCGCGGATGAAATCGGAAGGGTCAGGTGCGGCATGCGGCGATGTCTCGCGTGAAATGATTGGTCCGATTCACGACAGCGATCTGCTTAACAAAGAAGGGCGTTAAGCCATAACGCTCGTAACCGACCTTGAGCGCGTCCGGGTAGGTGTCGTAGATCCCGGTAACATCGTCGCCATGAATAAGGACGAACTTGCCCGCTGACGCCAGAAGTCTCGACAACTCCCGTTCAAAGGTTTCTTGTTCCTTTTCAAGCGGCATGATCTGATCTCAGTTGACTGTCGACGCCACATTGTAATTGGGAAAACACTCCGCATACAGAGGTAGCCGAGCAAAAGCGACGACTTTCATGGCTGCGAGGCAGCGGTCGAGTGCATATCGGGAGGAGACTGCGCCACGCCCTCCGGGCCGCCGGATAGCGTCACGTAAAGCACGGGGATGGCGATTCCGATCAGCATGAAAATCCCGCCGCGGCCGAACAGCCCCATGCGCCCCGGGTACATCAGCACGCCGCCGAGCGCCAGCAGCAGCAGGCCGACTGCATACGCGTCGGCGATATACGTCCACGCGCGCTTGCCGCGATTCAGATGCAGCCAGTTCGCGAGCCGAAAGAAGAACCGCGAGCGCTCGCCCTCATCCAACACGCGGCCGGTTTGCGGATTGATGTGCAGCGTGTGCTTGTCGAAGATCACCTGAATTTCGTCGCCTTCACGAAAGGTATCGCGCGGCGTTTCAGAGATCTTCATCTCCGATGCAACACGCTTCGCAACCTCATCATCACTTCCGCTGATCGGCCCGCCCAGCTCGCGCGTCTCCTTGAACTGCGTATAGTTGGGTTCCCAATCATTGATGTGGTTCACCGCGATGCCCGACAGCGCGTAAACGATCGTCAGCCCAACTGCCAGATGCCCCAGGTCGCGGTGAATCGCGCGGTTGTATTTTCTGAAAGCGGCCCCGAGCTTCTTCTTCCCCGGCTCGCGCGGCGCGGCCGGCTCGCGCTGCCCATCAGGCATATCGCTCTTCTTTCCACGGGTCGGCGTGATTGTGATATCCCAGCCGCTCCCAGTAGCCCGGCATATCGCGAGCCGTGAAATACAACCCCGTGAGCCACTTGGCGCTTTTGTAAAAATAGAAATCCGGCATCAGTCCGCGCACCGGCGTCCCATGCTCGCGCGGAATCGCTTCGTGCTGAAATTTATAAGCGATCAGCGCGTTCGGCTGCAGCGCGTCGGCCAGCCGCACGTTGGTCGTGTATCCCTGCGCCGCTTCGAAGACCAGGTAATGCGCCCGCGATCGCACCTTCGCGAGCTTCGCCAGGTGTGAGATTGCGACGCCGGTCCACACGCTGTCAAACAGCGTCCATCCCGTCACGCAGTGCACATCGCACGTCTGCTCGGTGGCCGGCATCTCGCTCAGTGTTTTGAAGTCGATTTCCATCGGGTTATCGACTTCGCCGTGAATCTTCAGCGTGAAGTGACGCGGATCGGGATCACCTTCCTCGCCGCCCATCGGCTTGATCGCCGAGATCACCCGCTGATGCGGCGGCAGCCGAAGCCGCCCATCCGGCCGTCGCTGCCCCGAGCGATCATCGTGCCCGGCAATCGCGTAATAGCCGCCCAACGCGCAGATAGTCGCGCCTGCAGCCGCCCGCTTGATGAACTGCCGCCGACGGAGCATGCGAAACACTGCCGCGCGTTCGTCGCTGAGATGGTTCGGGGAGTCCTGCGAGTCGACCATGGTGGGAGATTGTAGAACCGCCCAATGCGCGACTCAATTTGAAACTTATTGCCGCTTATCCCTGCAAAGTACCCGGAACCACCGAAAATGAAGACCACTTGCGGTCGCGAACCATGTTATTCCAAACACGCAGCCAAAGAACTCACCGACTGCTGGCTCCCCGGCTCGGAATAAGACCCTCGCGATGCCAACGGCCGGGAGCATTAGGACGATTCCGAGCAAGAACGCCGCCAGTGCGATCCCATACAGGCATGTCGTTTCCAGCGCCACGACAACAAGGATCGTGGCCGCTAAGACGAGTGTGGCTGGCGTGTACGTGGGCGCACGGGAATCAAACGCCCCTACATATAGCAACGACGAAAAAAACACGACCGAGATCAGAACGATATATACCGCGAGCGTCGAAAGCCTGTCCTCCTTGCGCGGCGGGGGTCTGCCATAATCGAGCGTTTTTGCCATGTCGCGTCCCGACGGCTCTGGACTACAGTCGTTGCGAAAGCCAATGGATCACGATCCCGACCTCGCGAGCATTCCCGAACCTGTCGATCTGGTGAACGTCTTTCGCCCAAGCAGCGAATGTGCCGCCGTCGTCGAACAGGCAATCGCCATCAACGCCAAGGCGGTCTGGACGCAGCTTGGGATCATGTGTCCTGAAGCGGCGGAAAAGGCGCAAGCCGCGAGGTTGCTGGTGGTGATGAATCGCTGTCTGAAGATCGAGCACGCAAGGACGGCGTTAACTTGAATGTGCTGATCGAGTGTCGCTAAAGTGGCGCCACATTTATGGCAGCGTTGGCTCCCGTCCTGTGCTTTGGGTGCATAATTTGGCTGGCTTTAAGAAGAAATCTGGGGCTTGGCGCCAGCGTGCTCACGGCGGCCCTGGGCTGGGGCGTCCTTGCGACCGCAATTACAGAACTGCTCAGCGTATTTTACGCACTTTCATTCACGCCGCTGCTCATCAGTTGGCTGACGGCCTCAGTGGGTCTGCTTATCGCCGGAGCTATCTTCCCTTCAAGCAACCGACCGCAGTCCTGGATCAAGCGTCTGAGCGAACTCGGTCGCGAGCGACGCGCGGAGTTCATCGCCGTTGCCGTTCTCGTCGCGTCACTCGGGATCATCGGCGTCTGCTCCGCCCCCGCGAATTCTGATTCCATGGCGTATCACCTGCCGCGCGTCATGCACTGGATGGAGCACCATTCTGTCCGCCACTACGCCACCGGCAATGTCACGCAGCTCTACCACGGCCCGGGGGCCGAGTTTGCGATGCTCCACTTCCAGATCCTCACCGACGGCGATCGCTTCGCTTCCAGCGTGCAGTGGATGGCCATGCTCGTCTGCCTCGTCGGCGTCTACGTCTTGACCGGCCAAATCGCCGGCGCCGCAACAAAAGCGCAATGGCTTGCGGTCGTCTTCACAATCGCGATTCCGAACACCGTGCTCCAAGCCGTCAGCACTCAAAATAATCTTGTGGTCTCGGCCTGGCTGGTAGTCTCGGCGGTGATGCTGTTGTCTTTTCGACAGTGTCTCAAATCGTGTGCAGGGGAGTCTGGCAAGAATCTGAAACAGCCTTTAATCCTCGCGATAGGATTCGGCTCGGCAATCGGTCTCGCACTTCTCACAAAAGGCACCGCTTATCTCTACGTGCTCCCGCTCATCGTCTGGTTTGTCGCCATCAACATTCGCCATGCGAAACGCTTTGGCGTGCCGTTGATCCTGGTTGCTGGCTCGATGGCCATCGCACTTAACGTCTGTCACTGGGTACGCAATTTCCGTTGGTGTGGATCGCCCCTGATGCCCGCCGACCAGGCTCAGATCTTCCACACGCAGCACATCGGCCCCCGGCTGATCGCCGCGAACGCGATCAACAACGTAGCTCTCGAACTCCGAACCGGCATGCCGTGGCTCGACCGACCGACCTCCCGCGCCGCAGCCGCACTCCAATCGGCGCTGGGCACGACAGCAACCGATCCTCGCATTTCGCTCTTCGGCCACAGTTTGGACGTTCTGGCGGTGCGCGGAATCAACGAAGACGTCGCCGGCAATCCCCTCCATTTCCTCATCGTGGCAGGCGTTCTCGGAATCGTTCTCGTTCGTGCCGTCCAACCCGGCCAGCGCGCTGACATCCTCATTCTCGCGCTGATCGTTTTCAGCGGCTTTGCGCTCTTCTGCTTCCTGATCCGCTGGCAGATGTTCCACTGCCGGCTGCATCTGCCGCTGATGATTCTGTCGGCGCCGATCGTCGCGATTACCTGCACGCGAATCTGTAAACTCCGGCATGTTCGTGCCGCCGCGTGGTCGCTGCTCGTTCTCGCCGCGTGCACCATCGTGGCCAACGCCGGTCATCCGCTGTTCGGCTCGCGCTCCATCTTCATCACGTCGCGCGAATCTCAATACTTCACGATTCGTCCCAGGCTTTACGAACCGTACAAGAACGCGACTGACATCCTCGCACGCCGCGGTTGCCGCAACATAGGAATTACCTCCGGCCCCGTCTGGGAATACCCGTTGTGGGTGATGCTGCATACGCGCGAAGGCCGATGGCCACACATCCAGTCGGTGACGCCCGACCAGCCCCTCCCCGATGGCGCAGCGCCAGACCCCAACACCTTCTGCGCCGTAATCGCGCTACCGCGCCGGCATGGATCTGATGATTCATATCCACCGCCCCTCGGATGGCCGACCCGGCAGATGGGGAATGGGGTCCAGTTGCTGCTGAAGCCGTAAGGCGCGCCAAGCGCGGACCGCGAACCCGACCCCGTTTAGCCGCAACAGTAAAGCTGTGCGCGTGCCGACTACCGCGAGCGACTCTCGCTCATCGATATGGGTCTGCCGCACAAGTCAAGGTTGGGGAAGTAAGTGTCACAGGAACAGATCCGCACTGACTTTGAAATGATCCACGAGCGCACGAATGTGTGCCTTGCTGAGCGATCGCCGCCCCGACAAGACTGCGTTCCCCAACGATCGTTCACCCAGTAATCGCCCCAAATCAGACTCCGACATCTCGCGCGACGCCATCAGGTATTTCAGCATGTCAATCGGCGTCAGCTGATCCGTGTGAATTGGCGAGTGCTGATTCTCATAATGTTCCATCAGCAGCGACAGCGATTCCAAATACTCATCCTGATTCCGCGTACGGCGATCCAAAACCGCCAGCGTGTCGGCGATGCGCTGCGCGTTCTTGAAGTCGACGGTGTCGTTGATGGGCCGGAGCATGTGCAGATCGCAAAGCTCCGCGAAGGAGGTGGGGAGGTTGTATTGATCTAAGCTCATCGATAGTTTGCCGCTGCCGTTTGACGATGATATCAGCGGACAGACGCAAGCGGATTGAGAAATCCCGCAATCACCGAGTATAGACCGCCGGAGGCTTCCCTGACCGACTCACCCGAACCCTATCAACCCACCGACCGCCGCCCGCTGGCGTCGCGACAGACGGCTTGGGCAAACTTCCTCGCGGCGAAACTCGCTGCAGCGGGGGTTACGCCGAATGGCATTTCCGTCTTTGGCATGGGCGCGGGTGTGCTCGGCGGGGTGGTGTTATCCTTTACGACGCTGCACTCCTCGGCCAGTCAGCGGATTCATTTCCTCATCGCAGTGGTCTTCATTCAGACCCGGCTGATCTGCAATCTGCTCGACGGCATGGTCGCGATTCTGCTGAAACGCGCTTCGCGAACGGGTGAGCTCTATAACGAGATTCCCGATCGCATCTCCGATGCGGCTACCTTCATCGGCGCGGGGTATGCGCTCGGCGGCTCGCCGGTGCTCGGATTCATCGCGGCGTGCTGCGCGATCTTCGTCGCTTACATCCGCGCGATGGGCAGAATCGCCACGGGTCGTCAGGAATTCCGCGGCCCGATGGCCAAGCAGCAGCGCATGGCGACGATGACAGCGGCCTGTATCTACTGCGCCATCACGCCGAGAATCCTTCAGCCGATGCCGCATGGGTTTGGCATCGTCTCGCTGGCGCTGGCGGTCATCATCGTCGGCTGCGCGATCACGACCTATCGCCGGCTTTCGCGTATCGTGAAGATGTTGAAGGAACAACCCTCGTGACGCAGCAAACCCACACGCGATTGTTCGGCGTCAGCCACGCGCTGGTGTCTCCGGTCGTGCGAATCGCGGTTATTGCGATCATTGCCATATTCGCGCTCACGCCGGTGCTGATCCTCACGTTGCGAAAGGCCGGCATGGTGCCGGATAAGCAGTACGACGAGCTGATGAAGCGCTACAAATCATGGCTCATCCTCGGCCCGCTGATGATCGTGCCGGTGCTATTGGGCGCGTTTTGGACGATCATGGCCGTCGGCATTCTCAGCATCCTGTGCTATCGCGAATACGCCCGCGCCACCGGCTTGTTTCGCGAGAGGCTAATGAGCCTGCTCGTGACAGCGGGAATCCTGGCCGTCACGTTTTCCGTGCTCGACAATTGGTATGAACTGTTCGTCGCGCTCTTCCCGCTGGCGACGGGCGCGATCGCCGCGATTGCGATTCTTGCCGACCGTCCCAAGGGATATATTCAGCGCGTCGCGCTCTCGATTCTCGCGTTCACACTCTTCGGCGTCTGCCTGGGGCACCTTGGATTCTTCGCCAACGACGATCAATTCCGCCCGATCCTTTTCATGATCGTGATTTGCGTGGAGCTCAACGACATCTTCGCCTACATCTGCGGCAAGAGCTTTGGCCATCGCAAGCTCGCGCCGCACACCAGCCCCAACAAAACCATCGGCGGCGGCATTGGGTCGCTCGTGCTCACGACCTGCCTGGTGGTGTTCGTCGGCCATTACGTCTTCCGCCATACCGCGATCGATCGCGGCCGGCGGCTCGTCATGCTCGGGCTCATCATCAGCATCACCGGACAGCTCGGCGACCTGCTCATCTCCAGCATCAAGCGCGATCTCGATCTCAAAGACATGGGCGTGCTTTTCCCCGGCCACGGCGGGTGGCTCGATCGCTTCGACAGCCTGATTCTCGTCGCCCCGGCGGTCTTTCACTACGTCGGCTATTTCCGCGGCATCGGCGGAGACCAACCGACCAGAATTCTCAGCGGAGGATTGTAGAACGAGCACCATTTTCCCGCGCCGTTCACAAGAGCGACGTTTAGCCGCGCAGCGAAGCTAAGCGATCGCGCCCGATTAACCGAGAGACTCAGCGCGACGTCGAGCGCTCAGCTTCGCTGTCGCGGCTAAACTCGGCTCCGCAACATGCGACGACGAATCGAGTGACATGGACCCCTGGAAGCTCGAACCCGCCCACGACTTTGGATTGCCGCTGGCCGAGCGCCTCAAAAGCGCCAATCGCGAGAGCGGCCTGGTTGGCGCCATCTCGCAGGCCGTCTGGTGGCGGTTCGTTCGCATCTATCTTCGCGGGTTCCATCGCTTGAGCGTGACGGGCAAAGCGCATCTGCCGAAGGAGCCGCCGTTTGTATTGGTGGCCAATCATCAGAGCCATCTCGATGCGCTGGTGCTGGCGTCGCAGCTTCCGCGCGCCCAGCGCCTGGTGACGCACCCGATCGCCGCCGCCGATACGTTTTTTGATTCGCCGGTCTCGTCAGCCCTGGCGGCGGGAACGCTTAACGCGCTGCCCATGCAACGCGGCCGAACCGGCGCGCATGCGCTGGATGATCTGCGACGCCGGCTTGTCGAAGAGCGCTGCATCTACGTCCTTTTCCCCGAAGGCACCCGCAGCCGCGACGGACAAATCGCGAAGTTCAAAGCCGGCGTGGGCATGTTTCTCGCCGGCACGTCAGTCCCCGTGATCCCGTGCCACATCCGCGGCGCGTTCGAAGCGCTTCCCGCGACGCGAAAGGTGCCGAAGCCAGGAAGGCTGTCGCTGACGATCGGCAGTTCCATGACTTTCGCAGATGCGACTCAGGATCGAGAGGGCTGGACGCGCGTCGCCGCGCAACTGGAAGCCGCCGTGCGCGGGCTTCGATCAGTATCGGAAGCGTCGAGCTGACGAAAAAAAGCGTCGGCGCACGGCGCTGCAACAAACATCGCCAGGATTATGAGGTGCGAAAAAAACGAAGCATTTACCTGAGTCAATCCGGCTGTGCTGACGTGGTTTCTCGAGTCTTGATCCTCTCGCCACATTCCGGGCAAACGCCGCTGGTGTTCCCAGTGAGGTCGTAGCCACATTTTCCGCAGGCACCATTTGGGGTGACGCGGCTCTTCCATTTCCTCCTGACCCACATCGAAGGCACGAAAAGCTCGACGACCACAATCGCCCAAAACGGGATTCGCCAACAGTCGGCCCGCCAGACAAACAGGTAATTGAGCAGGAACGTTGCGCCATTGGTCGGGACCTCTTCAATTTCTTCGTCAAATGTTTCAATGTAAGGGATGTATTGGCCGCCTGGTCCGCGGTAGTTGCCAAATTCGATCCCTCCCTGAACGACTACCGCCGCAGCGGTCATGTTGTTCCTTGAGTAGAAGACGGCGGAGGCATGACGGAAGCTTCTTGACCACAACAGCACCGTTCCCACGCAAAGTAGCAGCGACAAGGCGACTACGACTGTGAAAAGGTGACGCACGACGCCAATGCTAAGATCAACCCATGGTCTGGCAAGACTGGCTGATCGTGTTCGGCGGTATCGGTTTGATGGCCCTTGTCGTGGGGCTCGGCATCGTTTGGACGCGACGCCAGCATCGCTACATCGTATCTCGAGTTTCACTTGCCGACTACAACGATCGCGAAGTATGCTACGCTCGCACAACTTCAAGCCGGCGAGCACTTACGAAGAATCCGTGAAAAAATGCCGTATATTATAGAGGGCAGTGGTTTTCCCATGAGGGTTGCCGCCGCCCATCGCACGAACGAATCAGCGTCATCGGGTTTCATATCGGAACCGGAATCGGCCGGCGGGGGCGACGTCGTCGCTGTTGTAGAAATCCATCACGTCGCCGGCGTGCTGGAGGTTGTCCGCCCATTTGAAATCGACCGACCGCGGCTCCTGACCTGCAGCGGCGTAGAGCAGCCGACGCGGGATGGCCAGTTGCAACTCGCTGCCTTCGGCGCGATCTTCCGCAATCAGGTTGCCGCGTATCATTTCACCTCTTCCGTGAGCTACTTGCTCTGGCCCTTCAGTTTCTTATCCAGGAATGCGAACGCCGCTTCGTTGGCGCGTTTCAGGTCATCACCCTTGAAGCCGTGGCCCGCGCCTTCCAGCGTCAAAAGCTCGACGTCGCACTGCGCCGCCTTGAGTCGATCGCGAAGCAGGATGGCCTGCTCGTAGTTCACGTATTTATCCTGCGTCCCATGCAATAGCAGAATCGGCGGCGCATCGGGAGTCACCCAATAGAGCGGGCTGGCTTGCACGTGGCGCTTCGGCTGCTGCTGAAGATTCCCGCCGAGGAACAGCGGCAACACTTCAGCGGCATCGACGCTCTTGCCGTACGACAGCGTGAAATCCGCCGGGCCGTAGTAACTCACGGCACACTGCACCGCGCTCGACTGTCCCGGGTTCTGATCTCCATCAAAATCGCGAACGTTGTTGGTGACGGCCAGGAACAGCGCCAGGTGCGCGCCCGCTGAATCGCCGAGCGCGCCGATGCGGTTCGGATCAACGTGGTACTTGGCCGCGTTCGCCCGCACCCAGCGCACGGCGGCTTTCGAATCTTCCACCGCGGCAGGGAATTGATGGTCGGGAGCAAGGCGATAGGTGATCGTCACCGCAACGTAGCCGCGCGCGGCCAGCTGCTGACACATCTTGTCCCAGCTTTCGCGCTTGCCCGCGCGAAATCCGCCGCCGTGAATGCAGACAACGGCAGGAAATGGACCGTCACCGCTGGGCTGGGCGATGTCGAACTGTAGATGCTGGTTTTCAGGGTTCGCGTATTCAATGCCCTTGGTCAGCGGCGGGAGATCCGCCGCCAAACCAAAGTTTGCGAAATATGCCGCGCAAAACAGAGCGATCGCGAAACGAGGTAGATGCATCAAGCGCTCCCTGGTTGGATGCGCTGATGGTAGCAAGAGGCGAAAAAGTCGCCAGCACAGGGCCTATGCGCTACGACGGATAATACGACGCAGTTTCCGGAGTCCCGCCGCCAGCATCAATGCCGCGCCGCCGCTGATGCCGGTCTCCACTGCTGGAGGAAGCGGCACCGCCGTGGGAGCAGTGGTTTGGCTGTGTTCTGGCGCGATCTCAATTGCTGGAACTGCGACAGTAACGTCGGCGGACACGTCAAAAGCGGGCTCGGCCTCGGTCGCCGTGGGTGCTAACGGTAAATTGGATCGATCGATGACAATCGGCGCCGCGGGCAGCGTCCCATCCCTCGTCAGCGGCACGATTCCGCCGAAAGCCAACCCCACTTGCGACAGCATCGCGAGACAAAAAAGCGAACCTATCTGTCGCGAGAGGTTTTTGGCGCTGGCGAGCATGAAAGCCTCCTTCACCTTTCTTGCGTGTCAAAACTAAGCAACTGCCGCAGCCCGGAACATGATCGGGTGACCTGTCGTTCCCGCTGCCAACAAAGCAAACAGAGGGCCAGATGACGCCGTCCGGCCATCTGCTGATAGCAACACCCCCGCTTCTGTTAAGATGGGAAGCTCATTCCGACAAATGCGCTATGGCAGCGCAATATATTGGCAAACTTGAGGCGTGTTCGCGACGGCGAGGCGACAGATCGACCGCGCCAAGCATGACAGTCGTGACGTGGCATATTGCAAATTCCGCGGGTGGGAGGCGGTACCGCTGGTTTATTGAGCAGACTGGGAAAAACCGACGGCGTGCCTACGGACTCAGCTTCTTTTGAAGCGCATCCACCATTTCCTGCAGCTGCCGAACCTGCACGATCAGGTGCGGAAGCCTGCGCAACGCGGCTTGTTCGCGCAGGGATTGACGATGCGGCAGGGCTGGCGTGCCGCTGACAATCGTATTGCTGTCTACGTCTTCGGCAACCCCGCTGCACGCCGCGGCTATGGCTCCATCGCCCATGTGGACGTGATCGCGCACCGCCGCCTGCCCGCCGAGAACGACACCCGTTCCGAGGCGCACCGAGCCGGCTAACGCCGCCTGTCCGACAATGATGCAGTGAGGCCCGACCTGCACGTTGTGCCCAATCTGAACGAGGTTGTCGATCTTCGTGCCCTTGCCAACGCGCGTCGCGCCAAACTTGGCTCGATCGATGCAAACGCAAGAGCCGATCTCGACGTCATCTTCAACGATGACGACGCCGATCTGTGGAATCTTCAAATGCTGCCGGCCATCCCAGCGATAGCCGAAGCCATCGGATCCCAGCACGCTGCCGGCGTGGATCGTCACGCGATTGCCGATCGTGATGCGCTCGCGAATCACCACGTTGGCGTGAAGCTCGCAACGATCGCCGATCACGATATCGTCGCTGATGCAGACGCCCGGATGAATGACCGAGTTATCGCCGATGATACTGCGATCGCCGATGACGACCAAAGCGCCAATGGCCACATCTTTGCCGATAATCGCAGATGCGGCGATTTTGGCCGAAGGATCGACTCCCACCGGCGGCCGCGGGATCGGCGGGGCGAACAGCGCCAGGACTTTGCCAATCGTGAGTTCTGGATCATCAACGCGCATGCAGCGCGCTTCCAGGTCCGCCGTGAGCTTTGCCTTGCGGCTCACGATGACTGCCGATGCCTGCGACTTGGGCAGTTCGGACAGATATTTGTCCGAGGTTACGTAGGTGATCTGTCCGGCCGTCGCTTCTTCGATGCCGGCCACGGCGGTGATTTCCTGGTCGCCGCCGGTCAACGGAATCGGCAGATTCAGCAATCGCGCAATGTCTGAAAGCGTTGGCATATCAGCGAAACTTTTTACTTACCTTTCGGAGCGACCGGCGTGGTGGGGCCAACCTGGTTCTGCCGGGCGTAAATCGCATCGACGCGCGTCAGCACATCCTGCGTGATATCGACCGTCTTGTCGGCAAACAGCACGATGCGCTGCGCCAGCGCGCCTTGGAATTGCTGAACCGTGAGCTGGTCGAGATTGGGCCCGACGATCTCCGGGGCCGCATCGGCGATCACGAGATTGATGTGCTGTTCCGTCGCCACTTGCTGGGTCGCCTCGGTCATGTGATCGAAGAGTTTTTTCAGATCGTCCTTGGCTTCCCGACCCAGTTTGAGCTCCGTTTTCTTCGCCCAAATCTGGTAATTCAGCTGCTTGTCGTCATGCTGATCGCGCAAATCATTCCATTGCGGACTGCCTGGCTTCAGTTGCTGCATCTGACCTTCGAGAGCCTTGATGTCCTGGCCGAGTTTCGCGCCTTCCTGCTGCGCCAGGTTTTCGCGGGCCTGGCCGTCCTGGATGATCTTTTTGCCTTCAGCCATGTTCTGCACGACCTCGGGCACGCGCACCACGCCGACGCGCTGTTGCGCGTGCGCCGCCGGAGCGAGCAGGGCCAGCCCGAGCAGCATCGACGTGGCAATCCATGGAATTCGCATTGTCTGTTTCCTTTTCTCGTTTAACTGGTTAAATCCGGCGTGCATGATAGAGGCTTGCGGCCTTGCATCCAGTGCTACTGCAATAACCCGCCGAACTGGAAGCTGATCCACTGCGTGTCGTCGTTGTGGGATTTGACGATCGGATAGCCAAAGTAAATGGCGATCGGCAAGCCGTTGAAGATGGGCAGCGTGAACTTCACGCCGGGACCGACGGCCAGGCGCATCACGCCGAACCGCACGTCGTTTTCAACATCGCCGGCGTCCGCGAAGAAGACGCCGCGAAGCATTTTCTGATAGATCGGAAAGCTGTATTCCAGTGAGCCGGTCACCTGAAAATCGCCGCCGACAGGATCGAGGCCGCGTCCATCGCGCGGCCCGATTCCGCGATAGCGGAATCCGCGGACACTGCCGATATCGCCGCCGTAGAAGCGCTCGAAGAAAATCGAGTTCCCGGTAATGAATCCGGCGTTCACGCGCGCTGCCAGCACCTGATGACGGTCAAGCATGTCATTGCTCAGCGAGAAATACCTGCTTGCGCCAACGGCGAATCGCTGGAACGTGTAATCTCCCCCCAGCGCGCCGAAAGCTTCGACGCCGGCGGTAAGCGTCTCGCCGCGGTAGATGTCGAAGCCGGGATTGGTCGTATCGTGCTGGAAGGAGAGGCCGACGGCCGTCAGCGTGTGCGTGCCCTGGCCTTCAAGGATCTGCGGCGAACGAAGTTTCGGATCTTCAACGTTGTAAATGCGCGCCAACTCCGTGCGCAGACTGACGGCGACGGTGTCTTCGTAGCGATTAAACTTGCGGCCAAACGTCACTTCATTGCCGATCCGACGATCCGTGTAAGCCTCGCGCAGAGCGTCGCGCAGATACAAATCCTCAATGAATTGATAGGGCTGGTCAAAGAGCCACGGCTCGGAGAACCGCAAATCCGCTGAGGTGTAGATCGTGCCGGGGCTGAATGACGCGCGGAAGCCCTGGCCGGCGCCGGTGAACGACCGATCGGAGAATGTGTCGCGCCAGTCATCGGGGACATTCCCGATATCGAAGTTGCTTTGGTTATAAACCAGGTTTCCCATCAAGCCGCCGTTGCTGCTGATTCCAGCGCCGACATTGAAGCTGGCGGTCTTCTTTTCCTCGACGCTCACCAGCAAGTCGCGATAGATCGGGTTGTCGCCAATTGGGGTGACAGTCACGTTTTGGAAGTCAGGCAGTGCGCGCAGGCGCTCCAGCGCATCCTGAACCGCGCCCGAGTCGTACACCGAGCCGGGCGCTAAATCGCGAAACTCCCGGAAGATCAGCTTGTCCTGGCTTTTGTCATTTCCGCGCGTCGCAATCCGCCCGAGCCGGAACGGCTTTCCCTCGTGCACCGTGTATTGCAGCTCGATCCGGCCCGGCTCGCGCAGATAAACCCGTTGTGAGCGCACCGTGAGATAATCTTCTTCCACCCGCGTGGGATCGGGATTGGGGATGTAGATGTAGCCGAACGGGCTGTACTTCCGAACGATTTCCTGGATGTCGCGCTGTTCGGTTTCTTTTTCGTAGAAACGGCCGTCGCGCAGGTTCAGCGTTGAGCGCAGCTCGGCGTCGGTAAGGCGCGTGTTGCCCACGAACGACACGTGATCGACGATATAGTGAGGCCCTTCGTCGATCAGAAAATCGACCTGCAACTCCGACTGATCCGGCGAGAAAATCAGCTTGCGACCGATTCGCACATCGAAGAAACCGTGGTCTTCGTAAAAGTGACGCATCGCGCCAATATCAAGATCGATCTGATCGGAGTCGTATTTGCCGGCGCTGAAGATGGGAATCCACGTCGACGTTTTCACCTGGTTGCCCAGCTCGTACGGGGTGAAGCTGACGGCGCCGATGTATCGAATATTGCGCACCCACACCTGCGGCCCTTCAACAACCGTAAACGCCAGCTCGCCGGTTTTGGAAAGCAGATCGGCATTGAAATCAACGCGCGTGAAGGGAAAGTTGTCGTCGCGATACTTCTTAAGAATCGCTTGTCGAGCAAGCGAGATTCGGAACGAATCAATCCCCTGTCCGGGCTTCAGTTCGGAGGTCGTCAGCAGTGCGGGACTGTTGATGTGTGCGTTCCCGCGGAATGTGATCGACTTGATGAGGTTTTGTTCGGTGACAATGAAGACGACGACCACGCCGCCGGTTTCAGACGGCTCAACCTGCGCTTCGACATTGGCAAATTTCTTTAAATCGAAAATGCGCTGATAGTCTTCCTGCACCGTGAGCGGATCGTATTTGCCGCCAGTTTGCGTACGGATGACGTTGCGGATGAGGCTCGTTGAAACGGTGGGGTTGCCCAGTACGCGAATCTCATCGACGTTGCGGCCGGCAAACTGATAGGTTGCCGAGATGTCGGGCCGCGTGGTTTGAGCCAGGGCGCGCGAGACGGAGCAAGTGAGCACGCCGAGCGAGACGGCCAAGGCCATCCGCAGCAATTTGGGTCGCAATCGCGGTCTTCTCACTCAGCGTTTCCGATCCCGCACAGTTTCTGGGAGATGCGCGCGGACCTGAACCGCGCTGCAAGAGGCGACGAGTGTAGTGGGGCGGAAATAGTTGTCAAAAATCGCATCAGGAGACGATCGGAAACACGCTGGCCTATCCGCCGAGATAAGCCGCTTTTACTTGCGGGTCTTGCAACAGCTTCGACGCGGCGCCGGTCATGATAACGCGGCCGGTTTGCAGCACATACCCGCGATGGGCGATCGACAGGGCCATGTTCGCGTTTTGCTCGACGAGGAAGATGGTGGTACCGGCGGCGTTAATCTCCTGGATGATCTGGAAAATCTTTCGGACGATGAGCGGAGCGAGGCCGAGCGAGGGTTCATCGAGCAGCAGAAGGCGTGGCCGCGCCATTAGTGCCCGGCCTATGGCCAGCATCTGCTGCTCGCCGCCACTGAGGGTGCCGGACCGCTGGTTCCGCCGATCCGACAGCACGGGGAAGCGCGAATAACACTTCTCAATATCGTCCGCGATCTGCTGGCGCGATGTCTTCTGATACGCGCCAAGCAAAAGATTCTCGCGCACGGTCAGGTTGGCGAAAATCTGTCGGCCTTCGGGTACCTGATTGATGCCCAGACGCACAATTTCATGCGGTGGCAGCGTGCTCAAATCAATCCGCGGATCCTGCCAGGTGACCGATCCTTCGGCGGGGCGAAGCAAGCCGCTGATGGTTCGCAGAAGGGTCGTTTTTCCGGCGCCGTTGGCGCCGATAAGCGTGACGATCTCCCCCGCGTCGACTTGCAGCGACACACCTTGCAGCGCCCTGATGCCGCCGTAGCGAACTTCGAGATTGTCGATGGAGAGAATCACGGTGTGCTAGTGGGCTGGCTCGCCAAGATAAGCTTCAACCACTTTTGGATGACACTGCACTTCGGCGGGCGTGCCGATGGCGATCGTTTCGCCGTGATCCAGCACGGTGATTGTTTCGCAGATCGTCATGACGAGTTTCATGTCGTGCTCGATGAGCAAAATGCCCACGCCGAAGCGCTCGCGGATAAAGCGGATCAATTCCATCAGCTGAATCTTCTCCTGCGGATTCATGCCCGCGGCGGGTTCATCAAGAAGCAGGATCGATGGATCGGTGGCCAGTGCCCGGGCGATTTCCAGCCGGCGCTGATCTCCGTACGGCAAGTTGCGTGCGATGAAATCCGCCTTGTCGGCAAGCCCCATCGTGTCGAGAAGCTGCATGGCCCGTGCGTTAAGCGATGCGGTGCTGCGCGAATAGCGAGGGCTGCGAAGAATTGCCTGGAGAAGACCCTTCTCGGCCGACCGATCAAGTGCAACGGCGACGTTATCGAGAACCGTCAGATTCTGAAACAGCCGGATGTTCTGGAACGTTCGTGCGATGCCCGCGCGATTGATCGCGGCGGGGGGCGTCGAATCGATTCGTTGCGACCCCAACAGAATCTGGCCCGAACTGGGAGCGTAGACGCCAGTCATAAGATTGAAGCACGTGGTCTTGCCCGCGCCGTTCGGGCCGATCAGGCCCTGAAGCTGGCCGACTCGCAGATGCAGGCTGAACGGCGCAACCGCGAGCAATCCGCCGAAGCGCCGCGTCACCTGCTCGACGCGGAGATCGTCGTCGGTGAGACCCCGGCTATCCGCGGTGGCTTGCGTCATGCCGGCACCGCCTCGCGCGCGGGCGTTCGCGGTTTGCGGGTGCGTGACCACTTGCCGAACCACAGCTCACGGCCGCCGAGCAATCCCTGCGGACGCAGAATCATCATGACGACCAGCAGCAGCGAGTAGATCACCATTCGCTCATCGGGGCTGATGCTGCGAAGGACTTCCGGCAGCAGCGTCAGAATAATCGCGGCAAGAATCGCGCCGCTGATGCTGCCCAAGCCGCCAAGCGTGACCATGACCACCGGCTCGATCGATTTGATGATGCCAAATGAGCTGGGGGTGATCGAGCTTTCGTGCATCGCGTACAGCGCTCCCGCAAGGCCCGCGAAAAAAGCCCCGATCGTAAACGCAGTCACTTTGTAGCTCGTCGTGTTAATGCCGATCGAACTGGCGGCGATTTCGTCTTCGCGCACCGCCATGATAGCGCGCCCCTTCGGTGAATAGGCGACGCGCCAGATCACCGCCACCGTGATAATCACGCAGATGTAGAGCCAGGTGAAGTCGGTGTAGCGGGGAATGCCGGAGAGTCCCAATGCCCCACCGAGCGTGGAATCGTTGGTGATGGCGATACGGATGATTTCACCGAAACCTAGCGTGGCGATGGCAAGATAATCGCCACGGAGCCGCAAGGCGGGAAGTCCAACGATGAAGCCGACGGCCGAGGCGCAGAGTCCGGCTCCAATAAGCAGAATCACAAAACAAGCCGGTTTGCGAAGAAGGTCAGGCAGCCACGCGAGAAGGTGTCCCGCAATAGGGCCGGCGTGGAGCACAATCCACCCGTAAAGATTCTCAAGCGCGGCAAGAAATCGTGTCCAGATCGTCCAGACGGGTGTTTTTGGGGCGCTCGCCGCGCTGGCAATGTCTGCCACGATCCATATCACCGTTGCGATTAGTAACGCCGCGGGCAGTGAGCGATGGAACTGTTTGGTCTTGCGCAACAAAATGAACAGAATCATCGGCGGCGTCGCGCCGATCGCGACGCAGATACCCAGCGCGACGAAGAAGATCACGCATGCGCCGGGATTTGAAAACTGCTGCGAGTATTCGATGGCCGGGTAAGCAGCCATGTACGCACCGACGGCCATGAACCCCGCATGACCGAGGGAGAACTGCCCGCTGTATCCGTTAATGAGCTGAAGACTCACGGCGAGAATAATGTTGATGCCAACGAGAATCGGCAATCGCGTGAAATACGCGTCCAGATTCTCCTGGCCCCAGGATCCTTCCAGCAATTGGCCGAGTGGGATCATCGCCAGCATGGCGATGACGAGCGGCACGTTCGCCAGAGCAGTCGCCCGCCAGGGGCGCGGCGCGATTATTTCAGACTTTCTCGACAGCATTCTTCCCCAGCAGGCCGGATGGTTTGACCAGAAGAATCGCGATGAGAATGACAAACGCCGCCGCGTCTTTGTATTGGCTGCCTCCTGGCAGATAGCCGATGACCATGATTTCGATAAGGCCCAGCACCACGCCGCCAACGACGGCACCGGCGATATTCCCGATTCCTCCGAACACGGCGGCGATGAACGCTTTGATGCCCGGCATCAGACCCATCAGCGGTTCACCGCTGTGGTATTTGACACCCCACAGAATCCCCGCGACCGCGGCCAGGCAAGAGCCGAGCACGAAGGTAAAGCCGATGATGGAGTTGATGTTCACGCCCATCAGCGCGGCGGTATCAAAGCGATACGAGACGGCTCGCAAGCCGAGTCCGACGCGCGTCTTCAGCACGATGAACGACAGCGCCAACATGATGAGCACCGTCAGCGCCAGCACGAGCACGTCAACCTTCTGAATCACAATGCCATTGTGGTTCCACAACGCGCCGCTGAGATGCGGGATCAGCTGCGGCTGGCCTTCATCTCCTTGCGGATAGGGCTGCGGTGTTGGCCCGAATACGCCGCTGTTCTGCCCGCCATATTCCAGAAGAAGTGAAATGCCGATCGCGGTGATGAGCGAGTTGATCCGCGGTCGCTCGCGAAGAGGGCGATACGCCAGGCGTTCAATCAGAAATCCCATCGCGCCGCAGACGGCAATCGTGAAGATCAGGACGAACACCGCCATCGACCAGTTGCCCAGATGCAGGTGCTGCGAGAGGAATGACGAAGCCAGCAGCGCTGGAATCGAGATAAAGTACACCGCCAGCAGCGACGCCAGCTTATGGAATGTTTGCTTAAACGTGCGACCCAGCAGCTTGTTGACCAGAAATGCGACCGCGAAGCAGACGATGACAAGGATGTGGAGCCAGGGCGGCAGGTAAGCTGTCACCCGGCCGGTGGCGGCGTACATGCTGACCATCGCGCCGACCATGAACACGTCGCCGTGCGCAAAGTTGATGAGCTGAAGCACGCCGTACACCATGGTGTAGCCGACGGCGATCAGCGCGTAGATCGATCCGACCGACAGCCCGTTGATCAGTTGCTGAATGAACTGTTGCATGCGCGACGCGACGGGCGGTTCTACGAAGGGTTGACGGCGGCCTCGAACTTCAGCTTGCCGTCATGGATTCCCACGATCACGATTGGTTTCTTGGCGTTGCGGTCGGAATCGATGGTGATATCGCCGGCGGCTCCATGAAAATCCTTCGTGGCAGCCAGAGCGTCCCGAATCTTTGGCCCGTCCGTGCTGCCGGCCCGCTTGATGGCGTCGATCATCAGCTTCATCGCGTCGTAACCGAGAATCGCCATCGCATCGGGCACTTCGTGATACTTGGCCTGGAACGCATCGACGAACGCCTTGACGGCAGGGCGGTCTTCATCGGGAGCGTAGTGGTTGGAGAAGTAGCAACCATTGAGCGCGTCGCCGCCGATCTTGATGAGTTGGTCGCTGTCCCAGCCGTCGCCGCCGATGAGGGGAACCTTGATTCCCAGATCGCGCGCCTGCCGGGCGATCTTTCCGGCTTCATTGTAGTAACCAGTGGCAATAATGGCATCCGGTTTTGTATCGCGGATCTTAGTCAGTTGGGCGCTGAAATCGACGTCGCTTTTCTCTGAGTAACTGAGCTCCATCGTCTCCTCGGCCCCCAACTTCTTGGCGGCTTCGTTGAAGAAATCCTTCAAGCCGACGCTGTAATCGCTGTTGGCGGCATAAAGCACCGCGTACTTCTTCACCTTCAGGTTCTTGACCGCAAAGTCCGCCATCGCGGCGCCCTGGAACTCATCGGTGAAGCAGGCGCGAAAGATGTAATCCCCGAGCGTGGTGACTTTCACGTTCGTGCTGCCCGGCGAGAGCATCGGAATATGCGCATCCTGACAGGCGGGAGCCATCTGGATCGATCGGCTTGAAGCAATTTCACCCAGGATCGCACAGACATGATCGCGGCTGATCAACTTCTCGGTTGCCGTCCGAGCTTCATCGCTCACCGAACGATCATCTTCAGTAAGAACCTTAACGGGCTTGCCGAGAACCAGCCCCTCTTTATTGATTTCATCCAGCGCTAGCAGAATCCCTTTGTCGGCACTTTGGCCGAACGTGGCGGTGTCACCCGTCATTGAGGCGACGTGCCCGATAAGGATTTCGTTGGCTTGCTGCTTCTGCTTACAGCCGGCCACAACCACCAGTGTTGTCGCGAACATCGCGACCAGCCATCGTTGCATCGTGTCTCCCGAGCAGCGGATCATGCTCAACAATATAAGCCCTGTCCTGGGCGAACGCAGTGAGTCGATGGGCCCTAAGTTCGCGTGCCGAATGTAACAGTGCTTGGCACCCATCGCAACAAAGCCGATTCCAAGCGCACCACGTCTGCGGGGCAATCCGGAGTTCCAAATCGTCCTGCATTTCTTGCTTTGCTCGATCACGCTTACCTGAGATGCTTCGGCGATGGCATTTGAAGGGGTGACTGACATTCGCACGGAGCAGCCAATGACACGCTGGTTTACCATCATCTTGATGTCCGTCGCGGCTCTTCCGATTTCACTGCGGGCCGACGACGTAAAGGAGAGCAGGAGCATGGATACCACGGCCTTCACCGCCGATCTTTATGCACAACTCGACCAGCAGAAGGGTAATCTCTTCTTCTCGCCGGCGAGCATTGAAACGGCCCTGGCCATGACTTACGCCGGGGCAAGGGGGAACACCGCCGAGCAGATGGGGAAGACCCTTCACTTCACCGGCGATGCCGGGCAGGTGGGGGCGGCGTTTGCCACGCTGCTCAAGACGCTGAACAATCCGCCGGAGGTCATCAGTTCTTTCGATGACACCGGGAAACCGCTGAAGAAGCCGGCTTATGAGCTGACAGTGGCCAATGTGTTGTGGGCGCAGCAGGGGTATCCGTTTCTTCCCGACTTCATCGATGAGGTGAAGAAGGATTACGCCGGCGGTTTGAATGCGGTGGATTACGGCCAGCCGGAGGTCGCGCGGAAGACAATCAACGAGTGGGTAGCGAGCCAGACGAAGGACAAGATCAAAGACCTCATCGGCCGGGGTGTTCTCACGCCCGTCACCCGGCTGGTTCTCACAAACGCGATCTATTTCAAGAGCAACTGGGAATCCAAGTTTCAGAAAGCCGCCACTAAGGATGGACCTTTTACGTCATCCGAAGGCCAATCGAGCGATGTGCCGTTGATGCATCAACGCCATGACTTTGGCTATATGGAAAACGCCGACCTGCAACTGCTCGAGCTTCCGTATAAGCAGCGCGAACTATCGATGGTCGTGCTGCTTCCCCGGCAGGTGGATGGGCTGCCGGCACTCGAAAAAAACCTGTCGGCGGAGAATCTTCGCAACTGGTCGAAAGTCACCCATTTTGAGTTGGTTGACGTCACGCTGCCGAAGTTCACCTTCAGCGCCGAACTGCAACTGGCCGACACGCTTCGCGCGATGGGCATGACCGATGCGTTCGACCCCGGCAAGGCCGATTTCTCAGGAATGAGCACGGCCGAGCGGTTCTTCATCTCGGCCGTCATCCACAAGGCGTTTGTGGCCGTGGACGAAGAAGGAACCGAAGCTGCCGCGGCCACCGCGATCACCATGAAAGCCGGCGCGGCGATGCGTCAGCCAAAGGAACCCAAGATCTTCAAGGCCGATCATCCGTTCCTGTTTTTGATTCGGCATAACGCCACCGGGGAGATTCTGTTTGTGGGAAGGCTGACAAATCCCAAGAGCGCGTGAGATACGTTTGCTGAGGATCCCGAGAGGTAAATGTCACCTTTGGGCCCTTGGAGCCTGTAAGTGGACATGTGAATCGAGTTATTAGGATCGTCCATATGAGTTTTCGCAGGAGAAAGAACCAGCACGATGTCTGGAAGTCTTTGTGTGAAGCCCAACAAGCAGCCATTCGCGGGTCCGGGCTGCCGGAGAGCTTCTTCGAGAGTGAGGCCCGGTTGATCCGATTTTTGTCAGAAGGCAACTTGGAGGGCGAACAGATTGATCTTCGGAAGATTCCTGACGAACAATTCCGTCTCGTTGAAGGAGTGGTCAATATGCTGTTTTCGGATGGATGGGAACAGTCGTCGTGGACTGTTCTGGCAGCGGAGCGCCTTCGGCGCTTCGGTCGGTATGCTTAATGGATAGGATCGACACGCGGGCCAAACTGAAGCAACTAGTTCTAAACGAACTGCGTCCCGCGTCCCCATATTATCGTCGGGATGAAGGAACTTGATGTGAGCACGAATGTCATATCATTTTTTGGCGTAACCGGTTTGTCGGGATTGCGTTTGGCAAGAAGGTTTGGCGAATGGAGCGCCAAGTCCTCGTCACCGTCCCGAGCAAATAGTCGGCGATTTGAAACGTCGATGGCAGCGTTACAGCGCCACATTGTTGGGCCGCCGATTGTGTTTTACAGGTGCTATTCTGACACTTGGTCGCTGCCGCAATTCCTTCTTCACCTTGCGTTTGTACACCGCGGGAAGCAGTACAAGGAAGCTTCGTCGGCCAATACATGGGCGGTTTGTGTAAGCACGCGTGTGGCCCAGAACGCGGCAGCCCACCTGATGCGATTGCGTCGAAGCGCTAAATGGCGAAACATCGGCGTGGAAGGGCGCTGGTTTTGCACGTCCGTTACGGATTGTGCTCAGGCCCTCTCGCCCTACGGTAGCGGCCATATATTTATTCACTTTGAGCCCAGAGGGCTCTCGGTGGAAGACGCAGTGATAAGGGATTCTCGGCGGGTGATTTTGCCTGGGCTTGTTTAGACTCCGACCGAACTGAGGGGGCGCTATCGGTTGACGCCGCTACACTCGTGGCACGAAGTCGGTTGGGCCGTTGATCAGGCAATCGTTCGCGTGCGGCTCAGTTCACTCCGTTCAATTCACCGGAAACCCACGATAACGCACGCGTGTCCACCTGCGAACAGATCTGGCCAGTCCACCGACAGACAACAGTGCGACGCTCCAATACGGAACGATGAAAGAGACATTGAATTTATCGCCGCCCGACGTCAAAAAGATACCGTAGCAGCCCTCGAGGAAATTCGAGACCCAATCATGAGATAACTCGATTGGAGACAGGTCATCTTTGGGAGCAGACTCTAACGCGGCTCCAAACCCGAGCTTACTCGGCATCGCCGGTATTGATGTGGTATTCAGTCGGAGATCCTTGCTCAAGAGATTCAAGCCCTCTTTTACCTGCGGAACGACCGCATACCAGCTCGACTTGGAGATATACCGATAGAATCGATCGGCAAATCCGAAGAAGATTTCTCCCTGGCTGCTGCCCAGAGCCGAGTAAAGATGATGAAGACCTGGGCCGCCGCTGCCCTTTACTGATGAAGGGTCAACTATCACAAAGAACTGAGGATTGGTTGGCGTTACTGGACCGCTGCCGGCGGTTTCCCAAGCATAATCGTGGACGATAAATCGCTCCTGACGATAACTCGCCGTCCATGCGACGAGCGTCACTGCCGCGGCGACGCACCAGATGAGCACAGAAATTAAACGCCTATTGAACATGTCCAACCGGGCCAGCTCGCAAGTTGCGGCGTCTGAAAGCGCCGCATTTCACTACTGATTTGCAACACGTCGCAAATTCGTTTCTTAAATGAGTTTAGCACGCTTCACTTGGACGTACATTCGGTTGGTTTACCTGATGCCCGCGCAGCGAGCAGTCGTGCGTTAGGCTTCGGCAGCGGGTACATTTCGCGCCATCATGACTTTGACGCGCAGCACTGAGGCAAGTGGATCGAGCAAGCCCCGCATTCTGACCGGCGACACGCCTACCGGTCGGCTGCATCTGGGGCATTACGTTGGTAGCGTCGAGAACCGCCTGGCGCTGCAGAAGGATTACGACTGCTATTTTCTGATCGCTAATAAGCACGCGTTCACAACCCGCGCGGATCGGCCGGATGAGATTCGCCAGAGCGTGATCGACATCGCCACCGATTACCTGGCGGCGGGGATCGACCCGAACATCGCGACGCTCTTCATCCAAAGCGAAGTGCCGGCGATTGATGAACTCACGTTCTTCTTCGCGATGCTTGTTCCGTTCAACCGGGTGATGCGCAATCCGACGCTAAAGGATGAGATTCGCGACAAGGAGTTGGGCGACAATTACTCGTTTGGGTTTCCGCTTTACGCGGTTGGACAGGTGGCGGACATTCTCGCGTTTCGGCCGGTGATGGTGCCGGTTGGGGAAGATCAGTTGCCGCATCTGGAACTGACGCGCGAAATCTCACGCCGATTCAACCAGCTTTACTGCGGCGTCGATCCGCAGACAGAAGATCGAGATTACGTCAAGAAGGGCGGATTGTTTCCGATCATCGAGCCGAAGCTCGGTCGCGTGAAGCGACTCGTCGGACTCGGCGCGCCGGGCGCGAACGGCGAATTGCTGAAGATGAGCAAGTCGCTGAACAACGCGATTTTTCTGTCAGATGATGCCGAGGCGGTGCAGAAAAAAATCATGGGGATGTACACCGATCCGAAGCGGCTTCGCGCGACCGATCCGGGTGAGACGAATCCCGACAAAAATCCGCTCTGGGCGCTTCAGGAGACGTTCAATCCGGACACGGCGTGGGTGGCCGAGCAGCAGGAGGCGTATCGCAACGGCAAAGTGGGCGACGTGGTTATCAAGCGAAAGCTGATCGAAGTGATCAACACGTTGATCGATCCGATTCGGACGCGGCGAAAGCAATTCGAAGCTCGGCCGGATGACGTGCTGGATGTTTTGAAGCAGGGCGCTCGGCGCGCAAACGCCGTTGCGGAAGAAACGCTGGCGCTGGCCAAGCAGAAAATGAAGCAGGATTACTCGACGCGAACGCTGACGATCAGCTAGGGAATTTATGTGCAACGGGCGCAGCCCGGGTTTAGCCGCCATCACCGCAGGTGTGCGCGTTGTTTCCATTTCGAGTTCTGTTGCATGTTTAGAGGGGACGCTTATCAGGATTGCGCTGATCTGAAGTTCAAAATGACGTCAGCGGCACTCACTGTAACAGACGATCGCGAATGACCGCATCGCAGCGCACCGGCGCGCACAGCTGCGCTGGTAGCGGCTAAACCCGGGCTGCGCCCGCAGATCGTGCCTGGTTAGCCACCTTATGAGCAACCGAAGGTGCGCGCTAGATCTTGGCGGCGGACGCTTTGTCGACGAGCAGCTTGAAGAGCGCCAAATGGTCGGCTTCGTTGTGCAGGCGTTCGGGGTGCCATTGTACGCCGAGGAACAGGGGGAACGAGGGGTCTTCGACGCCTTCGACGACGCCATCGGGCGCGGTGCCGATGATTCGCAAGCCGTTGCCGACTTTGTTCACGGCTTGCTTATGGCTGCTGTTGGCGTCGATGTCGGTTTTACCGAGCGCTTTCGCGACGATCGACTCGGGCTTCACTTTCACGGCGTGTCGCGGCACGACGTTTTCAATCTTGCGATGCTCGATCATCGGCTCGAGTTTTTGATCGGGGATGAATTGCGTGAGTGTGCCGCCGCGATAGACGTTCATCAGTTGTGAGCCGAGACAGATTCCCAGCGCGGGGAGTTTACGTCGTTCCACTTCTTCAAGCAGCGCCATCTCAAATCGCTGTCGAAGCGGATCGATCGGCTCGGCCTTCGGATGATACGTTTCGCCCCACGCGCCGGGGTCCAGGTCATTTCCGCCGCTGAAGAGAATTCCATCGAGCGTATCGAGATACCTCGGTATGAGCGAGAGATCCGACTTATAGGGCAGCAACAGCGGAAGCCCGCCGGCCTTTTCGACGGCGGTGGAGTAAGCCGTCGGCGACTCGTAGTGTTCGGGCCGATCGTGGGTATCGAGCGTAATTCCAATTCGAGGAAACGGCATGACGCAAGCGTAGGAATGCTCGCGCCCGGTGGCAAGCTGTGCCGGCGGTTCCGTCTGGCCAAACATCGAGTTTGTTCGACATGCCAATAACGCGCGGGCCTTTCATAATTGTCACCGCAATAACGCGAATCGAGAAGCGTTACAGAATTGGCGGTTGGACAAGTGCCACTCTTGTATCCGATGAATCATTACCAGCAGGAATAAGTGTGTGCGACGGCGGTTCGCTCCCTGCGCGTTCTTAAGAGGAGAACTGATCCATGTCGAAGTTTGTCAATCCAATCGAATCGCTCGAATCGCGCCGGCTGATGTCCGCGTCGCTCGGCGCGCTGTTCAACCCGAAGGTGGCCGCTGATCGGCTCGTCGTGCAGGCTGATCTGCTCAAGTTCCGCGCCGACGCCCTGGCTGCCGATGCTGCACTGCTGTCGGATCGCGTTGCGCTGAAGGGCGATAATGTCAAAGCCGCGACCACGGTCACGCCGTTGATTCAGAAATTGCACACCGATGTGAAGACGATGCGCACGACGCTGCTGACGGATCGCCTGACTGAGAAATCAAACGTATTGCTGGCTGAATCAGCGGTTGTTCTCGAGCTGCGGCAGATCATTCTGGATCGCGGCAATGCCACCGCGGTCGCCGCCGATCGCGTCCAGCTCAAGACGGACCGAATCGCCGTCCAGAATGCCATGATTGCCGGCATCAATACGCGCATCGCGACGCGCCAGGCCGAACACGATCAGCTCTTCGCTGACGGCGCCGCGATCGAAGCGGCCGCCAGCACCGATCCGAACGCGAGCGCTCAGTTGAAGGTTGACGTCAGCACGTGGATCGGCAACGTGGACGGCAAGCTCACCACGATGCAAGCTGATCTGACGACGCTGGGCGCTGCCCGGACACAGCTCGTCGCCGATATGACGGCCAGCCTCACCTGAATCTGTCCCAGAGAAAAGGGGATAAGGACATTTTCTGCGAATAAGGGGCTTATCCCCTTTTCGGTGGCGGATGCAGGCCGTGCGATTCGAGGATCGTCCGGCCGGCATCGCTGGCTATGAACGCGCAGAACGCTTTGGCCGCATCGGGCTCGGAAGTGCTGGCGACGACAACCGCCACTTGCTCGATCGGCGGATAATCGCTGTCGGGAATCGCGATAATCCTGCCGGTTGATTTGAGCGGCCCGGTAACCGCCAGCGACCGCGAGACCAACCCCGCATCCGCCGCGCCGGTCGTCAGGAATTGCGCGGTCTGCGCGATGTTCTCGCCGAGCACGATTCGATCCTTCACCGCATCCCAAAGCCCTTCCTTCTTCAACGCCGCTTCCGCGGCCCGGCCATACGGCGCGAGCTTCGGATTCGCGATCGCGATCTTGTGAAATGATTCAGATTTGAGAATCGACAGGTCGGCCGTATCTCTGACGTCCGATTGATTGGGAACCCATAGAACCAGCGTTCCCATCGCGTACACAAACCGCGTGTCGGCCAGAGCGTCTTTCTGCGCGATCAGCTTGTCGGGATACCCCGCATCGGCAGACATAAAAACATCGAACGGGGCGCGGTTTGAAATCTGCGCGGTGAGGTTGCCCGATGCACCGAAAGTCGTCTTGATGTGAATTTCGGGGTGCTGGGCGTTGAAGCCGGCAATCAGCGCGGCCATCGAGAATCGCAAATCCGCCGCCGCCGCGATGTTGATTGTTTTTGATTCAGTCGGCGTACTGGTAGGTGTGGCAGCAGTTGCTTGCGCGGGTTGATTTGCCGGCGTCTGCGACCTGCGATCGCAACCCGCGACAACCGCAACGCTCAGCCCAAGCAGATAGCCAAGCGTGACACGAAAGCGGATTATCTTCATGCCCTATTAGTAGCCGTAACCGGAGTACGGTCCAGCGCCGCCATAGACCGGAGCGGCCAGTCCATCCCAACGATGGCGGAAGTAGCTGTAGTCGGTGGCCAGTTGCGCCGCGTCGGACGCCGCGTTGAGATAGGCCTCCGAGCCCGCCAGGGCCAGGCGTGCATCTTCCAGGTTTCGCCGCGCTCCCAGAATCCGCGGATTGTTTCGCACCGAGTTATCGAAGCTCTGGCGCATCGCGGAGACTTTCGCGGAAGCCTCCACAAGTCGCGCTTGCGCCGCCTTCACGCTGTCTGCTTTCTCGAGCGCCGCGACTTCCAGGTTATGCGCGTCGCTGGCATAGCGAAGCTTTTGCGAGGCAAGCGTCAGCGTCACGCTGCCGGGCAGCTCGTTTTTGTATTCGGCTCGCACGCGTGAAATCTGGTTGCCCAGGTCATCGCGGAGCTTCAAGGCCGCCGTGTACTTCGGATTGCTGACAACGTCCTGCAGCGCCTTGCCGCGCTCGGCGGTGTACGCATCGTGAGCGCGCTGCTCTTCGGCGACGGCTTGCCGATAGTCGCTGGATTGCTCGAAGTTCAGTTGTGCCGTGCGGATGATATTGTCGAGCTCTTTCTCGGCTCGACGCAGCGCAGCGCGGGCATAGCCCCAGCGCGCGTTGGCCATCACCCAGTCGTGCACGGCGTCTTCTGGAAAATCACTGGCCGACGATCGCGATCGCGAACCGGGCGGTTGCATGGGAGGCGGACCATTCTGTGGGCCGAAGTCCCCCGCGATTTGCTGCGGCTGGGGAGCCGTACCCGTGCCAGTTCCGTTCGTGACGTCACCACGAACTGAAGAAAGTCCGCCCATTGCGAGCGCGGCGATCACCGCGACGAGTTGAATCCGGTAAGGCAGCCGAATCATAGCCAACCTCCGAAAGATCAGACACGCAAACAGCCTGTGCGTTTGCGGTGTCCTGACCGATTATAGCGCCTATGCCTCATGCAAAGCGACTGCATAAACATCGTCGCAACCGCGCGGTTCACTGAAAGACCTGATCGAGAATTACCCGGAAAACATGTGTCGCCGGCAGCGCATTGCCATCGAATCGCCCGGCTTCGGAACTCGCAATCATCGCCCCGCGCTCTGAATCCGCCGGCGCTCGGCCATGGGAACCTTTGACCAACGTCGCGTCCAGCGGAATGAGACTCATCAGCGGTCGCTGCCCCAGCTTGCGACGCAATAACGTGAGGCCAATTCGTGCTTTAGGGAACTTGATCGTTGGGTCGAGATACAACTCAACCGGGTCGTAACCCGGCTTGCGATGGATGTCCACCGTCCGGGCAAAGTCCGGCGCGACCGCGTCATCCAGCCAGTAATAATAGGTAAACCATGCATCTGGCTTCGCGACGGCTACCAGCTCGCCCGCGCGCGGGTGATCCAGGTGCTGTTCCCGCTTGCCGGCGTCATCCAGCACGAAATCCACGCCGGGAGCGGCTTCGATAATCGACCGAACCTGCGACAGCTTTGATCGATCGTTCACATAAATATGCGCCACCTGATGGTCGGCCACTGCAAAGGCTGCACTCTCGCCGGCGTCGAGAAGCTCTAATCCAAGCTCCTTGCGGATCGCCAGAAGACCTCGTTCGCGCAGCAGGCGATTCAGATGCACCGGCTGGCGCACGGGCATGATGCCGTATTCAGAAAGAATCAGAATTCTCGATCCGCGAGAAAGAAAGTGATCGATCAGCGAGCCGCAGACGGCATCCAGCTCGGCCAAATCGTTTGCGACCTCGTTTGCTTCCGTGCCCGTTCGTTGGAGGCCGTAATCCAGGTGCGGCAGGTAGACCAGGCTCAGCGTTGGATTGAATCGCTCATCAATCTTGATCGTCGCGTCGGCGATCCACTTTGTCGCGTTGATCGACGTAGCCGGCCCCCAGAACTGGAAGAGCGGAAACTGCCCGAGCTCTTTCTGAAGCCAGTCGCGAAGATCGCCCGGATGCGTCCAGCAATCGGGAATCTTGCGACCGTCGGCGGGGTAGGCCGGTCGCGGCGTCACCGCGTAATCGACCGATGAATACATGTTGTACCACCAGCAGATATTCGCGCAGGTGAACGCCGGATCGATCGCCCGAGCCGCCTCCCACACCTTCGGCTTTTGAACGAGGGGGTTGGCCTGCCGCCAGAATTTGACCTCGCATTCATCGCGAAAGTACCAGCCGTTGCCGACGATCCCATGCTCGCTCGGCCAGGCGCCGGTCAAATAAGTCGATTGAACGGATGTCGTAACTGCCGGAAGCACGTGGCCCACCGGCGCGCTGGAACCCCGCGAAACAAAATCCCGCAGCCGTGGCGTGTGCTGCCCAATCAGAGTCCGCGTCAGCCCAACCGCGTTAATGACAACTGTTTTGTGCACGCCAAGAGCGTTGCCGGTGATGAGCACAGAATCAAGCGCCGGCCTCGCAATAACGGGATTGGTGTGAAAGCAACACGATTCGCTCCGTCATATCCAACACTGGAGTTTTGTTCGACACCGGCGGTATTGGCCGAGTGTGAGGCGCAAAACGCGATCGTCCGTCCGACCCTGGCGAAGTATTCCAATGTGTTCGGCCAGCATCCCGTGGACGAAGTTGCACCGGCGAGCGTTACCCATCGCTTGAACGATGAATTGACGATCCGTGTGACAGACCGAGAAGGCCACCCGGTCGCCGGGGCGGCGGCGGGGGTCATCTCTCGCCTCGGCGATTTGAATGAGCCGGACGAGCGCGTGCTTTTCTTCGAAAAGCCGAAGGATCATCCGATACACACGGACGCGGCGGGAAAGCTCGCGACCACCGTCGAACGGGTATTCAGTCCTTACGGTTTAGGCTCCTACTTTCTCGATCTCGGCGAAGCGCCGCTCGTCGTGCGGGATGATTCGCGGGGATTGTGCGCGCTGGACGAACTCAAGTTCTCCGAGTTCGGCGGCGGGAAGGTTCATAACGTCATCTTGCAGCCGGCTTGTCACGTCACCGGCGAGGTCACCAGCATCGGCGAAGAAGGATCAGGCACGCTCACGGAAGTTGACTCGTATGCCTACAAACCCGGGCACGTGGGGATTCGCGCGATCTTCAGTGATTGTTCGAAGCAGCCGAACATCGATCTGCTTGTTCCGCCTGGTGACTACGGCATCTACGCCACGGCAAGACATTGCGAGGCGGCATTTCGCTATTTGCACATCGAGCCAGGTCGACGCACTGTCAATTTGCAGATTGATCTGCCGCGACATCACTCCGCGGATGCGCTCGTCGGCGAAATCGCTCCCGAGCTGCGCGAGATCAAGGGATGGAAGAATTCGAAGCCGCTCACACTCGCGAGCCTGCGCGGCAAGGTCGCGCTGCTCGACTTCTGGGGCTACTGGTGCGGGCCGTGCATCGGCAGCATGCCCGAACTCATGCGCCTGCACGATCAATACAGCGCCAAGGGTCTCGTCGTCATCGCCATCCACGACGGTTCCGTGCACTCTATTGACGAGATGGATCAAAAGACCGCCGGCAGCCGCGCCAAAGCGTGGGGCGGACGCGACCTGCCATTTCCAATCGCCCTCGACGGCGGTGGCGACCATCGCATCCCCGGCACCGCAGAATTCGCTCTCGGCGCAACCACCGCCGCGTATTCCGTGCACAGCTTCCCGTCCACATTTCTCATCGGCCCCGATGGAAAAGTCGTCGCCATGCTCGATCTGCGCGGCGATGAAAAAGATCGAAAAGCGATTGAAGCCATGATCGAGAAAGAACTGCGTTCGATTCCGAAGTAGTTTAAAAGAGCTCACGTCCGACAGTGAGCAGAGCTTGTGACAGTGTGATCCACGTTTGTCCGGTCGGCGGCTTCGGGGTAACCCCTCGCGTGACGCGATCGCGACATCTGCTATTCGCACAATTCCGCCCGAGTTTTCGCACAGCTTTGATCCTTTCTTCAAACCATTGACGACTCCCGGCACGGACTGCCAGCCGCCAAAAACGCCTTGATTTGCTTGTCGTACTGGGCCGCGACGGTTAGGTTTTGTTGCTGCGGTCGCTCTGGAGGTTTTGTGAACGTGATTTCCGCTTGCCACATCCGCCGGCGATCATTGGAACTTCCGCCGGTGATCGAATCGTTGGAGAGTCGTCGATTACTCAACGGCGCAGTTGATCTGGGCACGGTTTTTTCCACCGCCGAGGCACAGTTTCAATCCGTCGATGTGTCGTTGCAGTTCATGCCCGCCGGGCCGATTACCGCGACCGCGGGGCAAGCCGTCACGGTGCAGACCGTGTCGACGAAGAATGTTAACGTCTTCTGCTCGAACGCCGGGGGCACGGTCATCGTGGATGGCCAATCCATGGCGGCGGCGGCCTTGGGCGCTCCTACAACTTATGATTACCTCAACGGCGATCCGAATCCGGACTCGGGCACTTATGTGACGGTGCTTCCCGGCACGCACACATTCACGTTCACCATCCTCGCCACCGCGTTGCCGGAGGGGATCACGCAAAGCACCGCCCAGGACGGCGTCACGCCGGTCTATTCCGGGCCGTGGGTGGTCGCCAATGGGGTGATCGGCGGCGGCGGCGTTTTCTCCAGCCCGCTGCCGTTTGCGATTACCGGGACCAATCATCTGGTATTTACGCAGTTGCCCAGCTCCGGCGTCATCAATCAGACCCTGCCGCCGATTTCCGTGGCGGTCGAGAATTCAAGCAACCAGATTCTGGATGACAACGATTCGGTCATCACGCTCGCGCCAGCTTTAGGCGGTGGAATCGATTCAATCGATACAACGGAAATCAGCGGCACCGTCACCGCGACCATGGTGAACGGCGTCGCCACCTTCAACAATGTTTCGATCCTTGGGGCCAGTCCGATTCAAATGTACGCCGCCGCCCAGGGTTTCACGGAGATACTTGAATCAACCGGGCAACCCACGGGGCTCTATGAGCCGGTGGGCATGTTCACCGCCTCCAGAACGTTCAACATCACCAACGGTGGATCGGGCGGCGGATCGTCGACCCTGAGCGAGGCTATCACGAAAAGCACCGTGCCTGGCTCTGTCGTCGCCGGAAGTTCCGTGCATGGAGCGGTCTCCGTCAGAATCGCAAACACCGGATCGTTCACCGAGAGCGGCCGTGCGACGATCACGATTTACGCGTCATCCGACGGCACCGTCGACGGCAATTCGATCCAGATCGGCTCTGCGTCCATCAAGCGGCTGTCACTCCGGGCCGGGAAATCCGGAGAGTTTTCCGTTCCAATCAAATCACTGCCCAAAACGCTGAACGGCGTCTTCACCCTCTTCGCGCAGGTGACGGACATCGCGGGCAACACCACAGTATCCAGCACCGGCCCGGCGCTTACCGCCGCCGCTCCGTTCGTGGCGTTTTCCGAGACGTTCATCAGCGCGACGCCCGCGCCGGCCGACGCCAGCGGGCAAAAAACCCGGACGGCGGTGAAGCTGAAGATCGCCAACCACGGCAACATCGCCAGCACGGGCAAAAGCACAATCGCCGTGTATGTTTCGCCGGACACCAGTGCCGCGGATGGCACATTGATCCGAAGTCTGCCGCAGACGCTTGTCCTCAAACCCGGCGCCTCGCGCGAAGTGACGGTCCCGCTGCTGACGATCCCCTCCATCGCGCAAGGCAGTTACCACTTCGTGGTGCAGGTCACCGATCCAAAGTCCGATGTGACCAGCGTCGCCAGCGGCAGCACGTTCATGCTTTAGTTGGGAAAACGGGAAGTGATCAGCTAACCCGCCCGAGGCTCGATGTACTCGCGCCAATGCAGCCCCGACTGCCGCGCGACTTCCCCAGCCAAGGCGGTTGCATCAAAAGCCCCGCGGTCGCCGGCGATGGCGCTTAAGATGTCGCTGGCACAGCAAATCGCACGTCGGCATCGGCACCCGTCGCCCGCGTCACGCCGTCAGCAGCACCTTCCCAATCCCGCCTTTCTGCACGGCGATGTGCCCGTCGCTCGCCTTGCTCAGCGGAAGCTTCAGACTAATCGGAATCACCAGCTTCCCATCCAGCACCGCACGGCTCATCTCCAGGAGAACCTTCGCGTCCGGCATCGCCCCGATCGGCGCGATCCGCACGCCTGGATAATCCTTCGCGTTCATCGGCGGCCCCAGCGCCGACGCGAACACGCCACCCTTGCCAACCTTCCCCAACAGCGCAGCGCCGGTTTTCCCGCCAACGGCGTCGGCCACCGCATCCACCATCGGCAGCTTTGCGACGGCGGCATCGTCATCGATCGCGACAACCTGATCCGCGCCCAGCTTTTTCGCTTCTTCAATCTGCGTCTTGCGAACCCCGGCGATTACTCTCGCGCCGCGCTGCTTCGCGACGTACACCGCCGATCGTCCGACACCGCCGACGGCGCCGGTAATCAGAACCGTCTGGCCGGCTTTGATTCCCGTGCCCTGCGCGATCAGCACGTGTCCCGTCGTCGTCACCAGCGGCAGCGCCGCCGCGTCGATTACATCGAGTGCCGCGGGAATCTTCGCGAGCGTCGCCGCCGGCACTGCGCACAGCTCGGCATACGCCTTGTCCGCATAGGCAAACACCTTGTCGCCCACCGACAAACCGTGCACGTCCGCGCCCAGCTTCACGATCGTCCCGGCGACATCCACCCCGATGACGCCGGGGAATTTGATCGGAAACATCGCTTTCATCCGCCCCGATCGCCGGCCGATATCGACCGGATTGATGCTCGTCGCCGCGACGCGCACCAGCACTTGTCCCGTTCCCACGACCGGGTCAGGAAAATCCTCAAACTTCAATTCCTCCGGCCCCCCGTATTGATGAATGACGATCGCTTTCATGATCAGGCTCCTTGTTTGCGCGTTCCAGACTGAACGCTCCCATCGAATGTAGGCGCCTGCCCTGCGCGCGGCTACCGGGATTCCCGGGTTGATAAAGCGCATTTACTCCATCCCTCGGTACTCCGGGGAGGGTTGGGAAGGGGCTTTCTTCAGCACCGCGCACTTCAGTTTTGGTTAGCCGCAACACCACAGGTGTGCGCGTTCCCCTGCGCCGACGCCGCAGGCGGCGACGAGGGTGTTCGAGAATCATTGCTGCGAATTCCGGCTGCCGGTCTCGATTTGTTTAGCATCACGCCGGCGGCGCGCCAGCAGCGGCAGCAGGACGATGCCGGCGAGGATCGCGGGTTCGGGGGTGGCGCTGGCGGTCACGGTGAAGGCGCCGGGCTGGGCATTGCCGTACAGCGCCGCGGCGCCGGCGGGATTGAAGGGGTAGGCGGTGTTGTCCAGGTCGTAGTTGTTGTCGTTGGTGAAGGTGGCGCCGATGACGCTGTCATTGGTGGCGAGGGTGAAGGTGCTGCTGACGCCGCCGGTGGCGCCGGCGTGGATCGTG
>Ga0182024_10000944_pt1 | contig 75263 bp, 62 predicted proteins | sample P32metaG_FD_120480 | JGI IMG/M metagenome (GOLD analysis project Ga0182024, IMG submission 120480) | Permafrost microbial communities from Stordalen Mire, Sweden - P3-2 metaG (Illumina Assembly) | ecosystem: Environmental > Terrestrial > Soil > Wetlands > Permafrost | place: Sweden: Stordalen...
AACAGAGCGATTAGGCCACGTATCCCCCCACAGGAGTCCTTAAAAGCCCTGCGGCAAGCCCCAGAAACACCACCAACAACGAAAAGAAAGACGCGTCCGAGCTACTTTTTCATCGCCCTGTTAAAGGGGACAGGCGCAATTAATCGCAATTAATCCGCGTCAGGCCATTGCTGGTTCGGGCTGCTCTTCCAACTCGGTGATCCGTTGGGCGAGCATCGTTTCGAGATTCACCAGCGCCTTCGAGAAACCGGCGATGCCTTCGGCCAGTTTGTCGCTCGCCATGCGATCGGCGGCGTGCATCTTGTCAAAGGTCGCTCGATCCATCGGTATTTTCGCGATATCCATGGTCTTCGCCTTCTGCGGATCGAGTTTGCGCGGAAGATCGCCCTGCGTCTGATCCAGTTGGGCGAGCAGGGCGGGGGATATCGTCAGCAGGTCGCAGCCGGCGAGTTCCGTGATTTCACCAACGTTGCGGAAGCTCGCGCCCATGACCTCCGTGTTATACCCGAATTTCTTGTAGTAGTTGTAAACCGTGCGCACCGAGAGCACGCCGGGATCTTCGTGCGGCTGGTAATCGCGGCCCGTGTCTTTCTTGTACCAGTCGAGAATGCGACCCACAAACGGCGAGATCAGCGTAATGCCCGCTTCAGCGCACGCGATCGCCTGGTGCAGCCCGAACATGAGAGTCAGATTGCAGTGAATGCCTTCTTTTTCGAGGATCTCGCCGGCTTTGATGCCTTCCCAGGTGGACGCGATCTTGATCAGGATGCGCTCGCGCGAAATCCCGGCCGCTTCGTACTGGGCAATGATTTCCCGGCCCTTGGCGACAGAGGCGCTGGTGTCATAAGAGAGCCGCGCATCGACTTCGGTTGACACCCGCTTCGGAACGATCTGAAGAATTCGCTTCCCGAACGCGACGGCCAAACGATCGAAAGCGAGTGATGCCACTTTGTGCGGGTCGACCTGGTCTCCGAGTTGTTTCCGGGCGTCCAGGAGCGTGCTGTCCACGATTGCTTTGTACTTGGGCATTTCGGCGGCCGCGGTAATCAGCGACGGGTTAGTGGTCGCGTCTCTCGGCTTGAACTGCTCGATGGACTCGATATCGCCGGTATCGGCGACGACAACGGTCATCGTGCGAAGTTGTTCGAGAAGCGTCGCCATAATTGATAGTCTCCTTCTTTATTCCTCTCTCTTTATTCCTCTCTTGATTCTACTGCCGGGCCGGCGAGAGTATCCGATTCGCAAGTTGATCGGGATCGAGAACCGGACTCGACCGTACGGTTTCGTTTGTAAAGCGAATCCCGACAAAATATCCGTAATCGCGGTAGATGCAGTACTCGACGCGACCGGACACCCGCGTGGAGTTTTCGGAAACAACTGAAATCGCGATGACGGTTCCAGGGGGAATCTGCTCTTCGACCTGCATGCATGCTCCCTGAGCGGAAATATCCTCGAGAACAGCCTCCACGGTGCGGAAGCTATCGTTGCCTAAGTTGCCGCCGTTGCCTCCATCCACCTGCCAATCGACCCGGACCAGGTGCGCGGGAACCTCCATCATGAGCCTCCGAAAACCGAGTATTAGCCCATTTCCGGGCTTCATTCTCTTATCGGCTGCCGACCATAATGTTTCCAGCATTTAATAGCCGAAAAAGGGACAGACGCATTGATTGGCGCATATATTCTCCGGAGGCTTCCGCATGTATACTGGTCGCACCTGGAGCGTAAGAATCATGGTCTTGGCACTGCTGTTATTTCTCGTAATGGTCTTTCCCGGACTGGCACTCGCTCATCACGGCGGAGCCGAGTACGACCTCAGCAAGACCGTCGAGTTCAAGGGCAAGCTCACGGGCGTCGACATGATCAATCCGCATTCGTGGATCTACTTCGACGTCACGGGACAAGATGGAAAGGTCAGCCACCATCGCTGTGAAATGAGATCGGTTCACGTACTACGGCGCTCGGGCTGGACCAAAGAGCGGTTTCCGGTGGGCCAGCAAGTTACGATCGAAGCTTCGCCCAATAAGAACGATCCCGACTCGTGCTACCTGCAAACCATCGTAGCGGCGGACGGAACCCGCATGGACCGCTACGGACAATACGTCAAGGCGCCGGAAGGAGGAATCCAGGAGGTGCGGGGCCCGATTGTCGCCACAAAGATCGATCGGCCCGCGCGGCGCCCATCGGGAGAGCCGAACATATCGGGCGACTGGGCACCGGTGCAACTGGTCATGGTGAATCCGAAGGGCACGGGCGGCGGGTTAGTGCCGCTGGATCAATTGCCCGAATACAAACCTGGCGAACGGCCGGCGCGCGGAGGCGGACGCGGACGCGGCGCCCCCACGGGGCCGCGGCTCTATGGCGGAACCGAACTGACTGCGGCCGGAGAAAAGGCGGCCAGCGAATTCAAGCGCGAAGACAATCCGCGTTTCCGATGCGAGACCACCAGCATTGTCTTTGACTGGACCTTCGACGGACCGGTCAATCGGATCACTCAAAACAAGGACACCATCGTGGTTGAATACGGACAGTTCGGCTTGAAACGCACGATCTTCATGAACATGAAAGAGCATCCGCACGGCGTCAAGCCGAGCCGCGCAGGCCACTCGATCGGACATTGGGAAGGGGACACGCTGGTGGTCGATACGGTGGGCTTTCCGCCGGGGTTCCTGAATACGCCGGTGGCCAACAGCGATCAACTGCATGTGGTCGAGCGGTTTGTGCTGGATCCGAACAAGATGGCGTTGACGCGCAGTTATACGGCTGAGGATACCGTGTACCTGAAAGGCAAGTATACGGGGTCAGATACTATTCTGGTTGCGGATGCTCCTTATAATCCTGGCAAGTGCAAGGAGTTGAACTTCATCGACTACTCGAAGGAACGCAAGCGCTGACCCCGGTACTTTGCTGGGAAGAAATTAAGGAGATGTGAGCACTTTTGGACAGAATTTCCAACGGAGTATCTCTTACACTGCAAGCGTAAGGAGCGTCTCATTTCTTTCGTTGCCCAACGAATCGACGGAGCCGGAACCGCTCGGCGTCAGACTGTCGACTGGTACGATTCCCCCTCAATCTGTTGTCTCGTTGACGCCGAGCGTCATCTGGGCCACATTGTCAGGGCGGGTGTGTTTTGGCTCGCATTCGATTCCACGCACTTGAATAAGACCCGCACCCAGTTTCGACTTCTCGGGGCTTGTATCGATGTCAGGGCTGCCAAGTTCGCGGTTCAGCAGGCGCTCAAAGTGACAGGCCACCGCCCGCAGGCCAACTTGGAACGGATAGAAAGGACTCATCTCCCATCGAAGGGGCAATTGAGCCATGGGAGTGGCGGAGAATCGCCGACTAAGTCCGCGACCGCCTGAACGGGCCATTTGCGATTTGGGCGCATCGATCGGTTTAGCCTTGGTTTCCGAAAGACGTTCAACGGAGACAGAACGACTGCCAAGTGGCGCGATTCCCGCCTTCAAGTCGAGGGAAGAGTATTTCTCTTGACGTTTTCACAACTAGCTAAGTCGGCCGTTTCAGGGGTTCACTAACGTATTTCGTCTCCGTGGACAGGCGTCGAGACGAGTCTCGACGCGGCACGCAAGAGTGCGCGCGCCACGAACCGATAAGAGCTTTATTGTCGCCGGTAGTGGCCGGCACCGTGCCGCGTCAGGCGATTGATTCGTGCCACCGCCTGCAAGCTCTTTTCTCAGTTCGCCACGGCTGCCGATCGTTTCAAGGCGGCGGCCGACGGCGCCGTTTGCCATTCAATCAACGCGCGCTGCCGGAGTGCAATGACCCGGCGCGAATAGTGCAGGTATCCCTCTTGCTGGAACCGGCGCATAAACCGCGTCACGATCTCGCGCGATGTCCCAACGCACTGCGACAAAAGGTCGTGCGTGAACGCGTCCATTGTCACGGTTCCGTCGTCGAGCTCATCGCCAAATCGCCCGGCAAACCGGACCAGCGTGCGCGCGAGGCGCCGCTCGATGCTCTCGAGAGAAAGACTCTCAATCCGGTCCGCAAACTCCAGCGAACGGCTGACCATGAGCTGCAGCAAGGCTATGGCAAGCTTCGGGCGTGACACAGCGTTGTCTTCGATTTCCTGCCGGGACCAGCTCATCAGTTTGGTTGGTTCAATCGCTACTGCCTCTTCCTTGCGATGCGCGAACCCAGCGAGAGCCGATTCCCCGAAGAACTCATCGGATCGATAGACATCCACCGCAACACGGGCACGCCCCGCCTGCCGCAGTATTTTCACCTTCCCCTCCACAACGAGATAAATTCCGGTTGAAGGTTCCCCGTAAGTATAAATAGCCTGACACTTTCTATATTCGCGGATCGCCGAGAAAGGAAGGTATGCAAGGGGATCTTCATGGATGGCTGGTCTTACCAATACCGCTGGCCGTACCGTGTGATTCAAGGCAGCGTGCATTTCGGTCAGCTTGTCCTTTCAGCGCGTGCCCGGGGTTTGAGTCTCCGTCGAGAGAAACCCTCGATAACTTCCACCCCAAGCTTTCCAGCCGCATCTGACTGGTGGAGCACTTAGCGATAGACAGGAAATTTACCATTTCTGCCGCTGCTTGTCTGTTCAAAAAAGCTCACCCTGCACGCGACGGTGGTTCGCGACGAGCGAAGACATCAAGTTGAGCATCGAGGAATAACGGCGGAGCTGCGTTGCGGCCTTCGACAGGCGGGAATTACTTTAAGTTGGCCACGACAGCCAGACCCGTTTACGTCCGGGTTGCGACACGCTCGCCGGCAAGCACGGTTGCACTCGGGAAGAGGCGCTGGCGACCGGTCCGTTTGTTCCCGAAATTATCGTCGAATTCGAACGTCCCTTCCCTTAGTTCGAGCACTGCCACGTCGGCCGGCGCACCCACTTTCAGCGTGCCGCGGCCGTGGAAGACGGGAAATACGCGGGACGGATTGACGGTGGCACGCGCGACCACCTGATCAAGCGGCATGCCCAACATCAGGAACTTCGACATCACATTCGGAAAGTCGATTACCTGGGCGGCGCGGCCCTCGGGAGTCCAGTCGGTGGAAAGAGTGTCCGGCAGGAAGCCGGCTTTCAATACGCTCTCGGCAATATCCCACCGCAGGTGGCCCGTGCGCCCATTGCCGAGGTCGAACCAGACGCCCCGGCGGCGGGCGGCCATTACCTCCGGCAGAATGTGCCCGGCGTCGTCGACGATGCTGTTCGGCGGCGGCGCAAACATGTGGGTGACGACATCGCCGGGTTTGAGGAGCGCGAGCAGCTTGGGCAGCGGTGACACCGTCTGACCCATATGGATCATCACCGGCAGCTGGAACGAGGAAGCCACTTCCTGCGCGCGTCTGAGCACCTCGAAATCATTCGGACCCGCGACGTCCCGCGACAGCCTTGCCTTGACTCCGGCGATCATGTCGAGGTTTTTGCCGATGGCTGCGCGGGCGGCGGCGACATCGGCGCGGGCGATATCCATTGTGTCGCCTTCCGGCAGAATGCCGGCACGTCCGATGTTGATCAATACGCGGCACTGTTGGGGGGCCGACCTGGCGACCGCAATGGTTTCGCCAATGCGATCCGCGCCTTGCGATCCCGCATCGATCCATCCCGTCACGCCGTCTTCGAGGCACAGCTTTGGCCCCCCGAAGCCGCGCGCCGCATGGGTGTGAATATCGATCAATCCGGGCACTACCAACTTGCCGCGCGCGTCGATTGTTTCAACGGCGTCGGCCGCGATCCTGGTATCGACCGCCACGATACGGCCGTTCGAAATCGCCACGTCGCGAATCGCGTTGAGCTTGCGCGAAGGATCGATGACGCGTCCTCCTTTCACGATCAGGTCGTATTTCGCGGCGGTCGCGAGCAGGTGCGGGATGCGGACAAACGTTGAGCCGAAAGCGGTTGTGGTGACAAACTGACGCCGGTTCATCATGGCCGATTTACTTTACCGTGCCGAAGAGGTCGCTTGGCCGTGAAACACGGCCTCGATGGCCGCTTGGGCGCATTTCTCGCCGTCGGCGCCGGAAACGCCCATCGCACCGATGACCTGCCCATTAACCACGATGGGAAGCGCACCCGGTTGCGGGAAGTCGTGCATGAAGGTCGGGGCGAGGTTCTCGCCGCTCCTGACCATCTTGTTGGTCTCCGAGGTGGGACGCCGCCAGCGCAGCGCCGACTTGGCCTTCAACAACGCGGTGTCGATGGCGTTCGCCGGCGCGCCTTCCATGGCATGGGACTCGATGAGATTGCCGCCCCAATCCAGAATCGCCATCGCCACGACTTGTTTGTTCTGTTCGGCCCAGGCGGTACAAGCGTCGGCCAGTGCGCGCGCGCCGGCACTCGATATGACCTTGATATCGCGAGTCGTCTTGAGGTCCCTCGACGCTTGCTGAGCGTACGCCGGCGCCAGCAGCGACAGTATCAGTCCTGTAACGGTTCCCGAGACGGCAAGAAGTTTCTTCATATTCAATCCTCCTGGGGATACCACGGGCTAAAGCATATCCTAAAATCAATCGGAAAGGCGGCCGCATGCGACGTATTCGAGGCGGATTTACTTTAGCGTTTTTGGGCATCATTCCTTTGGCCCCGGTGGCCGCACAGTGGTTGAACTATCCCACTCCCGGCACGCCCCGGACAAAGGATGGCAAGCCGAATCTCTCCGCAGCGACACCGCGAACGCGTGAAGGCAAGCCGGATTTTTCGGGTGTTTGGATCGCGCCGGGGTACAGCACGCGTTACCTGGACAATCTGGCCGCCGACGGCATCGATGTCCGGATGAAGCCGTGGGCGGCGGCGCTTTACCAGGAGCGGCAGGAGAATCTCGCGAAGGACCGGCCAGGCGGGCGGTGCCTGCCGCACAGCGTGACGGATTACGATGCCCACCATATGCCGAAGAAAGTCATTCAGACACCGGGCGCGATCGTCATGTTGTTCGAGAGTTATCACTCGTGGCGTCAGATCTTCACCGACGGACGGCCGCTTCCCGCCGAGCGCGATCCGGCCTGGTTTGGATACTCGGTCGGGCGGTGGGAGGGAGACTCGCTGGTGGTGAATACGGTGGGCATCAGCGACAAAACCTGGCTTGATGACGGGGGCCATCCTCACAGCGATGCGCTGCATGTGATCGAGCGCTTTCGACGCCCCGATTTCGGGCATATGGAAGTACAGGTGACGATTGACGATTCGAAGACCTATGACAGGCCCTGGACAGTCAAGCTTCCGTGGGAGCTTGCTCCCGACACCGACCTGCTGGATTGGGTTTGTGAAAACGAGAAGGATTTCGGGCACCTGGTGGGGAAATAGCGGGTGGGTGATTTGAGTAATCTAAGGTTGTAGTTTAGAATACTCATATGCGTTCGATTCCCCGTACCATCCAGCCGGCCGTGCGGGACGCTGCCCGGAGCTTCCCGGCCGTAGTAATAACGGGACCGCGCCGGGCCGGAAAAACCACGCTGCTTCGACGCCTTTTTCCGCGGGCTACCTATGTGCTTCTGGAGGATCCCGACGTCCAGGCACGCGCGCGTTCCGATCCCAGGGCCCTGCTGGACGAACTACGGCTCCCCGTGCTGTTCGATGAGATCCAGAACGTCCCGGACCTTCTCCCTTACATCCGAACACGGATCGATCAGGCCCCTCGCCTGATGGGACAGTGGCTCTTTACCGGTTCCCAGGAAGCCCCCCTGATGCAGGGCGTAACCGAGTCGATGGCCGGACGCGCCGCCATTCTGCAGCTGCTGCCGTTCAGTCTGGCTGAGGCCGATCGTGTCAGCATTCTCCACGGAGGTTACCCGGAGGTTCTGGCGCGTCCCGCGGGAAGCTCATTATGGTTCAGCTCTTACATCCAAACGTACCTGGAACGAGACGTCCGCGCCGTTATGAACGTTCGCGATCTGGTCACGTTCCGCCGCTTCCTCGCGCTCCTGGCAAGCCGGCACGGGCAGGTCCTCAACAAGACCGACATCGCGGCACCGCTCGGCGTTTCCGTTCCGACGGTGGGCGATTGGCTGCACGTTCTGGAAATCACGGGCCAGGTCATGGTGGTTCCGCCGTACTTCGAGAACTTTGGCAAGAGGCTGATCAAGTCGCCCAAAGTGTACATCGGAGACTCGGGATTGGCGTGCTATCTCCTGGGGATCGCGACGCAGGCCGAACTGGAGCGGTCGCCCTTCCTCGGAGCTTTGTTCGAAGGGTACGTGGCGGGAGAGATTCTGAAGAGCCAGGTTAACCATGGGCGGCGGAAGGAACTTTACCACTTTCGCGATCAGCAGGGACTCGAGGTCGACTTCCTTTTTCCGGGCGACCAGGGCGGACTAAGGATGGTGGAGTGCAAAGCGTCCAAAACTGTCCAGCCGTCCATGGCAGCGTCAATGGCGTCTTTGCGCAGGTCTATTGCTGATCCGACGCATGTCCGGTCGAGCGTCGTGCATCGCGCTTCCTCGACGGCGCCGCCGACTCGGGCGCTGGTTCCGGGCATAGAGGCTGTCGATGTGCGCGCATTTGTCGATGATCTGAACACAAAGCCCAAAGCAGCGCCGCGAACTCGCCGTCGCTAACTAAAGCAGGGCATTGTCCAAGGAAATAACCGGAAACATCACGGCATGGACGATCGTTTTTCGTCGCCCGCGTTTGTCTCGTAACCGGAAGAAGGCAGGCCACGGAGGAACGATGGCCTGCCCCACGCGTGCAATATCAGGGCTGATATACAAACGGTTTGTCCGGCCGCAAGCGCAATGCCAGTGCCGCTCCCAACAGCAACAGCGCAATCGAGCCGATAAACGGGACGACCCAACTGCCCGTTCGATCCACAAGGTAACCGAAACTCGAGGGCGACACCAATCCAGCCACCGCGAATCCAAAGTTCATCATGCCGCTGGCGGAGCCGGCGTAACGCGGCGCAATGTCCATTGGAATCGACCAGATCGGCGCCACGATCAACTCAGCGAAGAAGAAAGCCAGCGAGAGGCCGATGGCCGCGATTCTCAAATCGTGAATGAGCACCACCGGCAGAAGGAAAACGAAAGCACCCAGAAATCCTGTGACGATGACGGATTGGCGCGCGACCATAAGGCTGCCTGTCATTCGAAGCAGACGGTCGCTCGCCAGCCCGCCCACTGTGTCACCGATCACGCCCGCAAAGAGGACCCCCGCGGAGAACAATGCGGAGGATTGGAGATTCAGATGGTAGTTCTCAAAAAAGAACGTGGGTATCCAGCTGAGGAACAGCCACAGTGTCCAGCCATAACAGAAATCGACAATCGTTACCGGCAGGATTCGTTGCGCCAGGGACCGCCAGGGAATTGCGTTGCGACCGCGGCTGCGGAGTGCGGGAAGCGCAGCAAGTTCCTTTTCGGTTATGGCGGGATGCTCCGACGGCTCATTCCGGAAATACCAGGCCCAGACGAAAAGCCACACAAAGCTCAAACACCCGAGGACTACAAAGGAACCACGCCAGGAAAAGAACAGGAGGAGTGCGGCCATAATCGCCGGCGTAAGTGCAGTTCCCAGCCGACCGAACGAATGAGCGATCCCCTGCGCGAATCCCCAACTCCTGGCAGGGACCCAGGTGGACATGGCGCGGGTAGCTGTCGGAAAGGCCGCACCTTCGCCAAAACCCAGCGCCAGGCGCAACGCGAAAAGCGAGACAAATCCCCTGGCCGCTCCCGTAAGAATGGTCGACACACCAACCAGGGCGCAGCACACCGATAACGTCAGGCGGGGTCCGAATTTGTCTCCAATCCAGCCACCGATCAGCTGGAACACGGCGTAGGGAATGGCGAAGGCCGAGAACACCAGGCCGAGCTGCGTGTTGGTGAGTTTGAGGTCCGCCTTCATCAGGGGCGCGACTGTCGAGATATTGACTCTGTTTACAAAGAGGATGAGATAAATCAGGCAAAGCAGCGCCAGAACGATTTTGGGAGCGCCCGGCTTTCTCCACACAGGTTTACGCAGACGGGCGGGCTTCGCTCTTGATCTGCGTACGGTGCAGAATCCGGCGCGAAGCGGGGTCGAAGGAATCACGGCGGTGCATGGTGCAGCGATTGTCCCACAAGACTACGTCTCCCACTTGCCACTCGTTGCGCCAGGTAAATTGGTCCTGGGTAGCGAGAGACCACAGATCCTTGAGTAAAGATTCCGAGTGCTCGAGACTCAGCCCGGATATGTAAGCGTTGCGCCTTCTCCCCAGATACAACGCGCGCCGCCCCGTCTCCGGATGTCTGCAAACCAACGGATGATAAGTGCCGGGGGCTATAATGGGGTCATCCACTGCGGTCACGCCGTGCCGGACATACCCGCCGCTGTTATAAGTTCCATCGTGTTTCACATTGAGTCCCTGAATCCGCCGCTGGAGATCGCCGGGTAAGGACTCGTACGCCAGGTACATATTGCAGAACCAGGTGTCCCCTCCGCCGGAAGGGATTTCGAGAGCGTACAACATGCTGGCTTTGGGTGGTTCTTCCAGATAGGACATATCAGTGTGCCAGACAGCCTCGCCTGCGCCGAGACTGCCAATCGGCACGCCGTTCTCCACTACGTTGGAAACCACATAGATCTCCGGGTATCCCTCCACGAAGCGCCTGCCGGTCTCCTGGATTGGTGCCCAGTCGAGATCACCGAAGCGCCGACTGAATCCGATGAAATCCTCGTCGGTGAGTTGTTGTCCGCGAAACAGGAGGACCAGGTGATCAAGCCATGCGCGATGGAGGGCACAAAAGTCCGCATCGCCGATGTTTTTCAGATCGACCTGTTGGATTTCCGCTCCCAGAGCTTTGCCGGCCGGACTGATCACCATCATGAAACACTGTAGCAAGCAGGCGGGAAACGCGGTTCGCTTACCGGGCGCAAGATGCATCAGTGGGCGGCGACTGCCCCGGCGATAGTCGTTCTAAGAGACTCGGCGCCGCAAGGTTTGGAAAGATACTTGTGCGCGCTGGCGGCTGCCTTCAAACGCAGGTCCCGATCGGAGTGCCCGGAGAGGACAATTCGAACGACGGCGGGATGCAGATCGCGCACGCGCGCAAGAAGTTCGGTCCCGTCCATGCCGGGCATCCGGACATCGGTGACGATCACGTCGAACGGACCGTGGGACATGATTTCCAGCGCCTGAGCGCCGCTGCAGGCAAAACTCATGTCCCACTCCCGACGCATGGGGTAAAGGAATCGCCGGATGCCATTGAGCACTTTTGGTTCGTCGTCGACAAAAATGATCCGCGTCATGCCGCAACCAATTCCCCGACCAGCGGGAGGCGAATGATGAACGTCGCGCCGCTGCCCGGCTCGGACTCGAGGCGAATAACGCCGCCGTGCTTCTGCACGACGACTCCATAAGCGATAGCCAGACCCTGCCCGGTGCCCTTACCGACCGGCTTCGTAGTGAAGAAGGGGTCGAACACCTTCGGCTGGTTGGCCCTGGGAATGCCGCAACCCGTATCGCTCACCCGGATCTCAACCACCTCGCCATCACGGCGAGTGGCGATGTGGATTCGGCCCATGCGGCCGGAATCCTTCACCACATCGGCAATTGCGTGAGCGGCGTTCACGATCAGGTTCAGGATCACCTGGTTGAGCTCTCCGGCAAAGCAGGGTATCCGAGGCAATTCCCGATCGAATTCCGTGGTGACCTCGGCCAGATATTTCCACTCGCCCTTCGAGACGAGAATAGTGCTCTCAATGGCGCGATTGATATCCACGGAAATCTTTTCGGCCGATCCCGGATGCGAGAATTCCTTCATGGCGAGCACGATGCGCGAGACGTGATCGACGCCTCCGAGTAACTGCTCGATGGCTTTGGGAACTTCGTCCCGAAGGTATTCGAAAATGCCCTCGTCCGGCATTTCCCGTGCGGGAACGGGTACGCCGTCCGCGCCGGAGACGCGGCGCGCTTCGGCGAATTTCACCAGATCGCGGCATGCGTCTTCGAGGAATTTTCCGTTGTCCCCGATGTACTGAATCGGGGTATTGATCTCATGCGCAATGCCGGCGGCCAATTGCCCGATGGATTCCATCTTCTGCGCCTGATTCAGCTGCACCTGGAGCATCGCCCGCTCCTGCTCGGCGCGTTTGCGCTCGGTGATGTCCTGTACGGTGGCGCGCGTCCGCGGTCTGCCGTCGCCATCCGGGCTCACGGTTCCCGTGACCAGCACGTATTTGATGCGCCCGTCCGGCATCAGAAGACGGTGTTCGAATTCGAAACGACCCTGCCGGCGCAGTAAATCCTGGCGTGTCTGCAGGATCAGGGACCGGTCATCGGGATGAGCTCTCGCCAGCACCACCTCGCCCGACGGGACAGTCCGGGGATCGAGTTCGTAGATCCGATAGAGCTCGTCGGACCACTCCATCCGGCCGGTAAGCACGTCGCTCGTGTAGCTTCCCAAGTGGGCCAGCTGCTGGGCCTCTTCGAGCCGGCCTTTGCTTTCGCGCAGCTCATCTTCGCTCCTGCGCCGCGCCTCCATCGCGCGGTTGCGCTCGGTAACATCGGTTAGAGCGACAAGTCTCGCGTCATGGCCGCGATGCTTCATCGTCCGCGATTCCACCTCAGCCGGAAATGTGGTTCCATCTTTCCGGACACCGGTGACTTCAATCACGTCCGTTTCGCGGCGTTGCCATCGCTCACGGATGCAAGCTCGCGACTCGGGGCTGATCAGAAGGTCGAGGCCATTTTTGCCGATGATCTCGTCCGGGTGCTGATATCCAAAGATCCGGACACAAGCCATATTTGCATCCAGGATCACTCCGTGGTCGTGAACGAGGATGCCTTCGAGAGAGGAATCGGACAGGCTGCGGAAACGCTCTTCGCTGTTGCGGAGATCGGCGACGTGCCTCCGCAGGGCGTTCACAAAACTAACGATAGGGGCAACAGTAAGTCCGACGACCCCGACTTCAGCCGCCCACAGCGTCAGTGGAGGGCCGGGAAAGTAGACGGGCAACGGATGGCCGGTGTACTCCAGAAGGGCTTCCGCCAAGGAAAGGAGCAGAGTGACGGCGGCGAAGCCCAGGGCGGCGGAGAGGTCGAGCAACCATGCGGCGGCGAGGACGACGACGAGAGCCTTGTTGCTGCCGCCGCCGTGGATTCCGCCACTGAGTCCGGAGTAGATCTCCAGCAGGCACCACAGCGCGCTCAGGAACAGGGCGGCAGCGGCGCGTTTGCGGCCGCCCCGAAGCAGGACAAGGGCCGCCACGGCGCATCCGCAGAGAGCCAGAACGATCGCCGCGCCGGCGGCCTTGCGCACCGCAAACAAGGGCACTACCAGGAACAGCATGAAAACGGTCCAGCCCAGAAAGGCAATCAGCAGGAGATGGAAGCTCCGGGCGACATGTTCGTCGTCAAAGCCGTTCAGGCGGTCGCCCCCGCGACCCAGGAACAAGGCCCGCCGGAGTGCAGGTTTAAGACGCGACATCGGACTGGGGGCCATATCCCGAATCAGTCGGCCATCTTTTCCATCGGACGGCCCGCAAATCCCGTCGCCACGCGTTGAGAGTCCTTAATGGCGTCGAAAACGCACACTACCGAGATCGATTCGACGAGCGCCATGGTCCTTGTATCGGCTGCGCGGGGGCGAATTTATAGCCTAATTTGTTTGGGCCGCGGGCAAATGCCGTTGCTTCGGAGCGGATGGCTGACAGCCGATGCCTGATAGCTTATTAAAAAGGACACTTGTGACCGGCAACGATATCCGTCAGCGCTTCCTCGACTTCTTCCATGCCCGCGGGCATCGCCTCGTCCGCAGCAGCTCCCTGCTGCCTGCCAACGACCCCACTCTGCTCTTCACCAACGCCGGCATGAATCAGTTCAAAGAGGTTTTTCAGGGCCTCGAAAAACGCGACTACACGCGCGCCGCGTCTTCGCAGAAGTGCGTCCGCGCCGGGGGCAAACATAACGACCTCGAAAACGTCGGCTATACGCGCCGCCATCACACGTTCTTCGAGATGCTGGGCAACTTTTCCTTCGGCGACTACTTCAAAGCCGAAGCCATCGAGTTCTCGTGGGATCTCATCACGAAGGATTTCGGTATTCCAAAAGACAAGCTCTACATCACCGTTTTCCGCGAAGACGACGAAGCCGAGCGCCTCTGGCAACAAGTTGCGGGCGTCTCGAAAGACCGCATCTTCCGGCTCGGCGAAAAGGACAACTTCTGGCAAATGGGCGACACCGGTCCGTGCGGTCCGTGCTCGGAAATCTTCTACGATTTCGGCCCGGAGGCCGCGGAACCCGGCCGTGAACACGAACAATTCCCGGACGATGGCGGCGGACGCTTCACGGAAATCTGGAACCTGGTCTTCATGCAGTTCAATCGCGATGCATCGGGCGCGATGACTCCGCTGCCGCGACCGTCGATCGATACCGGTATGGGACTGGAGCGCACGGCCGCGGTGCTGCAGGGCAAGACTTCGAACTACGATACGGATCTGATTCGGCCGATCATAGACCGTGCCGGGGAACTTTGCGGTGTCGAATACGGATCGGACCCGAAGAACGACTTGGCGCTTCGGATCAATGCCGACCATGCGCGCGCGACGGCCTTCCTGATTCACGATGGAGTGCTGCCGTCGAATGAGGGCCGCGGCTACGTGCTGCGTAAAATCATGCGGCGCGCCATGCGCAACGCGCGCCTGATCGGCAAGCAGGAGCCGTACCTTTATGAGCTCACAGGCTTCGTCGCGGAGCTGATGCGGAAAGGGTACCCGGAGTTGATGGAATCGGTGCAACGGGTGGCGCGGGTAGTGAAGGACGAAGAGCATCGCTACGCCACCACCTTCCTTGTCGCGGAGAAAGTTTTCAGCGACGAGATATCGCGCATCGCTAACGGAACGGTGCCGGGCTCCGTCTCCTTCAAGCTCTACGACACCTACGGGCTTGCTCTCGATGAACAGGAAGACATTGCGCGCGAGCGCGGCGTCGAGATCGACCGCGATGGTTTCGAAGCCGAGATGCGCCTTCAGCGGGAACGCGCCCGCGCAAGCTGGAGAGGTGGAGAGAAAGGCGCTATCGCCCCGGCCTATAGGCAATTGCTCCAAAAGGGCCGCACGCATTTTCTGGGCTATGACAAGCTCGACGCCGTATCGACAGTGAAGGGTTTGTTGGTGGACCAGCAGCTCGTCGACAGTCTTCCGGCTGGTACGGAGGCTGAAGTCGTGCTCGATCAAACGCCGTTTTACGCAGAGACCGGCGGTCAGGTTGGCGACCGCGGATCTCTTTACAGCGCGCACTCCGGTGAGGTCGTGGCGGTCGTTGAAGACACGCGCCCGGGGGTTCCCGGCCTTACCGTCCACAAGATTCGTACGCTCGCCGATATCCGTGTTGACGATGAGCTGCGCGCGGAAGTCGGCATCCCCGAACGCTGGGCGACCATGCGCAACCACACCGCGACTCACCTGCTGCACGCGGCTCTTCGCAAGGTCCTCGGGCCGCATGTAAAACAGGCAGGCAGCGTGGTCGAGCCGCCGCGGCTTCGCTTTGATTTCACTCATTACGCCGCGCTCGATCCGGCCGAGATTCTTGAGGTTGAGCGTCTGGTTAACCAGCAGATCCTTCGTAACACTGCTGTGACCACCGATGTGATGGCGATCGATCAGGCCATCTCGACGGGCGCGATGGCTCTGTTCGGCGAGAAGTACGGCGAGCATGTGCGTGTCGTTTCCATTCCGGATTTCAGTAAGGAGCTGTGCGGTGGCACACACGTCACGCGGACGGGCGACATCGGCGTGTTCAAGATTGTCTCGGAGAGCAGTATTTCAGCCGGCGTCAGGCGCATCGAGGCCATCACGGGGGAAGGCGCTATGACGCACTTTCAAACTTCCAGCGAAGCGCTGCACCGCATCGCCGGGATCCTCCGCGTCGCCGAGCCGGAGCTGATCGAGCACGTCGATCGCCTCATCGCCGAGAAGCGCACCAATGAACGCCAGATCGATCTGCTCAAGACCAAACTTGCCCAATCCGCCGCGCGCGATCTGGAGTCGAAAGCGAAGGAAAAGAACGGCGCGACATACCTGATTACACAGGTCGATGGCCTGGATCGGCAGCAGATGCGTACGCTCGCCGATGCGCTGCGCAATAAATGGAAATCCGCGGTGGTCGTGCTTGCATCCGCGGAAGACGGCGCGGTCTCGATCGTCGCGGCGGTTACAAAGGACCTGACGCAACGCATCCAGGCGGGCAAGCTTGTGGGAACTCTCGCCCAAGCCGTTGGCGGCAAGGGCGGCGGGCGTCCCGACATGGCGGAAGGCGGGGGAAAAGATGCCGCGGCGCTGCCTCAGGCGCTGGCGGCACTCACGGCCGAGGTCGAGAGCAAGCTGTGAGTGATTTACCGGCCGTCGTTAATCAGGTATACGACGCCATCGTGATCGGCGCCGGACCCACTGGGCTCGCCTGCGGGCTCGAGCTGAAGCGCCGCGGCTTAAGCGCGATGATCGTCGACAAGGGCTGCGTCGTCAATTCGCTCTACAACTACCCGACGCACATGACATTCTTCACCACTCCTGAGCTACTGGAGATCGGCGATATTCCGATGACCAGCATGTACGAGAAGCCCACGCGCACCGAAGCCCTCAAATACTACCGGCGCGTGGCGCAACATTACGAATTGGACATCCATCAATATGAACGAGTTGAATCGATCGATGGATCTGATGGCGCTTTCACCGTTCCAACGGAGGATCGCAACGGTGCAAAGCACTGCTATCGAGCGAAGAAAATTGTGGTATCGACCGGTTACTACGATGTGCCGAATTTGCTTGGTGTCCAGGGAGAGGAACTACCGAAGGTCATCCACTATTACAAGGAGCCGCACCCTTACTACAATCACGACGTCCTGGTGGTCGGCGCCAAAAATTCGGCGGCGATAGCTGCGTTGGAACTCTATTGGACCGGCGCGCGCGTCACTCTGGTGCATCGCGGCCCCGCAATGCACAAGCACGTGAAGTATTGGATCAAGCCCAATATAGAGAACCGGATTAAGAACGGCGAAGTGAAAGCTTACTTCAACTCCCGCGTTAGAGAGATTCTTCCAACTACAGTAAGGATTCAAACGCCGGAAAGTAATATCGAGTTAGCTAACGATTATGTCTTTGCAATGATTGGTTACAGTCCCGACTTAACGTTCCTTAATGCAAACGGGATAGTACTGGAACCAGAAACTCTTAAGCCCCGCACGGATTCAGCGACGCTCGAAAGCGATCGAAAAGGTGTATTTTTGGCCGGTGTAATCGTCGCGGGGATGCACACAAACGAGATTTTCATTGAAAACGGACGCTTTCATGGACGTCAAATTGCCGACGCAATCGCGAATCAACTTGCCTAAGTAGCGGGTATTCCTCACTCTGTATTAACGAGCACGTACCATTACCGGAGTTGGTATTACGCGTGCCCATTCAGCAACTGATTAGTGCATCATTGAGTCTAAAGCTAAGTGGGGAGCTAAGTATGATTAATGCGTTTTTCAGTTCGATTAGTTCGGTCTTCGGTTGCGCTCACAGCAGAACAACCTTTCCTTTAACGCCGTCTCGTAAAGCCAAACTGCCTGAGGGAGCGCGCAGAGCAACATATATCGTCTGCCTCGACTGCGGAAAAGAATTCGACTACAGCTGGAAGGAAATGCGCGTCGGAAGCCCTGTTGAAATGGTTCCCATTAGGACTGAACAGCCAGCCGCTCAATAGTAACAAAGGGCGAGCCGGACTCCATCACGGCTCGCCCCAATTCTCTTACTGCACTTTTTTTACCTGCACCGCTTCTTTACTGCACTGTCTGTTACTGCACCGTCTGTTACTGCACCGTCTGTTACTGCACCGTCTGTTACTGCACCGTCTGTTACTGCACGACGGAATTGTGCTTGTCTTTATAGATGGCTCTGCTCATCTTGTTCTGCTGATGGTTGACGTGAGCTTTCTCGGCGCTCGTGAGCTTACCGCCGTTCGCGGCGCGATCCGTGAAAATCTCTTTGTTCACGCGAGCTTCTTTGGTCTCCAGTTTGGCGGTTTCGCCGGCGGTCAGTTGGCCTGACTTCACTCCCTGAGCGATTCGGTCCTGCTGGTTCTCCTTCCGCTGCGCGATCTTTTGATCGGCGGAAAGAGTAACCGTGAGAAGCGCCGCGGCTGCGGCTGCGAAAAGTACCTTTTTCATCGTCTTGCCTCCTGCCTGGTTAAATCATTTGCGGGGCAGATAGTTCCGAGGATGGAATAACTTTAACGAAGCGAAAAATTACGAATTGCCGCCAATATCTCTTTCCCGAACGACTGCGCCTTTTTCTCGCCAATACCGGTTACTTCCAACAGATCGCCGAGCGTTTGCGGTTCTTTGCGGCAAAGGTCGGCAAGCGATGCGTCATTCAGGATCATGAACGCGGGCACGCCGCGCTGTCTCGCGAAGCCACGCCGCCATTCGCGCATGTGCAGGAGCAGAGCCGAGTCGGGCTGGGCGGAGATCCTGCTGCGCACTCGTGGTGTTTCGGAGACTCGAGTGGCCTGGTCTGATGTAAAGCCGGCAGACATCCAATCAAGTTGCGGAGCACAGACGTCGCAGGCGTTGCAGCGATCCCACTTTGGGGTCTCGCCGAAGTGCAGGCAGATCTGGCGATGCCGGCATACATCGCCTTCAGCGAACTTGCGGATCGCATGGTATGAATCCCACGCACGCTGCCGTTCCTGCGTGTCGGCGATTTGTTGTGTAAACCACGCAAGGATTCCTGCGTCTTTCGTTTGCCAGAGGAGCACGCAGTCAGCCTGAGCGCCGTCCCGTCCGGCGCGCCCGGCTTCCTGGTAGTACTGCTCGATCGACTTCGGCAGCGCGAGATGGATCACGGCGCGCACCGAAGGCTTGTTGATCCCAAGGCCGAACGCGATGGTACCCACAAGCACGCGGACTTCATCCGACATCCAGCGTTCCTGATTGCGGGACCGTTCGTCGCCATCCATCTTTCCGTGATAGGGGATCGCCTCGATGCCGTTCTTTTCGAGGAAGCCCACAGTCTCGCCAACACGAGCGATGGTTGGCGCGTAGACGATGATGGTCGAATCGGCATAAGATTCCACGGCCGAAAGAAGCATCCGGCCCTGCGTCTTGCCGTCGGTCATTTTGACGTGATAGTTCAGGTTCGGGCGGTGGAAGCTGGCAATGTACTTATGGGGATCGCGCAGGCTGAGCTGCCGCAGGATGTCGTGCCGAACCTGTTTGGTGGCGCTGGCTGTGAAGGCGGCGATCGGATGTTCCGGAAACAGTTCCCGCAAGCGCCGGAGTTGCCGGTATTCGGGACGAAACTCATGTCCCCATTCGGAGATGCAATGCGCTTCGTCGATAGCGAAGAATGCCAGTGGCACGCGCCCCAGGAACTCGATGAACTCCTCGCGCAGCAGCCGTTCGGGCGAAAGATAGAGCAGCCGGTATTCGCCGTTGACCGCGCGCCGCATGATGTTCTGCTGCTCGGGCCACGCGATCTGGCTGTTGAGCGCGGCGGCGGGGATACCCATCTGTTCGAGAGAAGCGGCTTGATCCTGCATGAGCGAGATGAGCGGCGAAACCACCACGGCGGTGCGGCCCGAAACCACGGCTGGCAATTGATAGCAGAGAGATTTGCCGCCGCCGGTCGGCATTATGACGGCGCAATCGTGCCCGTCGATCAGGCTTTGAACGATGCGACCCTGAAGCGGGCGGAATTCGTCGTAGCCCCAGTACTTGCGAAGAACGGCGTGCAGATTCTCTTGCAAAGCTATCCGGCTATTTGCTGCAGTATGTTCCAGAACTCCGGAAAAGAAACGGACGCGGCTTCGGCGTTGTCGATGGCCGATTCGCCATCGCCCGCCAGCGCGGCAACCGCGAACGCCATGGCGATCCGGTGATCGCCGAACGAATCGAATCGAGCGGCGCGGAACTTCTGTTTGCCGGGCACGCGCATGCCATCCGGAGTTACTTCGACCTCGATGCCCATGCGCTTGAAGTTTTCGGCGACGGTTGCGATGCGGTCAGTCTCTTTGATCCGAAGCTCCTGGGCATCGCAAATCACGATCCCTTTTTCGGACGCCGCGCCGAGGACGGCGAGCACCGGAATCTCGTCGATCAGAGCCGCCGTGAGCTCCTTATCGATAGTGCCGCCGCGAACGGGTGAATACCGCACTTCGATATCGCCGATCAGCTCTCCGTTCACCGACTCGATCTTCAACACCTTCACGGGAGCGCCGATCGAGAGGAGGAAATCGAGCAGAGCGGAGCGCGTGGGATTTAATCCGACGTTCTGAATCACGAGCTGCGATCCGGGGATCAGAAGGCCCGCCACGAGAAAAAATGCCGCGGACGACAAATCGCTGGGAACGATCACATCGCGCCCGGTGAGCTTGGGCCGGCCCTGGAGTGTGATCACGCGCTTTACGACCTTGAGGTCAGCGCCGAACTCGCGCAGAGCGATCTCGGTGTGATCGCGGGAGCGAATGGTCTCGCGCACAACCGTGGTTCCCTCAGCGAACAATCCGCCGAAGAGCACGCAGGTTTTAACCTGTGCGCTGGGAACCGGCAGCGTGTAGTCGATCGCGTGCAGCTGATTGCCCAATGTGGTGCCGTGGATACACAGGGGCGGAAACTGGTTGTCTTTACCTTCGATATGGGCCGCTTCTATTCGAGCGCCCATCTGTTCGAGAGGTTTGATGATGCGGCCCATCGGCCTGCGCGACAGCGATTCATCCCCGAAGATCCGGCTGTCGAACGGCTGCGCGGCGAGCAATCCCGACATCATGCGGATCGTCGAGCCCGAATTCCCGGCGTCGAGATCGACTGACGGCTGCTTCCAACCATTGACTCCACGGCCCTGGATTGTGACGGTGGTTCCCTGTTCCTCGACCTCAATTCCGAGAGCGCGCACACATCCGAGCGTTGAATGGCAGTCCGCTCCGGTGGAATAATTGGCGATTTTCGAAGGGCCTTCCGCCAGTGAGGCGATCATTGCATAACGGTGGGAAATCGATTTATCGCCCGGCAGTGTAACCAGGCCGGACAGGAGCCCCGCGGGGCGAACAGTCTGTCGCATGAAGCTCCATTGTAAACTTTAACGTTTAAGGAACTTTTTGGTTTTCGATTCTTTCGAGGAACTACACATGCCGTGCTTGGGAAAACGAAGGCGATAGAGCATAATAATCTCTTGGCAGTTTTCCCCTCGAACAAATAGACCTTAATGTCACAGATCTTCAGATCGAGTACGAACTCGCTGGCCCGCATGAGCATCGTTGTTGCGCTGGTGCTGGCAGCAGGCGCGGGCGGCGCCCTTTTTGAGCTGATAGCCGATTCAACGTTCGCTACGCGCAAGGGAGATGCGCGCGAGCAGCCGGTTCCGTTCAGCCATGCGCACCACGTCGGATCAATGGGAATCGATTGCCGCTACTGCCATACTTCGGTGGACAATTCCGATTGGGCGGTGATCCCCCCGACCAAGACCTGCATGAACTGCCATTCGCAGATCTGGATCAACAGCTCGACGCTGGAACCGGTTCGCGAGAGCTTCCGAACCAATCAATCGATCAAGTGGACGAAGGTCTACGATCTGCCCGACTACGTTTATTTTAATCACAGCATTCATGTAAAGAAGGGCGTCGGCTGCGAGACGTGCCACGGACGCGTGGATCAGATGCCGTTGATGTATCAGAATCCGTCGCTGCAGATGCGGTGGTGCCTGGACTGCCATCGCAATCCGGAGCAGCACCTTCGCCCGCGCGATCAGATAACAAAGATGGGTTATGAGCCGTCCGAGCCGCAGGAGCAACTCGGCGCGCGGCTCGTGAAGGAATATCACGTTCAGAAACTGGACACGTGCTGGACTTGCCACCGGTGATTTGCAATAGACAAGCGACAGATGAGCGAAAATAGCGATTCTCTGAATTTAACCTCCATCCGCGCCAAGCTGGAGCAGGCGAAGGGCGCCGGCTACTGGCGGAGTCTCGACGAGCTGACGTCGGTCGAGGGCTTCAAGGATTTCCTGCACCGCGAATTCCCCCGGCAGGCTTCGGAATGGCCCCTGGATTCAGAAACAAACGACGAGGGCCGCCGCAACTTTCTGAAGATCATGGGCGCGTCGCTGGCGCTGGCCGGGCTTTCCGCCTGCACGAAGCAGCCGACGGAATACATCATGCCGTACGTGGAAGCGCCCGAGCAGTCGGTTCCGGGAAAACCGCTTTTCTACGCCACTGCATTTCCGGTTGCAGGCATCGCAAATCCGGTGCTTGTCGAGGCGCACGAATTTCGGCCTACCAAGGTAGAGGGAAATCCCGAGCATCCCGCCAGTCTGGGGTCCACGGATGTTCCGACGCAGGCGTCGATTCTCGGTTTGTACGACCCCGACAGGCTGCAGACGGTCAATTACATCGATGAAGTCCGGTCGTACACGTCGTTCGAGCTGAGCTTCATTAATGCTTTGGCGAAACAGAAAGACAAAACGGGTTCCGGCATCCGGATACTGACGGAAACCGTTACCTCGCCGACGCTCTATGGGCAGATTCAGGACGCTCTGAAGCTTTATCCAGGCGCGAAGTGGTATCAGTGGGAGCCAACGGGGCACGGCCGCCGCATGGGCGCGCAGATGGCGTTCGGGCAGTTTCTGAACCCCGTCTACAAGTTCGATCAGGCGGATGTGGTGCTTTCGATCGACGGGAATTTCCTCGGCAGCGGGCCGGGTGGCGTGCGCTACGCCCGCGATTTCGTCTCGAAGCGGGTTCTGCGCGGCGGAAACACGACTCAGAGCCGATTTTACGCCGTCGAGACTACGCCGACTTCGACGGGTTGCAAAGCCGATCACAGGCAGGCGATCAAGCCGTCCGAAGTGGCGGGTTTCGTCCGGTCTCTTGCTTCGTCGTTGGGTGGCGGGGCGGCAAGCGGATCGCTCGCAAACTCAAAGTTCTATTCAGCGCTGGTGAAGGATCTGGCCGCGGCGAAGGGCAAATCGATCGTGATTGCGGGCGACGATCAATCGCCGGAAGTTCACGCGGTGGTCCACTACATCAACCAGGTGCTGGGCAACAACGGAACTACGGTCGTATTCACGCAGTCGCTGGAAGGCAAGCCCGCCGATCAGTGGGCCGATCTGAATGCACTGCTGGCGGATCTCCACGCGGGGCAAGTGGACCTGCTGCTGATTCTGGGCGGCAATCCGGTTTACAGCGCGCCTCCCGAGTTGAATCTGCGCGGAGCGATCCAGATGGCGAAAGTGCGGGTTCGCCTCGGCGATCAGGTCGACGAAACGTCGGAAGTATGCCAATGGCTGATTCCGCAAGCGCATACATTCGAGCAATGGAGCGATGCGCCGGCTTACGATGGCACAGTCTCGATTATCCAGCCGCTGATTTCGCCATTATACGGCGGGAAATCCGCGCATGAGTTGCTTTCGCTATTCACCGAGACGCCGGAGAAATCGAGCTTCGAAAGTGTTCGGGACTATTGGCGGGCGAAGAACTCCTTGAATAAGGCAGGCGCCGATTACGAGACGTGGTGGAAGCATTCGGTGCATGACGGCTTCATCAAGGACTCGGCTCTTCCGGTGGTGAGCGCGACGGCTAAGCTGGTTCCGGCAACCGGCGGCGCGGCGACGAGCGCTTCCGGTTACGAGATTTCATTCCACAGCGACCCGTATATCCTCGATGGCCGTTACGCGAACAACGCGTGGCTGCAGGAATTGCCGCGGCCGGTTTCGCGTTTGACTTGGGACAACGCGGTGATCGTGAGCCAGAAGACGGCGGACGCACTCAACGTGAGCGATGAAGACCGCGTGGCGATCGATTACAACGGGCATACGGTTTGGGGCGCTGTCTGGCGCGTGCCGGGCCAGCCGGATGGTTCGATCGGTTTGAGCCTGGGTTTCGGCCGCACACGGTCGGGGCGCGCGGGCAATGGCGCCGGCTTCGATGTATATCCTCTGCGGCCAGCGGCGAGCCCCTACTTCGTGCAGGGTGCGACCGTGCGCAAGCTGAACGAGAAGTTCAAGCTCGCGGCCGTGCAGCATCACTTTGCGATGGAAGGCCGCCAGCCGGTCCATGCGGGCACTCTCGATGAGTTCAAAGCGGACCCCTATTTCTCGCAAAAGAAGAGCGAGATTCCGCCGAAGGGCCTGACGATTTTCCCGGAGACTTTCAAGTACGAAGGTTACGCGTGGGGGATGGCGATCGACCTGACGTCCTGCGTCGGCTGTAACTCCTGCGTGATTGCCTGCCAGGCGGAAAACAACATCGCGGTGGTGGGTAAGGAGCAGGTGCTCAACACGCGCGAAATGCACTGGATCCGCATCGATCGTTATTACAAAGGCGAACCGGACGAGCCGGACATGTACTTCCAGCCCGTGGCGTGTGTGCAGTGCGAGGACGCGCCGTGCGAGATCGTCTGCCCCGTGGCCGCGACGGAAACGGATGCGGAAGGCCTGAACAACATGGTCTACAACCGCTGCGTGGGCACGCGCTACTGTTCGAACAACTGTCCTTATAAGGTACGGCGGTTCAACTTCCTGTTGTTCACGGATTGGGAAACGGAAAGTCTCAAGCTGCAGCGCAACCCCGACGTGACGGTGCGCAGCCGCGGCGTTATGGAGAAGTGCTCCTACTGCGTGCAGCGCATCAATTACGCAAAGATCACGGCGGAGAAGGACGACCGTAAGGTGCGCGATGGCGAGATCGTTCCCGCATGCGCCGCGGTCTGCCCATCGCAAGCCATTATGTTCGGCGATCTCAACGATCCGAAGAGCCGCGTTTCGGAATGGAAGCGCAGCAGTCTCAACTACTCGCTGCTGGGCGAACTGAACACGCGCCCGCGCACCACGTATCTGACGGAGATTCGCAACCCCAATCCGGAAGTACAGAAATCGGAGAAGGACAGCTAACATGGCGCAGCCGGTTGAGTTGCCATCGAAAATCGAAGTTGGGCCGGTAATCGACGAAGGGCACAGCCTTGCATCGGTATCGGACAAGATCTCCGGCATCGTCCTCAAGCGAAAGATCACCATCGGGTGGGTCTTTGGTTTCCTGATCGCATTCAGTGTGTTGCAGTTGCTGATGGGCGCGGCCACATGGCTGATCATCAAAGGCGTCGGCATCTGGGGAATCAACATCCCGGTGGGCTGGGGATTCGCGATCGTCAACTTCGTCTGGTGGATCGGTATCGGCCACGCGGGCACGCTGATCTCGGCGATTCTTCTTTTGCTCAACCAGTCGTGGCGCAACGCCATCAACCGCTTCGCCGAAGCGATGACGATTTTCGCAGTATTGTGCGCGGGCATGTTCCCGGTGCTGCACACGGGCCGCCCGTGGCTCGCATACTGGCTTCTGCCCTATCCGAACACGATGTGGCTCTGGCCGCAGTTCCGCAGCCCGCTGGTGTGGGACGTGTTCGCGGTTTCGACGTACCTGACAATTTCGGCCGTGTTCTGGTACGTCGGCCTGATTCCGGATTTCGCGACGCTGCGCGATTCGGCGAAGCAGCGCTGGAAGGCCATGATTTACGGAATGCTGGCGATGGGATGGCGGAGTTCGGCGCGCCATTGGCAGAGATACGAGAAGGCAGCGTTGCTACTGGCGGGGCTTTCCACGCCGCTGGTGGTTTCAGTCCACACGGTCGTGAGTTTCGACTTCGCCGTGGCGATGATTCCCGGCTGGCACACAACGATTTTCCCGCCCTACTTCGTCGCCGGCGCGATTTACTCGGGCTTCGCGATGGTGCTGACGCTGATGATTCCGGTCCGCAAGTTTTTCGGGCTTGAAGACGTCATCACGATGCGCAACCTGAATAATATGGCCAAGGTCACGCTCGCAACCGGCCTGATCGTCGGTTACGGCTACATGTTCGAAGCCTTCTTTGGCTACTACAGCGCGGATATTTACGAGAAGTTCATGATATGGAACCGCATGACGGGTCCCTACGCGCCGTTCTACTATGTCCTGATTTTGTGTAACGTCATCACGCCGCAGTTCCTGTGGTCGAAGAGAATCCGGACCAATCCGCTGGTCCTGTGGTGCATTTCGATCGTGGTGAATATCGGGATGTGGCTGGAACGTTTTGTGATCGTCATTACGAGCCTCCACCGCGACTTCCTGCCATCGAGCTGGGGCATGTATTGGCCGACGAAGTGGGATTGGGCGGTTTATCTGGGGACGCTCGGCTTCTTCATGACCTGCATTTTCCTATTCGTCAGAGTACTGCCGATGATCACGATCTTCGAACTGCGCATGCTGCTGCCGCGCGGGCGAGCTAAGGAGCCGGTCGCGCAATGAGCGTTCATTCGATCGAGCATTCCGATCCGCTGTACGGCCTGATGGCGGAGTTCGAGACGGCAGACGATCTTGTGGCGGCGGCACGCCGTACTAAAGAGGCTGGGTTTAAGAAATTCGACGCGTACACTCCGTTTCCGATCCATGAGCTCGACGACGCCATGGATTTGCACGATAATCGCGTGTCTCTGTTCACGCTGATCGGCGGATTGATCGGGTGTGCCAGTGGTTTCGGGCTGGCCAGCTGGGTGGAAGCGGTCGCACTGCCGCTGAATATCGGCGGACGGCCGTTCATCAGCGCTCCGATGTATATACCCATCACGTTCGAGTTGACGGTCCTGTTTGGCGGGCTGACGGCGGCAATCAGCATGATCATTATGAATGGTTTGCCGTCGCCTTATCATCCGGTGTTCAATGTGGAGCGGTTTGCGGATGCTTCAAGGAACAAGTTCTTTTTGTGTATCGAGTCCGACGATCCGCAATTCGACAGGCATGCGACGGCGGGTTTTCTAGAGAGTTTGGGGCCGGAAGAGATAGCGGAAGTGGCGCGATGAGAAAGTTTCTACGGCAAACAGCGCCGGGCGGAAGCCCGGCGGCAGGGCCGAAGCCCCGCCCCACGATGATCGTGATGATGGTTGTCAGTTTGTCTGTAGTGGGGTGTTCGCGGCTTGATATGCAGGATCAGCCGAAGTACAGGCCGCAGCGGCCGAGCGAATTCTTCGCGGATGGACGCAGCGAACGGCAGCCTGTGGAAGGCACCATCGCGCGCGGGACTCTCGACGAGGACACGGCCTTTTATGAGGGCAAAGACGCGGCGGGCAAGGATATCGAGGCGTTCCCGATCGCGGTCGACAAAACGGTGATCGTGCGCGGGCAGCAACGATACGACGTCTATTGCTCGCCCTGCCACGGCCGTATCGGAAATGGCCTCGGCATGGTTGTGCGGCGCGGGTTCAAACAGCCGCCTTCGTATCACATCGATCGGCTGCGGACGGCGCCAGTGGGACACTTCTACGACGTCATCTCAAACGGCTACGGCGCCATGCTGAACTACGCGTCGCAAGTGCAGCCGCGGGACCGGTGGGCTATCGTGGCTTATATCCGCGCCCTGCAATACAGCGAAAACGCCAATATTAACGATCTGCCGCAGGAAGCGCGCGCGAGAGTACCGGCGGCCGGTGCAGTGTCGGCGTTCCAATCGGCGGCACAGGCGAATGAGCCTATTACGCCATCCGATCCGGACTTTCAGGACTTTCCGGCGAAGCCCGCGACTCCGTCGGGAGTTCCCGGGGCGCACGGTGCCGGCGCGGAGCACACTACTCAACCCGGGAGTCAACCAGAAAGATAATGACGACGACCGAACAAAGTTACGCAACGCCTCCGCAACTGGCGGAATCGCTGAAAAAGTACCAGCAAATCGCGGCATTCGCCGGGCTGGTCGGTCTCGCGGCGCTCGTCAGCGGATATTTCCTGGTGGGCGCGCAGCAGTTTCTGCGTTCGTATCTGGTGGGCATGTTCTTCTGGTTTGGCATGGGGATGGGTTGCCTGGTACTTCTGATGATCCATTTCGTATCCGGCGGTGCGTGGGGCGTGATGATCCGGCGGCCGCTGGAAGCCGGAACGAGGACGATTTGGGTTATGTGGCTGGCGTTCCTGCCGATTTTGATCCTGGCGCCGAAGTTATATTTTTGGGCCGACCCGGCGAACGCAGCGGATAAGATCGTCCAGGCCAAGCATCTCTATCTGAATTTGACGTTTTTCCGCATCCGCTGGCTGATCTACGGAGTTGTCTGGGTCGGGCTGGCGACGCTGCTTAATAAATGGTCCCGCCTTGAGGACGAGACCAAGTCGTGGAAGTATTCGAGCGCGCTCGAAAAGCTGAGTGGGCCGGGGATTGTAGCTTACTTCTTCACGATCACTTTCTGCGCGGTCGATTACCTGATGTCGCTGGATGTGACGTGGGCTTCGACCATTTACGGATTTCTGGTGGCGGCGGGGCAGGGTTTATCGGCGATGGCGATGATGGTCGCGGTGCTGATACTGCTCGGGAAATATGCGCCGATGGATCACGCGATTACCGCCCGGCACCTGCACGATCTGGGCAAGCTGATGCTGGCGATGGTGATGATGTGGGCCTACCTGTCGTTCTCGCAGTACCTGATTATCTATTCGGGAAATTTGCCGCAGGAGATCACCTGGTACGTGCGGCGCTTGAACGGCGGATGGCAATGGGTGGGACTGACGTTGTTGTTATTCCATTTCGCGCTTCCTTTCGGATTGCTGTTATCCCAGACGCTGAAGAAGAATCCGAGGACGTTTTCGGCGATCGCCATTTTCGTGATTTGCATTCGTCTGGTCGACGTGTTCTGGCTGGTGGAGCCGAACTTCGTCGATGTGAACCATCCCGTCTTCACGATTTCGTGGCTCGATTTCGCCGCACCGATCGGGTTTGGCGGATTGTGGCTGGCAATGTTCTTCCGCACGCTGCCGACGCGGCCCTTGCTGCCGCTGGGAGCGCCGGATCTTCAAAAGGCTTTGAATCATGGCAGAGAGCACTAAGAATCCGCACGACGGGAAGACTCACGAACCCGATGTCAATCCTGGCGTTTCTCACGAGACGCGGGACGTCAACGTCTTTCAGATCTCGGCGTTCGGCATCGGGCTGCTGCTGGGCTGCATTGTCACGGTGTTTGCAATGTGGGCGATGTTCGATTTTCTGTTCCACAGGGAAGACGCGAAGAATGCGGGTAATCCCGGGGCGGCGATGATGAACGAGCGGCAGAAATTGCCGCCGGAGCCGAGGCTGCAGGCCGAACCGAAGATCGAGCTTAAGGATTTGCGGGCCGATGAGGATGCGATTCTGAGCACCTATGGCTGGATCGATCCCAATAAGGGGATTGTGCGGATACCGATCAATCAGGCGATCGATATTGTGGCGCAGAAGGGCTTGCCGTCGAAGCCGAGTCCAGCGGGACTGGATAACGACGGCTATCGGATGATTCCGGAGGACTCGAGCAGCGGGAGAACGCTGGAAAAGATTTCGCAATGAGGGCAGTGTTTTCCATTTCGGGCGACAAGCGTCGGCACGAGTGCCGACGCGGCACGCAGGAGTGCGCGCGCCACGTTGGCATCTGTGCAGCGGTGCTGTTGACGGTGACGGCCGTGTTTGCACAGGATACGGGGCCGACGCTGGACGCGCCAAGGAGCGCTCCGGTGGGAGACCTTCTGAATATGAAGGGCGTCGACAGGCCCAGCGCGCTCACGGGCGTGACGATCGAGCAGCGATTGAATTCGCAGCTTCCTCTCGACGCGACGTTTCGGGATGAGTACGGGCAGACAGTTCCGCTGGGCAAATATTTTGGGAAACGGCCGGTGGTATTGGCGCTGGTGTACTACGAGTGCCCCATGCTCTGCACCCAGATACTGAACGGAATGGTGCGGGCCGCGAAGGTGATGAAGTTTACACCGGGCAAGGACTACGACGTGGTGGCCATCAGCTTCGACGCGCGGGAAACGCCCAAACAGGCGCTACTGAAAAAGACCGTCTACATGAAGGACTATGGCCATCCCGAAACCGCGGACGGCTGGCATTTTCTGACAGGCGATCCGGGCTCGATCAAGCGCGTTACGGATGCGGTGGGATTCCGGTACAAGTGGGACGTTTATACCGCGACATTCGCTCACGCGAGCGCGATTTACGTTCTGACGCCGGAGGGGAAGCTTTCGAAATACTTTTACGGCATCGAATACTCGCCGAAGGATATGCGGCTGGGTTTGGTGGAGGCGTCCGAAAACAAGATCGGAAATGCGGTGGACCAGATTCTTTTGTTCTGCTATCACTTCGATCCGACTTCCGGGAAATATACCTTCCTGGCCATGAGCATCCTGCGGGTGGCGGGCGCGGCCACGGTGCTGATGCTGGGAGGATTTGTGATTATCATGCTGCGGAGAGACAGCAGACAGAAAGGGAATCGAGCCGCTTAACCAACTATGGGAGAAAAGAGTTTCCAGCTTTTTCCGGAAGCGGCGTCGTCCATCGCCGGACAGGTAGACGGGCTGTACGCGTACCTGGTGCTGGTCAGCGCATTTTTTTCGCTGCTCATTGCGTTTTTGGTTGTCTTCTTCGCCATCAAGTACCGGCGGAAGAACGACGAAATCCCCAAGCCCGCGGACGAGCACAGCATCGGGGGCATGGTTCTCGAAATCGTCTGGTCCATCATTCCTTTGGGCCTCTCGCTGATCATGTTCGCGTGGGGCGCCAGTATCTTCTTTACGGAATCGCGGCCGCCGGCGGACGCGATGGAGATTTTTGTCGTTGGCAAACAGTGGATGTGGAAGGTGCAGCACAACGAGGGCGCGCGCGAGATTAACGAACTGCATGTGCCCGTGAATCGGAATATCCGTCTCACTTTGACGTCGGAAGACGTAATCCACGACTTCGCCGTGCCCGCGTTCCGCACGAAAACCGACGTGCTGCCGGGCCGGTATACGACCGAATGGTTCCGGCCGACGAAGGTGGGCGCTTACCACCTCTTCTGCATGGAGTACTGCGGGACGAAGCATTCCGGGATGATCGGGACTGTTTACGTGATGAACGAAGCGGACTACAACGCATGGCTGGGCGCGGGAAGCGGCGAAGGGTCGATGGCCGAACAGGGCGAGTCACTGTTCAACCAGCTCGGCTGCGGCACCTGCCACCCGAGCGCGATGAATAAGCAAAACGGGCGTTGCCCGAACCTGAACGGCCTGTTCGGCACGACGGTTGTGCTGAAGGACGGATCGAAGGTCAGAGCGGACGAGTCTTATATCCGCGAATCGGTGCTCTATCCTCAGGCTAGGATTGTCGCGGGATACGATGACATTATGCCAACGTTCAAGGGGTTGGTAACGGAAGATGGGCTGTTGAAGCTGGTCGAATACGTGAAGTCTCTGGGGCCGAAAAACGGGACGGAGAGCTCGGCGACCGCGGCGCCCACACAGACCAGCAGCTCGCCTCAGGCTCCGGCACGGCCTGCCGGTCCGGCGAGGGCGGGGAACCAGTGAATAAAGGGATATCTGTATGATTACGGCGACTCCTCCGGTAGAAACGAAAAAGAATTACCTCAACCAGACGGAAGGTCTGAAGAGCTGGCTGCTGACGCACGACCACAAGCGCATTGCTATTTTGTACCTGCTCGGCCTGATCTTCTTTTTCGCCATCGGGGGAGTATTTGCGGCTTTGATTCGTCTGGAACTGGCCACTCCGGCCGGAGATCTGGTGGAATCGAACACGTATAACAAGCTCTTCACGATGCACGGGATCATCATGGTGTTCCTGTTCCTGGTGCCCTCGATTCCGGCGATGCTGGGTAATTTCCTGATCCCGCTGATGATCGGCGCCAAGGATGTCGCATTCCCCAGGGTCAACCTGTTGAGTTGGTACATCTACGTGGTCGGAGGCCTGTTTGTCCTCGTGGCGTTGTTGATGGGCGGGGTGGATACGGGCTGGACCTTTTATACGCCTTTCAGTTCGTCGTATTCGAACGGATATGTGGTGGCGACGGGACTGGGCGTTCTGATCGGCGGATTCTCGTCGATCCTCACGGGCTTGAACTTCATCGTGACGATCCACAGGATGCGCGCGCCGGGACTGACGTGGTTCCGGCTGCCTTTGTTTGTATGGGCGCATTACGCAACCAGCATGCTTCAGGTGCTGGGAACTCCGGTGATTGCTGTCACGCTTTTTCTGCTGGTGCTGGAGCGCGGTTTGCATATCGGATTTTTCGACCCGGCGTACGGCGGCGACCCGGTGCTGTTTCAGCACATGTTCTGGTTCTACTCGCACCCGGCGGTTTACATCATGATTCTGCCGTCAATGGGCGTGGTGACGGAAATTGTCACGACGTTCAGCTGGAAGAAGCCGTTCGGATATACGTTCATTGCGTTTTCGAGCATCGCGATCGCGGTTTTTGGATTCATCGTGTGGGGCCATCACCTGTTCGTCAGCGGCCAGTCGGCCTATGCGGGGATGGTGTTCTCGATCCTGAGCTACGTGGTGGCGATTCCTTCCGCCATCAAGGTTTTCAACTGGACCGCGACCATGTACAAAGGTTCCGTGCGGGCGACGGCGCCCATGCTCTACGCGCTCGGATTTATCGGTCTATTCACCATCGGCGGTTTGACCGGTCTGTTCCTCGCGTCCCTCGGAATGGACGTGCATCTCACCGATTCCTACTTCGTGATCGCGCATTTCCATTATGTGATGGTGGGCGGCGCGATCATGGGCTTCATGGGCGGGATCCATCTCTGGTGGCCGAAGATTTTCGGCAGGATGTACAGCGAAGCGTGGGCGAGAGTGGCGGCCATTATCATCTTCATCGGATTCAACCTGACGTTCTTCCCGCAATTTATATTAGGCTACATGGGGATGCCGAGACGCTACCATGTTTACCCGCCCGAGTTCCAGGTACTGAACGTGCTTTCGTCGGCGGGCGCCTCGATTCTCGGCCTCGGTTACCTTATTCCCGTCTGTTATCTTGTTTGGTCGCTCAAGTACGGTCCGGTTGCGCCGCCGAATCCGTGGGGCGCAACGGGCCTCGAATGGCAAACGTCCTCGCCGCCTCCGACCGAGAACTTCGAGGTCACGCCGGTGGTGACGCAGGAAGCGTATACCTATACATCCGAGGAGGTTGTACACGTTGGCTAGTCACGCGGCAGATACTCACGCAGATCCTCACGTGGTCTCGACCATCCAGCATCACTTCGAGAGTGCGGACCAGCAGAAGGACGCCTCGACTATCGGGATGTGGGTTTTCCTGGTCACCGAAGTCATGTTTTTCGGCGGCATGTTCCTGGCATACTTCGTGTACCGGCAGGCCTACCCGGCCGCGTTCGCGTCCGCCAGCAACAATACCAGTCTCCTGATCGGCGCAGCCAATACGACCGTTCTGATCTGCAGCAGTTTGACGATGGCGCTCGCGGTCCGGTCCGCGGCGGTGGGAAAAAAGAATCTTATCGTTCTGTTCCTGATCCTGACGCTGCTCCTGGGTGGCACGTTCCTTGGAGTGAAGGCGTACGAATACCACGACAAGTGGGTTCGTCACGAAGTGCCGGGACACAATTTCGATTGCCGCGACGAGTCAGGCAAAGCTTGCATCGATGCCGGGCATACGCCGCTGTTTTTCGCGTTGTATTTTGGCATGACGGGACTTCACGCCACGCATATGATCGTGGGCGTGGGGATTATTTTGTTTCTGATCTCGCAGGCAAGGAAGGGCGCATATGGTCCGGCATGGCATACGCCGGTGGAGTTATTCGGGCTTTACTGGCATTTCGTCGATATCGTGTGGATCTTCCTGTTCCCCCTGCTGTATCTGATCGACCGGTCCGCAGTACCAAAATAGAAGCGCCAAAATAAGTGCCGCCCAAATAGAACGAGAGAAATCATATGGCAAATCACGCTGGTCACGCAGGGCCCCACGTAGTACCCAAGCGGCTCTACTTCGCCGTGTTTTTCGCGCTTGTCGTACTGACGTGGGTGACCACGTTTGTATCGACGCTTGACTTGGGGCGGTGGAACATTTTCGTGGCGCTGGCGATCGCGATCTTCAAGGCGTCGCTTGTGGTTCTGTTCTTCATGCACGTCTGGTACAGCACGCGTCTGACGAAGATGATTGTCATGGCCAGTCTCTTCTGGCTGATGCTGCTTTTGTTTCTAACGATGGCCGACATCTGGACGCGCACTTGGATGGGCGTTCCGGGGCGTTAGCTTTCCGGCGGCGGGTCCCCCGCACTCATTTTAGTTAGCGGGCAGGCCACCAGGAGCGATGGCCTGCCCCACGCGGCTTTTTGTGCGGTCGTAACTGAGAATTTTCCTGTTGGAGCGGTTGGTGCGGATTCTGGCGGGGAGAGTGCTCGCGGATTCTGCCGCGGGATTGCGGCATTGAGAAGTCGGATCTGATTGAGGCGGGAAACCCTGGTCTTCTCCAGGCCACGCGACCGCGAGGCTCGCAGATTTCGCCGACGAAGCTTTTCGGTGCAGGGTACAACCAAAGAAATATTCGAAATTAAAAGACTGGCGCGTAACTCAAGTGGGGCAAACGTAAGAACGATGACAATCGACGAGCGAATCGAACGGCTGACCGAGCGGCATGAACCGAATCGGTCGAAATGCTGCGAGACCGTACTGGAGAAATTGCGCGCTCAGTGGAACAGCTGACCGCTTCGGTTAACAAGCTGGTCGAGGTCACAAATCGGGATGCTGTGGACATACGCGCGCTGGCCAGGATCGCGGAAAGTCACGACACGCGGATCGCCGGTATCGAGGGGCGACCGGCATAATCCCGAATCGACCGGGAGCTCGCCGCCTTCGCCGACGAAGCTTTTCTTTGCAGGTTACAATCAAGAACAGGACGGATGGGCGCGTAGCTCAGGTGGATAGAGCATTAGCCTTCTAAGCTAAGGGTCGCTGGTTCGAGTCCAGCCGCGCCTACCACTTTCCGATTTGGACACGTCAAAAGACCATGAGATATATAGATCGCAGATTCCTCTTTCCGGTAGCAGCGGCAACCGCGTGGGCGCAGCAGCCGTCTCCGGCGGTCGCCGAGGCCGAAGCCGCGTTGCGCGCGCGCGTCGAGCAGTATTACAAGCTGCAGGTTGAGAAGAAATATCGCGAGGCCGAGGCTATGGTCGCGGAAGACTCGAAAGACGATTACTACAATCGGGCCAAGCAGAATATCGAGGGGTTTTCGATACAGCAAATCGAACTGCTGGACAACAACAGCCGGGCCCGGGTGACGATAAAAGGAAAAGTTACTCTCAGGGCGGCGTTCCTGGGCGCTCAGCAATTCGAAATGCCTTTGCTTACTTCGTGGAAAATCGAAAATGGCCAGTGGGTTTGGTGGGTCGATCCGGAGACGAGGGGCCAAACTCCTTTCGGCACGATGAAGCCCACCGAAAGGACGGCGAGCGGTGCCCCCATTCCGCCGCCACCGGCCGCCATCGATGTCAAAACGCTCATGAATTCAGTGACTCTGGACAAAGCATCCGTAACTCTGAATGCTTCCCATCCGGAGAATACGGTTACTTTAACGAACCACCTGCCTGGCTCGATCACTCTGGAATTGACCAAGCCCCCGCTCGCGGATGTTTCAATTGAACTCGAAAAGTCCGATGTAAAAGCGGGAGAAACGAGCGTCATCCGGTTTCGCCTGACGGGCCAAGCGAAGAGTTCGGGAGTTGTGCACCTCCTGGCATCTCCGCTGAATGAAGTATTCGAGATTCAGGTCCAATCGAACTGACTTCTACAAAAAAAGAAGGAGGGGAGCCGAAGCTCCCCTCCTTTTTCAGTTATATAACTAGCCGGTTACTGTCCGGTTGTAGGAGCGACGGTACCCGAGGCGGTACCGCTAATAGTGCCCGATGCGACGCCGCCGCCGGCGATCCCCGAGATGGTCAGACCAGTGGTATTGATGCTGAGAGTAAGGGCGGTGGCATCCGTGCCGTTCTCGTTCCGGGTGACCGGGATTACAGTGGCCAGATAGCCTTCAGTCCCGCTGAAGGTTCCGGAGGTGTCGGTGATGAAGGCAAAGCCATGCGCTTCCAGGAAGTTACATGAGGCGATAGCGTAGCCTGAGAAACCACTCGAACCGACCATACTGGTGAGTATGTTCGCATATACGGGAACCACTGTCGGAGCAGCGGCCGTATAGGCGCCAAGCGTTGGTGTCACGGTTGCCGTCGGTTGGGCTGCATTGCCATAGAAATTCAGCGTGCAGGTTCCATTAACGGGAGACGCCTGAGACGTCACCCCCGGTTTGAGGCCGCCAGCCGCAGTATAGAGATTGTCAGTCGTTGTATTGACAACGGCTATGCCCGTCTCAAACCCGGTCGCGTTGGTGACGTACGGGAACAACAAGGTTGTCTGGCAGGCTGTGACTACCGACGCGGCTGCCGGTGTAGCCGTGGACACCGCGAAGGTCGGAATTGTGGTGGCAGGGCCAGTCAGGGCCGCCTGCGGCGTGTACGCTACAAGGGCGGTCATTGCCGACTGCGCGCCTGAGCCGTTTGCAGCAAACCCTACGTAGACCGGGATTGCAAAAGTCTGCGCACCAGTCGCAGTGACCGAAACAGTCGTCGTGTAAGTAATGCTGACCGTGCCACTGACCGGAGTGAAGGCCACCCCATTAACCCCGGCGATGGACGCTGGTGTTGTCACGATGGTGGAGTTACTGACGGTAAGTTGGTCACCGGCCGCCGTCGTTATCGATTGCGGCACATACACGGTGGCGGATGCCGGAACATTACCGAGTGTCAGCAAAATTTGAGTGGCTGTGTTCGCGGTACCAACAGTGCCTGCGGTTCCGTATGCGACAGGATAAGACCCAGCCTCGGTAGCCGAACCCGCCACATTCAATGTCTTGAAAGCGCCACCAAACAATTCTTTCACGTTCACCGTGAACGAGGCAGTCGGTGCACCAATAGCCCCGTAAACATTACCAGTACAAACATTGTAGTTTACCGTACCGAGGGCGAGAGCCGTGCTGCCCAGACTTTGCAGGATGTAGCCGGCGTTATAGGGAACAGCGTTGATGGCAAAGTTGCCGCCAGTGGTTGAAACGAGCACCGTTTCAGTCACTTGAGGCGAACTGGCACCTGAAGCATTGACCCGAATGTTCGAGATTTGGAGGTTAAAGGTGCCGGCCGGAAGAGTGACGCCTGTGAAAGTCACCTGCGTCCCGGATACACTGCCCTGATAGGGAACCGGGGCGGTTACCGGCGCGACTCCCGTGATTATGAGAGTCGCTTCCGTAGTCGTCAATGGGAAGGGAAGCGCCTTGCTCGTTACGGGCAGGGAAGCAGTAACAACAACGATGGCGCTGGCCGTCCCGGCGCTTGAAGTGCACACCGTTCCTCCAGTCACCACGGTTCCCGCTCCAAAGTCGGCGACGAGTTCCGTTTCGCCCTCGGCCCGCAGTGAGGGGTTAATAGAGGCTGCGCCGACCGAGCCGTACGACCCGGCAGCATTACAGCCACTTATCGTTTGGCCATACGAAATGCCTGCGAACGCCGTCGCAACCGCAGCAAGCCCTAAAAGTTTGGTTCTAAAATTTGACATTCCTTCTCCTTGTGAATTTTTCTTGAATCGGTCGAAGTTCTCTGCAACCTGAGCCTCAACTACAACGAAATCTCTCTGTACTACCTTTGGGGAACTTCTCCGTGTCGGGCGGAGGTATGACTTGCCTGCTTCCCTGGAGCGGTCAGCGAAGGCGGTACATCCTGAAGGGTGCGGGCCTTAATAGTTTAGGTGCGTGGCCACTACCCGAAAGCAAAAACTCAAGACCGATTAGTGCAAAATCCTTAATATCTCATCCCGGCTGTAATGTCAACAGCGTGGCAGGATCCTCAGCGTCAGGCTGGATTCCACAACATTACGAACTATAACGGTTCTGAGTGCCGGTTGCAACATCTACGGAAGAAAATGACTGAATTTTCATCTATTGCCCCGTCGCAACCGCTGCCCCGCCCCTAAAACCACCGTCTTGCGTCTTTGTAGCACTGGCGGTCTTGCCGTCGGCGCTTTTCACGTCTGGACGAAACCCTCGATCCGGAGGCAAGACCGCCAGCGGTACAAAACCTAATGCACGTAGAGAGGCACCGGCACTGAACAGACTGGTGTGCCGCTCGACGCCGGAACACAGATCGACAACGGCGCGGAATTGCCGGTAAATGTCAGTGCCGCCGGCACCAATACATTGACCTGTTCCAGTCCGGGAATCGACGGGACCGCTCCCGCATAGATTATCTGGGCCCCCGAAAGCGACACGCTGCCTATCGTGACGGTGACGGGAAGGGTAGATGTCGTAGACAGGCCAGTCAGAAAGATCTGGATTTCGTCGCCGAAGGTTGCGAGGGCGGTTGCGGAATTGACTGAATTGTTCTGATTCAGAATTCCAGGATTAAAAACGGCCGGCGCGTTCGCTACGAGGTTCACCGTGAAGGTATTAGTGGCTACGCCGTCAATGGTCGCAACGACCGCTGCGGTCGTTGCCGAACCCAACGATGCGGGAAGCAGAACATTAATCTGCGTGGCCGAGTCGTAAACGACGGTCGCATTGGCTCCATTGAACGTCACAGTCGGGCAGTTGGCGGGGGCTGACACGCTACAGGCCGGCACCGTCGTTTTCGGAGCCAGGTTCAGCCCGAAGATCGCAGCGAAAGAGCCGGAAGTAATGGCGGCGCCTGCCTGGAAATTTGCGGCGTTGACAACGCCCTGAATCGCAGGACCCGGCGGGCCGACATTGAACGTTACGGGCAGGACGACTGTTCCGGCGCTCCCGGCATTGACGGTCACAGTCGCTTGGTACGCGCCTTGGACCAGCAGCGCGGACGGGTCCGCCGTAAAGGTCACCGGGACAAAGGTGCTTCCCTCAACAACGCCGGTAGTGGCGCTGATGGACAGCCAGTTCGCCACCGATTGGCCTGCCGCAGGCTGATAGGTTGTCGAAATGTTGAATGTCATTTGACTCCCGCCGGTATTGTTTACCGTGATGACCGCTTTCTGCGTTTTTCCCTGCGAGGAACCGTTCAGAATGATGGGCGGCGCGGTTTGACCAATCGCCAATACCGGAAAGTACGATGCGGAGCAATCCTGGATGACGGTACAGTCGGATGCCGGCGTTGTCGGAATGTAGCGCGGTATCGGATCTGTCACCGTGGCAGTGGTCACGTTGGACGCCGGCGCCAGCGTGGCGCCGAGCGAATTCGCGAGGGAATCCGGACAAGTGCTGGCGGGCGGTACCACTACAAAGACCGGAATCTGGGCCGAGTCGATCAAGCTCGGATTCGCGGCAAGTACCTCGTACGTCACGGTCGCCGCCCCATTGACGAGGTTCAATTGGGAAACCGACGTGAAGCTTTGAGGCCCGCTGGGAGCTGGCGTGAGAAACCGTGTTCCGCCATTTCCCGTGGCGTCCGCGCCATTGACTCGTGTGAGGAGCAGCTGATTAGTGTTCGGGGTGTACGATCCCCCGGTGGCCAGTGTATTAAAGGCGCCCGCGCTGGTGGGGGTCGGGGGAAGGTTGCCGACGATCACATCCGGCACGAAAACCTGTGCATTCGGCCCATAGCCCGAGATGCTCACCAGAAACCGTACGCCGAAATCGGCTCCCGATCCCGGGCTCAGTGGAGCAAAGGCGTTCAAAGACGCTTCGGTGACGCGGATTGTCGAAGAAGCGGTTCCCGCCGCGACCAGCCCGGGAAAATCAATCGTTGCAGGCAACGGCGTCGCGGGCGATCCCGTGCAGGGTATTCCGTAATTCAGCACGGAGGACAACAGCGTGGGCTGGCTAACAGCCAGGAAGAGGCTCGGGTTCGGAATATTCAGCTGCTGTGCAGTAACCGACCCGGTTATGGTTGGCGTTGCTCCTCCTCCGCTAGCGGTTGGTACAGCCACGCGGAGACCGCTGATGGTGAAAATCGCCGGAGTACCCGCGGTAAATTGCAACGAGCTGAATACCACAGTGTGAGGGGAACTATTGAGGGCGGGGGGCTCGCCGAAGGTGGCGCCCGAGCCGCTAACCGTGACACCTGTCAGATTGCCGTTGACGTCCAGCCGGTTGGTGACATTGGCGTTCACAGTCAAAACCAAAAGTGTGGTTATGGTCCCGGCCCCGCCAGTGCATTGAAACGTGATATTCCCCACCAGTTCCGCAAGCCCTTCCGCATGAACCGTTGGAGTTGTATTGCTAACAGTACACGTCGTTTGCCCGAAAACAGAGAATGAAAAAATAAAGAAGAAGACAGCTAACGAGACGATCCGGATAAATCCGGCCTTACCATTCCGAGTAATGAGTGCCATCGAGACTTATCTTATCCGATCCGCTACGAATGTCAAAGATCCCGGGCTCCGACGAACTCACCGCCTGCCCCGCGTCTTCCATAATGATCTTCCAACTGTCATTGCTTTGCGTGATCGGGTCTTTCGGCACATTATGCAGATAACCGTTAGTTACCAGGTCCTGCAGACTTTGCGGCGCTTTTTGCTTGTCGAACGTATATTCGTCGATCGCGGAACGCATGGCGAAGAGATTGTTATGCAGCACGCTTTCTTTCGCGCGCGTGATCGATTTCTGATAAAACGGCACCGCGACTGCGATCAGGATGACGATGATCGCCATCACGATCATCATCTCGATGAGCGTGAACCCGCGCCTTGCGAGCCAGCTTTTACCACTCCGAGTAGGGAGTTCCATCAGGCGCCTTATCCATGCTTTTCGTGTACACATCGAAAACGTTCTGCCCGCCCCAACTGGTGCTCATCGGATCGTCCTGCATGCTGCGCAGCCCCCAGTCCCGCGTGTTGGTCATGGGGTCGAGCGGGATCCGGCGCAGAAACTTGAGCTTTGTATCCGCCGCGTTACCCGACCCTTTGACGCCATCGACGAGCGCATCCAGCGACTCCGGGTAACCGTAGGTGTCCTGCTTCTGAATGCCCAACTTTCCGGCGTCCGCCATATCTTTGTATTTGTCGATCGCGCTGTGGATTTCATGCAGCGCCTCGCGCAGTTGCCGCTCTTTAATCCGCCTGACCCTCGACGCCGCGACCGGCACCGCCATGCTGGTGAGGATGAGCAGAATCGTGAATGCAACGATCAACTCAACCAGCGTCATCCCGCGCACGTAGCGCGCGCACTCGTGCGTGCCGCGTCGACACTCGTGTCGACGCTTGTTCCAAATGTATGTCCCGGCCATACTCCTAGTTCACATTGACTACAAGCGGCGGCGGAACCGTTACGCTGATTGCCTGTCCGGTAGACGCCGTCAGCGAAGCCGAAGACACCGACACATTCGTATTGCCGCGTCCCACCGCCTGAAACACGACCGTAAACAACCCTCCCCCTCCGGAGATTCCTCCACCGTTCAATCCTCGATTAACCGCCATGTCCGCCTGGCCGGTGTCGTTCAGAATATTCTTCGAAGGTTCCGCCCGCGAATCGGACGGGATACCGCGCTGCGGCAAATCGCCCGCGACGATATTGTTGATTCGCAGAATACGCGGATCGTATTTCAATTGCGCGGCGGCCGAAGTCATGTCGGTGATGTTGTCTCCGTAGACCGTAACCGTGATCGTCGAGCTGAGTGGCGTGTCAACGGTCGGCGGAACAAAACTGATCCGGGCAATTCCAAGGGCCGCAGCCCCCACCGCGGGTGCTATCACCGGAGCGGTTGCGGGAGGCGCTGTGGCAGGCGGCAGTAAAGGAGGCGCTGTCGCAGGCGGCGCCTGAGGGACGATTGCCGGCGCAGGCGCCGTTACCGGCGGCGCAGGCACCGTTACCGCTGGCGCAGTTCTCGGCAGAGCCGCCGGTGGCGGAGTTACGACCGCGGGGACAGACGGAGGCGTCGCCTGAGCGATGGCCGACGGCTTTTCTTCCGTGGCTCCCTTGCGCGGGCCATGGGTAACCTTGATCTGAGTCGCGTTGCCGGCCGCCACGCCCTTGAGGTTCGACTCGGTAATATCGGGTCCTCTCACGATGTGCGGTATCAGGGCGATCACCAGTTCGTTCCGGTCGTTCTCGATATTCTCGCCGCTGAAGAAACGCCCCAGAAGCGGAATATTGGCGAGCCCGGGGATGCCGGTCTTCGATTTCGTATCCGTCTTCTGGATGATTCCTCCAATCAGATTGATTTCGCCTTCGCGCAGCCGGATGTCGGCCGTTTCTTTGTTTTGCCCGATCTCCGGCTCGGAAATGCCGCCGAGATTCTGGTAACTGTCCACCTGCGAAATATCCAGGTCGATGTGCAGCGATACTTCATTGTTCTCGTGGATCTTGGGCAGCACTTCCATGTTGACGCCGACGTCAAGATAGGTGAACTGCGTGTTGACCAGCGGGCTGACGCCCACGCCGGCCACGCCCGGCTGGAAGCTGCCGCTCGCGGTGGGCACCTTCTCGCCGATCTTGAGGGTGGCTTTCTGATTGTCGACCGCGCGAATTTGCGGCGCCTGCAGCACTTTTGTCAGGGAGTCGTTCAGTACGGCCTCGAGCGCGGCCCCGGGCAGGCTGGTGATCGAAAAATCCGCACTCGATATGTGGCTCAGCGCATTGAGCGGAATATCCGTCGTAGTCGGCGTGCCCGCCACTGTCGTGCCTGTGCCAGTAAGTGGCGTCGTGGTGGTTGCGGTAGTTCCCGTGGTCGTTGTGGTTGTGGAGCCGTTCGTGGACGTGGCGCTCTGAATGCCTGGAGTCGTGATGCCTGGCCGCGGCGCGAAAATAGCGCTGGTATTGAGTCCTGTGGGTGCAAATGCGGCGGTGATGTTCCGCATGTGCGTCGTGTTCACTTCCATCACCATTACGTCGATAATCACTTCCGACCTGGCTTTGTCGAGATCGGAAATCAGCTTCTCAACCAGTTCCATGGTGTCCGCTTCGGCCCGCACGATCAAGGCATTCTGCGAAGCGAAACTGAACACTTTCTGCACATCGACCACGGTACGCAGCACCGTCAGCATTTCCTGCATTTCCTGCGGAGCCGTTATGTTCGACAAGTAAAAAACTTTGACAACCTGTTCGGCGTACTCGCGGCGCTTGGTTTGATTGTCCACCGTGACGAAAATGGTGTTCTGCGAAAGCGGCTTCCAAAAAGACTTCGTGACGATCGAAATCTGATCCAGCGCCTCTTCGAGCGTGGTGCGCGAGAGATCGATCTGCTGGGTCCGGATCGTCTGCGCGGTGTCGTATTCAGGATCGAACAGGACATTGATTCCTGCCAGCTTCGCCGCGGTTTCGAACAGAACCCTCGGCGTATTTTTCATCTTCAGGTCGATGGGCTCGGGATTCAGCGGCCGAAGCTCCGGTATCGGAAGCAGCGAATCCGTCCGGTTGCGCGTTTCTTTTTGGGCCAGCTCCGACGGGGTGAGGGTCTTGTCTTCTTCTTTCTCCCTGTCTCTCTCTTTCGCCGCCGCGCCTGGATTATCGGCGGCGTTCGAGTTTCGCTGAATCATTGCCCGCGTGCGTTTAATCTCCGCCGCCGCGATGTCGGAGGCCGGATCGATCCCATACGCCTTCTCGAATTCAGCGAGCGCCTCGGAAAGTTTGCCGGCGTTCCGGAGCTTCTGGCCGTTCTTCACGTGCATCCCGCCCGCTTCAAAGCGGACCCGGCGCACTTCCAGCTGGTAGCCTATATCGGAGGGATCCAGCTCGAACGCCTGTTCGGCGAGTTGGAGCGCATGGTCGAGATTCCCTTTCGATTCCTCGAGACGGGCTTCGTTCCAAAGCTTGTCGCCCTTCCGATTGCCGGCCAGCAGAGATGCCGGGGGCATGACGAGCGCGCAGGCCAGCAGGATAGCCGTTAACTGCCTCAAGCGCGCAGGCCGCAGGTCCGTCGTGCGCGGTAAGAGATTGAGCCGGCTCATCTTGTCAGTCGGCCCGCATCGAAAACAAGAATGCAGACCCGCGCGGGGTGAACTATCATCAAACTGTCTGACGCGAAACGGAGGGGCCGCGTTGATATCAAAGAAGGGTTATGGCGGCGACAACGGAAACGACCAAAACATTAAGCGACAACCGCCAGGCGAGCCACAACTTCTTCCTGTTCGATCGCTATGAGGCCGGCATGGTTCTGACGGGAACCGAAGTGAAAGCCGCCAAATCGGGAAAAGTACAGTTGCGGGACGCCTACGCCATGATCGACAAGAACGAAGCCTGGCTGCACAATGCCCACATCAGCGAGTACAGCCACGGCAACCGCGAAAACCATCCGCCGGTGCGCGCCCGAAAGCTGTTATTGCATCGCCGCGAGATCGATAAGCTGCTGAGTGCCACCCGCGAGAAGGGGCTCTCCCTGATACCCACTCGCATGTATTTGAAAAACGGCAGGATAAAATGTGAGATCGCGATTGCCAAGGGGAAGAAATTTCACGACAAGCGTGAAGCCGAGCGTGCCAAAGGCGACGAAGCTGAAGCTCGCGAGGCAATTCGCGCCAGCAAATCGCGCTCGTCATAAGGGGATTCTAAATGGAATTGAAGCGCACGAAAGCCTCCGAGCTCGCGGCCGACGTTGTGGTTGTCCTTGCATGGGAAGGTTCTCCACGCCCCGAGTTCGAAAAGCCTCTGGCGGCTTTATACGCCTCCGGCGAGATCAAGGGGAAGCGTCTGGAATTCACCCTGCTGCACAACCTCGATGGCTATAAAGCGCGCCGCATACTAATCGCGGGCGCGGGCAAACGCGAGAAATTCGATGCGGCGGAGTTGCGAAAGCTTGCGGGCTCCGCCGTCCGCTTCCTGGAGGGCAAGGGCATCGCCACGCTCGCGTTCGCTTTGGACGATGACTTGAGTACCCCCGAGCATGTGGCGGCTACGGTCGAGGGAGCACTCCTCGGCGCATGGGAACCGGACTATCTCAAGACCGACAAGGAAGAAAAGAACAAACCCATTACTTCAATCGCCCTCGCCACTCAAAGCCACGACCCCGCTCTCGACGCCGCGCTCGAAAAGGGCCGCATCATCGCCGAAGCAGCCAATCTGACCCGCGACATCGCTGTCGAGCCGCCCAACCTGCTGACGCCGCTGGTCCTCGCCGATCGCGCGCGGCGGATGGCCGCGGACTGCGGATTATCCTTCGAGGTGCTCGATCAGGATCGGATGCGGCAACTGGGAATGGGCGCGCTGCTCGGTGTCGCCCAGGGAAGCGCCGCGCCGGCGGCACTGATCGTCATGCGGTATTCACCTGGGGCAACCCACGAAAAAGCACTTTCCAACGACCATCTCGGAATAGTCGGCAAGGGCGTGACCTTCGACACGGGCGGCATCTCCATCAAACCCGCCGAAGGCATGGAAAAGATGAAGTACGACATGGCGGGCGGCGCCGCGGTAATCGGCGCGATGCAGGCGATCGCTCGTCTGAAGCCCCCGGTCGCCGTTACCGGAATCGTGCCCGCCGTTGAAAACATGCCCGGCAGCCGCGCGCAGCGGCCCGGCGATATCGTCACTTCCCTTTCGGGCAAAACGATCGAAGTCCTGAATACCGACGCCGAAGGCAGGCTCATCCTGGCCGACGCCATCACCTACGCCAAGCAACTCGGCTGTACGCATCTCATCGACACCGCGACCCTCACCGGCGCGATCGTGGTGGCTCTCGGCCACACCAGTTCCGGCGTTTTTTCCAATAACGATGAGCTCCTGGCACGCTGGATGACCGCGTCGAAGGATGCTGGCGAGAAGATGTGGCACATGCCGCTCGACGACGAATACCGCGACCAGCTCAAGACCGTGTACGCCGATATCCAAAACATCGGGACGCGCTGGGGTGGCGCCTGCACGGCGGCGATGTTCCTCAAGGAATTCGCCGGCGATACCCCGTGGGTTCACGTCGATGTTGCCGGAACCGCGTGGCTCGACGACGCCAAGCCGTTCCTCGCGAAAGGGCCGACCGGCATTCCGTTGGGTTCGTTTGTCAATCTGGCGCTGAACTGGCTGTAAAGATTGGTTGAGGTTCGAAGATGGACATTCATCCGCCGCACGAGCCGGTGCGCTCGATCAAAGACTTTCTCTACCACATGCTCACGATCGTGCTGGGCATTCTGATTGCCCTGTCGCTCGAAGGCCTTGTTGAGTGGTCGCGCCATCGCAGTCTCGTCAAAGACACCCGAAATTTCCTGACCCGCGAAATTTCGGACAATAAGGCGCGCTTGAAGAACGGGCTGGCCCGGGCTCCCGACGCGGAAAATCGCCTCCGCCTGGCCATTCAGCTGGCGCAGGCCCGGCAGAGCAACATCAAAGCTCCGCCCGCGACGCTGGACCTTACTTTCGGATTGTTTGCATTGAGTTCCACAAACTGGAATGAGGCTCAATCTTCAGGCGCTCTATCTTTAATGGACCCCATCGAAGTGCAGCGCTATACCCGCATCTATGTTGTGCAGGAGCATTTTCTCAGCATGCAGGACAACACCCTCGGCAAATGGCTGGAACTCCAGAAATGGTTGCCGTTCCTCAACGCGGGGAAAGGACTGGATGGCCTCAACGACCGCGAGGCCGATGAGTTCAAACAGGAAGCCGCTACTGCGCTGGTGTACCTGCAAACCGAGGAAAGTATCGCTACTACGCTGAATGACGAATATGCAAATGTCCGTACTAACAGACCTTGAGTTGCGGACCTTCGCTCCTGCTGGCACAATGGCTCTGCCATGGAACTGCGCGTTCTCGGAATCGTTCTCGCCGGCGGTAAGGGAACCCGGCTTTATCCGCTGACGAAGGAACGCGCGAAGCCGGCCGTTCCGTTCGGGGGCAAATATCGGATCGTCGACTTCGTCCTGAGCAACTTCATCAACTCAGGGATCTATTCGATTTACGTATTGACTCAGTTCCGCAGCCAGAGCCTGCTGCAGCACCTAAACGAGGGTTGGCAGATCGGCGGCATTCTGAAGAACCAGTTCATCATTCCCGTCCCCGCTCAGATGCGCTCCACCGGCGAACAGTGGTATCAGGGAACGGCGGACGCCATCTATCAGAACATCAATCTTATCGAGCAGGCCGGGCCTCATATCGTTGCAATCTTCGGCGCCGATCATATCTATCGGATGAACATAGCGCACATGATCGCGGACCATCAGCGCACCGGGGCATCGTGTACAGTCGCCGCCATCCCTGTGCCGAGAAAGAACGCCCATCAATTCGGCGTGATTGAAACCAGCCCGGACAACCGCATTCTGGCGTTCCACGAAAAGAATCCCGATTCACCTTCCATCCCCGGCGATCCGGACCAGGTGTTCGCGTCGATGGGCAACTATCTCTTTTCAACAAACACGCTGTTAAGGGCCCTGCAGGAAGATGCCGCCAATCCCGGCAGCTCCCGTGATTTCGGCCGCGACATTCTGCCCAAACTGGTGAAGGATCAGCACGCGATTTACGCTTACGACTACCAGACCAACCAGATTCCGGGCGAGCCGCCGGACGCGCTGCCGTACTGGCGCGATGTCGGCACCGTTGAAGCGTACTGGGAAGCCAACATGGATCTGCGCGCAGTGAAGCCCTCGCTGAACCTTTACAACCGCCAGTGGCCGCTGCGCACGAACAGCTATCCCGATCCGCCCGCCAAATTCACCTTTGACGACGAGAACCGCCGCGGGGAAGCGATCGATTCCATCGTCTCGGGCGGCTGTATTCTCTCCGGCGGGCGCGTTCGGAATTCCATTCTCGGCCGTGGCGTCAAAGTGCACGCGGGAGCGTTGGTGGAGGACAGCGTCATTCTCGACAACTGCGACATCGGACGCCGCGCGAAGGTCCGTCGGGCGATTCTCGACAAGAACGTTAGGGTTCCTCCCGATTCCACCATCGGCTACGATCCGGAACAGGACCGGAAGTTCTATCACGTCACCGAGACCGGCATTGTCGTAGTAGAAGGGAATCGCACACAGGTGGATATCTCCTCCGTCTCCGTCTGAGAGCAGCTCAGAATCGGTGCGCCGGGTAAACGCGCCTGTCCCCTTTTTCCCTACTTGAATCTCTTCTTAAAGGCGAAATCCAAGCCTACGTACCCGTTTTCTTCCCGGGTAACGATGGCCGCCCATCGCCGGTTGAAATCCCACTCCACCCGGATCAACTGCGTGCTGGTGCTCGACACGTCGGTGATGTAGGTGAACAGGATGTCGGGCGATACCTGCTGCTCAACCGTCAAACGCGCTTCGGGACTGCCGGTGATGCCCGTGAGCTGCGGATCGATCTTGACCCTGCTGACGCCGAAAAAGCGCTGCAGCGGGCCTCCGACGGGATTCGAAATCGCCTGGCCGACCAAAGCCGACGCCCCCATCTGCTGCAGGTTCTGCGACTGCCCCGTATCTCTGGCCGCAATGGTCGGATCCGTCGGACTCCGCCCCGTGGCCAGAAGCGCCACGATATCGGAAAATTGCAGCGGCGGATCCGAGCGGTAGCTCACGTTCAGCTTGTTGATCGGTCCCGTTACGATCAGGGTGACATCCACGCCCCGCGCTTTGGTCGACAGATCGACATTCAGAATCGGATCGATCTTCGCAGGATTGAAAAATGAAACAGAGCCCTGATTGATGGCATACTTGTTCCCGAAGAATTCGAGTTCGCCCTGCGTGACGTTGATCCGGCCCAGCACCGCGGGATTCACCGCCGTGCCGCGCAGCCGGAGGTTCGCATCGGCTTCCAGACTCTGCGCCACGCTGGTTTCGAAAGCCACGTCCGGCGCAGTCTCTATCTGGATGTCGAGATTCATGTTGCCGAGAATGCCCGGATTGGCCGCGGCGGTTTTCATGGGCTGCGCCGCGCCCGCCAGAATTGTCGAAACGTCCGATTTCGGATTGATCGAAACCCGCCGCACCGTGACGGTGCCCGAAACCTGGCTGCGCTCGGATGTTCCCGCCAGCGTGAGATCCGCGTCCGAGGTGGTACTCACTCCCTCGGGATAGCGGACGCGCACGCCCCGCGCCCTGGTTTCGAGCCGGAAAGCCACCAGCCCGCGCGTCAGAGCCGCAAATCCCGTTGCGTCTATCTTGCCGCCGCCCGACTCGGCGGTCAGCGATTGAATGGTTCCGCGCGTTCCATTGAAGAGGATTACTCCGTTCGCGTTCGTCAGGCCGTTCGAAAAATTCGCGTGATGAAAATCTCCCTTCTGAAGTTCAACCCGGCCGGAAACATCGGGACTGGTGTAACTTCCTCGCACGGCCGCCGCGACAATCAATTCTCCCGAGGACATCAAATCCGCGTCATAAGTTTGGGCCAGCGCCAGGTTCATCTTCCCCTGTACCTGCAGGTCGAATGGCGATTGTGAGTTCAGCGCGATGGTGCCGGTGAGGGCGAGATCCGTCTCCGGACCCTGGAAATGCGCGCTTTCCATCCGAACCACCGATTTTGCCAGCGTCGCATGGATCGGGCCCTGGTTTTGCAGCACGAGGTTACGCAACTCCGGATTCGGCCGTGGACCATTTAGAGGATGCAATTCGAACTGCGTGACGTCGATCGACGCGGTGAGAAGATCGGGCGTCTTCGCGGGACCGCTCAGCGTCACTTCACCCGCGGCCGACCCGTCGAAATTCAGATTTTGCGCATTCCCAGCCGGCCCGCGCAGGGCTTCCGCCACTGCGCTCAGCCCCAGGTTCGAGAAGGTCAACTTGGCGCTCACCGGATAGCCACCCTCAAGCCGCATCGTGCCGTCGCCGTGAACCGCGGACTTCGCCACGTTCGAATCGAACTTCGCCGTGACGATTCCGTTCTTCGTCTCCGCTGTCAAATGTGCGTCACCCAGCGCTCGCGTACCCCACGCAAGGCCTGTCGTCCTGATATCGGCGTTCAGATCGAGAACGTCCAGCTGTTGTTGGGCATGCGTGCGATCGATCCGGATCACTCCATCGGCTTTGAGTTGAGCCGTTCCCTGTAAATTGGGCTCGTTTTTTCGAGCAAACGCGATTTGGTCGATCACCATCGCATTGCTCGTCACGCTGAAAGTCAATTTGTCGGGATGATCGAAGCGGAGACTGGCATTCAGGCGTTTCTTTCCCGCATCAACGTTGGCGGTCAGGAGTTGCGCCCCGCTGTTGAGGTACTGGGCGTGCCCCGTCAGCGAGTCGTAAGGCTCGCCGTAGATTTGTCCCCGCGAGAGCGTCAGATCGGCCGTTGCATGAGGATCGCCGATTGTCCCCGTCACCTGAGCGGTCGTATTCAAAGTCCCGCTCACGGGGACACCGCTCTGCCCGGCAAGAGCCAGCAGCGCGCCCAAGTCGGCGTTGGTGAGCTGCACATTCGCGTTTACCGCGGACCCACTGACCGCCTTCCAGCCTGTGAGCCCGATTGAGCCGGTAACGCGCGCGTGGAGGTTATTTGAAACCAGCGCCGCGTTGTTGACCGTCGCCTGCGTTCTCATGAGCGTGAAATCGCCGTTCAGCGAATCGATCTGCTGCCCGTTATACGCTGCATTCGCGATCGCGGCGTGCCCGGCAATCCGCGGGTCGGCCAGCGGACCGCTGACCGTACCGTTGAAGGCAACCGATCCGTTCGGTCCCGAAACTTTCGCAGGGAACCGCTTTAAGCCGATAATCGGCGAAAGATCGTTCAGGTCGCGCGATTGCGCTGTGACCTCAAGCCGCTGTCCTGGCACTCCAGAGAGATCGACCCGTGTATTCGGCAATTGGAGCCATGAGCGCCCCAGTTCGACCGTTTCCGCTTCCCCGTTATACGTGGCCGCTACTTCACCATGTACCGGCATGCTGTTCGGGGCCGGAGAAACCTCGAGCGTCGCCACCGCCATGATGCGATGCAAATTGAATTCCTGCAGCTTACCGGTCGCATCGAACGGGCCGGAGACCATGCCGTCGTACGGCAAAGTCGCGATGCCGCCAACCCCGGCGAGCAATCGCGCGTCCAAACTCTCCACCTGCCCCGCAAGGTGGAAGTCCGCGAGTTTCCGGACTTCTCCGTCCGCGCGCAAATCGCCGCCCAGCGCGTGCACGCGGAATCCGTTCAGCGCCACCTTGTCCCGAGTCGCCGAAATATTCCCCGACACCTGCATGTCGCGAACGTTTCCATATCCGAGTCCGGAACCCCGGACCGCTCCAGTGACCAGATAATCCGTCGCGGAGACGAAGTGAAACGTTCCCGCCGAATTCATGATTCCCGTGTGTTGAAAATTGACGAGCTTGAAGGTCTTGTCGGCCTCTGCCAGCGAAACCCTCGCCTGGTATTGACCCGTCGTCAACGGTGCGGTAAAGCCACTCACCAATACGTTGCTCAAGTCGATTTCGGACTGCGCCGATTTCACGGTTGCAGTAGAAACCGTCAGCCGGTTTTTCTCCATCGATATGGCTGCCGTCACTTGAGCCGATACACGAACGCCCCCGGTCGTCCCGGCGGAGTCCCACGCGAAATCCAGCGGTGCGACCGACACCCGACCGTCATATCGAGGGCCAGCCTTGTTGTACGTCACGTGCGCCGTCAGATTCTCGCCACGAGCGTTCCACGGCGTTGTGTCCTTCCTTCCGCCCGCACGATCCACCGACACCAAACCGCTCGCCAGATCGAACTTCCCGATCTCAAGAGCGAGAATGACCTCCGGCCCATTCTTATTTTTTCGAACCCCGGGCGTCGGCAGATTGGTCGAGCCATCGGGCTCGATAATCACATGCGCCACCGGACCATCCGCTTCCACCCGCGCGACATTAAATTGGCGCTCAACGAAAGAGAGGATCTTAAAGCCGATCAAAACGCGTTTGACGAACAGCAGGGGCGCAGTGCCCGCGGGTTCCGTTCCGTGAATGGTCAGGTTGTCGATTTCCGCGGTCAGCGTTTCCCAGTCCAGCCGAAGCGCGCCGATTTCAACCCTTCCGCCGGTCGCTTTCGCGGCCTCCGCGACCACCCGCTCGCGGATTTTCTCCTGTAGCCAACCGCTTCGGACCATGACCACGCCGGTCACCACCGCGACCGCCACGAGGAGCGCCACCGAGCCTATCGAGATCAGTGCAATGCGTACAGGCCGGGTCACTTCTTGTCCCCCTGCAAGTCTTTCTCCAGATATTCGACCCGTGTTCTTTTGCGCTGATCCTGCAACCAGAGGTCGAGTTCCTTGTCTGCCCGCGCATTGGTCAGTTTCTGCTCGATCCCGGGCCGCAGTTCATTTAAGGCGCCCCCTTTCGGCGCATTCTCTTCGAAGTACTTCAGAACATCCTGATCGGTAACCTGAACGGCGGGCCGAAAACGCAGATTGAGGAAGGTGAGGAAATCCGACTGCTTGCCCAGATCTTCCTCCAGATCTTCTGTCGCCAGCCCATACGCAGCCAACGCTTTGGCCAAAGAGAGCGGCTCCGACTTATATTCCGTCTTTTCGTAATCGTTAAGGAGGGCCTTACGGCCAATCACGTCGATGCGGGGATAATGGCCGAGGTCCATTTCGTGCTCGATCAGTTTTTGGCCGATCAATTCCTCCGCCGCGCGCCTGCGGGATGCCAGGCTGAAATCGGCTTTCTCCTGATTCTGGAATGCCGTCAGCCGGATCCGCAGGTCGATCTCGCTCGCCGTAATGATCTTATCGCCCGCCGCGATGGCAATGCGATCGACGATCGCGGCCCCGGCGGCGACGGAAAAGAACAAGGCCAGACAAAAGTGGTTTGTTCGCGTCATCAAAACGCCTGCCCGATCGAAAAGAAAAACTGGAAATGGCTGATCGACTGCAGCGACGCCTGACACGTGCCGGCCACCGAGCACTGCACAAGCTGCGCGTAGTTGCCCGGAAAGCCGTTATATCGGGGTGGGTTGATGCTGTAGGCAAGATCGAGCCGCAACGGCCCGATCGGAGTCCGGTAGCGTATCCCGAAACCCACCGCGTGAACCATGTAGTCGAAATCCTCCTGGTTCCTCTGATCCACTCGAAAAGATATACTGCCGAGACTCGAATAGATGTTTCCGGCGTCCTCGAAGAGTACGCCATTAATGTTCGCTCCGTACAGCGGGAATCTCAGCTCGGTGTTGTTGAAGAAAAGAGCGGACCCTCCAAGTGGAAAGCCGGTCAAAGTGTCGCGCGGTCCAGCCTGGTTTTCGGGGAATCCGCGCTGCGTGTTGCCGCCGCCACCGAAAAAGCGTTCGGCGAGAGGGATCGGATCACCCGGCTCGGAGTTTGCCGGAATGCTGAACGCGGGCTGGAGGCCGATCTGAGTTTCCCTCGCCAGCACGAGCTTTTCTCCCAGCCTGTAGTATGTGGCGTTCCTGCCCAGTATCCGGGCAAAGCTGGTCTGCGAGCCGAAGTACTTCGTTGCCAGCCCCACATTGATAGTGTTGTAGATTCCCGTGTGCGGATCGAGCGGATCGTCGCGCCGGTCCTGGATCAGATTGATTTCCGCAATGCCGACCCGCACCGATTCGGCCAGTTGCGGCAGCAGCAGCGGATTAATCTTCAAATTCGAAACACCCACCTGGCGATATGAGAAGTCGTAAAAAATAGTGATCGGCTTGGAAACGTGCTGCGTAAGTTTGACGGTCGCTTCCTCGCGCTTGGATTGAAACGTTCTGACGTCGTAGGTATCGTCGTAGAGAATCGAAAAGGTAGCGTCGAACTTCGGCAGGTTGAAAATCTTCGGCACGAAATAGTTGAGCAGGGCGCGTTTCTGCAGTGTCGAAAGCACCCCCTGCACAGTGACCGTCTGTCCGCTGCCAAAAAGATTCAGCCGGCTGATGGCAATGGAGACCCGTGGAGTCACGCCGGGCGCGCCGCCCGGATCGGAAAGATCGGTGACGGCGTTGCTTCCGCCGATGCGCGCAAACTGCAGTCCAAACCCGGTGGTGATGGAATAGCGCCGCGCTTCCTGCAGGTTGTACATGACATACTTGCTGTCTTCGTCGCCGTCCGGATCCTGAATCGCCATGTCGACCTGCGAAAAGATTCCCAGATCGTAGAGTTTTCTCTGCGTGTCCGCCATCGCCGCCGGGGACAAGGGATCGCCCGGATTCAGGTCGACGATCTGTTTCGCAACCAGCCCCGGGCGCGTGATTTCGAGCCCGCTGGTCACCACCTGCCGCACAAACTGCTGCCGGCCTTCGTCGATCGTGAACTCCAAATTTACAGTGTTGGGCCTCGGTCCCGGTTTTGAGTTCCATTCGAAAGTCGCGCCCGGGAAACCGTTTTTGCCATATTCCCGGATGATCGTCTCGCGGTCCGCCGCCACGTTGTACTCACTGAATACCTGTCCGGCTTGCGAACTGAGCGATTTGACGGTGTTCGTGAGATCCAGCTTCTTCGCGCCTTTGATCTCGAGCGCAGCCACCAGATACTGCGGGCCTTCATCGATGTTCAGGAAAATCGCGAGATCGCCTGTGTGGCCCTTGTAATCGTCAACCAGCCGGGACGTGATTGCGGCGTCGCGGAATCCATTCGATTCATAGAGGTCCTTGATCGTGGAAATATCGCGCTTCACGAAGGCTTCACTGTAGCGCCCACGCCGGAACTCGAACGACTTCGGCAGGAGGAACATCCGCTCTCGTATTGTTTTCTGGTCGAAGTACTTGTTGCCGCTGATGCCAATGTATGCAAGAGAGTGGCGTTTCCCGAGTTCGATCACATAAGGAATCTCCGTCGCTCCGTGATTGACCTGCGGTTGGCGGTACTTGACCTCAACGTCGGAATACCCCTGCGCCTGAAAATAATCGCGCAGATTGTTCCTCCCTTCGGCGAGCAAATCCTCGTCGACGGTATGTTCTTCGAATACAGGTACGTTCTCGCGCAGCTGTCGTTTGGAGATCTTTGTGCCCGGAGTTGTAATGCTTACGGTGGGGCCGGGAGTGACGGTGATCTCCGGCTTGCCCTTCGCGTTGTCCTCTTCCGGTTCGATGCCGTTCAGCACCACCGTGGCAAGCAGCCGGTTGGAATTCTCATACTTCAGGCGGATGCTGTCGATCCCCTTGCGCGTCCGGTTCAGCGTTATGCCATGGTAGCCAGGCAGTAAAAAGCGCCGCCAGTGAGAGGCCTGCGTGATGACTTCCTGGCTCAGAACCGACGTATCTCCCGAAATTTGCGGCGGCTCGTAACGCGCGCGCTTGCCGGTCTGGATCGCAAAGGTAATGTTCACTTGCTGGTAGGTTTCGTCATACTGCAATTGCGGCTCGATCTTCGGCGCGAAGTAGCCGTTTTGCACCAGCAGCTTGCGTATATTTTCCACCGCCGCGGGGATCTGTGCCGCGTCGAAAGGATCGCCGAGCTGGAGCCGCGATGCGTTCACGATCTGGCCCGCGTTCGGAGGATCGGAGATATCGTCGCTCGTGCTCACTTTCCCGACGAACCAGCTGTTTTTCGTCATGAAAGTGACCGCGACACCGCCCGCCACCGTGCTCGCGTCAACTTGAATGTCCGCATAGCGGCCCGTGGCATAGAGGCGTTCGATAGCCGCGCGGACATCGGCCGCCGTGTAGTTCTGGCCGCGTTTCACTGGGAGGATTTCAAAAAGCTCGCTGCCCTCGAGCGGCTGTTGCGGAGGGTCGAAGGCCACATTGACGATGCGTTGCCCTTCGAAAGCGGACGTGGAGAGGTCTTGTTTGGGCGAGTCCTGGCCCTGGGCTGCTTTCGTCAGTCCGAAGCCGAGCAGGAAAACGGCCACGATGCTCGTGCCATAACGGTGCCGCACCAGTCTCATCCTACCAGCGGGCCTTGTGGACCAGGCCTTTGGCCTGCGTCCTGGTTTCGTTACTTCGATCCGACTGGCTTGTTCGGATCCTGCGTCGCCTTAATGTGGCCTTCGAAGAAGTCTTTGTTATTTTCCTCGCACGAATATTCCATGATTTCCCAATCCGGCCGGAGCGTGAAAGTCCTGATATTCTTCCACGGCTTCGTATACGTGATCGGATCGTCGATGGTTATTTCGTAAGCGATGTGTCCCAGGTCGGTGCGCGTATACCGTTCGGTGACGTGCATCTGGGCGCTGTGCGGATGGCCGATCGTGTCCAGCCTCGTACGGCCGTTGAAGCCGATCGTATCCACCACCAGCGTGTCTCCGTCCCACTTGGCGATGGTGTCGCCAAACCATGTGGGCGTCAAATTCTTCGGATGCGTCCCATTGATTCGGGCGAGGTGGAACCAGCTGTTCTGCTCCCACAGAAACCCGACATATTTGGCGTTCTGCATGATCTGCAGCGGATCGGGAGAGTTGACGGAGCGCGTCAAACCGAATGGCATGCAACTCCCGGTGTAGTCGCCATTGGCGGGATCGTAAGATTCCCACTGCGCCTTGCCCAATGGTGTAAAAGGCAACAACTTCTTGGGTCGCGCGTTCGGGTTGGGGAGCGGAGCCGGATCGTCGGGGAGCGACGGATCCGGTGTCTGACCCCGCCCATAGGCGGACATATCCGGTGTGTACGCCCGCTCCCAAAGCCCGCTGAAGTCCGGTTTTCCGTCCGCCGTCTTGGGCGCTGGCCCTTCCGGCGGCTTCGGACCACCGCCTCCCCGGCCTTGGCTGAACGCAGGCACGGCCAACATTGCGGACATTGCGACTAAAGCCGCACCCGTGGCAATCCGACTTAAGAAGTGCATACTCACGTCAAATCTCCTGGGAAACTATTCGGCGGCCTTGGGGGTTTCGGCGGAACCTGCAAAGACCTTTTGGCCGGTCGGCAGCGTCACCGAGCGCGCATTGCAGGTGTTGGACCCGTCTTTCGCCCGAAAGCCGTCGATGGTGACCTGATCGCCTTCCTTCAGCGCGTCTCTGGTCCAGCCGTTGCGAGTCAATGTGTTCGGCGGGCCGCCTTCGCACTGCCAGCGAACCACTTTCCCGTTATCGTCCTTCGCGTCGACATAGAGCCAGATATGAGGATTCATCCACTCCACTTTTACGACGGAGCCTTTCAGCATCAATTTCTTGTTGTCGTCGAACTCAGCCGCAAAGGAGTGGTGAGCCAACATGGGCAGGGCGGCGGAGAGCAACATCCCCGCCAATGAAACAACCAGCTTCGTTTTCATGAAAAACCTCTCAGACAGGCCACCGGGCCCGGCTATATCAATATATGCCATACCACGATGCAAATTCAGGTCGAACGTATCACGGGGTCTCGCGGGTGTCAAGCCGAGCATGGCTGCAGGAGCATGGCTTCGAGGGATACAACCGGATTGGTCTACTATGTTTCGATGTCGCGAGGTCAGGCTCACAGACCGGCCGTTATGCCGGCGTCGCCTCCCGAAGCCCCGCGCTTTGATCCCGCCGGCAACGCCTGGACGCTGAGCAGCTGCGCGGACGTCTCCGCCGCGCTGCGTGAGCCCGCCCTCCTTGCAGGCGGCGGAATAGGAGCACGGGCGCGGATAAAGGCCTGATGCAATTCAGAGTCTCTCGGGGTTGCATTCGGGCGCATAGTCAGGCTCACACTCGAGTTTGCATTCAGTCCCTGATTAAAGTATGCTAAATCAGAGTTGCAATCTCCTTGGCCTACGAAGTATTCCAAAGAACCTCCGTAAGGGTTGACGTTCCGGTCCTTTCGATAGTACCTGGGGGCAGAGTAGCCATTAACGCTGCGGCATGCAGAATCCTCAGCCAAGCGGGCATCAAGACCGTCATAATCCTCTGGGACAAGGACAAATGCAAAATGGCTGTCAAGGCCGCACCGAAGGGTGAGAAGAATTCATTCACCGTCACGTTTGCGGCAAATCTACATTCCGGCACATTTGCGGCAAAGTCCTTTCTGCAACATATCGGTTGGCACGCCACCAAGAGGGAAACGTTGCCAACAGTTTGGAACGCATCGGAGAAGATGTTCGAACTTTCTTTGCCGGAAAAATACGTCGGGCCACAGGACAAACCGAAGAGGAACAGATTTGTATAAGTGCAAATTTGCGGCCCACCATTCGCGTCAAGCCAGGAGAGAAATGTGGAAACTGTGCTCTTGGGCGCACTGTTGATGGGGGTGCCGGCGAGGAGTCGGTATCAGTCTAAATGAGCGAGAAACCAGACAAGCGTGCTGCGGTGAAGGTCGAGCCGCGCACTGGGTCGAAGGCAAAGATTTCCGATGTCATGAAAGAAGACAGGAGCCGGGGGAAACGCGGACCCGCAACCAGGGCGCGGAACGAAGAAACTCGGTTGCTTCGATTATTTGAAAAACATCTGAACAGAAGCACGGAGGCAGAATTTATTGCAGCCCTCAGCGTGATGCAGCCACCCGTCGCCCCCGAGCGCTTACAAGCCGCACTTCAGATTTTTCGCGAGAACCGGCGATCTTAGCCGTACCCTTCTCAAGTGCGCGGACATTCTTTTCCCGTTGCGATGCCGTTAACCCTTTCGCGTCCATGTCGTCCTGGATCAAAGACGCAATTCGACGGGCCGCTGTCTTAACGTTGTCCTCGGCCTTTGCCATGAACATATCTTGACACAATCCCGCTCGCGTTGAAGATCTTATGGCGAGCTCCGTGCTTGAACTCGTTCACAGCCATATATTTACCGACCACTCAAAACGACCGTCCTTGAGACTGTTTCCGCGCAAAAACAGCTCCCGGTCTTGCCGCCGGCTTTTTGTGACACTATAGAATCCATCGGAGCTCCTCATGAGCAAGCCCAAACGAACTAGCCGGATTTCCCGTCGTGGATTCATCGGTGGAACCAGTGCCGCGCTCGTCGCCGCCACCACCCCCATAATCCCCGCCCAGAGTGCCAGGAGTGCCGGCAGTAGCAGCGACGTCCCTCGATCCACCATTCGCCTGACCATCAACGGCAAAGCGCAAACCATCGAGGTCGAAGACCGCTGGACTCTCGCCGAAGCTCTACGCGATCACCTCAACCTCCCCGGCACCAAAATCGGTTGCGACCGTGGCGAATGCGGCGCATGTACCGTGCTGCTCCAGGGCAAGCCCGTCTATTCCTGCAGCCATCTCGCCGCGTGGATGGACGGCAAATCGGTTCAAACCGTCGAAGGCCTCGAACGCCACAGCGCACAGGCCGACGGGTCCGTTGTGCGCGGCAAGGGAGAAGGAAAGCTCGACCCCCTCCAGCAATCCTTCATGGACCACGACGCCCCGCAATGCGGATACTGCACCTCAGGCCAGTTGATGAGTGCCAAGGCATGTTTGACGCAACACCCGCACGCGACAGCGGACGAAGTTCGCGCCGCAATGACCGGCAACATCTGCCGCTGCTCCAACTACAACCGCTACGTTGAAGCCACGCTTGCCGCCGCCGGAACATCGGACATCGCGAAAAATGTCGCCAGGGTCGTCCTGGTCGATGCCGCTTCCGAAAAGCCGCTGAAGTCTCTCAACACCGTGGGCCACGCCACCACCCGCATCGACGCTCGCGAGCGCGTGACCGGCAAAGCGATCTATACGCGCGATGTCATTCTCCCTGGCATGCTCTACGCGAGCGTCCTCCGTAGCCCTCACCCGCATGCGCGCATCCGTTCCATCGACGCTTCGAGGGCTCTCGCGATGCCCGGCGTCAAGACCGTAATCACGCATGAGAACTGTCAGTTTGTCTGGGGCGCGGGCTCCATTGCCGGCGGCAGGCAGTATGCCGAGGACATCAAGAAGATCACCAAACAGCGCCGCTACGCCTTCAACAATCCCGTCCGTTATGCGGGCGAGCCCGTCGCTGCCATTGCCGCCGTCGATCGCCACACCGCCGAAGAAGCGCTCCGCCACATTACCGTCGATTACGAAGTTCTGCCTTTCGTTCTCGATCAGGAAGATGCCCTGAAACCCGACGCCGTCCACATCTGGCCCGAAGGCAACATCTCGCTCGATGCCCAGAATGAAGCGAAACCGATGACCCAGCGCCGGGGCAATATCGACGAGGGTTTTCGCGCCTCTGAGCATGTCTTCGAGGACCGTTACACCACCACCTTTGTGCACAACGCGCAGATGGAACCACGCTCGGCTGTAGCTCAATGGGATGGCGACAAACTCACCATCTACACGCCCACCGGCGGCATCGCCAATTGCCGGACCGATATGGCCCGCGATCTCGGTATTCCGCTCGAGAACGTTCGCGTGATCTGCCAGTACATGGGCGGCAACTTCGGCAACAAGAACCAGAATCAGGATGCCGACCTGATCGCGGCCACATTAGCCAAACAAGCCGGCGCGCCCGTGAAACTGGAACTTTCGAGAAAGGAAGACTTCATCGGCGTGCATGGCCGCTGGCCGACGACTCAGTACTACAAGGTGGGCGTCGATAAGGATGGCGCTCTCAAAGCCCTGCAGCTGCGCGGCTACAGCGGCATGGGCCCCTACCGGAAGAACTCCGGCGCGATCGGCGGCATCGAGATCTATCAGGTCCCGCACCTCGATTACACCGTCTATCCCGTCTATACCAACAAGACCACCTCGGCCAATTTCCGCGGACCCGAATTTCCTCAGGGCCACTTCGGCATGCAGTCGATGATGGATGACGTCGCTTACAAAGTCGGCATGGACCCGGTCGATTTCGCGCTCAAGAATATGTCGCGCAAAGCCAACGACCAGAACGCGTATACGAACTACACGATCGAAGAGTGCATTCGCCGGGGCGCCGAAGCCTTTGAATGGAAGAAGCGCTGGAAAGCCAAACCCGGATCGGATACCGGATCGCTGAAGCGCGGTGCCGGCTTTGCCTTCCTTGTTTTTCGCTCCGGCCTCGGACGCAGCAGCGCCGTCATCGATGTGGATGAACATGGCCGCTACCTCGTTCACGTTGGGGTCACCGACGTCGGCGGCGGCGCCAAGACCACGATGGGACTCATCGCCGCCGAAGCGCTCGACGTTCCGCTTTCCCAAGTCGAAGTGATCTGGGGAGACACCGCCCGCTGCCCGTATTCCGTTGGTGAATCCGGCAGCCGCACCACGATGCTCACCGGCTACGCGGTTATGGAAGCAGCGCGCGACATCAAACGCCAGGTCGCGGATAAAGGGCTTCCCAAAGCGGGCAACATCCACACCGCCATGGCGAATTCGAATCCCACGGTCGACGGCGGCAAAGTTCGCTCCGCGTTCGGCGCGCATTTTGTGGAAGTCGAAGTCGATACCGCAGTCGGACATGTTCGTGTCCTTAAATATGTTGCGGTGCATGACAGTGGCCGCATCATCAATCCGCTCTCCGCGTCCGGTCAAATTAAAGGCGCAGTGACGATGGGCATTGGCATGGCTCTGCACGAAGAGTTGCTATACGACCCGCGCAGTGGACAAGCTCTGACCCCCGGTTACTACGGCCATCGCGTTGCTACTCACATGGATGCGCCCGAAGTCGAAGTCATCTTTGTGCAGAGCGACGATGGTTACGCGGCTTACGGCTCGAAGAGCATTGGCGAGGCGGGCAAGATCCCGGCCGTGCCCGCGATCGGCAACGCCATCTTCAACGCTACCGGAGTGAGGATGAAAGAGCTGCCCATCCGCCGCGACAAATTGGTAGGAGCATTCGTATGAGAACCTTTTCCAATTCCAATCCCCGCGACCTCAAGCAAGCGGTATCGCTGGCTGCCAACGCCCATCGCGACGGCAAATCAGTCTCGTTCGCGGGCGGCGGCAGCGATCTGCTCGGCTTGGTGAAGGAACGCATAGTCAATCCCGATGTTCTGATCCACTTGAATGGAATCAAAGGACTCGATCAGGTCGATTCCAAAGGTGGAACCGTACGGATCGGCGGCCAGATCACGCTCGATTCGCTGAGCCGCCACGCTCTGATCAAGAGCAATTATGCTGTCTTGGCCGAAGCTGCCGCCAGTGTTGCGACGCCGCAGATCCGCAATGCCGGCACCCTGGCGGGCAACGTCTGCCAGCGCCCGTGGTGCTGGTATTTCCGCAACGGTTTCCCGTGCTATAAAGCCGGCGGCAACCAGTGTTTCTCGGTCACCGGAGAGAACCAGTTCCATGCCATCTTCGGCGGCGGACCGAGTTACATCGTGCACCCGTCGGACACCGCACCCGCGCTTGTGGCACTCGACGCCAAGTTCCGCATCGTCGGCCCATCGGGCGAGCGCACGCTCTCAGCGGCCGATTTCTTCACTCTCCCCAAACAAAATGCCGCACGCGAAAATGCTCTGAATGACGATGAGGTGTTAGCCTCAATCGAATTTCCGGAATCCCGTACTCGGAGCACCTACCACAAGGTTCTCGACCGCGAGGCCTGGACGCACGCTGTAGTAAGCGCCGCAATCGTGCTCGATATGGGAGAGGGAAACGCCAAGGATGTCTGCCGATCCGCGCGAATCGTACTCGGCGGCGTCGCCCCCATCCCGTGGCGCGTCCCCGAAGCCGAGCGCCTTCTGGCCAGCCAGCGCATCACCCCGGAACTGGCGGCGAAAGCAGCCGAAGCCGCGGTAGCAGGCGCGAATCCACTGGCAAAAAATCGGTACAAAGTGCCCCTAACCCGCGAGACCGTGCACCGCACAATACTATCCCTGGCCACCGCTGCCTGATCACCACACCCGGCCAACCCCGTGGCGCGCGCACTCGTGCGAGCCGCGTCGGCACTCGTGCCGACGCCCGGTCTTGACAATCCCCGCTCCATCCCGATAGCATCCGGGTCTATGCACTCATCACATCCCTCACGCCGAGAACTCCTGACCGGCCTCGCAACTCTAGGCGCAGGAGCTTTACTGTTACCCGAAAAATCCCCAGCCCAAACCCCCGCCAGCCCGCGCCTCATCGATATCCACCGCCACTTCGTCTCCCCGGCCTATCTGAAAGTTCTCAACGCCAAACAAGGCCACAAGGTCCCTGGCTTCACCAGCTTCTTCCCGCTCGGGCCCTGGAACAACTACTCGCCCGCCCGCGATATCGAAACCATGGACAAGCAGGGCATCGCTACAGCCGTCGTCTCGACCACCTCCCCCGGCACATGGTTCGGCGACCGCGACGAAACCCGCGGCCTCGTGCGCGAAATGAATGAGTACGGTGCGAAGATGGCTTCGGACTACAAAGGCCGGTTCGGTCTGTTCGCACTGTTGCCGATGCCCTCGGTCGACGACTGCCTCAAGGAAATCGAGTATGCTCTCGACACGCTCAAAGCCGATGGCATCGGCCTGTTGACGAGCAATGGCAGCCACTACCTCGGCGATGCCGCCTTCCAGCCGATCTTCGATGAATTGAACCGCCGCAAGGCCGTGGTCTACACGCATCCCATCGATGCGCCCTGCTGTCAGGACCTCTCCACGCCCGGCGTCACTCCGACCACGCTCGAATTTCCCACGGACACGACCCGCCTCATCCTGAGCCTCATCGCATCGGCACAGAACGGAACTTCCCCCGCGACCCGCTACGGCGACGTCCGCTTCATCTTTTCCCACGGCGGCGGAACTCTGCCCGCCATCATCGGGCGCGTCGGCGTTGGCGGCCCCGACGACCTCGCCGATAATTTTGCGAAACCGGCCGCCCCGAACTCACGGCTCTATCACCTGCGCCGCTTCTATTACGACACCGCCATGGCCACCAACCCCGTCCAGATCGGAGCTCTAAAGACGATCGCGGGCGCATCCCAAATCCTCTTCGGCACCGACTACCCCTTCGGCGGCGATGCCGTAAAACATCGCCAGGGCCTGGAGAAATGCGGCCTGACGCCCGACGAACTCCGCGGCATCTTCCGCGAAAACACCGCCAAGCTCCTCCCCCAATACAAATCCTGACCGTGGCGCGCGCACTCTTGCGAGCCGCGTCGACACTCGTGTCGACGCTTGTCCCCGAGCTCTGTAGACTCGTAATGATGCGCAGTTGTCCGTGCCTTCTTGCCGTTCTTGTATTCGCCGCCGTCTGCTCCGCCGCGGAGCCAGTCGTGTTTCCAACCCAAGACGGAGATGTAGTCTCCGGCCTCTCGTATGGCACAAGCCAAAACGCAGTCGTCTTAGCGCATGGCGGCCGATTCAACAAAGAAAGTTGGGACAAGCAAGCACAGATATTGGCGCGATCCCGGTTCCGCGTCCTTGCCTTCGACTTCCGCCGCACTTGAAGGCCGCCGCTTCGACGTACTCGCGGCTGTCAGCTATGCGCGGAAAACAGGCGCAAAGACCGTGTCGGTTGTTGGCGCGAGCATGGGCGGCGATTGCCTGCGCGTGGGCGGAGCCTTCGAGGATCACCAAGTCTTTGGGGCCGGTGGCTTTTTCGAACTGGCCGCCATTGGCACTTCAATCGCGATTGACGCCATCCCGTTTCTGTTAACGATAAGGATCATTCAGGCTTACGAATTTTGAATGTTCACAGAGTTGACCGGAAATATATTTCAAACGGAATCAATTACCTCCAGCGTTTCCCCGGCCATCGTAGTTCGTTTCCAGCCCCTCGCAGTGTACCCTCAATCGAAAGAACTGAGTCTTACGTACCGCTGGCGATCATGTCGCCGGCGATTTTTCCAAATGGGTCTGGATTTGCGAATTCGCAAATTGGGTTCGTTTTTTCAAAATGACCATCCAGACGGCGCTCTTCGACACGTTTGATAGAATCCGCTATTCCGGGAAAGGAGGAGCACATGACGGCGAAGCCTCTGTCGGGCCCCCTTTATGGGGGCCACAGCTTGACAGTCCGCAATTGGCTCACCCTATTCACGTCTTTCGTCATCCTCACCGTTGCGTTCGCATTCGGCCTGTTTTGCTGGCCCGCGATTTACCGGCCGCTCACACGAGCCTATGGCTGGACCTTCGCTCAAGCCAACGCGGGCGGCTCCATCGTCCTTTTTCTCATCGGCATTCTTTCGCCGTTCGTCGGAACGTTAGTCGACAAATTCAAGCCGAAGCGCGTCATCCTCGGCGGGACGTTCATCATCGCCGTGGCGCTCGCGCTTCTCTCGACCATCCATTCGCGCCCGCAATATTACGCGTTCTGTTTCCTGCTCGGCATCGGCGCATCGGCCGTTTCCATCCTGCCGACCTCCATCCTGATCGGCCCGTTCTTCTCGCGCTGGCGCGGGCTGGCGGTTGGCTTCATTAATGCGGGCATCGGACTCGGCGGCTACATCGCCCCGCGCCTCGCCACGGCGGAGATCGCGCAACGAGGCCTTTCCGGAACGTTTCTGGTGCTGGCCGCGTGCATGGCGATTCCTTTTCTGCTGACCCTGGTTGTCGTCGATAACAACGCCGCTCCCCGCAGCATCCAAACTCGCTCATCCCGCGTGCCGACCATGCCGGAACTGGCTCGCATGCCCATGTTCTGGATTTTCGGCATTGCCCTGTTCTTCAGCGCGCACGCCATGCTCGGAGTCCAGCAGAACCTGATTTCCTATCTCACCGGCGCGCACGTTTCCGCGAAAGAGGCCGCGCATATACTGGCGATTGCGCTCGCGTCTGCCGCGCCGGGCAAACTCATCAGCGGCCTTCTGGCCGACCGCGTCAACGCCCGCGCTGGCATGATATTCAGCGTCGTCTGCGTGGCGCTCGGAGTTCTCGCACTGCTCAATACCGCTCCGCAGTCCGGCATGGTCTATTGGCTCGCGATCGTTTTCGGCCTCGGCTACGGCGGGATCTTCAACGCCGCCCCCACCATCATCTTCGAGTACTTCGGAACCCACCAGGTGGGCAAAGCCCTCGGCCTGTTCTATGTATTTTTCGGACTCGGCACCGCGAGCGGCGGCGAACTGGCCGGCTACTTGTTCGATGAAACGCGCCGCTGGTCCGTTCCCTTCACGGTCGATCTCGCGCTCGCCTGCATCGGCCTGCTGCTTCTTCTCGTCAGCGCTCGCCAGACTCGCGCCGCCGCCGTTTCCGCCAGTCCCGCTCTTTCCGCAACATAACTCGGCACAACATGAAAAACAAACTGACCTTCGAAGGGAACTGCTGGAAGTTCGGCCATAACATTCCCACCGACCTCATCACTCCCACTCACATCATGTTCAAGGGTGTGGGCGAGATGGCCAGGCACGTTCTCGAAACCGCCAATCCCGATTTTCCCGTCAAGGTGAAGCCGGGCGACATCCTTGTGGCCGGCCGCAATTTCGGATGCTCTTCCGGACGCGCGCTCGCCGCAAAAGCCCTCAAGGCCACTGGAATCGGAGCCATTGTCGCCGACTTGTTTTCACGCACCTTCTATCGGAACGGCCACGAGATCGGACTCCCTATTCTCGAAGTTAGCGGCGTACACGACTTAGTCGAAACAGGCGACCGTATTCTAGTCGATATCGAGCGGGGAACAGTCGAAAATTTGACCTCAGGCAAATCGATTCAAGGCAATCCCCCGTCCGAATTTTTACTCGAGATGGTGCAAGCGGGCGGACTCATCCCGCTTCTGAAATCCGGCTCTAAATTCTTCGGTCGTGTTGCTCAGCAATGATCCTTCTCAATAACGACGAAGTGGAGCAGGCCCTGACTCCACAGGATGCCATCAGTTCCACTGAGACTATCTATCGCGAGTTAGCCGAGGGCAAAGCCATCAACCGGCCGCGCAGCCAGACTTACATGCCTGTCGAATCCAAAGAAAATCCCGGATTTCGCTACCGCTTCAAGTCTCAGGAAGGCAGCGGCGTCACCAGCGGTGTGTGGGCATTACGCATCACCTCCGACATGGCCGGATTCTCTTACACGGCGGGCGTCAAGCGGCGGCGGATTCTCCCGGTCGCGACGGGAAATCGTTACTGCGGTCTGGTAATACTGTTCGACCTCGAACGCATCGAGCCCATCGCCATCATGCCGGACGGCGTGATTCAGAAAGTCCGCGTGGCGGCTCTAAGCGTCGTGGGCGCGAAGTATTTGGCTCCCGGGAACCCGAAGGTCCTCGGATTATTCGGCAGCGGATGGCAGGCCGGTCCGCACTTGGAATTCCTGTGCAGCCAGTTTCGCTTCGACAGGGTTAAAGTCTACAGCCCCAATCAGGAACACTGCCGCGAGTTCTGCCGCAAGATGACCGTTCAACTGGGGCGCGAAATCGAGGCAGTCGATACTCCAAAGAAGGCCGTCGAAGGCAGCGATGTCGTACAAGCCGCAACCGCCGCTTGGGATGCCGTCTTCGATGGCCACTGGGTGGAAAAAGGAATGTATGTGGCTTCGATTGGCGGATCGGACAGCAGCAACAAGCGCCGCGAAATCGACGATGAAACCATCCGCCGCGCTGACCTCTATGTGGTCCATTCCAAGGAAGTGGCGCGGCTCGATCAATCTCCCGATGTTTGGGAAGTGGCGCAAAACGGAATCAAATCGTGGGAGTCGATTCAGGAGGTGCAGGATCTCGTCGCCGGAAAGATCAAGGGCCGGACGTCTGCCGATCAAATTACGGTCTTCAATAACAACACGGGCGCGGGTACGCAATTCGCGGCAGTGGGAGCCGCGGTATTAAAGCGCGCCCGATCTATGGGCCTCGGAACGGAAGTTCCCACTGAATGGTTCTTAGAGGATGTGTCTCCTTAGATGACGCTCAATCAGAATCGTCTTACGCAGCTAACCAGTCTCATGGCGGAACACGATTGGGACTTACTACTCTTATACGGCCACACTTGGCGTAAAGACTATTTCCGTTGCCTGGTGAACTTCAATTTCTCGGGGCCTCATGCCGTAGCAGCACTCGATCGCTCGGGCCAAGTTCACGTCATCGTCTCCGATCCCTGGGATGCCGAAGGTCTCCCGGGAGCGATCTTCGCCCCGGATTTCGCCGCTGCGCTGCAGCCATACGGGACGAAGCGCTCGGTGGCTATAGCTGGCAAGGAAATCATGCAGGCTCGGTTCACCAATGCCGATCATGTGTCGGCAACTTACGCGGTGGAAGAGTTACGACGTGTCAAAAACGACGACGAGCTTACCCGTATCCGCCATGCAGCCGAACTCTCCGATCGCGGCTATCAGCATTTCGCCCAAGCCGCTGAACCCGGAATGACCGAGTACGAATTAGTGGCCGAAGTAGAAGCCTTTCTCAAATCCAACGGCGCCGAAGACAACTTCATGCTGATCGCTTCCGGCGGCACTGAAGTAGTCGGGATGAAGCCTCCCACCGAGCGCAAGCTGCAGGTGGGCGATTCCGTTACAACCGAACTGACTCCGCAAATCGACGGCTACTGGGCACAGATCTGCCGGACTCTTGTAATCGGCGAGCCTAACGCAAAACAACTCGAAGCCTTCGCGATTTTCGCGGAAGCCCGCCAAGCCGGCGAGGATCTCCTCAGGCCAGGCGTCAACATCGCCGACGTCGCGCGCGTCCAGAATGACGTCTTCCGCAAGTTCGGATACGGCGAGTACACGGGTCCGAAGTACACGCGTGTTCGAGGACACAACTTAGGTCTGCATCCCGACGAAAATCCTTACGTGCTTGAAGACGTGAATTACATCGTGAAAGAAGGAATGGTAGTGATTGCTCATCCCAATACGTATCTGCCCCTATCCGGATACATGGTCTTCGGCGACACTCTTCTCGTAACCGCGGGTGGCTGCACATCGCTCAACACAACGGAAAGGAAGTTGTTTCAGAAATGAAGCGCGGCTGGATTACCTGGGACAAGACGGAGCTTCCTCCGTCGGTTTTTGAAACGCGTCTGGCCGTGGTGCGGAGGCACCTGGCTGCGGAAGGTCTGCCCGGACTGGTTGTCTACACCGATGTCTGGAGATCCAATCAGGGCCGCTATCTTGCAAACTTCATGCCCTATTGGAACCGCGCGCTGCTTGTGATACCCCGCGATAGCGTGCCCATCCTGCTCTGCGGATTATCACCGCGCGTGTATCCATGGATCCGGTCCGTCACGATTCTCGACGAGATCCGCCCGAGCACCAACATCGCGCAACAGTTGACTAAGTTGTGCGAGGAAAAAGGCTGGACGAAAGTCGGCGTCCTGGATCTCCCCCAACTTCCGTCCGATCTCATGGTCCCCAACTCAGTCGATGTCCCATGGAGCGCCATTCACCCCGCACCTGACGACGCCGAGCTTTCCATGTATCGCCATTCCGCGAGAATGGCCCGCGAAATCCTGAATGAGGAATTACCAAGTGGTTTGGGGCTCGTCGATCACGAATTCGTGGGACGTTTGGAGCGCAAGTACCGCAGAGGGGGTGTCGAAGATCTGGTTATCCTCGTGACCAACGGCGACACTCCGCCGCTTCCTCCCAACGGCTCAACTCTCACACCATCATTCTCGGTCTCGGTAGCGATGGAATACCGCGGCCACTGGGTGAAGATAGTCAAAACCCTCCAACAGTTCCCAGGCACCTCTTCGGAATTAAGGATAGAGCTGCTTTCCGGCCCGTACCCTTACGAATATTGCGAGCCGGCGGACATCGGGGAAGGCGCAGTGTTCGCAGCCATGACCGAGGCCACCGTCAACGGCAAGCGCATATTCCTTGGAGACAGTTACTGGCAGGGACCAAACGGGCTTCTATGAACGTAATCGAGAAAATCCTCGCCAAAGCCAGCGGCAACAAAGGGGTGCGCCCCGGCGACGTCGTAGTCGCTAACGTCGACCTCATGGTGATGCACGATCTCAGCTCCAACTTCGTAATGAAAGTCTTCGAAAACGAAATGGAGAACGCGAAGATCAAAGATCCGTCCCGCATTACCTTCGCCTTCGACCATAACTTCGCCCCCGCCACTCAACAAGCCGCCGAAGCTCTCGCCGCTGTCCGAAAGTTCGCCGCGAAGCACGGCATCCGCAACGTTTTCGACTGTGGCTGCGGCAGCGTGCACCACGCCATCATCGAAAGCGGACTGTGGAAGCCCGGCCAGATCATCATCGGTTGCGACTCGCACACGCCGATCTACGGCGCCCTCGGCGTCTTCGCCACTGGCGTTGGCAACAACTCCATGGCGGCGCTCGGCTTTCAGCACAGTCTCGGATGGTTCCGCGTCCCTGAAACCATCCAGGTTTTTTTCCACGGCGAATCCGGCCCGGCGGTAACGCCCCGCGACATCTCGCAATACCTGGTCGGAAAGCTTGGCGAAGACGGCGCCGTCTATAAAGCGATCGAATACGCCGGCCCCTATATGCAGTCCCTGCCTGTCGAAGACCGCATGCTGTTCCCGCTGATGTCGATCGACGTGGGTGGAAAATGCGGCTTCATCAATCCCGACGAAAAAACCATCGCGTTTGCCAAATCCTTCGCGGGCTCCAAAGATTTCGATATGCCCTTCAACGATCCGGGCGTCTCATACAAGGAAGTTCTCGACATCGACGTCAGCACGATCGAACCGCAGGTTGCTTGTCCTCCAACGGTCGGCAATGTGAAGCCTGTCCAGGAGGCGGTTGGCATTCCGGTGAACATCGCGGAAGTGGGCGGCAGCACCGGCGGACGCATCGAGGACATTCGCATTCTCGCCCGCTGCTTTGCAAATCGGAAGGTGCATCCCGATGTCCGCCTGCAGGTCGTTCCCGTCTCGCGCGGCGTGTACAGCGCCGCTCTTCGCGAAGGACTCTTCCAGGTTCTGCACGACGCCGGCGCGAACATTTTCCCGCCGAGCGCGGGCTCCAACCAGGCCTTCAATATGGGAGCGATGGCGGAGGACGAAGTGATGATCTCCACGCAGGCGCGCAATTTCCCTGGCCGCAACGGTCATCCGAAAGCCCGTCACTACTTGGGATCGACGCTCACCGTAGCGGCGTCGGCCATCAACGGACGCATCACCGACCCGCGGTCTACTTGACGTCGAAGTCCACGGTCCGCCGGATCTGCTTGCCGGCTGCATCGACCGCGGTAACTTCAAGCTCGTAAGTACCCGGGGCGAGCTTGTCGATCGGCAGTTTCGAACCGGCCGGAATCGTATCGGTGCCGCTGACCTTGGGAAGGTTCAGCTTCAGCATTCCCGAGTCCGACTTCGGCTCACCGGTCGTTCGATCCAGCACTCGCACGCCAACGCGAACCGGTTCGGTGCCGGGCGCGTAGACCTCAAAGTAAAAGTAGCCTGCTTCCGATTTCGCGAATTGACTGGAGCCGGAGGGGACAAACTGCACGCCATCCGTGACCAGGGTAGTGCGGTTCTCGACCAAGCCGGCCAAGCCGAGACCCAGCTCGGCAGCCGGGTGAGTCTCCTTACTCAGCGCGATACCGCTTATGGCAAGTTCGCCCTCTTGCCGTGGATCTACTTTCAGCGCCGCTTCCCGCTTCCCGAAACTCTCGCCACCTGAACTGAACGCCATAGTGAATGCGTATTGGCCGGGAACAATTTTGAACTCCTTCTCGTAATGCAGGAGCTTGCCTTTGCTGTCGGGATCGAGCTTAAGCGTGTCGCTGAACCGCGCGCCCACAGCTCCATCCGGAGCGGACGCGATGCCAAGGAAGTTCAACTCCCCGGTTACTCTTCCCGGCCGGATCTCCATCGCGAGGTCTACTCGAGCCACGTTGGGCGACAGATAGAAATAAGAAAGCTGCATCGATGCAGCGATACTGCCCGTTTGCGCGCTGGCCGCGCGGCGCTCCAAATCCTGCCCCGCGATCGTACCGGCGAGCAGGTCCTGTGGTTTGGATTCGCAGTAGTTGGAGCGCGCACGGACCGTGGTCCCGCCGCGGTCCACCTTGACGCGAAGCGTATGGCAGCTTCCCTCCTTCGAATCCGCAGGCGTGTAGCTGAGAACGTAGTATGCGCTTTGCTCCGCGCCGACTTTTTGCAACCCTGCCTGCAACTCGGCGGCATTGGGAACCACGAATCCTCCCGTTCCGGCGGCGAGACGGAACAGAACCTGTTGATTGGCGGTTCCGGCATTCAAAATGCCGTCTTCGGAATCGGCCCTCTGTCCCTGCGGCCCCCCTGCGGCCCGCCTTCCCCCCATGGACGCGGTTGCGGGGTTGTCGAGCAGAGGGCCCGAACTGGCGGTCGTCACACCTGAAAGGAGAGGCCGCAGATCGATGGGATAGACGGCGACGTCGGATTTGTTGCACGCGTCGATCGCGGCCGTCAATTCGGCCTTCTGAACGGACGATTGCGAAATCCCTCCGCTCACGAAAACGATCGCCTTGCGGCCGGGCAATGCGGCAAGGTTTCCGGCCAGGCTTGCAAGCGCCCGTATGGTGTCGAGCGCCCCGGAATCGGCGGCGCCGGACACTGCTTCGGAGGACAGAGCTGTGTTCACCGCCGCCTTCAGCCGGGTCGCATCGGGACTGAAGTTCTGGCCAATCCGCAGCCCGCCGCTGAAGTTGACGACGGCCATCAAGCGGTGATCATCCGCGTTGGCATCGATGAATCCCGAGACGGCCCGCCGGGCTGCGATCCGCTCCGCGGGTTCCATCGCGGCGAAGAACAGGACCAGATAACGCTGCCGCGAAGCGGGTGTGGCCGGTCCTTTTTCCAAAACCACGCTCTTGATGGCCTGCTCTTTGTTGTCTTCCCAAACGCGAAAGTCTTTGGCGTCGAGATCGTGAACGTACTCTCCCTGCTTGTTGGTGACGATCGTGTCTACCAGCACGACGCGGGTTTCAGTCCGGATCTGCGCGCGCGCGCCGTTACAGATTAGACAAAGGAGCGCTGTGACAACCGACTCCCGGAGGGTCATCGAAGGTGTGACCAGTATAGTGTGAATTGACTTACGATTTTGAATCGTATAACATTCTGCTGTGGCTAATATACCCTCCGACGCCGAGTTCGGCATCCTGACGGTTCTCTGGCAACGCGGGCCCGGCACTGTGCGCGAGGTTCACGAAGCTCTCGCCAAAGACACCGGCTATACCAGCACGCTCAAACAGATGCAGGTAATGCACGAAAAAGGCCTGCTGCGCCGCAGCGAACGCTATCGCTCGCACGTCTACGACGCCGCCATCACAAGGGAGGAAGCACAGGCGCGGTTCGCCGGCGACCTGATGCATCGCGTGTTCGAAGGATCGGCCCGGAACCTGGTTCTCGGCGCACTGACCGCGCAGCGGGCATCAGCCGAAGATCTCGACGAGATCCGGCGTATTTTCGACAAGTTCGAGAAAAGGAAGAAACCGCGGTGATCACGGTATTCCTGTCCCAATTCTGGATTCAAAGGCTGGGCTGGGCGCTGCTGCACTTTCTCTGGCAGGGTACGGGGATCGTCTTCGTGTACGCGATGCTCCGGAGCCTGCTCGGGCATTCGCTGTCCTCACAGGGGCGTTATACTCTGGCTTGTCTGGCACTCGTGGCCATGGCAGCCGCGCCACCGCCGACGTTGCTGTTGATCCCGAATGAAGGTGGAATCGGTTCGTGGACGATCTCCGCTGCTCGGGGGCTGGCGCTTCACTGCCGGCCTGCGATCCACATCGCATCCGGCTCCCGCCGAATAGCAGCGGACCCTGGAACGAATCGCCGCTCGAGTGGGCGCCAATGCCACGATTCAGTTCGAGGAGGATAAGCAGTAGAAAATGCACAAGGCCGGGATCGCCGTCGCCTGTGGCGTGGCTTGTTTCGCTGCAGCCGTGACGGCGGTGGCGCAGCAAGACTCGCCTGCGCCAACTTTCAGCGCCGCCACAAAGCTGGTTGAGGTGGATGTGGTGGCGAGAGGCAAGGGTGTTCCCGCAACCGGGTTGACGAAAGAAAATTTCACTCTGTTTGACAACGGAAAGCCGCAGAAGATCTCCTTTTTTTCCGGCCGATCGTCCCGGAACCCGGGACCGGCCGTTGTTCCGCTGGCTGCGGGCGCGGTCTCGAACCGGTTGGAGCGCGACGGCGAGCGAGCGGTTAACACGACAGTCCTGCTCATCGATTAGGAAAACACGCGGTGAATGATTCGAGCGAAGCAGGCATGCTGCGTATTGTGCGCAGGACAGGGCCACCGGAGCCGCCGGGTCTGTCAGAATTACGTTGGGCAAGAGGTAATATTTATGGCGCGAAGCGCGATTCCCTGGGCACTCATTCTCATGGCCGGCTACGCGCTAGCGCAAGCCCCTTCGACGGAACGCACGCCTACCTTCAGCGCCGGAACCAAGCTCGTTCAGGTGGACGTGGTCGCGCGCAGCAAAGGCGCTCCCGCGAAGGGGTTGACGAAGGATGATTTCACCGTCCTCGACAACGGGAAACCGCAGAAGATTTCCTTCTTCTCGGTAAGATCCGCGCGGACTTCGGGATCGGTATCCGTTCCGCTTCCGCCGGGGGCGGTCTCGAACCGGACGGAGCGCGACGACGAGGCATTGGCGCACGCGACGGTCCTGCTCATCGATCAGAAGAACACGCTGGCGGTGAACCAGGCTTTTGCCATCCAGCGAATCGTGAAGTTTGTCGAGACGCGCCGGAACAAATCAGACCGGATTGGCATCTACACGTTTGGGAAAGACGGCAAGCTGCAGGTCGTCCAGGATCTCACGGACGATGCCGAACTGCTCAGCCGCGCCGCCGGCAGCCTCAAGGCGCAGGACCCGAGTTACCGGTCCACCGATGTCGGCGGAATGCCGCCCAGAATGGCCACCGAACACATCGAGCTTTTAATTCGGGAGCGGGCGATGGATACCAAACAGGTATTGGAGGCAACCGCCCATCACCTGGCAGACGTGCCGGGACGAAAGAGTCTGATTTGGGTGAGTGTCGGGTTCCCGCTTACCTGGCCTCCCCAGCCCGGCCCGGAGGCGGCCGATCTCGACTTCAACCCGGACATGGACCAGATCGCCCGCTTGCTCAATGACGCCAACGTGGCGCTTTACGCGGTGGATGCGCGCGGGCTGATGGGCGCTTTGGGCGGTGCGACGACGGGCATAGCCGATGCCGAACACGCAGGCCCACGCCCCCCAGGACAACTCGTGCGGCCGGCGGCGCCCCAGGGGAGAGACGGGTATCCCGCTGGCCTCGATACCATGGCCAAGCTTTCAGGGCTGACCGGCGGCCTGTTGTACATGAACGACAACGGCATTGAAGATTTAATCCAGGCGGCCGTGGAGGACGGCGAACTCACCTACACCTTGGGCTTCTATCCCACGCAGGAGGCACAGGACGACTGGCACAATCTGAAGGTCGAGGTGGATAAACCAGGCGTCAACCTGCGTTACCGCCTGAATTATTTCGCTGCCCGAATCGCGTCTTCGCCTGCGCCCACGCCCGCGGCGAATGAGCGCCCGAAAATAGAGACGCTGCTCAAGGACCCTCTGGACGCCACGCAGTTGCGGCTGGTCGCAGAGACGATGCCGGATCCGGCGAAGCCCGGTTTCTGGCAGGTGCATGTGACCGTCGATCTCCACGATGTTCATCTGGAGAAGCAGGACAATGTATGGGCAGGAGGGGTGGATGTTTCCTTATCGATCGATGGTTCGCGAGGCTACCGGACCATCAGCGCAAAGGTCAAAATTCCCGATGCGGGCCTGGCCGCCGCTCTGGAGAAAGGCATCACGGTGAACGATTCGATCGATGGGGACGGCCTGACGGGAAGGCTTCGCGTTGTCGCGCAGGATCAGGCGACCGGAGCCGTGGGGTCCATCAGAGTTCCATTGGGGAGGTAAGGATGAGACGAAGCGCGATTTGCTTTGCGCTGATTTTCATGGCGGGTGCTTCCCTGGCTCAAACCGGGCTCGGTCAAACTACCCCTTCAAAAGGCCCGCTGACTGCCGCCGACCGGGCGGCGGCGCTCAACGCGATCCGGGAATATGCGCTGAACTATACCCGGAATCTGCCGAACTACACGTGTACGCAAACCACCCGGCAGATGGTCATTCGTGAGACACTCGTCCGCATTCATCCTGAGGCGGATCTTATCGAGGAACAACTCAGCTTCGTCGATAACAAAGAGATTCGCAAGGTTACGAAGATCAATGGCGTCACGGCCTCTCCCGACGGGCCCGATCAGCTCAGGGGCGCTTCCTCGCGAGGCGAGTTCGGAAACCTTCTCGACATCATCTTCGA
>Ga0182024_10000945_pt1 | contig 75247 bp, 65 predicted proteins | sample P32metaG_FD_120480 | JGI IMG/M metagenome (GOLD analysis project Ga0182024, IMG submission 120480) | Permafrost microbial communities from Stordalen Mire, Sweden - P3-2 metaG (Illumina Assembly) | ecosystem: Environmental > Terrestrial > Soil > Wetlands > Permafrost | place: Sweden: Stordalen...
ACCGCGTCAGCCCGTTCCGGGAACTGATCCGGATACCGCTCTCGGAGGTGGCCGGCGATCACGTCGACCGTGCTGCCGCCATCACAAGCGGCCAGGACGTCCCGGAGCGCCCGCCCGTTGTCGTTGAGCGCCGGCACGTAGTCGGGCCGCGCCCGCAGCAGCGTGGCGGCTGACATCGGTGCCGAGAGGAGGGTCGAGTGGGCTTGCGTAATCGATCCAGCCTTGACGCTCCATGACCAGTCGGCAAACGGCGCGCGATGAAGTGAAAAGGTCACGCGCTCGCCCACCTCGAAGGCTATCGGCGGGTCCAGGGGCAGCAGAACCGATGACCAGTGAAGCGACGCATCGCGAGGGGACGTCGACAGCCAACGGCCCCCGAGGTTGATGCTGAACCATCCGAGCCAGCCGTGGCACAACCCTGACTGCGTGACTTCATAGGTCGCCTCCGCATGCACTCCGGCGTATCCGCTCTGGTAAAAGTCCAGGCTGCTAATCGCCTGCGGATCGGCGAGCCATTGCGCCTCACGCAAGCCCTCGGTACGGGAGACGATCGCGTTGGCCGCATAGGCGCGCGCGGCGCTGACATCGAGGCCGGGAAACGGCGGCGCCGACCACGCACCGATCTCCCGGGCGTGCACATCGGCCGCCGACACCGGCACCGCCTCTATCGTGGCGGCGGACGGGATGAGCACCCCGCCGGGCGCCAGCGCCTGGTCCCGCGCGTAAAACAGCGACGGAAGGAGATCTTCCGCGAAGAGGAAATTCCCCGTGAATACCGACACGACGACGTCAGCACGTTCCGGCAGCCGCACGTCCTCGATGCGCCCCTGCAGGCAGTGCACAACCGCTTCTAATCGATTCGCTCGGACGATCTCGGCGCCGACCGCAAGGATGTCCTCCGGCTCGACGAGGTAGACGCGCTTCGCGCCGAGGCGGGCCGCCATGAGTCCCAGGACCCCGGTGCCCGCGCCCAGGTCGAGGACGACGCTCGTGGGCTGAATGACTTGGCGGAGGGCCTCGCCATACGCGCGGTTCCGCACGTCATCGAACACCATCGAGCGATGGGCGGACACAGCAAGGTAGCTCATACGTCACGCTCCGCGGATTGCCAGGACAGCGGCTCGTACCGCCGTTCGACCTCCGGATCGTCGTTGAGGACGGCTCCAGCGTAGGCGACCCAGGCATGGGCCTCGAACGAGGCGTCGCCCTTTCGAACCCCCATCCGCAGCCGGCCGTCGAATCCGCGCCGCCTGAGCATCCACCAGAGCGCCATCGATCGATGCAGACAAGTTGAGTCGCCGGGGGCGTGACGGGCAGCCATCGCCACGAGCCGCGCGACATCACGCACCCGCGTCCGCGCTCCCGCCGCCGTGTCCACCTGCGTGCCGACTCGCGCCGACGTGGCCCTGGAGAGCGCGTCGTGCAACCGCCCGACCCCGAGGACCCGCACGAGCAGATGCATCGCGGGAATGGAGCACGCCGCCTCGACGAGCAACCCTCGACTCGTCCAGGAGAGCCGGCGGAGACTCCCTAACTTTGACAACGTGTCAGACTCGCGCGATTAGGCTCACACGACTTCGATCTGGACCAGGCCGCGCGACCGGAGGCTCTCGATGAGCGTGTCGAGATCGCGACGGAGCACGTCCGGCGCGACATCGTAGTCGGACAGCAGGGCGTCGTAGACCGACGGCAGATCGACCGACGTGGTCAGGAGCGACCATACGCGTGTGCCCACGTCGTCGAGGGCAAAGTACTGGCCCGTCTCGGCATTGAAGAGAACCGCCGCGCCGTCAACCACACGGCCGACCACGTGCGCGGGCACGCGCAAGCGACGGTCCGGCATCGTGCGGTCTACGGTCCAACCTTGCTGCCGATCGCCTCGAGGAGCTCCCGAACGGCGGTGAGCGCTGTGTGATCGGTCAAGTCCGGCTGAAGCGGCGTCACTGACACGAAGCCCTCCAGCACGGCACGGTGATCCGATCGATCGTTCGGCTCCCAGTCGTCCTCCGCTTCCTCGATCCAGAAGTACGGCCGCCCTCGGGGATCGAGACGCCGATCGACTTTGGTGATGTGATTGCGCCGCGCCTGCACGGTCGTGCGCACGCCGGCGATTGGCCCCGTGGGCACATTGACGTTGAGAAACGTCCGGGCCGGCAAGGGCCGCTCCAGGACAGCTGCCGCGATCGAGGCCGCGATCGACGCCGCCGGGCCGGGATCCCACGCGCCGCGCGCGATCTGCAGCGAGACGGCCATCGCCGGATACCCCAGGAGCGCGCCCTCGAGCGCACTCGCCACCGTGCCGGAGTACGTCACGTCGTCACCGATGTTCAGGCCTCGGTTGATACCGGAGACGATGAGCGACGGCGGCCCGTCGAGCACCTCGTCGATCGCGATGTTGACGCAGTCGGTGGGCGTGCCGTCCACGGCGTAGACGCCCTCGCTCACGAGGTCGAGTCGCAAAGGACGCCGCAGCGTCAGCGCGTGCCCGACGGCGCTCGCCTCGGTCTGCGGCGCCACGATCGTGACCGTTCCCAAATCGCGCAGCGCGTCGGCAAGCGCGTGGATCCCAGGCGAGAAGTAGCCGTCATCGTTCGTGACCAGAATGCGTCGCATGAACGCAATAGATACTAGCACTCCGATTCACGGTGTCCCCGATCACGAACGGACCTGAGGTTCGATGATGTCGGGAAGGCGGGCCAGTATAATCGAGCGCCTGTGACCCACCAGCCGGTGAACAGCCCGTGGTGCCAGTCGGCCGTCGCACCGAGCCAGCCGATGCGCCCGGCCGGGAAGGCGCGACGAGCGAGAATGCGGCGTGTCTGTGAGGGAGGAGCAACGCCGCCGGGCGGGATGCAGCGGCTGGCGAATGCAGGCCGGCTTGCACCACGGGCTGGTAGGTGCGCGGTCGTCGTAATGGGGGCCATCGGCATCGTGGCCGCTGGCCGCGGCGTCCGAGCACAAGCGGGCGCGAGTCCAAACATCACCGCCGTGCCGGGCATCCGAGTCGGACAAGTGACCCTGTCGTCGCGGCCCACAGGCTGCACGGTCGTCATCGCACCGGCCGCGACCGTCGGTGGCGTCGACGTACGAGGCGGTGCGCCAGGCACGCGCGAAACGGACGTCCTCGCGCCCGACAACACCGTGGCGATCGTCAACGCGGTCGTTCTGGCTGGTGGCAGCGCCTATGGTCTCGATGCGGCCGGCGGCGTCATGAAGTACCTCGAAGAACAACGACTCGGCTATGCCGTGGGCACGAGCGTCGTCCCCATCGTGCCGGCGGCGATCCTGTTCGACCTCAACGTCGGCGGCCATCCGGACATTCGACCCGATGCGATGTGCGGCTACCGTGCCGCCTCGACCGCGTCCTCCGGAGCGGTCGAGGAAGGATCCGTCGGAGCGGGCGCCGGCGCGACCGTCGGCAAGCTGGCAGGGCCCGAGCGCGCGATGAAAGGCGGCGTCGGCTCCGCCGCGCTCCGCCGTCCCGATGGACTCGTCGTCGGCGCGATCGTCGCGGTGAACGCCGTGGGCTCGGTGGTTGATCCCCGCACCGGTCGGCCGGTAGCCGGTGTTCGCACGCCGAACGGCAAGAGCCTGGTCGATCCGTTCATGTGGATTCGCAGCGGCGGGTCCTCATCGCCGATGCCTCTGGCCAACACGACCATCGGCGTCGTCGCGACGAACGCGCGGTTGACGAAGGGCCAGGCCCAGCGGGTCGCCGAGATGGCGCACGACGGCATCGCACGGGCGATCGTCCCGTCGCACACGCCGAGCGACGGCGACACGCTTTTCGTGCTCGCCACAGGCTCCCTGGCCGGCGATCCCGACGTCAGCACCACCGGCCAGTTGGCGGCCGAGGTCGTCTCGGACGCGATCCTTCGAGCCGTGCGGCTCGCCAAGGGGCTGCCAGGCTTTCCTGCGGCGGCCGACATCAAGTAACCGGTGTCTGCGCTCCTGCCGATCCTGATCGCGTATTCGGTCGGGCTCATCGCGATCGGGGCCTGGATCGGCCGTAGCGTCCGCAAGACTGGAGACTTTTTCGTCGGCGGGCGGTCCCTCGGGGCGGGCCTCATCTTCGCGACGTTTCTCGCGCCGAACATCGGCGCCGGTTCCACCGTAGGCGCAACGTCCATCGCGTATCGAGAGGGCCTGTCGGCCTGGTGGTGGAACGGCAGCGCCGGCCTCGGCTCGCTCGTGCTCGCCTTCTGGGTCGGTCCCCGCATCTGGCGCGAAGCCAAGGCCCGGAACTTCCTGACGGTCGGAGACTTTCTCGAGCATCATTTCGGCCAGAGCGTTCGCGGTCTCGCCGCTCTGCTGATCTGGTTCGGCACCCTGGCCATCCTCTGCGCGCAGTTGGACGGTGCGGCCGTGGTCCTCAAACGCGCAGCCGGAATACCCCACGAGTGGGGGTGCCTGATCGCCGTCGGCGTGATGACGACGTATTTCGCCGCCGGGGGGCTGGCCGGCGCAGCCCGCGTGAACGGCATTCAGTTGTTCGTCAAGTTGGTCGGCTTTGGCCTGGCGGCGCCCCTCGCCGTCGTCGCGGCCGGCGGCTGGCACAACGTCGCGACCCTGAACGCTGGACACATGACCTTCTTCAGGGGCACGTCGCCCATCGAGGGCTGGCCTCGCATCTTCCTCCTGGGCCCGGCGTTCTTCCTGTCGCCCGGACTCATTCAAAAGGCGTATAGCGCTCGCGACGAGCGGGCCTTGACGCGGGGCATCGCGTGGAACGGCCTGACGCTCATAGCGTTCGCGATGATTCCCGTCACGCTCGGCCTGACGGCGCGCGCCATGTTCCCCGATCTCGCGAACCCGGACGACGCGCTGCCGAACGTGCTTGGGCAACTCCCGCTGGCTGTCGGCGGCCTCGCGCTCGCTGCGGTGTTCTCCGCCGAAATGAGCGCCGCCGACGCCGTACTGTTCATGCTCTCGACGTCGGGCGGGCGCGACATGTACAAGGGCTTCATGCGCCCGGACGCCTCGGACGCCGAGGTCTTGCGGGCGGCGCGCGTGATGGCGCTGGCCGGCGGCGCACTGGGCTTCGCGCTGACCTTCGTCTTGCCCACGGTGGTCGACGCCTTGAAGATGTTCTACTCGGTGCTCGTCGTCAGTCTCTTCGCGCCGATCCTCGGCGGCCTCTTCCTGCCACAGGGCGGTCGATGGGGCGCGCTCGCGTCGATGGTCGTCGGCGTCAGCGTGCTCGGCGCCACGGCGATCGTGACGGGCGGCGCCGGATATGGCTGGGCGACACCGGCGTTCCTTGGTCTTGTCTCGAGCGCACTGACATACCTCGTGCTGGCCAGCGTTTGAGCCGGGTCGCCGTGCTCACGAGCGGAAGCCTTCGCTCAGAGGGGCCTTTCGCCTCCTCGCGATCAGGGAAGACACGAGGAGGATCGCGACGACCACGCCGAGCGAGATCGCCTGCGGGACCTCCCATCGCACCCACGCCATCTGATGCGCATATTCCAGAAGGAGCTTGCCGCCCACCCACGCGATGATGACGAACGCCCCTTCGACGAGCGCCGGGTACGTGCGGATCAGGGCGACCAACGTGCTGACCACGACGCGCATCGCCACCACGCCCAGTAGCCCTCCGGACAGCACGACCCAGAATCTCGTCGACATCGCGACGGCCACGAGGATCGAGTCCACTGAAAACGCCAGGTTCACGAGTTCCACGCGGACGACGGTGCCCCAGAACGCCGACAGGCCGAGAAACGCCGTGGCGGGCGCCACTCGCCTGTCACCGGCTCCGCGACGCCTAGAGAAGTGCGATCCCGAGAGGTACGCGAGATATAGGCCACCGGCGAGCTTCAACCACGAGACGTGGATCAGGTAAATGGCAAGCGCCGTCGCGCCGACGCGGAACGCCAGCGCGCCGATGAGTCCGTAGTTGAGTGCTTTCTGGTGCGTGCGGCCAGGCAGACCGGCCACCATCACGGCCATGACCAATGCGTTGTCGGCGCTCAGGAGACTCTCGAGCACGACCAGAAGGCCGACCGTAACGAGGTCGGCAGCGTGAATGTCGAGGGACACGAGCCGTACAGCATACGGGGTCCGCCCTCGCTTGGCGACAGCAAGAGCAGACCCCTCCCGAGCTTTACGCGATCTTTTGAATCAGGTCGCCGATCGTGGGTTCATCGTCGGGTGGCGGATCGTCGTCGATGAACTGGACCGCGGTCGTGTACCGATGCGCGCCGTCAACCATCCCATGCCGCAGACATCGAACGACCCGCCCGCGCAGCACGACGTCCGATCGGTCGCCGAGATACAAACGGAATTCGTGAACCGCGCCGGTCGGAAACGCGATCGATGATTCGAAGGACAGGCCCCCGAGGCTGATCTCCCGGATGCGCACGGCCGTCGCGACAGACACGATCTGCCCGTGCACTCGGCCGAGCAGCTCAAAGCGCGGCGCACGCCGGCGCTCATCCACGGCGACGTCCGTTCCCCGACCAGAATTCTGAAAGACACTCATGTGACACGAGCGACTCCTGAGAAGAAGTCGCCGGCTCGTGGAGCGCAAGGACTATGCCAAGTGCCCGACACTCCGGACGGCCAGGATCTCGCGCTCCCGCTGCGGTCGCCCTCCGGCATCGGTCGAGGGCTCCCCGCTAATGACGGCGGAGCGACAATCTTGCAACTGGGACCATGGGCGGCTGGAGCGGGGCGCACTCAGGCCCCTCTGACGAGTTCAGGGGCGCCGGCCCTGAGCCGCCAGGGCTCGATGCCCTGGGCGTGGCACAGGGCCTGAAACCGGCTTGGCCGAGTGGTCAGATCGTCCCACGACCCGGATTCAACCACCGAGCCAGCGTCGAGGACGTAGATCACGTCGGCACGCCGGACCGTCGACAGCCGATGGGCGATGAGCACGATCGACATGCGTCCGTGGAGTTCGTCGACAGCACGTTCGATAAGGCTTTCGTTCTCCGAATCGAGGGCGCTCGTGGCCTCGTCGAGAATGAGCAGGCGCGGACGACGCAGCAGCGCGCGCGCGAGCGCCAATCGCTGACGCTCGCCCCCTGAGAGCAGCATGCCGCGGTCGCCGACGATCGTCTCGAGTCCGCGCGGCGCCGCCGACACGAACCGCCACGCCGACGCCACTTCAAGCGCCGCTCGAAGATCCGATTCGGTGGCGTCCGGTGCAGCCCACAATAGGTTCGCCCGGATGGTGTCGTGAAAGAGCACGCTGTCTTGCGGAACATATCCGAGCTGGGCTCGCCAGGCCGCGCCGCGATCCGGGCCGATCGGCACCCCATCGACCAACAGTCGCCCTGACTGCGCGGTCAAGAGACCGAGCAGGAGGTCGGCGACCGTCGTCTTGCCCGAGCCCGAGGGGCCCACAATGGCCACCGTCTGACCGCTGCCAATCCTGAGGGTCACGTCGCGAAGCACCGGCGCCGTGGCATAGGAGAAACCGACGTGCTCCAGCCGCACCTCACGCGTGAACGACACCGCACGGCCAGGCCCCTGCAAGGGCACCGCTGCTCTCCCGGCCTCCGCGTACAGATCGGAGACCAAGTCAAACGCCGGCAACTCGCTCCTGAGCCGCTGATACTGCGTGTGTAATCCCGACAGATGTGGCGTCACGCGCGCGAAGACGAAGAGGAGAACGAAGAGCTCCGCCGGCGGCATGTGGAACCAGGCCAAAGCGGTATAGGCGATCAGGCCCAGCATGATCACCGAGCCCACGTCGAACACCTGCTGTGCGGCGGCTTCGACGTCCAGAAGCTCCCGGTAGAGCCCCCGGAGCCGGCACGATGCGGCGTCCAGCATCGCGAGATGCGTGGCCTCGCCGTTATAGGCCCTGATCGTCTTCATCGAGGTCAACGACTCGGCAATCGATGCGTAGAGGGCCTTGTGGCCCTCGCTCAGCCGGCGGCCGAGCGCAACGGATCGGCGCCGGCGCCCGGCGAGCACGAGCACGAGCGCGCCTCCCGCGACCAGGGCCACGGCCGTGACGGGAGCGGAAAGGCGAAGAGCCACCAGCGCGTACGCCACCGCGACCACGGCGCTGCTGCACAACCGCACGACGATCCGTGCGGCCGCGCCGACGCGTCCGACCTGCTCGATGAGCGTCTCGAGCAGGTCGGACGCTCGATGGCGGCTGTACCCGACCCACTCAGTCGCAGAGAGGCGCTCGAACAGGCGCGTACGCCACGTATGGATCACGTCCAATTCGATCGCGTTGCCTGCCGTGCGCTCGAGACGCCCAAGGGCGCTCTGAGCCGCAGTCACCAGCACGAGGGCCGCGAGCGCCGAGCCGAGTGAAGGCTCGAGCCGGACCAGTGCGAACGTGGCGTCGAACAGCCGCACGATGAAACGACCGCCGGAACCCGGGTCGAGACCGGCCGCTCGAACCAGGGGCACCAGGAGCAAAGCGGAAGCGCCTGACGTGATGCCGACCGCTATCGCCAAGCCGCCCGCCCAGACGATCCGCCAGCGGCCGATCGCCCAGACATCCAGCGCGAACGACCGGACGCGCGACGACGCGCTCGTGGCCTGCCGTTGGCCGCCGCTCGTCGTCACGGGCGCCCCTGAAACACAAATGGCCCGAGCGCCGCCATCGGGGCACACCGGGCCAATCGATCGTGATCGACGACGCGCGTTAGCGCATCGGCATCGAGCGCGCGAGCTGATAGTTGTGCGCGACGACCATCGCGTAGACGCTGTTCACCCCGACCATCGTCGCGATGGCGCCCACCCGGCTGTGCTTCGCCAGCCTGTGCGCGGAGTAGATCGAAGCGACGGCGATCGCCGCCTTCACGCCCATGAACATCGCCGGGTGGCCGACCAGGCCCTGAAGGACCGGATTGCCCTCGCTGCCGCCGAGCTTGACCACCTGCAAGGTCGACCGCACATCGAAAATCTGCAGGACCGCGGTTGACGCGTAGAACGGCAACATCGTCTTGAAGGGGCTCGACCCGTAGTCGAACGTCGGCCGGCTGCTGGTCACGGCCTCGGGCGCGGGAGCGACGGACATGACGGCCGGTGCGGTCACCGAGGTGGCGAACGTCAGCTTCGGCATCGCGTTCGCGAGCGGCGAGGCGAGGTCCTGGGCCTGCGCGAAGGCCACGCCCCACGAACAACCCGACCAAACGATAATCCCGGCAGTCACGAAGCGGCGCAACATCACGAACCCTCGAACTCCGGGCTGTCATCACGTTTTCGTGCGCTCGCGCCATGCGAGAGCCGATGCAGCCCGGTACGCCAAGCGCAAGGGGTGTGCCAGGGAGTTCGCCGAAACGACGGGTCGGAATCACGCGGGAATCAACCGTGTTTTCAGGGCCTTTCGGATTTGTCGCTGCCGCGCGTGACGCCGCGCGCACGAGCTTCGACGGCGTCGCACAAAAGCGTTCGCACGTCGATCGGGGCGTGGCAGTCATGTGCGGTAACGGATCTGTCACTTCACGACCGCGAGCCGAGACCGAGCAGGCGCTTGAGCCGCTGCACGAGATCGACGGACGTCCCGGCCGACCGATCGGCCTCAACCAGCAGGTCCAAGCACGCCGCCATCGTCGGCACGACGCCGATACCCAGGCGTTTCGCCGAGGGGGGCACCCGGGCCGCCGCGCCCCGCCAAACCAAGATCGCCCGAGCCTTGGACTCGAGCGCCACGTCCAGGCAGTTCTCCGGCCGGTCATCGATCACGACGTCGAGCGCGAGGGCGTCCGCGATGCGTCCGCGCGATTTCTGAACGACATAGACACTCGGAAAGGGAAAGCCCTTACGATCGAGCCACCGCTGGCTTTGCCGCTGTACGATCCGGCCTGCGGAGGGCGGACGGCTGGTGAGGAAAACCACTTCCCACCGCTGCGCCTCCACGAGCGCCGCCAGGCGAGCGATGGCCCCGTCTTCGATCTCCTCGAGCGTCTCCCACAAATCCGTGACGGCGCAGAGCTGGTTCCACGTCTCGTCCATCTGCCGGCGCGTGAGGGCGACGGGCGCGTCGTCGGCCAGCGGAGCCTCGTCCAGGCTCTGCTGACTCTCATCGGTCGCACCGGGCGCCGCGGCGACTTCGTCGGCAGCCGTGACCGAAGACACATCGAGCGCCGGATACCGTCGCAGCGCGACCGCGATGAAGGCCCGGTTCAAATCGGCGAGGACGCCGTCGAGATCACATCCGATGCGCATGGGAAGACCGTTCTGAGGGCCGGTGGACGGCAATCGCGAGGAGCACCACGAACAAGGCGGCCACCCCCGGCATCTGCAGGCTGAACTCGACAGTCGACTGCGCCGCCATGCCGACGAGACCCGCGACCGCGCCAAATCGGATCCAGTTGATCACCGGATCGGCGTCGTGGCGAAGGCGGTAGGCCGCGCTCGTCGCGACCGTCACCATCAGCGCAAGAGCGGCTACGCTCACGAGGAGGCCGCCCTCAGCCAGAATCTGGAGGTAGTCGTTGTGCGCTTGCGTGAAGTACGACTCGCGGCCCGTCGCCTGATAGAAGAGCATCAATCGCGCGAAGGTGTCCATCCCGCCGCCGAAGAGTGGGAAATCCCGGAAGATATGCAGCGCGTCCAGCCAGGCGCCAATCCGCCCTGGGGCGTCGCTCGCCGCGTGACTGAACTTGCCGACGATGGGCTCGGCGCCCGCCCACACCAGGGCCCCGACCAGCACGGCGCTCACCGCCCCAACGGCCACGGCCTTGGGGAGCGCCCCCGCCAGTCGCGCGGAGGCTCGATACGCGAACACCAGGAGCACGAGGCCCAGCGCCGCGGCGCCCGAACGGGATCCCGTGAGGATGAGCGCCGTCGCCATCGCCAAGGTGCACAAACCCAGAAGCGCCAGACGGCCGGCTTCGGGCCTGGTCAGCCAGACCAGCCACGACCGGAGCTCACGCCCTCGTTCGTGCCACGAGTCCTGAACCAGCCCGCAGAAATACCCCAGCGCCAGCGCGATGACGAGCAACATCCAGCCGGCGAAGTGATTCGGATTCACGAATGGCGCAAAAGGGCGTCCGCCCTGCTCCGTGTGCCAGAACCCATAGATCACCGACTTGGCCTCGTCCGTGTTCGTCAGAACGCGCTCGACCACCCCGAGAACGCCAATGGCCACGCCAAACACCGCAAGACCCACCACCAGCCGCTCGAGAGACAGCCGGCCAATGCTCACCGCGAGCCCCACCAGGAACACCGCAAGCGCAAGGAACAGCAGGAGGGTGACCGCCGTCTCGTCGGGCGCCACCGACAAGGCGTGCCATGCGGGCGGCTGAAAAGCGTAACCGAGATCGTACTGCGCCAGGAATCGATCGCCACTTGGCGAAACGGCCCTGAACACCCCTAACGGGAGTGGAATCAGTTGCAGGCTGATGGCGGCGCCGACGCCGACGAGGGCCCAGCACAACGTACGGATCCGCCCCTCCCGCCACCCTCGCGAGTGCGCCATGCCCCAAGAGCCGAGACCGGCGCACGCCACGGCCAACGGCCAGTAGGCCCACGGGTACACGGCGCCGAACGCCAGGGTGCCCCACGCCAGCGCGACCAGCAGCGCGGCCAGGAACGTCGTCACGGGCGCGCCAGCCACTTCCAAGCGCCGTGCACAGCGCGACGGACGTACAGCACCGCCAGCGGCGCGCCGCTCGAGGGCGCGTAGGAGCCACGCATGTAGGACGCCGGCGGAAACACATGCTGACGAACGAGACGCGCGCGATCCCCCCAGGACCGCAAGGCGCGCAAATCGCCGACGACTTGTTCGACGTGTCGCCGACCGGGTTCGAGGAACGCCGCCGTCGCGGCTTCAGTCGCGGACACGACCCGCTCCGGGGCGCTCGTGACGAAGGGCGGCAGCATCGTCCCGAAGGCGGCTGACGCCCGCTCGAGACTTCGCAGGCAGACGTGCGCCACGCCCCGGCCGACGCAGAGGTCCCCGAACGTGTGCCACTCGGCTAGCGAGAGACGCGACGCGATGAGGTGGACGTCGTACAGCCAAATCAGCATCTCGGCGTCGTAATGATGGGCCACGCGGTGGACGCAAGCGATGAGCAGCGCGTGGACGTCGGACAGGCCCCAGGCGCCGATCCCGAGGGCCGGCAGCGCCACGGCCGATGCCTTCAGTTCCTCATACGAGACCAGATCCGAGAACACCTGCGGGTTGGCGACCTTCCAATGCAGGTCGACCACGTGGAGCGGCACGCCGTGTGGACGCTTCACGTAGCACGCTTGATACATCACCAGCGTACCGACGACGTGCCCCGTGCCCTCGTACCCGCGCTCGGCGAGGACCGCGACGACGACCTCCCGATCCTTGCGAGCAATGAGCAGATCCGTGTCGATGCGCGGTCGAAGATCCGGGCGCAGATAGTGGCTGTAGGCCAGGTGCGCCCCTTTCATCAAGAGGGCGCGCACGCTGCGGGCATCGAGCGCCGAGAGGAGACGACCGAGCTCAACCTCCCGCGCGGCGTCGAGCGCCGCATGCCGCCGGGCCTCAACACCAAGCGTCGTGCGCAGCGCCGACGGAACCCCGGCGTCGGCCGTGACGCGTTCGGCCACGAGCGGAAGCACGCCATGGGCCTCAGCTCGGAGCACGAGCTGGTCCACGTCGACGGACGCGAGTGACCGGGCACCGACAGGATCGCCCCGTACAAGGGCTGCGATCAGGGCGTCGAGGCCTTCGTGCGCCGAGTCAGACCGTGAGGGCGCTACGCCAGGACTTGAGGACAAGCTTGCGAAACGAGGCGTCGGACAGCAGCGCGATCGCCGCCGTGCTGTGCCAATTGAAAGACGCGGTGCGCTGGAGGAGCGGCACGATCCCGTTGACCCGCGCCAACTCGATCAGCGAATCGATCGACTCGTCCGTGAGGCGCGCCGCCAACCGCCGAAACGCCAGGCCAATCCGAATCTCATGGCCGAGCCGGCGGCGCCACCGTGTGTCATAGAGGCGCAAAGCCGCTGCGGTCAGGTGGTCGGCGTCGAGCGCGTCGTTCAGCACCTCGCCGGCGATGCGCCCGCTGATGAGCCCGTAGTAGATGCCGCCGCCGGTCGTGGGCTTGACGAGACCGGCCGCATCGCCGACCGCCAGCACGCGATCGCCTGACGTCTTCGCGATCGGCCCAAGAGGCAGGATCTTCAAGCGGGGTTCGGGGAAACCTGACGCCTCCAGGCCGGCGCGCGATGCCAGCGCGCCGAGAAAGGCGCGCAATCGCTCGCGACTTCGTGTCTCGCTCATCAATCCGATGCGAGCGCACGTCGACGCTCCCCGGCGCAAGGGCACCAGCCAGCCGAATCCACCCGGCGCTGCCCCACGACCGAGCTGGATCTCGACACTGGCGGCGTTCGGGAACGGGGCTTCGAGTTGCGCGCTCTGGAGAAACACGGCCGGCGTGCCAAGACCGAGTCCTTTGTGGAACCGATAGTTCGCGCCGCATGCGAGCACGACCGCCCGTGCGAGAATCTCTCGATCGGATCCCTCCGCGGTCACCACGACGCGGTCGGATTCGACCCTGACGCGATCGACGCGAGTCCCGGTGCGTACCTCCGTTCCTGTCGCGCGGGCCCGCTCGACCAGGGCCTCGTCGAGCGCGCGCCGGTCCACGACCGAGGCGCTGATGCGTTCGCTGCGAACCGTGATCGACTGGCCGCTGGCGCCCCAAAAACGGGCCGACTCAGCGACGCCAAGAATGACGTGCCGCGGTAAATCGAACTCGTCGAACGCCTCGAGACCGAGGAGCCCGGTGCAGTGCGTGGGCGCGCCGATGTCCGAGTGTTCCTCGAGCAGCACGACGTCGCGGCCGCGCTCGGCGAGCGTCTGCGCTGCCAGCGCTCCGGCCGGACCCGCGCCGATCACGACGACGTCGCGCATGGTCGAGATCAAAACTTCTTGCCCCTCACTTCCCAGCTTCCTCGGAAGGTGATCCAAAACGACAGCAGGATGAGACGGCAGTCGAGCCAGAACGATTGCTTGCGGATGTAGAGCTTATCGTACTGAAATTTCCAGCGGCGAGGGATGTCCCGGTCGGCGTAGATTTGTGCGACGCCCGTCAGCCCGGGTCGCACGCGAATGCGTGAGGTGAAGCCGGGCACATCCTCGAGACGCTCCTCGCAGCCATCGCTCCGGATCTCGATCTCGCCGGGCCGCAGGGCCCTCGGGCCAACGAAGCTCATGTCGCCGCGAAAAATATTCCAGAGTTGAGGCAACTCGTCAAGCGCGGTCGCCCGCAGCAGACGACCGACACGCGTGATGCGAGGGTCCCCATGCGAGGCCTGCAACGCACCGACGCGCGCCTCGGCGTTCGGGACCATCGACCGGAACTTCAGGACTCGAAACATTCGCCCCCGCCGCCCAACCCGCTCCTGCACGTAGAAGATCGGGCCGCCATCCTCCACCTTGATCGCGGCGGCAGCGGCCAGCCACACGGGCCACGAAACGAGCAGGCCCGCCCCCGATAGCGCCAGATCGAACCCGCGCTTCACGCGTTCCCAGTCGCCGGCTGCGCCGCCTGCGAGGCTCGCCGCCGCATGACCGTCTCGTCGAGCAGTCTGGCGTAGCGCTCGACCTGCACCGCTCGGTCAAACAGGAGCCCGGCGGCACGGGCATTCGCGCCCAGACGACGGGTCAACGACCGATCCTCGTAGAGCTCCCGAATCCGTCGCGCCAGCCCGGCCGCATCGCCGGGCTCAGCGACGAGCCCGCACTGACGAGCCCGCGTAATCGCCGCAACTTCGCACGACGTTTCGACCGCGGCGACATACGGTCGGCCAGCCGCCAGAATCCCGTAGAGCTTGCTCGGGACGATGTAGCCCGCGAGGCCGCGCTGCAGCGACACGACGAACACATCCGCCGTGGCAAACGCCTCGCCCAGGCGGCCTTTCGGGGCATAGGGCAGGAACAGGACGTTCGTGAGCCCCAGGGCGACCGCTTGCCGCTGCAAGTCCGCCTTCTTCACGCCCTCGCCCTGAAACACGATGCGGAGGTCGGGGAGATCCCGCAGCAGCGCCGCCGCCTCGACGATCGTCTCGAGACTCTGTGACAGCCCGACGTTCCCGGAGTGCATGACCACAAAGACGTCCGCCAGGCCGTGCTCGCGGGCAAAGGCATTCGCCTTGTCGCCCGGCACAATCGCTCTCGTGTCCGCCCAGTTCGAGATCACGACGGTCTGCTCTTCCCTGGCGCCCTTGTTCTCAATCAACCGCCGCCTCATCGTCTCGCCCAGCGCGACAATCCGCGTCGCGCGGCGGCAGAGAAAGCGGTTGACACGCTGCAGGCCGTGGTCGATCGCGTCGCTGTGAAAGTCCTCGAGGAGGGCCGTGACCTCCGGAAACAGATCCTGATACGCCATCACGAGCGGGGCGCCCGCGCGCTTCGACGCCAGCCACGCGGCCAGCCCAATGATCGGCGGATCGGTCATCGCCACGACCACGTCTGGCCGGTCGACCCGGAGACCAGCCCAGCAGGCCGTCAGGAAGTAGCTCATGTAGTTGGCTGCTCGACCAGCAAACCGGCGCTTGTCGAATCGAGTCCCCCGAGCGCGCCGGATGGCCACGCCGTGGTAGCTCTCCCGACCGACCAGCCAACCGCCAAGGCGCGGCAGATCGGGTCGCGATGGGACGAGCGGGACACCAGTGATGACCGTCACCCGCCAGCCGTGCTGCTCGACGAGATCCTCGGCCAGGTCGGTCAGCAGCTGCCCTGTCGCTGCGCCATCCGGGTAAAACGAACGATTGAAGAAGACGACGTGCACGGCCCCGCTAGTCCGCCGGAGCGCCAACGGAGCGCTCCGCCGCCGAGGCGCGATGCCTGCGATACCACTCGGTCGTTCGGGCAAGCCCCTCTTCCCAAGGTGTCTCCGCTGTGAAGCCGAACTCTCGCGTGGCCCGCGACGTGTCCAGCAGCCGGCGAGGCTGGCCGTCAGGCTGCGTCGGGTCCCAAACAATCTCGCCCTGGAACTGCATGAGCCGACAGATCGTCTCCACGAGGCTCTTGATCGTGATCTCCCGGCCGGCCCCGAGGTTCACCGGCTCGGACCGGTCATACCGCTCCGTCGCGAGCAGAATGCCTCGAGCGGCGTCCTCGACGTAAAGAAACTCGCGGGAAGCAGATCCGCTGCCCCACACCTCGACACGATCGCGCCCGGCCTCGATGGCATCGGCCACCTTCTTGATGAGCGCCGGGATGACGTGCGAGCTGGAGGGATCGAAGTTGTCACCCGGCCCGTAAAGGTTCACGGGCAATAGATAGATGGCGTCCATGCCGTACTGCTCGCGGTAGGCCTGCGCCTGCACAAGGAGCATCTTCTTCGCGAGTCCATACGGCGCGTTCGTCTCTTCTGGGTAGCCGTCCCACAAGCTTGACTCGACAAACGGCACGGGCGTGTGTTTCGGATAGGCGCATACCGTGCCGACCGCCACGAACTTCGTCACGCCCTCGCGGCGCGCCGCCTCCATGAGCTGTACACCCATCATCAAGTTGTCGTAGAACAGCTCGCCAGGCCGCTCCCGATTGAACCCAATGCCGCCGACACGGCCCGCCAGATGGATGACGAGCTGTCGACCGGCGACCGCCGTTCGGCAAGCCTCGAAGCTTCGCAGATCGAGGTCGCGCGATCGCGGCGTGAAGATCTGCATGGCGGGCACCCCGCGCGCGGCGAGCTGCTGTGTGACCCAGCGGCCCAGAAACCCCGCGCCGCCAGTCAACAAGATCCGCTGCTGGCGAAGATCGAGGTACCTCACGCGGCTGCTCCTTTGGTGACGACGTGCTGTCCCAGGACGATGACGTCCATCCGCGTCCGCAGGAAACAGTCGAGCGCCTCCTCCGGCCGCAGGACGATCGGTTCGTTCTCGTTGAACGAGGTATTCAAGAGGATCGGCACTCCCGTGCGCCGTTCGAACGCTCGAATCAGGGCCCAATACGTGGGATTCGACTCGCGGCTGACGGTCTGCAGCCGGCCAGACCCGTCGACGTGCGTCACGGCGGGGATGACGGACCGCTTATCGGGTGCCACCGGGTAGACCTGTATCATAAATGGATCAGACACGGCCCCCGTAAAGTATTGATGACATGACTCTTCCGCGATCGACGGCGCGAACGGCCGAAACTTCTCCCGGAACTTGATCTTCGTGTTGATGATGGCGCGCATGTCGGCGCGGCGGGGATCGGCAAGGATGCTGCGGTTCCCGAGCGCCCGAGCGCCCCACTCCATGCGCCCCTGAAACCAGCCAACGACCAGGCCCTCTGAAAGACGCGACGCCGTCCAATCGCACAATTCGTCAAGGGCGCCGATGGTCCGCACCTCGCACCCCTGCAACTGGAGGTCCGTCGCGCGGCTGGCGAGGGCGGCCGCCATGGCGTCGCCCGGAAACGACGGTCCCCAGTAGCCATGCGTCATCACGAAGCATCGAGGCCGCTGAAGGATCTGATGCCAAACGTAGTAGGCCGCGCCGAGCGCGGTGCCATTGTCGCCGGAGGCCGGCTGAATATAGACGTCGGTAAACGGCGTGCGCTGCCGGATTTTGCCGTTCGCGACGCTGTTCATCGCGCAGCCGCCGGCCAAACAGAGCCGAGGGAGCTTCGTCCGCTCGTAGAGGCCGTTCAGCACGTGAAACGCGGCGTCTTCGAAGACTACTTGGAGCGAAGCCGCGATCGCCTCGTGTCGGGGCGTCACCGGCTCCGTCGCCTGTCGGGCCGGACCCAACAGCGCCTCGAGTTCTGCGCTGAACACCGGGTCGAGCTTCGGCTCGCCCTCCTTCCACGTCATCGCCGCGCCGCCGTCCCAGTGGCGGAAGTACTTGAGGTCGAGCGCGAACCGCCCGCCCGGCAGAAGGCGCACGAGTCGCCGGAGGGGCTCGACGAACTCAGGCGTGCCGTAGGGCGCGAGGCCCATGACCTTGAACTCGTCGCCGAACGTGCCGAAGCCGAGGTACTGCGTAACGGCGAGATACACGAGGCCGAGCGAGTGCGGAAAGAACGTGCGCTGAATCACGTCGAGATGATGGCCCCGCCCCACCGCCCAGGAGGTCGAGACGAAGTCGCCAAAGCCGTCGATCGCGCACACCGCCGCATCGTCGAACGGCGAGACGAAGAACGCGCTGGCAAGATGCGCCGGGTGATGCTCGACCCAATGGACGATGGGCCGCTTGTCACGCGGCGACAGGCCCAGCGCCTCGACCAGGGTCTCGGGAATCGCGCCGACACGACGATAGTTGGCCGCCCGGTCGCGAACCAGGCCCCCGCCGGGACGATGCCGCAGCGCGAACAACCCTTTGCGCCACAGATGCGCGTTCGGGTCTCGCGACACCGCCACATGGTCGACGTCGCGGGGAGACGCGCCGGCCATCTCCAAGCACGCGCGGATGGCCATCGTGGGAAAACCCGCGACATGTTTGATCCGGCGATACCGCTCTTCTTCGACCGCCGCGACCAGCTCGCCGTCGCGAACGAGCACGGCGGACACGTCACCGTGGTAGGCGTTGATGCCGAGAATGGTCATGGACAAGAAGAAGCCTCCACGGGCACACACCAAAGGGTGTTGACCGCGGCCGGGTCGAGGACCGCGATGCCCGTCGTGGTCTCCGCGCGGTACCCCGCGCGGCGGACGAGGGCCCGGACGGCCGCCTGCTCGTCCGGTCCGTGCAACTCGATGTAGATCTTGGGCCGCACGTTCCCGAGCAGTCGCGAGGCGCCGCCGAGCACGGCGCCCGCGGCGCCCTCGACGTCGATCTTGACAATCGCCGGCGGCGGTCCCTCTTCGAGAAGGCCGTCGAGCGTTCGCGTCCGAACCTCGATGTGCCGGGCGTCGGGGTTCGTGTACGTCGTCTCGACGTCTTGCAGTTTGCCCTGAGTCGGTCGCGCCGGATGGAACGTGAACACGGCGTGGCCCTCGCGTTCGGCCGCGGCGGCCTCAACGGCGCGCACGTGCCCCATGCCATTCAACTTAAGGTTGCGGGCCAGCGACCGAAAGACCTCGGCGGCAGGCTCGATCGACACGACCGATCCAGACGGACCCACGCGTCGCGCGAGAATGAGCGCGGCCTGTCCGCGATTGGCGCCCACGTCCCACACGGTCATGCCCGGCGCCACGCGCTCGGCCAGGAAGACCAGCCCCATGTCGAGCGCGCCCCACGCATATGTCAGCCCGATGCCGGGCTCCACGACGAATCGCACGCCGCGGGCCACGCCGCGGCGCACGCGGCGCACGTGGCCGTACGGGTAGAAGACGCGGGCCAGCACGCGGGCCGCGGGTGAGTAACGCGTCAGGCCCACGGGCTCAGTGCCCTCCCTCGAAGAACTCGGTCGGCCATTGCCCCCGCTGAATGTTCAGCGGCAACTGGTCCGTCGGCACGAATTCGTACGGTTGCTGGAGCACGTGATCCACCCAGTCCACGGTCAGAAACTCGGTCCGGTGGGAATGCTTGCTGATCTTCTCGAGCATCTTCGCCCGGCCACGCCGCACATAGGCCGCGTGATGGAACATGCCGACGTCCATCGGACAGTCGCGAAATCCGTACAACCTCGCGGCCGCGCCCTTCGGAAGCCTCAACCACCCCAACACCTTGGCCAGCCGCTGCTCGTTGAACGTGATGACCCGACGGCTCTCGAAGAGGAGCCCCGCCTTGACGAAGCCGAATTGGTGGTGGACGTAGGTCTCGAGTGGCACGCGCCGGTTCCACGTCGTGCCGTACTCATAGGCGCTCACACGCAGGCCCCGAGGACGGGTCCGCTGCAAATGCTCCAGGATCCGAGGCAACGTCGCCTCGTCATAGATTTCGTCCGCGTCGACGATCAGAAAATAATCCGGCCGCGCAAACGCGCGCGCCAGCTCCTGGCGCGACGAGGCATGAGGAAGCACTCGGCGATGCGGGGCCTGACACCACGCCAACATCTCGTGATTGCGCGACGCCGTCTCGTCGGTGTACCGCCGAACGACAAGACTCACTTTGCCGTCCGGGTCGGGAAAGTTCAGGACCTGTTCGACGGTCGCGTCCGGCGTGACCGGCGCTCGATAGTAGTCACGATCGTACTGCGTGATCACGCTGAGGCCGCTGCAATGGGGATAGAGCGGCTTCAAGGTCTCGGTGATGAAGTCCTCTTCGTTCAAAGCGATGACGATCGCGTGAATCCGCATGCATCGAGCTCAGGCCCCGCGGCGCAGGCGTTCGTCGAGGAGGCGCAAAGAGAGCAACGATTCGGCGATCACGCGCTGCAGGACGTAGTAGAAGCCAGCCCAGCCGTCGAGCGCCAGGCCACGCGCCACCAGGACGTAGACGCCCACGAGCGCCGGCATCCAGACGAACCGCCGGCGCAGCCGATCGTTGCGGCCGAGATCGCCGACCCGGGCCTCGAGGAGATGTCGGGCCTCGAGGTGAGAGTAGCGAACCTGATCCGCCAGCCATCGGTCCGCCGGCTTGCGATCGTCATGCTGAATGTGCCCGCCGAGCGCCGCTGTCGCGCCCGCCAGACGAAGCCGCTGCGTGTGGCCGTCGACCACATAGGTCGCCCGTTCGGCCCGAAAGAGCACGACGCGCGCCGGGTAGAGCGAGGCGCGGAGAGGCCGGCCGAATACGCAGTAGTCGAACGAGGCGAAATACCCGTCCACGCCGGCTGAGGGCTGCCAGCGGCCCAACTCGGCGACGAGCGCCTCGCTCAGCACATAGTCCGCGTCGAGCGACAACACCCAATCGCTGTGCACGTGCTGCAGGCCGAAGTTCCACTGCGCCGTGTGGTCGTCGAACGCGCGTTGCACGACCTCGACATTGGAGTGGTCGCGGCAAATCGCCACGGTCATGTCGGTGCTGAAGCTGTCGACGACGACCACCCGCGGCGCCCATGTGAGCCGCGCAAGCGTCCGGCCGATGTTGGCCTCCTCGTTGTAGGTCAGCACGAGCGGCGTGATGTCCGTGCGCATGGTCATGCGCTGATCCCGTGCCGATCCAGCCACGCGCCGAGCGCCACCAGCGCCCACGGCCTCGACCACGTCGTCCGACCATCACCGGCAAGAAAGCCGTGCCACAGGGCGTCGACCGCGCGCGCGCTCAAGCCGCCTCGACCAACCAACCCCTCCGGCCCCAGATGGTGCGCGCACAATTCGCGAAGGTCCCCGCGCATCCAGGCGTCGAAGGGCAGCACGAAGCCGCGCTTGGGTCGATTGACGGCATCGAGGGGCATGCCGGGTCCGGCCACCCCCACCGCCTCGATGAGCAGGCGCTTCGGCATGCCCCGGGGCGCCCTGGATAGCTTGAGCGCCTCTGGCAGACCGACGACGTACTCGACGAGCTCATGGTCGAGCAGCGGCACTCGCAGCTCCAGCCCATGCGCCATGCTCATCTGGTCGCCATCCCTGAGAAGGACGTCGTGCATGTAGGTCCGCGCCTCGGCGTACGAGACGAGGCTCGTCAGATCGCGGTCGGGATGTCGCTCGACCGCATCCGCCAGGAGCTGCTCGTACGCGTCGCTCTCGACGCCGGCCGGCGACTGTCCGAGCAAGGCGGCCCTCTCCGTCCGGCTGAAGACCTGCCGGAGAATCGGGTACGCGCGAGCAACTGACCCGTCACCCTCGAGCACGCTGGCCGCCTTCTCGGTCGCCACCGACGCGCCCCCGAAGGAGCGGACCGCCGAGGCGGCGGATCGCATGAGCCTCGGCGATCGCCGCCACCATCTCGCGTACGCCCGAATGCGTCGCAGTCTCTCAAACGACGGGTAGCCGCCGAAGATCTCGTCGCCTCCCACCCCCGAGAGCGCGACCGTGATGCCCGCCGCGCGGACGGCCCGCGACACCACGAACGTGTTGATGCCATCCCCCGTCGGATGATCGAAACTCGCGAGTGCCTCGGGCACGCGCGCCGCCAGCTCCCGCTCCGAGAGCACGACCTCGGTGTGAGGGCAACCAAATCGCTCGGCCACCAGTCGCGCGTACGGCGCCTCGTCATGCGCCGTCTCCGGCATCGCCACCGTGAACGTCCGGGGAGTCGCCCCGATCTCATGCGCGATCGCGACAAGGGCCGTCGAATCCACGCCGCCGGACAGAAACACGCCCACCGGCACATCGCTGATGAGGTGCCCTGCGACCGACTCACGGAGCCGCCGATGCACCTCCTCGCGCGCCTCGGGCGCCGTCGTCGACGCGGGCAGCGGATGAGAGTTCGCCAGAAAATCCCAGTACCTGCGCTCCGTGATGCGGCCGGTCGGCCCGGCCACGAGCAGATGGCCCGGTTCGATGAGGCGGATGCCCTTGACCAGTGTTCGCGGCGTGGGCGCGGTCTGGTAGGCCAGGTAGTCGTCGAGGGCGTGAGCATCGAGTCGTCGAGCCACTAAGCCGCTCGCGAGCAGTGCCCGCACTTCGGAGGCGAACAGAAAGGCACCGGCCGCTTCGGCGACGTAGAGTGGCTTGATGCCGAGGCGATCCCGGGCGAGAAGCAGGCGTCCGTATCGGCCGTCGTAGATGCCGAAAGCGAACATGCCGTGCAGCCGGGACACGACGCCGTCGCCCCACTCTTCGTAGCCCTGGAGGATGACCTCCGTGTCCGACTGAGAGGCAAAGCGTCGGCCGGCGCGTTCCAGGTCGCGGCGAATCGCCGCAAAATTGTAGATCTCGCCGTTGAACGTGATCGAGATCAGTCCGGTCGCACTCCGCATCGGCTGCGCGCCGCGATCCGACAGGTCGATGATAGCGAGCCGGCGGTGCCCGAGCACCGCCGACGTACCCGGCGCGCCCATCTGAACGAGCCCGGCGCCGTCGGGACCCCGATGGCCGAGCGCGGCCGTCATGGCTTCCACGATCGACGGGGCCCGGCGGGCCTCCGTCGTGTCCCTGGAGAAAAATGCTCCGGCAATCCCGCACATGGCTCAGAGTCTGGTGGTCGTCAGCGAGCCTACGTCCGACGCGCCTCGCACGGAGGACATCGGCATCGCGCCAGGCATCCGCGCGACACGGTCGTAGAGATCGACGAGCTGCGCGGTGATGGCCGGCCAGCGAAAGCGCTCGGCGAACGCCCGAGCCTTGCGGCCCCGGCCCTCCCGTTCCTCGTCGCTGCTCATCGCGGCCCGCAAGGCGTCAGTGAACGCGCCGGGGTCGTCAGGCACGCGCCACCCGGCCTGAACGATTTCGATCTCCCGTCCAAGGTTGACGCCACCGGTCACGAGCGCCGGCACGCCACAGGCCATCGCTTCAACCAACCCGAGGCCAAGATTCTCCTGATGCGAGGGCAGGACAAACAGGGCGGCGCCCCTCAAGAGGGCCCTCTTTCGATCGCCGCTCACCCACCCCGCAAACGTGATCCGATCGGCCGACGGACCGCGCGCCGCGAGACTTCGCAAACGCGCCACACACGCCGGGTCGCCGTCGCCCGCGATGACCAGCCGCCAGGACCCGTTCCCGGCAACATCGGCGAGGCGATGCCAGGCCTGAATGACCCACTCGATCCGCTTCTTCGCGTCAAGGCGCGACAACGCGAGGACATATGGCTCCCGGCTCCCCGTCGTCGACGCGGCCACGTCGAAGCAGCTGTCATCGATGCCGACCGGCACAACGACACCGTGAGGCAAGCTCGGGAACCGCGACTCTGCCAGCCGCTGCTCCTCGGCGGTCGTGTAGTGAATCGCGGCGGCACCCGCCAGTAAGTCGGTCGCGCCCAGCGCGAGCAGCGCCCGCTTCTGCCAGCGCTTGCGACGAACGCTCCATGGATCGAGGGTGCCGAGCGGGCGAACGACGTACGGCACGCCTGCCCTTCGGCACGCCTGGCCGGCGGCGATGGACGAATGCGAGAACACGGCGTGGACGTGGACGGCGTCGAAGTCTGAGACGTGGCTCCGCAGCCACGTCGAGAGACCCGGGGACCACTTGAAGGCTTCGCTCAGCCGCCGGCGGAAGAAGATGCTCTCCACGCCCTCATGCGCGGTCCAGGTCTCGAGATCAACCGGCAACCGGCCGAGCCCGTCCGCATCAGTCGTGGCGATCGCGGCGCGGACGCCCACTAGGACCAGCGCGCGACACATCCCGACCACGGCGGCGCTCGGCCCGCCGTACCGAGCCGCGACGGACGGAATGACGTGCAGCACCACGGGGCGTCGGGCCGCCATCATCGCCTCTCGTCCGTTCGGCTGGCCAGGGCGGGGACCCCGATAGCCTTGTCGAACGCACCGTGAAGAGCCGCCACGACCCGATCGCGGAATTGCGGGTACCCAAAGCGCTGGAGCGCCCGTTGCCGACCGCGCGCGCCCATTTCCTGACGAAGGTCTGGGTCTCGAAGGAGTCGAATGAGGCGAAGCGAGAGTTCGCCGATGTCGCGTTGGTCCACCAGGTATCCGGTGCCGCCGTCGTCGATGACCTCAGCGGCCGCGTCGAGCACGGACCCGATGCAGGGCAAACCGCGCGCCATTGCCTCGAGATAGACCAGCCCAAACCCCTCGTTGCGGCTCGGCATCGCGAACACCGCCGCGCTCCAATACGCGGCATCGAGGGCGACCGCGTCGAGAAAGCCTGTCGTCACGAGCGAGGCGCCGACACCGAGCGCCTGCGCTCGCTCCCGCAGTCGAGCACGATCGTCGCCTTCGCCTACGAACACCAGCCGCGCGTCGGGCACGTCGGCGACGACGGTCGGCCACGCGTCGAGGAGTTCGTCATGTCCCTTGTAGCGCTCGGCCGCCGCCATCCGGCCCACGATCAGGACGGCGTGAGGCCCCCAAGGCTGATCACCGCCCCGGTCGCTCGCCGAGGACAGATCGAGGGTCGAGGAGGACAGATCGACCGGCAACTCGAGCGCCAGCGGGCACACCCTCGGCACCGGCATCCAGGGATGCTCGGCTCGTACTCGTCTCGCCGTGTAGGCCGAATTCACGAGCAACACGGACGCGCCGCGCAACACCCGCTCCTGCGAAGGGCTCAGCGGTCGCCAGGATTCGATGCCATGCAGAAAGATCGCGTACGGCCGACGCACCGGCAGGGGAACGTACGCCTGCGTTCTGGCGATCGCCAGATGGGCGAAGAGCATCCACGGACAGCGCCGGCGGGCCTGAGCCCAGGCCACTCGCGCGCCAAACGCCACGCGCTCCGGCGTCGTCGTGTCGAGTGACGTCGCCCCGGGTGGCACGAGCGTGACGACTCGGCAGCGATCACCCCACTCGTCGACGAGTACTCGGCTGAGCAAGCGTGAGACGGTGGCGACGCCACCCCCTCTTGGATCGAGCGTGATCGCGGCCAGGCCGGGCATTGAGGTCATCGGCCGCCCGCGACGTCCGCGCCGCGTAGGGACACGGCGCCAGTTGAGGTCGACCCGCGCCAGTGCGCGATGACCACTCGCATGATGAGGGCCATGACGAGGGCGGCGGCGGCAGCCGACGTCGCGTCCACGAACGATCCACCGACGTTCAGCAGGTTGAGCCCTGGCATATACCAGACGAGAAACGACCCGATGTGGCCCGAGGCGAGCCCGTCGTACGCGGCCCGATCCACAATCGCGAGGAGGCCGCCGATGATGAGGAACCCGATGACGACTCCGGCCTCACCGAAGTTGACGTAGCACTCCATCAACTGGCCGATGCCGACGCTCGTGTCGCCCTGAAACGAGAGGCCGGTGAACCGAGAAACGAGATCGCCGCTCCCAACGGCCACCGTTTTCTCAGGCCAGAACATCCGAGGGACGACGGCGAGCGCCGCGTCCTCGATGGTGCTGCCGTACGCAAACGGCACCGCGCCGCTCGACAGTTTCGCCACGGCCGCGCCGACGAGCCAGTTCTGGTCCAGACGATCTTCGATACGCGCGAGATGGGACAAATCGTAGATGGTGAAGAGCTCCGCCTGTCGAGCCGTGTCGCCGATGGTCGACAGGCGTTCGGACAAGCTGGCGCCGACTTTGACAGCCGTTCGGATCTCGGTCCGATCGCGCATGTAGGTGACATAGACCGAGAGGCCGAGGTAGGCCACGACCGTGCCGATGGCGAGTACCTGCCAACGGGGCCGATAGAACGCGCCCACGAACGCGAACACCATGACCATGGCCTCCAGGCCATACCCTAGGAAGCCCATCGTAACGACCGTGAACAACGGCAGAAAGAGCGTCCCGGCCAGCCACAGCCACATGCGCCCGGTCCGCCCCTCGTGCCACGCATCCCAGCACTTGAGAGCGATGCCGACGACGAGCAGAGAGGACCCCGTGCTGACCAGCGCCCCGATGCTCGGAATGGTTTTCGTGAGCGGTGCCATGACCACGTGAAGCGTCAGCCCAACGACCAGGAAGACATTCACAACGACCGGATCGACCCGCGCGAACGCGTCGGACTCAGCGGTGACGAGAGGGAGCGGCCGGCGCCTCGACCACCACCGCGCCACGATCTCACTGCCCACGGCCACGGCCGTGATGGCGATCGCGCTGAGCCGCATACCGTCAGTGACGAACTGCAGGCCCGTGGCCGGGTTCCAGGGCAGCAGGAACATCGCCGAGGCCAGCCAGTCGATGGACCCAAGCGACACGACGAACGTGAGCAGCAGGCCCACGCCCCGGCCGGACCGCCAGTGCCGGCCGAAGAGAAAGGCCGCCACGACGATCCACACCACCACCCAGAGCTGCAGATCGGCAAGGGTTGCCATGTGTGATCAGGCGCCTATGAAATAGACGGACCGTGCGAGATGTCACCCGCCTCGAGCCGTCGCGTCGAGCCGCGACGTCGGAGGGCGACCGCGTCCACGGCCTTGAAGGTGCCCTCGGCGGCTTTGGTGATGTCAAAGGCGGCGATGTGCCGCCGGGCCGCCTCGCCCATGCGATGTCGCCGCAGCGAGTCCGCGGCGAGCGTCACCAGAATCTCGGCGAGGCGATCGGCATCGCCGACTCGAAAGATGTCACCCGTCACGCCAGGCAACACGAGATCGCGAGCACAACCCACGCGGTCGCTCACGACCGCCGGCAGCCCGCACGCCATGGCCTCGTTGACAACAAGTCCCCATGTCTCGGACTCGGACGGCACCACCAACAGGTCCGCGACGGCATAGGCGCGGGCCATCTCGGTTTGATTCAAAAAGCCGGCGAACCGAACCGGAGCGCCCATGCCCGCCGCCCACCTCGTCGCCTGCTCCCGCAACGGCCCGTCGCCCACGACCAATCCGACGATCTGAGGTGCCCGGACCGCGGCCCGGGCCACGGCACGAACGAAGTCGTCTTGCCCCTTGCCTGCCACGAGTCGGCCGACGAACAGGGCCACGATGGCGTCCGAGGGCAGCCCGAAACGCTCGCGCAGCGCCAGGCGATCGGCCTGCAGCGCGTCAGCCCGCGACGCGAAAAACTCGTTGTCGACGGCATGGGGCGCATCCCAGCATCGCGACGAATCGGCCCCGTAGTGCAGCAGATACTCCTTGGCCGACGTGCCGACAATCAGGTACCCATCGAAGCGCGGAATGAACGCGCGAAACAGGGGCCACTTCACGGCTCGTCGCCAGGCCGGGCGGGGTGTAGCCAGGCTCGAATCCCCACGCACGAGCACTGGCGTGCCCGTCCCCCAACACGCGCGCATGGTCTGCCAATAGCTCAACGTCGACCAGCCGTGCACGATGACCGCGTCGAAGGCTTCGCGCGTGACGATCGACGCGATCTCCGGCGTGTTGCAACCGCTGAAGGACTGAGTGCTCGGACGCCGCGATCGGTTCGTCAGAAACGTGTGCCGATACCCATCGAAGAGCGGCACGTCCCACTCGAACGGAACGTCGAAGCCGGCCGCGGCCTGACCCTCGGCCGTCTGCCGATGGCAGAAGTACACATCGAGGTCGACGCCTCGCGCGAGCGCGCGGTACCACGGGACGTAATACTGAATCGGGTGGGTCGCGACGATCGCGACGCGGTGACGAGCGCTCATGCGGCTCGTCCCTTGGCGGCCTTCGCGGCGCGGTCGAACACGGATGCCAGCCGGCCGGCCAGCGCCTCGGCCAGAAACGGGCCGAGCGCCTGCATGTCGCAGTCCTCGGCGGACCAGCACGGCGTGGTGACGAGATCCGCCAGCGCCGTCCGCAGGTCGGCGACTTTCGTCTCGACCCGTGCGTGCTCGTCGTAGGTCACGAGCCGAACGGAAGGCGGCCGCGCCACACGTCGAAGCACGTCCGTCACGGAACTGGCCTCGTGGTACGCCGCCAGAATTGGCCGCTTCGCCAGAAGCAGCGGATAGATCTTGCTCGCGGTGTAATGCGGCTCGCTGCTGCCCATGGCCAACAGCACGCTCGCCTGTCGCTGCACGCGGACGATCGCCGAATACGGCAATCGCGCTGGCCGTTCGCGCACGACGTCCGCCACGCCGAGTTCACGTGCAAGGGGCATGACCCGCTCGGCGGCCGACGTCGCGCTCTGGTTGCTCGTGCCAATGAAGTGGAATCGCAGGCGGGCGTATAACCCGGCGTCCCGATCTCGGAGGAGCGCCACCGCCCGCAGCACCGCCCGCAGCGTCTCGATGCCCAGAGGCAGGAGGGCTCCAGTCGAAGCGACGTGAACGAGCCCGTCACCTGGATCGAAGACATCCATCGGCGGCTCATCCGAGCGCGCTTCGAAATCCTTCGGATCGGCGCCGATGGGGATCGCCTCGGTGATCGGGTGGATCCGGGGATTGCGCCGAAGGATCGGTTCGTAGGTGCCTTCGGAGACGGCCGTGATCGCGGACGCCGCCCGGACGACTCGTGGTTCGAGCCATTCGGCGAGTCGCCGGCTGGCCCGGCTCTTGAAATCGACTCGCCCACCGGGACCGCCGCCGGCCGCGACGCCCCAGGCGCTCACCCACGGGTCCTGGTAGTCCACGACGAATGGCACGCCGAAGCGCTTCGACAGCCATGGGCCGAGGATCGCCGTGTACGCGGGAAAGATCGTGATGAACAACGCGTCGAATCGCTCCGTGTCGAGCAGCCGCGACGCCGCACGATAGAGCGCCGGGAGACTGCGAAGTCCTAGATCACCGATGCCGACCGCACGCGTGAGCCGCAAGGGCAACGCCCGGCATCGGACGACCCGTAGCGACGACGGCACTGTGCGCGGCAATTCGGGATCGAGCCCGCCGTCGTACGACGAGGGGTCTACAGTGAGGACCGTGGGCTCCCAGCCCCAGGCCGCGAGATGCGGCGCGAGGAGCCGCACCCGGTGCGTCGCCGCGCTCGAATCCGGCGGGAAGTGCGGTGACACCATCAGCACGCGGCGCATCACTCGGCGCCCGCGTGCGCGCGATCGGCGCCCAGCGTCGCCGACACCGCCGCCACCAGGCCGGCCGCTTCGTGTTCCCAGTTCCACCGATCCCGACCCGCCGCGAGCGCGGCGTCTTTCGCCGCCTGTAGCGTGCCTCGATGGGTCGACCAGACACGCAGCTGGCAGGCCATCGCCTCGATGTCGCCCGGACGATAGAGAAGTCCGGCCTCGGGACAGGTCGTCATCACCGAGCGCTGTCCGGAGAGGTCACTGGCCACGACCGCCAGACCAGCCACGAGATACAGCAAGAGCTTGTTCGTAACCGTCAGCTTCCTGTTGAGGGAGTCGCCCGGTTCCAGCGCCAGGCCGACGTCGTGCTCGACGGCCCGCGAGAGGAGTTCGGATGGCGCACAGGCCGAATGGAAGTGCAACGCGTCCCCGATGCCGCACTCCACCGCCAGGCGGGTGAACTCCGTTTTCACCGCCGGATCGACGAACCCGCGAAGATGGAGCTGCAGAGGGACGCCGGCTCGGCCCATGGCCCGAATGGCATCCTGAAGACCGCGGTCCAGCCCGACCGTCTGCGAGTACCAGAACAGCGAGAGCGCCTGGCCTTGCCGTTCCTTCACGGCGCCGTCGAGCCCCGACCGATCTGACCACGGGTGGGCGTTGTGAACCACGGCGGGCCGGGCCACGAGATGACGCGCGCGAAACACGTCGGCGACCGGCGCCGAGACCGCCGAGACATAGCAGCACCCGCTCACGTGCCGCTCCTCGATCGTCAGGATGCGGCTCCTCGACGCCGCCCAGTGCGCGGAGTCGGCAAACGTGTCGGCGTACAGGTCCTCGACGTCATAACCGACCTCTGCCCCGTGCCGATCGGCGGCCCAGCGCGCAGCCGCCAGTCCCGTCGGATAGTGCCCGATGTACAAGTCGGCCGGCTGCCGAGCGGCCAGCTTCGCCAGCTCCGGAAACGCCCGCCCCTCCGCCCGCTCGGCCAGGCCGCCGACGCCGCTCGCTGCGCGCGGCAGCGCCAGCACGGCTCGCTGCCGAAGACCCGTCCGATAGAAGGCCCACCGCTCGTCCCGCTCGTCCTTCGACCACCGGAAGATGGCCGCCTGCCATGCCCGCCCGGCAAGTACCGAGCGATCGAACGCACGCACGTCGGTCAGGTGCCCCTGCGTGCAGACCACGCGAACGTCGAAGCCGGCGGCCGACAGCGCGTCGGCCTCGCGCACGACTCGCGGCGTCGCCGAGATGTAGCCTGGCGTCACGATGCAGATCCGGCGGCGAACCGGAGCGCTATCCGACTGCACGTGTGTCCCCAGGGACGGCCGCCCAGCCCAATGCCGTACCAAGCGTCGAACGAAACCGGGCCCGAAAGGCCGCCCACGTCCACTGCTCAGCGCGGCGAAGAGCCTCACGCCGCATCGCCAGGAGGTCGGCCGGGTGTTCAGCACACCAGGTCAGGGCTTTCGCCAGCGCGTCCTCGTCGGCGGGCGGAATGACGAACCCGGAGACGCCCTGCTCGATCGCATCCGCGCCGCCCGCGTTGGTCGTCGTCACGACCGGCACGCCGTTCGCCAGTGCCTCCAGAATCACCATGCCAAACCCGTCGCAGAGGCTGGGGAGAACGACGAGGCTCGCCCCCCGATAGGCGCGATTCAGTTCCGCGGCTGGCACGGGCCCGTGAACGACGATGCGATCGCCATTGGCGCTTCGCCGCGCCTCGTCGATCACCGCCGTGGGAAGAAGAACTGATCCGTACAAATGGAGTTCGGCTCCGTGATCGGCCACCCGCCGCCAGCTGCGCAGGAGGTAGTGCACTCCCTTGTGGACGGAGACCGCGCCCGCATACACGACGCGAAGGCGCCGGGCAGGCATCGCCGGGAGGAGCCCGGCATCGAACGGTGCCGGCCCGCCGAGTGGCACGGTGAGAATCCTGGACGGTGGTAAGCCCGCATCGACGAGCGAGCGTGTCGTAAAACTGGAGTTGCTGACAATCCAGTCTGCCGTCTCGGCTTCTTTCTGGCGACGCGCGTCACGCCGGGCCGATAACCGATCGATCGCCGTCTGGCCTCGTCGACGCAGCTCCGGGTCGCGGATCCACTCGATGTCGACCCACCGGGCCCGAGTGGCCGCGTGCGGACTGAGGAACGCCACAATCGCCGTCTTGCCACACGCGCGCGCCGTCCGAAGCGACGTCAACGCCCCGTGCTCGACACCGACATATCCCGTCACGTCCTCCGCGCCGAGGCGGCGCGCACAGTAAGAGTCGAGATCCAGCTCGCCTCGCTCCCACAGCCGATCCTCGAACCGGATGGCGCCGAGACGATTCGCAACGAGCCGCGGCGCCTCCCAGCGCCAGCGCGCTTCGACCAGTCCCGATGGCACCTCACGAACGGCCCGCTTCGCGAGCGAGCGGTCGAGGGACGGCGCCAACCGGGACACGGCAGTCCGCAGGTACCGTCCAACGCGTCCATGGACGACGTCGACCCCGCCGGCGACGTAGGCCGCGAGCGCGTCCGCCTCATAGAGCGCGCGCACCATGCTCTGCACGTGCATGTTGTGAGCGGACGTCCCGACGAGAAACCCGTGGTGCGTCACGAGGCCATCCGGCGTTCGACCAGGCCTCGGTAGGTGCGAAGGGTGTCGCACGCCGCGTCCGCCATGGTCCGCACCGGCGCGGTGTGCCTGAGTCGTCGGACGAGCGGCGGGTCGCCGGCCAGGCGCGTGAGCGCCGCGGCGAACGCCGAGGGCTCGTTCGCCGGCACGAGCAGGCCGTCCGTGTCGTTGGTGACCCGCTCGGCGATGCCGCCGAGGTCGCTGCCCACAACGGGCAAGCCAGCCGCTTGCGCCTCGAGGACGACGATCGGTCCAGTTTCGAGCCATTGCGACGGCACGACGAGCACGTCGAGGTCCGCGTAGACGGACTGGACGTCACGGGTCTCTGGATGCACCGTGACGCGAGAGCGCAGCCGCGCCCGGGCCAGGACCCTTGCCGAATACTGCGGGTGGACGTCCGCCCCCGCGCCCCAGATGTGAAGTTCGAGGGGAACGTCGTCCGCCACGAGACGCTCCGCGTCGAGCAGCACGTGCAAGCCCTTCAAGGGATCGAGTCGGCCGACGAAGCCCGCGCGCAGCGGACCAGGCCGACGGTCGCCATCGCGCCGGATGAAAGGCCCGTCGACTCCCTGGCGGCAGAGGGAGATCTTGGCCGGCGGCACGCCGTTGACTTCGAGCATCGTCGCCAGCCACGCGGAGACGGCGACGACGCGATCAGCCTCCGTCATGAGATCGGCAAAGAGTCGCCTCCGGCGCGCGTGATTGACGCTCGGACCGAGCAGGCTCTTGAGGAAGGCCGGCAGGCGCCGATCGACACCGCGCGCGGCCAGACCGCCGGGCAGTCGTTCGAGCACTCGCCCAGCGGCACGAGGCACGCCCCGGCCGTGGAGGCGACAGACCTCGCAGGGTTGTGTCGCGAGTGCCCCATCGCATGGCGTGCGGCCAAATCTCAGCAGGGTCCCGCGAGCACAGACGACGCCGGGCAGGTGCGATGTCAGTACGGTCCGAATCCCGCGCCGCCGTGCCGCGGCCAGATGAGGCAGCCCGAGGGCACTCGTGACGGAGTGCACGTCCACAATGTCTGGCCGATGGCGTTCGATCGCATCGCACCAGCCGCTGGGTTCCGCCGTCATCCAGGCGGCAAGAGCGTCACCGGCGTAGGGTGCCGGATAGCGGTGGACGGCAATCCCGTCGTGTACGTACGTCGACGCGGCAGCGTCAGCGCTCGGCGCGGCAATTGAGACCTCCACGTCCTCGCGCGCCAGGTGCCGAGCGAGTCCTCGGACGTACACTTCGGTCCCTCCGACCGAATCGGGAAAGTACCACCCGACGCCCAGGAGCACCCGCATTAGCAGATCGACCGGCCTCGGATCGCCGTGCCGAGCGCCGCCCGACCGCGCTGCCACCACGCGGCCGCATACTCGGCGCGACGAAAACCGATGAGCCGAGAGAGGCCTCGCACGACCGCGTCGCCCTCGACAGAAAACGTCGGGTCCAGCGCGGCGACGCGCTCGAGGGCCGCTTCGAATCGGGCGGGATGCCGTGTGGCTGATCCGCGCGCGACGTGCGCAAACACTCGCGCAAGGATCTGGCGTCGCGCCGGCGTCAGCATGCCGTCGCGCACCCACATCTGCTCGATCTGGACACCGTTGCGGAAGCAATCGTCCAGAAACGCAGAGCGATTCCAGCGCGAGAGCGAGTCCGGTCCGTGGACGCGATACTTCGCGCCCACGCCAGGCACATGGACGAACGTGCCTCCAACGAACGCCGCGTCCTGAAGGAACCGGGCGTCCTGGATGATCGGCAGGTCTTCGCGCCACGGGCCGATGCGGTCCACGAGGACCCGACGATAGAGGAGCGCCGCCGGCGGCCACCAGAAATCGCCGACGAGGTCCACGTCGGGAAGACCGCTCAGCGTGCGGCGGACGACCTCCCGCTCGACAAAACTCCCCTGCCTGTTCCGCACCCAGCGGACCCAATCGCAGTACGCGACGTCGGCCCCGGTCGACTCGAGGCGGGCGACACGTCTGGCGAGCGTACCCGGCGTCAGGACGTCGTCGGCATCCAGGTATTGAAGAAATTCGCCACTGACCGCAGCTGTGCCCGCGTTGCGGGCGCGACTGGCGCCGCCGTTGACCTGGCGGACGACGCGCACCGTCGGCGCGCCGGCTTCTTCCGCCAGCGCCGCGCTGTCGTCCGTCGACCCATCGTCGACGACGAGGACCTCAATCCCAACGTCAGTTTGAGAGACGGCCGACCGCACCGCGTCGCCAATCCACGGCGCGGCGTTGTAACACGGGATAACCACGGAAACGCGTGGGCCGGTCATGAGGAGGCGGCGACCCGAGGCACCGCCGGGACGCTGGCGGGATGACTGTCGGTCCGTACGCGGTCTCCCGACGGCAATCCCGACAGCGTGGCCGGCACGTTCAAGAGCCCGGACCACTCGTCCTGCGGATGGCCGAGAGGCGGCAAATCCAGTGTCAGCGACGGCGTGGCCACCCACTTCTCGATCAGCCGGCCTCCGGTCAGGTTGCTGCCGCGATTGAACAGCGCGAAGCTCACGCGGTACGTGCCTGGCCTGATGGGCAACATCGGGATCCGGACGTCGAGGGTGTGTGTGCCGACCGGGAGCGCCACGGGCTCGAAGGCCCATCCAGCCACGACGGCATCCTGTTCGTCGAGCAGGCCGACGCCGTAGTGCCCGGCCACGACCGGCTCGGCGAGCGTCACGCGCACGCGGAACGTGACGGGACGGTCGCCCGCGCGAACGACGTGGCCGCCTTCCGCCAGCTCCCACTGGCTGAAGCACTGCCCCGCCCCGTCGTCGTCACCCGAGAGGATGGCCGATTCGTACTGACTGATGGTCGCACCGACGTCACCCACATGCCGAACGCGACCGCGGTCGAGCCAGAGGCCGGTCTGGCACAGGCGCCGGATTTGTCCCATCTGGTGGCTGACGAGGATGACCGTCCGTCCCTCGCGGCTCACGTCTTTCATCTTCCCCAAGCAGCGACGCTGGAATTCGATGTCGCCGACGGCCAGTACTTCGTCAACGAGCAGGATGTTGGGCTGCAAGTGGGCGGCGACCGCAAAGGCGAGCCGCATCTGCATGCCGCTCGAGTAGTGCTTCACCGCGGTGTCGATGTAGGCCTCGACCTCGGCGAACGCGACGATCTCGTCGAACCGTCGCTCGATCTCGCACCGGCGCATGCCGAGAATCGCGCCGTTGACGAACACGTTCTCGCGACCGGTGAGTTCCGGATGAAAGCCCGTGCCCACCTCGAGCAGCGAGCCCACGCGTCCACGCACCTCCGCGTAGCCGGTCGTCGGCTCGGTGATGCGGGAGAGAATCTTGAGCAACGTGCTCTTGCCGGAGCCGTTGCGGCCGATGATGCCGAGGATCTCGCCGTCGCCCACTTCGAAGCTGACGTCGCGGAGCGCCCACATCCATTGCGACTCGGCCGACGCCGAGCGGGCGGCGCCGCGCCCCAGGACGTTGTGCACGCTCCGCGTGATCGTGTCTCGCAACGTGCCGTAGGCTTCACGCGCGCCCATCTGATAGCGCTTCCCGAGCCCGTTCACGCGAATGACGTGCTGCATCAGACGATATCGGCGAACGTGCGTTCGGTTCGGCGGAAGTAATAGAGACCAGAGACGAGAATGACGAGCATCGCCGCGGTCGACACGGCCAAGGTCGTCATCGCCGGCCGTGTCTGACCGAGGAGCGCCCACCGAAACCCGGCGACGACGCCGACCATCGGGTTTGACGCATAGAGCGGTCGCCAGAACGGCGGAACGATCCGGCCCGAGTAGGCCACCGGCGTGGCGCAAAGCCAGAGCTGCGTGATGAACGGCAGCGTGTAGCGCACGTCACGAAACCGAACATTGAGCGCTGAGAGCCACAGGCCGACGGCGAAGGCCGACCCGACGGCCAGGAGTGTCCACAGCGGCAGCGTCAGGATCGCGGCGCTCGGCGCGATGTGGTACCACATCAAGAGGAGGACGAGGACGCCGAAGGCCACGACGAAGTCGACGAGGCCCACGCACACGCCCGAGAGGGGCATGATCAGGCGTGGAAAGTACACCTTGGTGATCAGCCGCTGATTGGCGACGACGCTGTTGCTGGATTCGGTGAGCGCAAAAGCAAAGAGCTGCCAGGGAATCAGGGCGGAGTACGTGAAGACCGGATACGGCAAGCCGTCCGACGGAAGACCACCCAGACGCCCGAAGAAAATGGAGAAGACCAGCATCGTCATGACGGGCTGGATGACCGCCCACGCCACACCGAGCGCTGTTTGCTTGTACCGGACCCGCACCTCGCGCCAGATAAGGAAGTACAGGAGTTCGCGATACTCCCAGAGTTCGGCTAGGCGAAGCGGCACCCACGCGTGTGACGGCGCGATGCGATGGAGCGGCAGGAGTTGGTGACGCTCCGCCTCGGAGATGGCGCCAGTGGTCATGCGACCGCCCGCGTGCGAACTCCGTCACCGCCAACAAGCCCGGCGTAGACCTCTTCGTAGGCGTCCACCAGCGCCGCCGGACTGAAGCGGGTCTCGGCAGCGGCCCGACAGGCGGCGCGGCTGAGGGACGAGACGCGGAGCACGGCGGCCACGAGGCCGTCGGCGTCCTTCGCGACGATGCCGGTCAGACCATCCGCGACGACCTCAGGCACCGCGCCCCGCGCCAGGCCCAACACCGGTGTGCCGCACGCCAACGCCTCTGCCATCACGATGCCGAACGGCTCGTCCCACAGGACCGGCATGAGCAAGGCCGCCGCCGATTGGAGCAGCGCGCTCTTTTGCTCGTCGTCGACCGGCCCGACGTACGAGACGGCATGCCCGTCGATGTGCGGTTGAATCTCATCACGAAAATACGACTGCGCGGTCTCATCGGGCAGGATAGGGCCAGCCATCACGAGCCGCCGACCGGCGCGACGAGCGACATCGATCGCGATGTGCGGCCCCTTGATCCGTTCGAACCGCCCGAGGAACACGAGGGGCGCATCGCCGGGAACCACCCCGGTGAAGGCATATCGCGCGACCGGCACGGCGTTGTAAATCACGTGCCACCGCGCCAGGTCGGCCACCGGCTCAATCAACCGCCGGCTGCACCCCGTGAAGCTCAGCGTGCCATGCGCGAGCCGGCTGGCCCAGCGCACGGTGCGCGGCGTGATCTCCCGCTGGTACGACATCACCTTGGGCACCCGCCACGGCAGCACGGGACCCAGGGTGGCCAGCCGCCCAAAGCTGTGAATGACCTGCGGTCGATGCCTGAGTGCGGCGCGCGCAATCGAGGTCGCGCGGCGAGGGGCGGAGGCGACACCAGGGCCGCCCGAACGATACGCGACCAGACGCGCGGACGTGTGAGAGTCCGCGTGGGCGACGAGCGTGACCTCGTGTCCTCGCGCGACGAGCCCGTCGACGAGCAACGCGATCACGCGCTCGATGCCGCCATAGAACCGCGGCGGGACTGGCAGCTCGGGATCGGCGATGACGAGGAGTCTCATGGTCGGCTCAAGCGCCCGGACGAAAATAACGGTGTCACTCTGCACGCAGGGCCGCCTGACGCCTGGCGCTTCCGCGCCCGGAATCAGGCGGCCCTTGTCGCCCCGAGGATCAGCGTGCCGAGCGCTGGTACGCCTTCGCGTAGTCCTTGCGATAGTAGGGCGAGTAGTAATACGAGTGCCGCTCGAGGTCGACCCGATTGAGCACGGCGCCGATGAACTTGGCGCGCGCCGCCTGCAGGTGTTCGACCGCGGCTGCGGCATTTCGCTTCGACGTCATCTCGGCGCCGACCACGAAGACGACCCCGGTGGCGCTGTTCGAGAGAATCGCCGCGTCGGTGACCGCCATGACCGGCGGGGCGTCGAGGATGATCCAATCGAACTGCTGCCGAAGGTCGTCGAGCGTCTCGAGATACTTTGACGAGCCGAGCAATTCCGCCGGGTTGGGTGGAACGTGGCCGCTGGCCAGGACGTACAGGTTCGGCACGTGCGTCATCCGCACGGCGTCGGACATCCGGGCCGTGCCGACGAGGACGTTGGACAAGCCGGGCTCCTGCGACCGGCTGAAGATGGCGTGCACGCGCGGCCGCCGCAGATCGCCGTCGATGATCAGCGTTCGTTGATCCGCTTGCGCCAGCGCCACGGCCAGATTCGTCGAGATGAGCGTCTTGCCTTCGCCCGGCGCCGTGCTCGTCACGACGACCGTCCGCGCGCCTTCGTCCGCCGAGGAGAAAATCACGGCCGTTCGAACGGCGCGCATCGCCTCGCCGAAGCCCGGAGGCAGTTCGCCGGTCAGCAGCAGGCCCCCGTCCCCACTCGCCTTGACGTTCACGGCCGGCACGATCCCGAGAAACGGCAGGTTCAACGCCTGCTTCAGCTCGTCCGGGGTCTTGATCCGGCTGTCCAGATACTCGAACCCGAAGGCGAGGCACAAGGCCAACGCCAAGCCCTCCGCGAAGGCCAGCGTGAGATCCCGGCTGACGTTCGGCGACGAGGGCGCGCGCGGAACTTCGGCGGCGTCGACAATCGTGATGTTGGTCCCCTTGAACTGCCCGGAGACGCCGGTCTCCTTGGTTCGCGCCAACAGCGTGTCGAACAGCGTCTTGGTGCTGGCCTCTTCACGTTCGAGCGTGCCGTATTCGACGCCCTTGCGATCGAGACTCAGGGTCTCTTGGTTCTGCTGGTTGAGCTGGTCGCGGTAGGAGTCCTCCTTGCCCTTCGCGAGGTCATATTCATTCTTCGCCTCTTCGACGACGCGGTCTTCCGCCTGATAGAGCTTGGCCTGGGCGTTGTCGATCTGCGCCTGAATGCCGCTGACGGCGAAGTAACTGGGGCCGTGGGTGGCCGACTGCTTCGCCTTGTCCGCCTGCAGGGTGTCCAGCGCGAGCTTGAGTTGTTGGATGTCAGGGCTACCGAGGATCGCCGGGTGCGCGGCGAGACGCTCGCGGTCGTCCTGCACCGCTTTGAGGCCCTCATACGTCGCCGCCTTGTCGATTCGGTCCAGGGTGGCCTTCGTGAGGCTCGCGCTGATGTCCGCAAGCTTGGTGGACACCGTGTTCACTTTGTCGTCGAGCGCGACGGCGTCGTGCGTTTCCTTGTACTCAGCCAGCTTGGCCTCGCTGTCGTTCAGCTTGACGCGCTGCGCCTCGAGCTCCTTGCTGAGATAGTCGGTCGCCTCCTGCGTCGCCTCGCTCCGGATGTCCTTCGACTGGGCGATGTACTCGGTTGCGATCGCGTTGGCGGCGCGTTCCGCGTACACGGGATCGGGCGCGCGATAGGTGATCTCGAAGATGCGCGTCGCCCGCAATTGATTCACGCTGAGCCCGCCCAGAAAGCCGCTGATCAGGTTCTGCTCGGCCGTCGTCTCGTCGGCGGCCGGCGGATCGATGCGCTTGGGCGCGCCCACCAGTTGGGACACCCAACCGAACGCTCCGCCGAGAAGGTGCGCGGCGCCGCTCCCGACAGTTGACGCAGCCGGCGTCGACGCCGTGGGCGCGTCCGGAACCGGCGCGTGGCCCAGCTTCTCCACGACCCGGCCCGCGAGCTTGCGGCTTTGCAGGATCCGCAACTGCGTGGGATAGAAGTCGTCGGCGTAGTAGTCCGGCTGATCGTCGAGCACCGTGTCGAGCGACGTTGCTCGCCGCGCCTCCTTCTCGATCATGATCTGGGTGCGCGCCTCGTACATCGGCGTTTGCTTCACCGTGCTGATCGCGCCGAAGACGAAGACCGCGAGGAACGCCGCGCTCGCCAACCACCGCCGCTTGTGCAGCACGCGCAGGTAGTCGGAGAGATGCTTCGCCGGAGCGTCGGGTTGCGGAACGGGGCTGGGACAAGGAGTCATGAGCGTTGGGGAACCACCGCGTGCTAAAGGATTCGGCTCGGGACGACGACCGTGTCGCCCGGCTTCACCTGCTGAGTTCTGTAGTCGTTGTCGCTCTTGACCACGATCTCTTGAGGCTTCTTGGGATCCGTGGTCGGACGAAGAATCTTGATGCCGCTCGACTTGCCTCGGTCCGTGAGGCCTCCGGCCAACGCGACCGCCTGCTGCACGGTCAGCCCGCGATGGGCCGGGAACATGCCCGCGTTCTTGACCTCGCCGGTGATCGTGAACGGCTGAGCCTTCTCGACGAAGACGTAGTCGCCGTCGTTCAGCGTGTAGTTCTCCGAGAGATCGCCGGCATCGAGCAGGTTGTGCAGGTCGACGTAGATCTTCGCCGCCTCCGACACCTGATCGGCCGATGGCACGCTGCCGTCGGGATTCGCACGGATGATGAAGGCGCGATCGCCCGCGTCATCGGTGATCGACCCGGCCAGGAGGAGCGCATCCACCACGGTGAGGCGACCGGCGAACGGATACGAGCTCGGATTCCGGACACGCCCGCCCACGAGCACCCGTTTGCTGGCGAACTGCTCGAGGTCGACCGTGACCTGTGGATTCTTCACCCAGTCCGTATCAAGCCGCTTCTTGAGGTCCATCTCGAGCTGACGTGCGGTGAGACCCGCGGCCTTCACGTGGCCGAGATACGGGAAGTCGAACGTGCCATCCGCGTCGACGATCGCTTCGGTCGTGAACATCGGCTCATTGAGCGTCGTCACCTTGAGCTTGTCGTGCGGCGCGATGATGGCGCCATGCGTCGGATCCGGCGCCATCAGCGGGTCGCCGCCAGTGACGCCCGAAGGGCTCGGCCGCGTCTGCGGGCTCGGCCGCGACGTGTCCGCGCTCGATTGCGGGTCCTGCTGAGCGAGGAGCCCCGCGGACAAGCCACTCGCCAGCGCCATCGTCATCACTCGCCAACAAATCTTAGAAGCCATAGTTCATCGTTCCCCCGAACTGCCACCCGCTGTAGCTGAAGCCGTCGAACGCAGACAGCCGCCTGACGTAATCAGCTTCGAAACCCACTCGTGCGTCGATCCGGAATCGGTAGCCGAGGCCGCTCCCGATCGTGTCCGTCCGGTCGGTCCGGCCGGCGAGCGGCACCGCGCCAACGCTCGACAGGAGGTCCTGGTAATTGAGGAGCGTTCGGCCAATCCGCGCCACGGCATCGACGTGACCGACCAGGAGCTGGGTCACGGACACGTTGACGGTCGTCGCGAGAAAGAGCGGCGTGGACTCGTCGATCGAGTAGTCGATGTCCCGATCGACCTTCCCGTCGATTCGCGTGGAATCCAAGGCCAGCCAACTGAGGGCCGCCGACGCCACGACGCCGGTGAACGGCACCACGAGCGGACTGAGCGGCCGCACGGCCTTCACGCCGACATACAGGCTCCCCGAGACCCGCGCATCCCGCTTCAACTCGAGACCCGGGACGAGACTCACGCTGTTGGTGTTTCGAATCGCCGAGGAGTCGAATCGATCCCGTTCGAGCGTGCTCTTGACCGCAAACGTCGTTCGCGAGGTCAGCGCCAGCCGGAACGTCCCGTTGAACGACGTGATGTCTCGATCCAGCTGCTGCCCGAGATCGACGCCGAACAGCTCCGTGTCCGGCAGCCGAACCGAGCCCGTGACGTAACTGCCGTCGAAGGTCGTTCTGGCCCCGAACGCGAGCTTCGCACCCGCGGTCACCGAGGTCGTCACCTGCTCTACCCGCTCGGCGATCTCCGCGTTCGGTTGGTTATAGGTCGACGCGTAACTGGCCGCCGCGTACGGCAGGATGTGCACCAGATTCAACGTCGCACGGCCGTCCTGCGTGAAACCGACCGATCGCTGCGTGGTCGACTTCTGAAAGTAGGTGAGCGGAACCCCCGTCTTGCCCGTCAGGAGCAAGGCACCCACGGGCAGCGACTCGCCCGTGGCCGGCAGGAACGTGACCGTGAAGTCCCGGGTCGGGTCCGTCGACGTGTTGAACACATTCGTGTCGACGCCGATATTGCCGACCGTCAACGTCGGGGACAGCCCGAGCGGGCCCAGCTGAATCTTGGCCACCGGTGTGTCCGACGCCGGATCCTGCGCAGACGCCTGCCCGGGCAGCGCAAGAACCGCTGCGAGACACCCCGCACGGAGGATGACGCGAGACCGCATGAAAAATGAGGGCCGAGGGCCGAACTCTGGCTGAACGAAACCCCGGCTCCGTCGGGCGTCTGGCGGCCGACGGAGCCGGTGTCCTTGAGAACGACTGAAGCGAGGGTCTATCAGTCGAGCCGAAACCAGCGACGCGCCGTGTTACCGAGACGGCGACGCGTTGGTGACAGCGAACGCAATCGCCGCCGCCGCGCCACCGGCCGCGGCCAGCACCCACAACGCGGCGTTCCCGCCGCACGCGATGTTCACGTCGGTCTTGCTGATCATCGACGGTGTCGCCAGAGCGTACGGCCCCGCGGTGCACTTGACCTGATTGCCTGTGACGAGCTCGAGCACGTAGCGGCCCGGCAAGCCGAGCCCGTTGAACGCAAACCGCGCCTGCTGATCGAGCGTGGTCGACGTCACGATCTGACCGGTCGTGACGTCACGAACTTGAACCTTGTAGTCGCTGTACGGCGTCTTCGCCGCGTCAGCCTTGCCACTCAGAATACCCGCGCCCGACTGAGGCGCGGCAAGGAGGACTGGCACCGTGCCAGTCGCCATCGTGAGTGCCAGCGAAAATGCGATAGTGCGACGGATGGACATAGGCCCTACCCTTTATCCTTGGGAAATCTTCCCCTGAGTAATCTTCCACGTAAGCTGGGGTTGCTGCATCTTCGAGCCAATCCCCGGAGTTGTCAAGCAACGCACCTCCGTCGAAGTGAATCAAAATCCCGAAGATTGTGGCCCCTTTGATACACCGAGCGTATCGAGGCCGCTAGACCTTCCGCGCGAGGAGCGTCCGCGCCACTTTGAGCTGCCGGACCTTCCGATAGAGATTCGTCCGCTGGATGCCGAGCGCCCGAGCCGCGTCCTCGACCCGACCCTGGTGCTTCATCAGGACGGCGCTGATCCAGTCCCGCTCGAAACGCGCTTTGGCATCGCGCAGCGTGCCGCTCACGTCAAGGCGCGGGCAGACCCCGTCCAACCGCACGTGTTCCAGCACGTCGTCCAGTTGAATCACCGCCCGGTCGACCGACCGGACGAGCGTCTCGACCAGCGCGCGCAACTCCGTGGCGTTGCCTGGCCATGGCAGCGCCGAGAGGAGTGCCAAAGCCGCGCGACTGAATCGCTGTGGCGACGCCCCGAGGGCCTGCCGAAGTTCGCTCAGCAAATGCACCGCCAGCAGCGGGACGTCCTCGCGCCGGCGCCGGAGCGGCGGCACTTCAATCGTCAGCGCCGCCAGCCGCTCATAGAGGTCCCGCCGGAGGCGACCGTCGGCGAGGGCGGCCTCGACGCCCGGCTCGACCGCAGCCATCAAGCGAAAGTCGAGGTCAATTGGCGCGCGCTTCTCGACGAGCAGCGCCTCCCCATCCCGCGATAGGCGGACGAGCTTGGCCTGCACGCGCTCCGGCGCCTCCACGATGGCATCGAGAAAGAGCGTCCCGCCGCGGGCGGCGTAGACGCCACCCGATCTGCCGAGCCGATCGGGCATCCGGGCCCGGGCCGACTGCGGCTGCCGGTCCGATGCCACGCCGAACAAGCGATCCTCCAGCGCCTCGGGCGAGTCAGCCGCGCAGGTGACAGGGACGAAGGACGCATCGGTCCTCTGTCCCCAGGCGTGGATCATTCGCCCGAGAAACTCGCGGCCCGACCCGGCCTCGCCGACGAGCAAGACGCCGCCGCGGGCCTGTGCGGCCGCGCGAGCGAGATCGACGGCCTGCCGCATCGCGGGCGAATGTGCAAAGAGCCGACGCTCCGCGGTCGCCGCGGGCGACCCCGCGGGCTCGAGTGCGGTCAACCCGTCCCGCGTGTTCGCGGCAAGAGCCGCGATATCTCGTTCATCAAACGGCCACGGCAACACGTCGACCATCCCGGCGTCGATCGCTTCGGCCGCGGTGAGCGGACACGCCGGATCCATGATGCCCGCCATGGCCAGATCCGGACGCTGCGCCCGGAGCGTGCGGATGGTGGCCACCGCGCCGCGTGCATCGGCGAGATCGACTAGGCAGAGATCGAAGCGCGACGACTCGGCCGCCTGCAGGGCACCGGCCACGTCGGCCACGCATGTGAGCTCGAGACCCGTCTTGCTCAGGCGGTCGCACACCGGCGTGCGACCGCCGGGACCCGCGACGTACAGCGCCGAGAGGCTGGCCGCGCTCGTGGCGACGGAATCCAGCGGAGCGATCGACGTGGTCACCACTCACCGCCGTTCGACTTCTTCGGCGGCGTCCCGCCGGCTGGAGACGCCGGTTGCGATCCTGTCGGGGCCGGCACGAAATGGCCACTCCCCGTGACGTCCACCTCCACGTGATCGAACGAGCCGTCGGGTCGGTAGACCAATCGACGATCCGGCCAGCCGTGCCCGCTGGTGTCGAGGTCCATCCGGGCGAGCACGCCGTGCTCGTAGGTCTCCCACTTGTCAATCCGCCCATCGAAGTCCGTGTCTTCTTCAACACGCGCGATGACGCCGTCGGTGTAGAACTCACGGCGTGTCACAGTCGTCCGGTCCGGCCCGTTCGCCTCTTCCGCTCGCACGATCATCGTCTTGCGATCGAAGGCGGCCCCGGCGCCGGGCTGACTGCCGGCGGCCGGCGTGCCCTCTTCGTAATACTCCCAGCGGTCCGGTTTCCCGGTGCCGTGACGGTCGATTTGAATCGACTGGAGGTGCACGCCGTCCATGAATGCCCAGGTGTCGACGCGACCATCGCCGTTCCGGTTGAGCGTGAGCTCCTGGAGTTTCCCTGTCTTGGCGCTGTAAATCGGCGTGACCTTGCCCGTCGCCGGATCGGACGACCGACAGGCGGGCGCCAGAGCGGAGACCGCGAGCCAAAGACCGATCGGCAGGGCGCGGGTGAGGTTGTGGGAAATCACGTGAGGGACCCCGAAACGACGCGAAGGCGACGGATGCAGCTCCGCCCCGTCGCTTACAGGGTATTTCGAGACAACAGGCGCCTAACAGCAACGTCGGTGCCAGGTAGGACCCGAGAGGCACCAGCGCCCACAGCGACAGCGACGCCGACCGGGGGAGAACGGATCGACAAGCGCTGAAAAACCTCGATGTTACGCCGCTGATTCGCGGGTGTCAATCGCAACACAGGCAGTGACATAAACGATACAGATCCGTAATTCCAGCGGACTCCACGCCCGTTTCAATTCCGGCTCGCCGCTATCACTTCTGACACAACTGTCGCCGGAACGCCGAAGATGGGTTTGGCCCCTTGGCGTCAGCCGGCCAGAATGGGGGTCCGGCCCCACTGGCCTAAGCCGGGCCTGACCCCTGCACGCGGGGCTGTCGAGCGGCCGGCAGGGCCCGCCGGCGGCGAACTCTGAGCTTCGGTTAGTACGGCCGAACGTCTGCCGCGTCGAGCTCAACAGCCACCCCGAGCCCGATGAGGTCCACGCTGAGCACCAGACGGGCGTGGTTGCCCTTACGGGTCAGGCGGCCGGCCACGCCCTTCAGCGGTCCGCTGACGACCCGGACCATCTGCCCGATCTTCACGAGCGGGCACGGGTCGTAGCTCAGCTCGCTCTCGACCAGCGTTCGAATACTCTCGATTTCCACGTCAGGGATGGCTGCGGGCCGACCGTTGGACGACACCACTGACACGACGCCGCTACACTTGAGCACGGGCAGCGTCTCGGTCGGATCGATATGAACGAAGCAATAGCCGGGAAAGAGGGGCCACTCCACCCGCTTCTTGCGGTCCTTCCACCGGCTCCACCGCGTGACCCGGGGCAGGAACGCTTCGAGATCCTTGCGCTGCAATTGATCGAGCACGCGGCCTTCGTGCCGGGCTCGCGTCCACACCGCGAACCAGGCGGCCGAGACGACCGGCATCTCGGGCGGCGGCTCCGCTCGGCCAATCGTGACCGCTGGATTGTTATTGTTGTCGATGAGCACGCGCGTGTTCCTTTCGCCACCTTAAGGTATCGGCCATCCAACACCCCCGGATAGGCCGGATAGGCCGGATAGGCTGGATCGGCGCGGCGGCGCCCAAGTCGTTGAGATTGACACACGCCATATCAATGTCTACACTCGATCCGTAGCACTCACCGGCCCTGGCGGTGGGTGGGCAGAAAAAAGACGATGGCCGAACGAACTGAGCTGTACCTCATCAGCATGGCGGCTGAACTGCTGGATATGCACCCGCAGACGCTGCGAAAGTACGAGCGCCTCGGCCTCGTCCGACCGCAGCGCACCCTGGGCAGCATGCGCGTGTACACGCGCCAGGAGCTCGATCGACTGCGCCTGATCAAGTCGCTCGTCGACGAGGCGGGCATCAATCTCGCCGGCGTGCACAGGCTCTTGAAGATTGCGGACGTCGCCGGACGAATCCGGCCGCTGGCCGGTAGTATGGCGACTGGTACCACGGGGGAGGCCCACAAGCGCCTCCTGGAGGAAATCGACGAGATCTTCCGGCTCCTGGGCCTCGACTGATCGCCGCGGGTCTCCTCGACTGACCACAATGGAGTTCAAGGACTACTACCAAACGCTCGGCGTGGCGAAGACGGCCTCTGCCGCCGAGATCAAGCGCGCATTCCGCAAGCTCGCGCGCGAGTTTCACCCGGACCTCAACGCCGGCAACAAGACGGCCGAAGCACGCTTCAAGGAAATCAACGAGGCGAACGAAGTCCTCAGCGACGCCGACAGCCGGAAGAAGTACGACGAGTTGGGCGCGAACTGGCGCGCGTACGAACAGGCCGAACGCTCCGGTCAGGGCGGCGCGGCCTCATCAGGCCCGTTCGGCGGCGCCTCTGGCGGCGCCACGTATCGCACGATGACGCCCGAAGAGATGCAGGGCATGTTCGGAGACGACGACCCGTTCTCCGATTTCTTTCATCGATTCTTCGGCGGCGCCGCGCCTGGCAGCACCGCCGGAAGTCGCCGCAGCCGCGCCGCCCAGCCGCGGCGCGGCGCCGACTTCGAGTCGCCCGTCGAGCTGACACTGGAGGAGGCATTTGCCGGCACGACTCGCCGGCTCCACCTTGACGGCGCCGGACCGAAGGCGAAGACGGTCGAGGTCCGCATCCCCGCCGGCGTCGCCGACGGGGCCCGTGTGCGCGTGGCTGGCGAGGGCGAGGCCGGCTCCAAGGGCGGATCGAGCGGCGACCTGTTCCTTCGGGTGCACATTCCACCGCACCCGCGGTTTGTGCGCGAGGGCGCCGACCTGCGAATCCGCGTGCCGGTGCCGGTCACGACCGCGGTGCTCGGCGGTGAGATCCCGGTCACGACGCTCTCGGGATCGACCCTGCGGCTGAAGATTCCCCCACTCACGGCCAACGGGCGCGTGCTCCGCCTTCGCGGTCAGGGCATGCCTACGGTCGGGACCGCCGGCGCGCGAGGTGACCTGTACGCGTCGGTCGACATCGCCATTCCCTCAACGGTCACTGAGGAGGCGCGGAAGCACTACGAGGCGCTGCGCCACTTGGAGAACACGTGAACCTCAATCGGTATACCGAGAAGGCCCAGGAGGCGGTCGCCGCGGCGCAGCAGCTCGCCGACCGCGACGGACACGCCGAGCTGCGACCCGAGCACCTGCTCCTCGCGCTCGTGGAACAGCGGGACGGCATCGTGCCCGCCGTGCTCGGCAAGATGAACATCGATCCGGGTGCGGTCGCGCAGGCGACGAGGGCGCTGCTCGACAAGCTCCCTCAGGTCCAGGGCGGCGCCGAAGCCGGCCTCTCCGCCCGCCTGCGATCCGTCTTCACGGTCGCCGAGCAGGAAGCCGAACGACTCAAGGACGACTACACGAGCACCGAGCATCTGTTCCTCGCCATCGCCGGCGAGGGCAGCCGGGCGCCGGCCGCCGAGGTGCTGAAGAAGTCCGGCGCGACGAAGGACGCCATCCTCCAGGCGCTGACAGCCGTCCGCGGGTCGCAGCGCGTGACCGATCAGCATCCCGAGGGGAAGTATCAGGCGCTCGAACGGTACGGGCGCGACCTGACGGCCGTCGCACGGAAAGGCAAGCTCGATCCGGTGATCGGCCGCGACGACGAAATCCGCCGCGTGATCCAGGTGTTGGCGCGGCGAACGAAGAACAACCCGGTGCTCATCGGCGAGCCCGGCGTCGGCAAGACGGCGATCGTCGAGGGCCTGGCGCTGCGCATCGTGCGCGGCGACGTCCCCGAAGGCCTGCGCGACAAACGCATCGTCGCGCTGGACATGGGCACGCTCATCGCCGGCGCGAAGTTTCGAGGCGAGTTCGAGGAACGGCTCAAAGCGGTCCTGAAGGAGATCGCCGACGCCCAGGGCCAGATCGTGCTCTTCATCGACGAGCTGCACACGGTCGTCGGCGCCGGCGCCGCGGAAGGGTCCGTCGACGCGTCGAATCTCCTGAAGCCGATGCTCGCGCGCGGGGAGCTGCACACGATCGGCGCGACGACCCTCGACGAGTACCGCAAGTACATCGAAAAGGACGCGGCACTCGAGCGGCGGTTCCAGCCAGTGCTGGTCGGCGAGCCTAGCGTCGAAGACACGATCAGCATCCTGCGCGGCCTACGCGAGCGCTACGAAATCCACCACGGCGTGAAGTTCAAGGACTCGGCGCTCGTCGCCGCGGCTGTCCTTTCGAACCGCTACATCGCCGACCGCTTTCTCCCGGACAAGGCGATCGATCTGATCGACGAAGCCGCGTCGCGACTGCGCATGGAAATCGACTCCATGCCCGCCGAGCTCGACGAAATCGAGCGCCGCATCATGCAGCTCGAGATCGAGCGCGAAGCGCTCAAGAAGGAAACCGACGCCGCCTCACGCGACCGGCTCGGCCGACTCGACAAGGAACTCGCCGAACGGAAGGAGCAGCGGACGCGACTCGCCGCGCAATGGCAGCAAGAGAAGCACGCGATTCAAGGTGTCCGGACCCAGCGCGAGGAGCTCGAGCGCCTGCGACTCGAGATGGATCAGGCGCAGCGCGCGGGCGACTACGCGAAGGCGTCGGAGCTCCAATACGGCCGGATCCCCGATCTCGAACGTCGCATCCAGGCCCACGAGCAGGCCGTGCCGCCGTCGCCCGCCTCGTCGGCGCCCCGCATGCTCAAGGAACAGGTCGACGACGAGGATATCGCGGAGGTCGTAGCGCGGTGGACGCACATCCCGGTCAGCCGGCTCCTCGAGGGCGAGGTCCAGAAGCTCGTGCACATGGAGGAGCGCCTCCATCAGCGCGTCATCGGACAGGAAGACGCGATCGTCGCCGTGTCGAACGCGATTCGGCGCGCGCGCGCCGGTTTGCAGGATCCCAACCGGCCGCTCGGGAGCTTCATCTTCCTCGGGCCCACGGGCGTCGGCAAGACCGAGTTGGCGCGGGCGCTCGCCGAGTTCCTCTTCGACGACGAACAAGCGATGGTGCGCATCGACATGTCGGAGTACCAGGAGAAGCACACGGTCTCCCGATTGATCGGGGCACCGCCGGGCTACGTGGGGTACGACGAAGCGGGTCAGCTCACGGAAGCCGTCCGCCGGCGGCCCTACGCCGTCGTGCTCTTCGACGAAATCGAGAAGGCGCACCCTGACGTCCTGAACCTGCTGTTGCAGCTCCTCGACGACGGCCGGCTCACCGACAACAAGGGCCGGACGGTGGACTTCAAGAACGCCGTCGTGATCATGACGTCGAACGTCGGCAGCGCCCTCATCGCCGAGTTCGCCGGCGGAGGCGGGACGGAAGGCCCGTTGCCCGAGGGCATCCGGCGGCAGCTCCTCGAGACGCTGCGCCGGCAGTTCAAGCCGGAGTTCCTGAACCGCATCGACGAAACGGTCTTCTTTCATCCGCTCGGACGTCGCGACGTGCGGCAGATCGTCGACATCCAGCTCGCGCAGCTGCTGCGTCGCCTCGCGGATCGCAAGATCCGCCTGGCCCTCTCCGACGCGGCCCGAGACTTGATCGTCGAAGAAGGATACGATCCAGTCTACGGCGCCCGGCCGTTGAAGCGGGTCATCCAGCGGCGCGTTCTGGACCCGCTGGCGCTCGGCGTGCTCCAGGGCGAGTTCAAGGAAGGCGACTTCGTGCGGCTCGACGTCGAGAAGGGCGCGTTGACCCTGCGGCGCTCCGCCGAGATCGTGCACTGACCCATGACTGAATCGCGCACGGCCTGGTGACAGACACAGAGAGTAGATGACTCCCGTCGAAAACAACCCCAATCGTCGCCAGCCGTCACGCCGACCGTCGCTGCCGCGCCCAATGTCCCCCATCTGGCTCGGGGCGGCCGTGTTTCTCGCCTTGCTGCTCGTCCAGGTCGTGTCGTCGGCCCTTCACGACGGCAAAGTGCTGCAGTACTCAGAGTTCAAGACGCTGCTCCATCAGGGCCAGATCACGGATGTCACGATCGACTCCGACAACGTCCGGGGCAAGTATCTCGACGGCGCGGGCCATGAGCAGCCCTTCAGCGCCGTCAAAGTCGAGGATCCCCAGCTCGTCGAAGAACTCCAGGCCAAAGGCGTGCACTTCTCCGGGGAGCTGCCCTCGCGCTGGCCCGACATCCTCGTCTGGGTGTTGCCCTTCCTGCTCATCGCCGCGCTGTGGTCATTTTTCCTCCGCCGGATGGGCGGGGCGGAGGGCGGCGTGATGTCCTTCGCGCGGAGTCGAGCGAAGATCTACTCCGAAGATGACGTCAAGGTGAACTTCGGCGACGTCGCCGGCGTAGAGGAAGCCGCGGACGAGCTGAAAGAGATCGTCGACTTCCTCCAGAATCCGAAGAAATACACGACGCTCGGCGGGCGCATCCCGAAGGGTGTCCTGCTCGTCGGTCCTCCGGGCACCGGCAAGACCCTGCTCGCTCGCGCCGTCGCCGGCGAAGCCAAGGTCCCCTTCTTCAGTCTGAGCGGGTCGGAATTCGTGGAGATGTTCGTAGGTGTCGGCGCGGCCCGCGTGCGCGACCTCTTTCGTCAGGCCGAAACGAAGGCACCGTGCATCGTCTTCATCGACGAATTGGACGCGCTCGGGAAAGTCCGCTTGCAATCGCCGATGGGCGGCCACGAGGAGCGGGAGCAGACGCTGAATCAGTTGCTCTCGGAGATGGACGGATTCGATGCGCGCAAGGGCGTCATCATCATGGCCGCCACCAATCGGCCGGAGGTCCTCGATCCGGCGCTCCTGCGGCCGGGCCGCTTCGACCGCCAGGTGCTCGTCGACAAGCCGGATATCAACGGTCGCGAAGCCATTCTCAAGATTCACGTTCGGGCCGTCAAACTCGCCGACTCCGTCGATCTGCGCGTGATCGCGGCGCGCACGGCCGGATTCGCGGGCGCGGATCTGGCGAACCTCGTCAACGAGGCCGCCTTGCTCGCGGCACGACATGACAAGCTGGCGGTCGATCGCGCCGATTTCGACGAGGCCGTCGACCGCATCATCGCGGGCCTCGAGAAGAAGCGCGTCATGAACGCCCACGAGCGCCGCATCGTCGCCTTTCACGAGTCCGGCCATGCCATCGTGGCCACGGTGCTGCCCGGTCTCGATCCCGTGCACAAGATCTCGATCGTGCAACGCGGGTTCGGCGCTCTCGGCTACACCATGCAAGTGCCGGTCGAGGAACGCTACGTCATCTCGAGAACGAACCTCGAGCATCGGATCGCGGTGTTGCTCGGCGGACGGGCCGCGGAGTCCATTGTCTTCGGCGACCGAACCACGGGCGCGCAAAACGACCTGCTGCGGGCGACCGACATGGCGCGCTCCATGGTCACCGAGTACGGCATGAGTGACCTCGTCGGCCCGGTCAACCACGACAATCGCCGGCGGAACCCGTTTCTCGACCCGGGCTTTCCGGCCGAACGGGGCACCTATGCCGAGGATACGGCGCGCGTGATCGATGCCGAGGTCAAACGAATCATCAGCGCCGCGGAAGACACGGCTCGGCAGATCCTCCTCGACCGCCGGGCGACGCTCGACACGGTGAGCGAGCGGCTCCTCGAGAAGGAAGTCATCGAAGGCGAGGAACTGCGGGCCCTCATGGGCGTCCAGACCCTGCCCGACCCACCGGTCGCTTCGGGCACCTCTACGAGCCCTGGAGTAAACTGAGCGCCCGTGTCGCGATGGGCGGCGCTCCTGGGCCTTTCGGTCCTGACCTTCCTCGTCGGCGTCGGCCGGCCCGCGATCCAGGACGCCGACGAGGCGTTTTACGCCGAATCCGGTCGCGAGATGGTCGCGTCCGGCAATTGGATCACGCCGCATTTCAACGGCGAGCCGCGGACCAACAAGCCCATCCTCTTCTATTGGCTCGTCGCGCTTGACTATGAGATCGCGGGAATAAACGAGACGGGCGCGCGCTTCTGGTCCGCGATGGCGGGCGTCGGCTTGGCCCTCGCGGCCGCAGGCATCGCCCGACGGTGGCTGGGCGCCGGCCCGGATGTCATCGCCGGCGGCATCGTGGCCACCAGCCTGGGCCTCACGCGGCTCGCGCGATCCGCGCTGCCGGACGTGCCTCTCGCCTGCTGCGTGACGATCTCGATTTGGGCGGCGACGGAAGCGCTCCGCCTCGAGGCTCCAGCGGTGACGCGACGCCGGTGGCTGTGGCTCGCGGCGATCGCCGTCGCCCTGGGCTTTCTGACCAAGGGTCCGGTCGCGATCGTTCTACCAGCCCTCGTCGTCGGCCCCGTCATCTGGGTCGAGCGTTGGCGCGCGCGTGGGAACCGGCCCGCCTGGCCCGTCCGCTGGCTCGACCTCGCGATCGCGGCCGTCCTCGTCATCGCGATCGTCGCGCCGTGGTTCGTCCTCGCCACCGACGCCAATGGCTGGCGATTCCTGCGGGACTTCTTCGTCGGCGAGAACGTCGATCGCTTCCTGACGGATCGCTTCAACGCCGCTCAACCCGGCTGGTACTACGGCCCGGTGATCGCCGGTGGGTTTCTGCCGTGGTCGCCGTTCCTGCTCCTGCTCGTTGGACCGTGCGTCGCCGCCGTGCGTCGCCGGTCGATCTCCCCCACCGCCGCTCGCCTCGCCGTGTGGGCGTTAGGGCCGGCCGCGTTCTTCACCGCCTCGGCCGGCAAGCAGCCGCGCTATATCGTGCCGTGCCTGGTGCCCATCGCCCTGCTGGTCGCGCGAGACATCTGGCGGCGAGCCTCCGCAAAGCACGATGGATGGCTCAGAGCGACAGGAGTGCTGGCCGGCCTCATGCTGACCGCGCTGGCGGCCCTGGCCTACCGTCTCGGACCGGTGCTGAAGGCCGCGAATCCCTCGTGGACGCCGCTCGGCCCCCTGCTCATCGCGCTCTCGGGGGTCGGCGTGATGGCAGTGGCCCTGGCCGGGCGTGGCCTGGCCCGGCCGATCGCGTGGATCGCGCTCGCGGGTGTCGCGGCGACGGCCGTCGAGGCCGCTGTCTTCTGGCCCACGCGACCCGAGCCCGTGGAGCAGGTCGCGGCATGGATCGATCGGGAGGCGCCGGGCGCGACCGTGAGTGCCTGCGGTGTCCTGACTCGGAACCTCGGCTATTACGCCCGCGTGAAGACGATCGTTATCGATCCCGACGTGGATCTTCCGGGCTGCGCGACGGCCCCCGAAGCCTCGCTCGCTGTGCTCGACGACGACACGCTCGCGGCGCTGGAACGGCGGGAGGGACGAACGTTCGCGCGCGTGCTGACGATTGCGTACCTGGATACGGCGCGCCTGCGGGTCGGCGATCTGCTACGTCATCCGGACCCGACGAAGGTCCGTCACGTCGTGCTCATCCGACTCCCGGCACGATGAGGGGTCTGGCCCCGCTTGGCGTGAGCCGGGCCTGACCCCCTGGAAGTTTACCGGGGCAGATAGCCGGCTGCGGCCCACAGCGTCGCGGCGTCGTAGAGCCGGCCCGCGACGACCACCTGGCTCGCTGACTGGATGTTGGCGATGTGTTCCAGCGGATTGGCCGAAAATACGGCCAGGTCAGCCCGCTTCCCGGGCTCGACTGTGCCGACCTCTCCGTCGAGCTTCATCGCCCGGGCAGGGACGATCGTGGCCGCCTGAATCGCTTCGAGGGGCGTCATTCCGCCGTCGGCGAACAGCTCGATGTCGCGCTGCAGGCTGAAGCCCGGCACGCCCTTGTCGGTGCCGGTGACGACGAGCAGGCCCGCATCGACGGCGTCTTTGAGCAGCTTCAAGCTGGCGAGCTGGCGCGTGCGAATCGCCGCGGGATCTCCGTTACCGCCTGACATGCTCGCGAACTGACGCCGCAGTGTGGGCGGAAGGCGCGTGACGCCCGGCAGAAAGCTCTCGATGGGCGTCGCCGCCGCGTGGCCGCCCAGCTCGTTCCACGACATCGTCGGATCCATCACCGTGCCGTGCGCCTTGTAGAAAGCAATCTGGGCCTTCGACGCGTCGGATCCGGATTGGCCGTTCAAGTGCATGTGCGCCAGGTTATCGAACCCGGCTTCGACGGCGCTTTCGGCGGTCATCCCGTGCGGGACGTGACCGGTGACGGTCATGCCGAGCCGGTGGGCTTCGGCCGTGATGGCCGCGACGACGTCGGGTTTGACGTAGTCGTAGATCTTCATCTGGTCGCAGCGCTCGTCGTGATAGCGGCGCACGACGGCGACGGCCTGCTCCGGCGTGTCAGCCGTCACCGCACCAAACGCTTGCGGTCCCGATCCGTCGACGAGACACGCCAGGAGCATTCGTGGGCCGAGCGCCTGACCGGCGGCGACCGCGTCGCGAAACGGCACGAGGAACGCATCCTCGCCGCCCATGTCGCGGATGGTCGTCACGCCGCCCGCCAGGTACGGCAGCGCCCAATCGGTCTGCGACGCGTGCGCGTGCATGTCCCACAGCCCGGCGGTGATGAATTTGCCGTGGACATCGACCGTGGTTGTACCTGCCGGGACCGTTGTGGACGAGGACGGACCGACTGACACGATCGCCCCATCGCGGATCAGGACGGTGGCATTCGGGATCGGCGCCGCGTTCGTTCCGGTGATCACTGTCGCGCCGACGAGCGCGAAGGTGCCGGCGTACGCCGGCGGATTGGCTTTCAGCCACGCGGCGGCGTCGCTCACACGATCTGCGACGGCCCTTCGCACGAAGTCGTCGTGAAGATGCTCGTCGCCAGTGCGCATGGCTTCGAACGGCAAGTTGCCGGCCCAGCTGGTTAGGCCGATCAACACGTGAGTCGACGGATCGACGAACGCCGTTTCGCGTCCCCAGACGACGCCGTCGATGGACAGCTCTTTCCAGGCCCGCCCGGTGCCTGGGCCCGAACGCGGGGGCCCCGACGATGCGGCGCGGCCACCGCGGGCCTCGGCAGAGCCCCCGCCGGTCTCGCGAATCCTTACGGCACCGGCCGGCTCCGCATCGATCTCGGCCGGCTGGCCGTGCGCGTACCAGTATTGAATCAGCGCTTCCTGCTCGCCGATCGGCGTGTAGGTATCAATGGGGAAGAATGGCCGGTTGCCGATCTCGACGTCGCGCTCGGCGGTCAGGTCGCGAACGTGCGCGCGGCCGGCGGCGATGGTGACCTCGGCGTCAGAGCTGAAGAGCCGGTAGTTGCGGCCCTTGGTCACGAAGTGCGTGGGCGCGCCCTTCGCGTCGAGGTCGAGCGAGGCCTTCAGATCGACGGCGCTGCCGCGATCCTGAAAGTGCGACGTGAAGTCGACGTGCCGGCCTGACGCCGTTGTCGTGACGGCGTCGACCTCGCCGCCGATGTCGTGGCCGAGGAAGAACAGATGGAAGGTCGGGGGAGTTGGCATCGGCGCCTGCCGAGCGGCCAAGCCACCGAGCGACGCGACCGAGACCACGACGGCGAGCGGGACGATGCGCCTCACGGCTCCTGCTTTCTTCTTCGCTCTTCCTTACTTCGCTCTTCCTTCTTCCCTGTGCCTTCGCCCTTCTTCCTTCGTCCGCGACCCTACCCCATCTTCTGCATCGCGGCGAGGAATTCGGCATTGCTCTTGGTCTTGCCCATCTTGTCCAGGAGCAACTCCATGGCCTCGACGGGCGACAGCGGCGTCAGCACCTTGCGCAGCACCCAAATGCGATTGAGATCTTCGCGCGGGATGAGCAGCTCCTCCTTGCGGGTGCCGCTCTTGATGATGTCGATGGCCGGGAAGACACGCTTGTCCACGAGCTTCCGGTCGAGGTGGATCTCCATGTTGCCGGTGCCCTTGAACTCTTCGAAGATCACGTCGTCCATGCGCGAGCCAGTGTCGATGAGGGCCGTCGACATGATCGTAATCGAGCCGCCTTCCTCGATGTTGCGCGCCGCGCCAAAAAAACGCTTCGGCTTCTGGAGCGCGTTCGAATCGAGTCCGCCCGAGAGCACCTTGCCCGACGGCGGGGCCACGGAGTTGTAGGCGCGCGCCAAACGCGTGATCGAGTCGAGCAGAATGACGACGTCTTTCTTGTGCTCGACGAGGCGCTTGGCCTTCTCGATGACCATCTCGGCGACCTGCACATGGCGCTGCGCCGGCTCGTCGAACGTCGACGAGATGACCTCGCCGCGAACGGATCGCTGCATGTCGGTGACCTCTTCCGGCCGCTCGTCGATGAGCAGGACGATGAGGTACACCTCGGGATGATTGGCCGTAATCGATTGGGCGATGTTCTGCAGCAGCATCGTCTTGCCGGTGCGCGGCGGCGCGACGATGAGACCACGCTGGCCCTTGCCGATCGGCGTCATCAAATCCATGACGCGCGCCGACAGGTTCTCGGCGTTCGTCTCGAGCCGCAAGCGCTCCTGCGGATAGAGCGGCGTCAGGTTCTCGAAGAACAGCTTGTTTCGCGCCTGGTCGGGCGCTTCGAAGTTGACGGCTTCGACCTTGATGAGCGCGAAGTACCGCTCGCCATCCTTCGGCGGCCGCACTTGACCGGAGACCGTGTCGCCGGTCTGCAGGTCGAACTTCCGGATCTGCGAGGGGGAGACGTAAATGTCATCGGGACCCGGCAGATAGTTGTAGTCGGGCGCGCGGAGGAAGCCGAACCCGTCTGGCAGCACCTCGAGGACCCCTTCGGAGAACAGGAACCCGCTCTGCTCGGTTTGTGCCTTGAGGATTTGGAAGATCAAATCCTGTTTCCGCATGCCGGTCGCACCGGCCACGTTCAGATCCTTGGCAACCTGCGTGAGCTTCTGAATGCTCATGTCCTTCAGGTCGTTGATGTTGAGCGTGGGTTTCGCAGGAGGACGGGGTGTGTCGGAGCCGTTGGAAGGGGTCTCGGAGGCACCCTCGGGAGCCTCGGCCTCAGCCACGGCCTCGTCGTTGTCTTGGAATTGAGGGTCAGCGACTGCCGAGTCGGCAGGCGGCCGCCCGGGGGAGCGCTTATGATGATTCGCCATAGAAGTCGGAAGTGAACAAGTTGTTGATCGAATTGTGGACGGAACCGGTTGTCGAACTTTGTAACTGTCGTCGAGCTTTAGAACTGGAAGACGCGGCGGGACGTCAGCCGCGCACGAAGACGAACGGCTGCAGTATACCTTGAGCGCCGCCGGAACGCAAAGGCCTACCCCCCGCTATCGCCCGGGTTGGCGGCTCACCCTGGTCATCCGAACAAGCGGCTGGAGCATCTGCGAGTCGGGAAACACGGGCGCCGCCTGGATCCGCCGGACGACGTCCATCCCCGTCACGACACGCCCGAAGACGGCAAAACCCAACCCGTCGCCGCTACGGGCGCCGCCGTCGTCGAGCGCCGGCTGATCGCCAATGCAGATGAAGAAGTCACTGGTCGCCGTATCGGAGCTGGAACGAGCCATCGAGACCGCGCCATCCACGTGCTTGAGGCCCGTCGTCGACGTCCGCTCGAGCGGGATGGCCGGGAAGCCAGTCGTCCGCGGCGCGCGGCTCGCTTGGATGACTTGAATCGGCACGGCCGTGTTCGTCTCCGTGCCAGGACGCACCGCCCGATGGAACCAACCGCCGGAATAGAGTCCGGCGTCCACGTAGCGAAGAAAGTTCGCGGACGTGATCGGCGCATGGCGGGTGTCCACGTCGATCGCGATGACGCCCTTCTCCGTCTCGAGGACCACGCGGACGAGGCCCGAGCCGGCCTGCCCGGCGGCGCCGACGGCTGCCGGCGTCAATCCGACGCACAGGGCGGTGGCCACAGCCGCTGCTCGGACACGCCTGTCACGCCCCACGGGCGCCATTCTACTGAGCGCGTTCGTCAAGCGCCTGACCGCCGCGGGCGGGTCATGAGTGCGGAAGGGTGACCTCGTCGGGGAACATCTTGCCGGGATTCAGGATGCCGTGCGGGTCGAACGCCGCCTTCACCCGCTTCATCAACGCGATGACATCGGGCGTGAGATTCAGACCGAGGTACGCCGCCTTCGCGAACCCGATGCCGTGCTCCCCGCTGATCGCGCCTTCGAGAGCGACCACGCCCTCGAAGAGCACCGCCTCCGCTTCATGCGCGCGTCGAACCTCATCCGTATCGTCGGGCGACACCATGATGTTGACGTGGATGTTGCCGTCGCCCGCATGGCCGAACGACGGAATCCGTAAGCCGAATCGCTCGCGGAGATCGGCGATGAGCCGGAAGAGCTCCGGCACCCGCGCCTTCGGCACGACGACGTCGTGATTGAACTTCTGCGGCGCGATCGTCTTGAGCGAGAGCGAGAGTTCGCGTCGCACACGCCACAACTCCTGGCGCTCCGCTTCGTCCCGGGCCCGCAGCAACTCGGTCGCGCCGGCCTCGCGGCACGCGGTCGCCACGCGATCGGCCTCGGGGCCGACCTGCTCTGACAGCCCGTCGACCTCGATGAGCAGCAGGGCGGCGGTTCCCGGCGGCGCGAGCGAGCGCACACCGGGATGGCCCGCCACGGCGTCGAGACGCTCGCCGTCGACCACCTCGATCGTGGCTGGCACGACGCGCGCACGTAGCAATCGGATGACCGCATCGACGGCGTGCGTCACGGTTGGGAACGTCGCGCGCAGGGTGGCCTGGACCGGCGGCTTGGGGATGAGACGCAGCGTAATCTCCGTGAGGACCGCAAGCGTCCCTTCCGAGCCGACCAGCAGTTGGGTCAGGTCGTACCCGACGACGTTCTTCACGACTTTGCCGCCGGTGCGAATGATCTCGCCGGTCGGCAGCACCGCTTCGAGGCCGAGGACGTAACGCTTGGTCACGCCGTACTTGAAGGCGCGCGGCCCGCCGGCACACTCGGCGACGTTGCCGCCAACGACGGACTGGCGCAGGCTCGCCGGGTCGGGCGGGTAGAACAACCCGACGCGTTCGACGGCGTCCTGGAGATCACCGGTGATGACGTTCGGCTGCACGATGGCGATGAGGTTCGCCTCGTCGATGTCGAGGATCCGGTTCAGCCGCTCCAGGCTGATGACGACTCCTCCGCGCGTCGGAACGGATCCGCCGGTGTAGCCCGTGCCACCGCCTCGCGCCACGAGCGGCGTGCGGGTGTCGTCGCACAGCCGGGCAATGGCCGCGACCTGCGCCGTGTCGGCGGGCAGGACGACGACGTCCGCCGCGTGGCCGCGGTTCAACGCATCCGTGCCGTAGCGCAAACGCGACTCGTGATCGGTCTTGACGAACTCCGGACCGACGATGTCGGCCAGCCGAAGGGGGAAGGGTCTGTGTTCCACAGCCCGTCCCCTATTGGTGCGCGAATCGAATGAGCCGCGTCACGCCCTCGCGGAGGCGCTCGAGCGACGTCGCGTACGAGAGACGAAGGTAGCCGGGCGCGTCGAAGGCCTCGCCCGCGGTCGTGACGACGTGCTCGCGGGCGAGGAGCGCATCCGCGAACTCGAGCGACGTCCGAAACCCGTCTGGCCGGAGAAACTCCGCGACCGACGGAAACAGGTAGAACGCGCCCTGCGGCACCGGGCACCGGAACCGCGGCTCCTCGCCCATCCACGCGAGGAGCTGATCACGCCGCGCCTGATACTCGCGTAGCATCTCGTCGACGCAGTCCTGCGGCCCGGTCAGCGCGGCGACGGCCGCCTTCTGCGTGATCGAACTGACATTGGACGTCGAGTGGCTCTGGAGTGCATTCGCGGCGCTGACGACGGCCTTGGGTCCGACCAGCCAGCCACAGCGCCAACCGGTCATGGCATACGACTTCGACGTCGAACCCGCAAGCACCAGCCGATCTCGCATGACGTCGCCGAAAATCTTCGGCAGGTTGTGCGCCACATGGCCGTAAATCAACCGCTCATAGCACAGGTCAATGACGACCCAGAGCCCCCGCCGCGCAGCCTCGGCGGCGAGTACCCGAGCGTCCGCCTCCGACAGCAGAGCCCCCGTCGGGTTGCCCGGCGAATTGATGATGATGGCGCGCGTGCGCGGGGTCACCGCCTCGAGCAGCCGCTCGGCCCGTAGCGCGAAGCCGTCTTCCTCATAGGTGCGAACGACCACGGGTGTGGCCCCGGCCAGCTTGACCTGCTCGACCAGCGTCGGCCAGCCCGGCGCGTGCGTGATCACTTCGTCGCCAGCTTCAACCAGAACGAACGCCGCGTGGATGAGCGCCTGCTTGCCGCCGGCCGTGGCGATGACCTCATCGGCGGCATAGGTGACGCCGTAGTCGGATCGATAGCGGGTCGCGATGGCCTCGCGCAGATCCATGATGCCCATGTTGGCCGTGTACTTCGTGAAGTTACCGGTGATCGCTGCGTGCGCCGCCTCGGTGACGTGTTTGGGCGTGGCGAAATCCGGTTCCCCAGCGCCCAGATCGACGACGTCTACGCCTTGGCGGCGAAGCCGCTCCGCCTCGACAGTCCCCTTCATCGTCGGGGACATCGCGACGCCATGCATGCGATCGGCGAGACGTCCGGGATCGCGACTCATGCTCGGCGCAGGGTCGACGGCCGTCGTCCGGCCGCGAGTCGCGCGGCGACCGCCGGGGGCACGAGCCCATCGAGCGATCCGCCGAGCGCCGCGATTTCACGAACGAGCCGAGAACTGATGTAGGCGTTGGACGCGGAGGGCGCGAGAAACACGGTCTCGAGATCGGCGGCCAGCCGCCGGTTCATGAGGGCCATCTGCGTCTCGCCATCGAAATCCGTGACACCTCGGATGCCCCGTACGATGACACGCGCCCCCTTTGTGCGCGCGTAGTCGACCAGCAGGCCCCGGAACGCATCGACTTCGATCGTGGCCCGGCCCTTGAACACCTCGCACAACATCGCCAGACGGGCCTTCACCGGGAAGAGTGGCTGCTTCGACGAATTCGTGAGGACCGCCACAATCACGCGATCGAACAGACGCGTCGATCGCTCGATGAGATCGAGATGGCCGTTGGTCAGAGGGTCGAATGACCCGGGAACGATGGCGACCCGCAAGGCTTGAGCCATGATGACATCAGCAATCGGCCGGCGCGGGCGCGAAAAACGACAACGCGCTGTCGCCGGCGACCAGCACGCGCGTGCGCGTCAGGTGCGCCGCCATTTCCGGCGTCGCGCGGCGGCGGCTGTGCTCGAGAACGACGAGGCCATCCGCTTCAACCACCTCGGCCGCCCGCGTGAGCACCCCGGCTAAATCCCGCGCGTCATACGGCGGATCGAGCCACACCAGATCGAACCGGCCGAGGCGCGCTCGCGCGAACTCGTCGCGCACGATCATACACGCTTCGTTGGCCTGGCAGCGGGCGACGTTCTCGGCGAGCAGGAGCGCCGTCTCGCGATTCGATTCGACGAAGGTCACGTGCTTCGCACCGCGGCTCAAGGCCTCGAGACCAACCGCGCCCGTGCCCGCGTAGGCGTCGAGCACGCGCGCGCCGTCGACCGAACGTCCCAGCACGTTGAACAAGGTCTCGCGCAAACCGTCTGACGTCGGCCGTACGCCGGCCTCGCGCGGCCCCTCGATCCGTCGTCCCTTGAGCCGGCCCGCGATGATTCTCACGGGCGCCTACCCCACTCCCGCAAGTCCGAAGCGCGCGGCCCAGTTGGCCGAGAGGTACTCCCGCAACGGCGTCGCGCGCTCGGCGTCGTCGAGCCAGGCGGCTGCCTCGACACGCGCGTCTTCGAGCAGGCGATGGTCACGGCCGAGATCGCCCACGCGAAAGGTCGGCAACCCGGACTGTCGCGTGCCGAAGAAATCGCCCGGGCCGCGGAGCGCCAGATCGCGCTCGGCGATCACGAAACCGTCCGTCGTCTCTTCGAGCGCGTCGAGGCGGGCGCGCCCGGTCGGGGCAAGCGGTGGCTGATAAAGCAGTATGCACGTCGACGCGTGCTGACCCCGGCCAACGCGGCCGCGCAACTGATGCAGTTGCGAGAGCCCGAACCGCTCGGCATGCTCGATGACCATCATCGTCGCGTTCGGCACATCGACGCCGACCTCGACCACCGTCGTCGACGCCAAGACGTGAACCTCGCCGGCCGCGAAGGCGGTCATGACGCGATCTTTCGCTTCCTGTTTCAGCCGGCCGTGCAAGAGCGCGACGCGATAGTCGGGAAAGATCTCAGCCTGCAAGTGATCCGCCATCGCCGTCGCGGCACGCAAGTCGACCTTCTCCGACTCTTCGACGAGCGGATAGATCACGTAGGCCTGTCGACCCCGCTCCAGATCCTGGCGCACGAGCCGATACACCTCATCCCGACGCCCCTCGGGCAGGGCGGTCGTGCGGATGGGCTGCCGGCCAGGCGGCAGGTCGGGAATCACCGACACGTCCAGGTCGCCGTAGGTCGTCAGGGCCAGCGTCCGGGGGATCGGCGTCGCGGTCATCACGAGCACGTCCGGCGTGTGTCCTTTCGAGAGGAGCGTCGCTCGTTGCATGACGCCGAACCGATGCTGCTCGTCGATGACAATCAGGCCGAGCCGGAGAAATCGAACGGTTTCCTCCACGAGCGCGTGCGTGCCGACCACGAGGTGCGCCGCGCCGCTCGCCAGCTCCGCGAGCACCTCGCGCCGCCGCGCCGCCGGGACGCTGCCCGTGAGCGACACCACGCGAAATCGCGACCCGCCGAGCACCCGTCGGATGGTCAGGTAGTGCTGATCGGCGAGGACCTCGGTCGGCGCCATGAACGCCACCTGAAGGCCGTTCTCCATCGCCACGAGCGCCGCGAGTAGCGCCACGATCGTCTTACCCGAGCCGACATCGCCTTCGAGGAGGCGATTCATCGGCTCCGGCGCGCGCAAATCGTCGACGATCGCGCGGAGGGCCGTCCGTTGCCCCTCCGTGAGCGTGAACGGAAGCACGCGTCTGGCCGAGTCGCGGATGCGATCGTCCACCGTCACGACGTGGGGCTTGTGCAGGGATTCACGCTGCCGCTTGCGCTGGATGAGCCCGGCCTGGAAGAGGAAGAACTCCTCGAAGATCAGGCGCCGCTGCGCCGCCGTCTCGAATCGATTGAGCACGTCGAGAGAGGTGCCCGCCGGCGGAAAGTGCGTCTCGAAGATGGCCAGACGTCGAGCGGGCAGCCCGCGCCGCGCGCGCACGACCTCCGGCACCGGGTCCTGCACCTCTCCGGGATGATCCGCGAGGAGCCGGTACATCAGCGTCCGTTGCACGCGCGTCGTGAGCGTGCCGACCTTCTCGTAGATCGGCACAATCCGGCCCGTGTGCACCGTGGCGTCCTCGTCATCGCCCTCGCCGCGGACGATCTCGTACTCGGGGTTCGTGAGCTGGAGCCCCTGCCGGAACTCGACGGCGCCGAAGAGGACGACTTGCTGGCCCGGGTGAAACACGTCGCGCAGGAACGCCTGATTCGGGAAGACGCCCCGAATGAGCCCGGTCGCGTCGCGCACGATGAGCTCGAAGATGCGGAACCCGGGGCGCCGGGTCGCGCGCACGCCGCTCGTCACCACCTCGCCGACGACCGTCGCGACCTGGCCGGGACGCAGGGCGCCGATCGCACAGAGCGCCGCCCGATCCTCATAGCGCAGCGGAAACCGGAGCAGGAGGTCCTCGACGACCGTCAGGCCGACGCGTTCCAGGTCAGCCGCGCGCTTCGGGCCCACGCCGCGCAGGAAGCGAAGCGGCGTCTCGAGAAAGTCAGTCGACGAGGCCACCAGCGATCACTGGACGATGGTCGCGGCGCCGTGCTGCAGCCGCACTTCACGGATATTCGCCGGCAGATCGAACGGCTTGTCGAGTTGAAATCCATTCGGCAGGTTCGGCGTCTTCGAGTACTGACCCACGACGTCTTGGAGCACGCTCACGGGAATCGGAATGCCACCAAACGTCGCCGACACAATCTGCAAGGTGCCCTTGCCGTTCGACACGGCAATCGAGCCGCTGACACGTACCTCGACCGAGCCGTGCAGCAAGCTGGCCATCCAGCTCTGTGGGGACTTCCGCACCGCGTCCAGATCGACGACGGCCCGCACATCCACGAGGCTGTCGCTCTGGAACGTCACCAGCGGATCGACGACGCCGTCAGGCAGGCTGTCCTTGCCGTTGTAGCGGAAATAGGCGTTGACCTCCCGGTCGGTGAAGGAGGTCCGCAACGGGGCGTTGCCGGCCTGTGCCGGGGTACTCCCGCGGGCTTCGATCGCGGCCAGCTTCTGGGCCATGTGGTCGCCCTCGGCCCGCGTGAAATCCTGGCCGGCGCGAACACCCACAACCGTCACCGCCGCCGCGACCGCCGCCAGACACGCTGAACGAACCATCACCCCATGGTAGCGCGGAGGAAACGGCCGGGGTAGGGTCTTGCTGACACGAGGGCCAAGCTAGCCGCCGCCTGGCGTCGCCAGAACCTTGACGAGGAGCTTCAGTTTCTCGCGCTCCATGTTCTCCTCGAAGACGCGGAAGCGCGCACGCTGGAACACCGTCAGGACCGAATCGACATCGGCGAGGGCCGTGCGCTCGTCGGAGACCATCGAGGCCTCGAGGTCATCCAAGGCCTTGACCCGCGCCGTCAAGGTCGCCTCGTCGACAGGGGGCGCCCCCGCCTTCGTCGCCTGGTTCAATTGGTTGATCAGCATCGCGTGGCGCTGCTCGTGCTGACGTCGGACCCTCTGCAGCTGGCGCATCTTCGGCCAGAACGCCTGGTACTGGGTGTCCGACAACTGGAGCGCGGTCTGCGCCTGAATCAGGACGCGGCCGTCCAGCGCATCCTCGACGTCTCGGATCGCAACGATGGTGTTGACCGCCTGTCCGCCCGCGCGCTGACCCGGACTTGGCTGGCCCGCCCGCCCGGGCGTCGCCGGCGCCTGGCCTTCGCCGGTCCCGCCGGCACTGACCGGCGGCGTCTGCGCGGCCACAGCCGCCGCCAGCACACTCACCAGCACGACTGACGCGCCGAGTCTCCTCATAGATCTACTCCGCTCCACTCGTCTGCATCTTGATCAATCGCACCAGCTCGGCCCGCTGGGCCGGCGTGAGATCCTCGATCGCCGCCGCGGTCGCGTCCGCGCTAGGACGCGCAATCTGCTGCAGCTCGTCGGTCTTCAGATCCGACGCCAGAATCGCTATGCCGATCAAGCCATGATCGTCACCCGTCGTGGCATCGCCGGCTGTCGCAACGGTCAGCTGGTTGACCGGCGGCACCTGCTTCACCGGCGACGGCCGCAGCACGAACACCACGGTCAGGACGCCGGCCACCAGCGCACCCGCCAACAGGGTGCGCCATCCCGCAGCCCTCCATCCGAGCGCGGGGACCGGAAGCCGCTCGTCGCTCGTCGCCGCCCGCACTCGCTGGCTGAAGTGATCCCAGAAGAGCGGCGAGGGCTCCGGCATCGGCAGCGCACGCGCCTCGGCGAGCGCATCGGCCAGGCTCGCCTGTTCGGTTCGGCAGGCGTCGCAACCCGAGAGGTGAGCGGACACGGCGCGAGGCAGAGCGACCTTGGCCTCGATCGCGTCGATGAATTGATCCGAAGTGAGATGCGTCATGACGGTTGCAAGTAGCGCCTGAGATTGCCAAGCGCGTGGAAAAAGTTTGCCTTCACTGCGCCCACCGAACTCCCGAGCACGTCGGCGATTTCTTCGTGGCTGAGTTCCTGATACACCCGAAGCACCAGCGTCGCGCGTTGTTTCGGCGGCAGTCTCGCGATCGCGTCGCGCACCACCTCCGCCTTCTCCTCCCGCAACACGTGGTCGAGCGGGCTGTCCACGCGCGTGTCGATGTGCTGCGTTGGATCGAGAGGTTCCGTTTCCGGCCGCTTCAGCGCCCGCCGATTGAGACACACATTGACCGCCACCCGATACAGCCACGTGCCGAGCGACGATTCGTTCTTGAAGTTGCGGAGCCCTTTGAACGCCCGCACGAACACGTCCTGAGCCAGGTCCGACGCGTCTTCGTGACTCCCCATGAACCGGAAGCAAAGCTGATACACGTGGCGACGGTGCCGCTCCACGATGAGGTCGAACGCCTCGCGATGGCCGCCGAGAAAGGCCGCGACGAGCGCCTGATCGTCCGCACCCTCCAGTGACACCACGGTTACAGGCTGATCGACACGATCAGTCGTCCGGCCGGCCGCAGCAGAGCCCGTTCGGTCTCGTCCGGTCATCCCGAGGTCCCACGCCGATTTCCAACCCGCCGCAGCGGCGTTCGCGCCGGCTCGCATGCCCTTGGCTCCCAGGCCCACATGAGGCCTCGGTTACTTAGACTGGCCACGACGAACCCGCGTTACAAACGACTCCACCTCATGCCGAGTCGGCAGGCCCCCTTGAGCCCCGAAGCCCAAGCAATTGAGTGCCGCCACGGCGTTGGCATACTCCAGCACGGTAGACGGCTGGCCATCCGGCCCTGCCCCCAACCAGCCGGCGATGAGGCCACCTCGAAAGGCATCCCCAGCCCCAGTCGTGTCCACAGCCTTGACCCGAAATCCGGGCGTCCGGACTTCGCGCCCACGTATCCGGGCGAGCGAGCCTTCGGGCCCCAGGGTGGCAATCACCACAGCCGACCCGCTCATGGTCGCCAGCCGAGACACCGCCCGGCCTATTGTCCTCGCGCCCGTCATCGCGGTGGCAAACGTCGCGGTCGCGACGACAACATCGACGAGTCGGAGGAGGTCTTCCACGCCTGTCGACGGGTCCTCGACGTCGAGCACAGTGGGCACGCCGGCGTCCTTTGCCATCCTCGCCGCCGTGTCGGACAGGGCCGGGTCGCGGGCATCTATCAGGAGCACGCGTCCGCTGGTGACTAGCGCCGGGTCGAGGTCCTCGGACCCCAAGGCGACTGCCGGATCCCGGTGCTCCAAGACGGCTCGCCGGCCCGTCCGAGCGTCCACAACGATGATGGCTCCTCGAGTCGAGGTGCCCAGGCGGGTCCGCACTCGCACGTCGACGCCCTCCTGGCGCAGGGCCGCCGTCACCCTTCGACCGCCCTCGTCGTCGCCAATGCCGCCGACGTAGCGGGCCCGCCAACCGAGGCGCGAGCACGCCACCAGGGCGGTCGTCGTTTGGCCGCCAACCAGCGTCGAGAGGCGGTCGAGCGTCTGTTTCGAATCCGGTCTCGGGAAGCGCGGCGCGACCGCAATCAGGTCGACGCTGTTCTCCCCGAGGCCCACGACATCGAAGAGTTTCGCTTCCTGTGAAAGCTGTGGAAAACCTTGACGGTCGCTGATTCTCTGAGGCCGGACTTGCTTTTTCGCCTTTTCTTTGCGTACAGTGCGCATGTCGGTTTCGCCCTAACGAGTACCCACTTTACTGGAGCGACCCGTGCAGCAGCCGCTGACGAAACGCCAACGCGAGATCCTCGACTATCTGCAGGAATTCATCCAGCAGCATGGCTACGCGCCCAGCCTCGAAGAAATCGGCCGGCGCTTTAGCTTGTCGTCCCTGGCCACGGTGCACAAGCACCTCACGAATCTCGAAGAAAAGGGCTTCATCCGCCGGTCGTGGAACCGCAGCCGGTCCGTCGAGCTCCTATCGTCCCGAGTGGGCCATCGCGCCATCGAGTTGCCCCTCCTCGGGTTCGTCGCGGCTGGCTCTCCAATCGAGGCGGTCCCCTCGAACGAGACCATCGCCGTGCCGGACGACCTCGTGGGGCGCCGCGAGACGTACGTGCTTCGCGTCCGGGGCGACTCGATGATCGACGAGCACATCCGCGACGGAGACTTCGTCGTCGTCGAAGACCGCAAGACGGCGGAGAATGGCGAAATGGTCATTGCCTTGCTCGGCGGCACGGACGTCACCCTGAAGAAGTTCTATCGCGATAACGGCCGAATCCGGCTACAGCCGGCCAATCCGACGATGCAGCCGATTCTCGTCGATGCGTCGAACGTCCAAGTCCAAGGCGTCGTGGTCGGGGTCATGAGAAAATATTGACTATGGCCGACCAGCCCGATGCGAAACAAATCAACTTCACGATCGTTCCCGAAGAGCCACAAGGTCGGCGCGAGTACGCAAATTTCTGCGCCGTCTCGCACACGCCGTTCGACCTGACGTTGACCTTCTGCGACGTTCGGCCGTTGTCGGAAAGCGACATCAAGAGCGCGGAGATCACTCAAACTGTGCGCGCGCCCGTCGTCGCTCGGATTGCCTTGCCGTTCAATGTCGCGCCCGGCCTCGTCGCGGCCCTCCAGGAGCAACTCCGCGCCATGCAGGAAGCCCAGGTCGCGCAGAACGCCCCGTCCTGGCCCAAGGGCCCTCTCCACTAAGCGCACTTCACTCCCCATTCACCCATTCACTCGTTCGCCGATTCCATTCGCTCATTCACGCATTCACGCATTTGCTGTCTGGCTGAGAATGCCGCCCTCACGCACTTCACGGTCAGCAGCGACCGCCGCCATCCTTGATCGCCTCGAGACGCAACATCCGAACGCCACCACGGAGCTCGACTTTCGTACGCCGTTCGAGCTTCTCGTCGCGACGATCCTCTCGGCCCAGTGTACGGATCGGCGAGTGAACGACGTGACCCCGGTGCTCTTCGCGAAATACCCGGATGCCAGGGCCCTGGCGAAAGCCGAGCCCGAAGATCTCGAACCCATCGTGCAGCCAACCGGCTTCTTCCGGATGAAGTCTCGGAACATCGTCGGAGCGGCGCGAGCGCTCGTCGCGCGTCACGGCGGCAACGTGCCCCCCGACATGGACGCGCTCGTGGCGCTCCCGGGCGTCGGGCGCAAGACCGCGAACGTCGTGCTCGGCCACGCCCTGGGCGTGCCGGGCCTGCCCGTCGATCGCCACGTCCTCCGTGTGGCGAACCGGCTCGGCATCGTGCACTCCGACGACGCGGTCGCAGTTGAAAAGGCCCTGACGTCCGCGCTGCCGCCGGAACGCTGGACGTGCGCCTCAGACACGCTGATCCTCCATGGCCGCCGCGTGTGCCGCCCCAAGCCGCTGTGCGACCGATGCTCCGCTCGCGACGTCTGCGCGTACGTCCGCCGACTCGGCCCAACGGCACCTCGTCGCGCGGAGCGGCGGACGAGGCCGGGCGTCACGGCCGGGCGCCGCCGGCGCAGGAAGCCGACCCCGTGAACCGCGATCGGTTTCTCGCGCGCGTCGATGAGGCCCTCGCGTCGATACCGGAGGAGTTCCGGCAAGCCTTGACCAACATCGCCATCGTCGTCGAAGACGAGCCGACCGCGGCGCAGTTGGCCGAAGTCGGCGTCGAGCCGCCCGACACACTGCTCGGCCTCTACCAGGGCACGCCGATCACCGAGCGTCAGTGGGCCCACGGCAACGTGCTGCCCGATAAGATCACCCTGTTCCAGGCGCCGATCGAAGAGTCGAGCGACGACGAAGACGACCTCGTCCGCGCGGTCGGCGAAACGCTGATCCACGAAGTGGGCCACTACTTCGGCCTCTCGGAAGAGGAGATCGAGGAGATCGAGCAGCGCTACTGGTACGGCGACGGCCCAGATATCGATGATGCTGAGGATGCCGAGTGATAACCAGCCGGCATCGGCCGCGCAAGCGGTTTGCCCAGCACTTCCTCGCGCCGGCGTGGGCGCGTCGGGTCGTTCAGGCCATCGATCGTCAGCCGGGCGACGTCTTTCTCGAGATTGGCGCCGGACAGGGCGCCATCACGCTGCCCCTCGCCCACACCGGAGCGCCCATCCTGGCCGTCGAAGTCGACCGCGACCTCGTCGCCGACCTCGCGGCGAGAGTGCCAGCCAACGTCACCCTCGTCACGGGTGATGCGCTCGCGGTGGATGTCATCCCGTATCTGACGGGGCTCGAACCTCAACGTCCGGCCGATAGCACGCAGTCTGGCGGTCTCACGCGCCGCTTTCGCATCATCGGCAACCTGCCCTACAACCTCACGACGCCGATCCTGTTTCGGTTGATTGATTGGCACCGGCGCCACGCCATGTTTGCGGACGCCACGCTGATGGTGCAGCGAGAGGTCGCCGACCGGCTCACGGCGCGGCCGAACACGCGCGACTGGGGCGTGCTGGGCATCTCCGCCCAGGTCCACACGGCCATCAAGAAAGTGCTCGACCTCCCGCCGGGCGCCTTCACGCCGCCGCCGAAGGTCCGATCCGCAGTCATCCGTTTGACCTTTGGTCCGCCGACCGTGCGGATCGTCGACGAAGCCCTGTTCGACGAGCTGCTGCGCGCCCTCTTCTCGCAGCGCCGCAAGACGCTGACGAATGCCTTGAAGCGGTTCGACGCGCGGGCGCCGGCGGCGCTCGATGACCTGGGCATCGACGGGCGGCGGCGAGCCGAAACCTTGCAACTTACAGAAATCGCTGCACTTGTGGCGGCAGTGGCCGCGCGGCGGCGAGCCCCTGTGCTATAGTTTTGCCTGTTTTCCCGCCTGATTTTGGGCCTCTTCCCAGCGGCCCACAACAGTCGGCACCTCGGGCCGCACGACGGCGCACCTGCGCCAAGGCTGTGTCGGCCGCCGAAGCCTGCTTCGGTGGCCTCACGTGCTCGACGCGAAAGGCCACGGGTTTCTCGTCCGATGACGGCGCAAGCTCCAGCCGTTGAGGTCATTCCCTTGGGCGGGCTCGGCGAGTTTGGCATGAACATGCTGCTCGTCGCCTGCGGGGAAACCGCTGTCCTCATCGATGCCGGCGTCATGTTCCCCGGCCCGGAGCTATTCGGCGTGGACCTCGTCATTCCGGACCTCGCCGCGCTCGAGGCGTACCGCGGCCGGATCGCCGCGCTGGTGCTGACCCACGGCCACGAAGACCACATCGGCGCGGTGCCGCACGTGCTCGAGCACGTGAACGGCCCGATCTACGGCACTCGCTTCACCCTGGCCCTCGTCGAGCCAAAGCTCGCCGAGCACGGCCTCGATGCCACCGATCGCTTGGTCACCATCGCGCCAGGACAACGCGTGTCCGTCGGCCCCTTCGAGCTCGAATTCCTTCGCGTGACGCACAGCATTCCAGACTGCGTGGCCGTCGCGATCCATACGCCAGCCGGCGTCATCATCCACTCCGGGGACTTCAAGATTGACCTCACCCCGCCAGATGGCGAGGCGTTCGACCTGCATCGGCTGGCCGAGCTGGGGCAGGCTGGCGTGCTGGCGCTGCTCGCGGACAGCACGAACGCGGACCGGCCAGGCGTCACCGGCTCCGAGCGCCTGGTGGTGCAGGCATTCGAGGAAATCTTCAGCAGCGCGCCGGGCAAGATCATCGTCACCGCGTTCTCGACCAGCGTCTATCGGCTGCAAATCCTGGTCGACCTGGCCGCGCAGTTCGACCGTCGGATCGCCTTCGTCGGCCGCGGGATGCAGCAGACGTCACAGATCGCCGCGCGGCTCGGCTACCTGAAGATCCCCGCCGGCCTGGAGATTCGCGATTCGGACGTTCGCGACCATGCGCCCGAAGACGTGTTGTGCCTGTGCACGGGCTCCCAGGGCGAGCCGCTCGCGGCCCTGCCCCGCATCGCGATCAACGACCATCGATCGGTGACGGTGAACGAGGACGACACGGTCGTCTTCTCGGCCCGCGTGATCCCGGGCAATGAAAAGGCAGTGGCGCGGATGATGAACCACCTGGCGCGCCGAGGCGCGGACGTCATCGCGGAGGACCAGAAACGCGTCCACGTGTCGGGCCACGCGAGCGAAGAAGAACTCAAGCTCCTGCTGTCGATCGTGAAGCCCCGGTACTTCGTGCCGATACATGGAGAGTACCGGCAGCTTGCGCGCCACGCTCGACTGGCGGGTCAGGTCTTGCCGAACACCTCGACTCTCATGGCTGAAGACGGGGACGTGCTGAGGTTTGACGCGGACGGCGGGCGCCTGGCGGACCGCGTGCCCGCAGGCCGAGTCCTCATCGACGGCACTCGGACGGGCGAGGTCGGCGACGAGGTGCTCCGCGACCGCCGTCACCTGGCCACAGACGGGCTGGTCGTGCCGGTCGTCGCCATCAACGGCCGCACGGGGGCTCTCGAGCAGCCTCCGGAACTCATTACGCGCGGCCTGGCCGTTGACGAGCGCCACGAGGAGCTCTTTCGCGACGCGCCTGACGTCCTGGCACGGGCCATCGAAGCCGCGTCTCCGGAGGAACGGACCGACCCAGGCCTGCTCAAAGAGCGCATTCGGGTCGAAATACAGCGGATGTTCCGCAAGCGCGCCGGCCGGCGCCCCTTGGTGCTACCGGTCGTGATGGAGGTCTGACGTCTTGGCATCGTCCGCAGTCACACGTCGCATCAACGAGTTTCTCGGCGTGGCGATCTTCGCCTTCGCCCTGCTGTGGACGGTTGCGCTCGTCAGTTACTCGCCCTCGGATCCGGCTTGGTTCTTCAGCACCGCGACCGGCCCCACGGTGAATTTTGCCGGGCCCGTCGGGGCCTTCGTCGCCGCGGCGTCACTGCAAATCCTTGGGCTTTCGGCCTACTTGCTGCCCGTCGTTCTTGGCTACATCGGCTGGCACTTCTTCTGGTGCGAGAAGATCGCCGCCCAGTATACGAAAGCCTTTGGTGCCGCGCTCGGCGTCTGCTCCATGAGCGGGCTCTTTGCGCTCGGCTCGGCCGCGTTCGGCGCGAATGGTCGGTCGGGTGGCGTGATCGGAAGCGTGATCGCGGCGGCCTTTTCCGCCTACCTCAACCGGACCGGCGCGGCGATTCTGCTGCTCACCCTGGTCGCCTTCTCGGTCATCCTGTCGACGCAGTTCTCATTCGGCCGAACCTTTTCGGCTCTCGCCAGGTACGCCCGAGCCCGGCACGGCCTCATCGACCGCTGGCGCGACTGGCGCGAGGAGCGTCGTCGGGCCGCGGAGCGCCGGCAGGTCGTCGAGAAACATCAGAAGAAAGCGGGCCGCGACCTGGCGCCCGAGATCGCGACGAAGGCGGCTGGCGCGGCCGCCTCCCTCAAAGCCGCGCGCAACAAACCCGGCGATGACGAGGACGAAGAGAACGACGAACCCGCGCCGCCGGCTCGCGCGAAATCGCCGACCATTCGTCGGCCTGGGCCCGTGCCGACGCCCCTGCCGCTCGGCGATCCTGAGCCGAAGGCGCCGGCCGAACGGCGCAAAGGCAACTATGTCCTCCCGCCGATCACACTGCTCGACGCACCCAAGGATGTCCGCAAGATTGACGAACGCGAGCTCCGTGACGCGGCCCAACTCCTCGAGGAGAAATGCCGCGAGTTCGCCGTCGAAGGCAGCGTCGTCCAGATCCACCCCGGCCCTGTCGTCACGACGTTCGAGTTCAAGCCGGACGCGGGCGTGAAATACAGCCGCATCACCGGGCTGGCCGACGACCTGTGCCTCGCCATGCAAGCCGAGTCCGTGCTGATCGACCGCATCCCCGGCAAGTCGACGGTCGGCATCCAGATTCCGAATCCGACGCGTGAGCACATCGGATTGCGGGAGCTCCTCGAGGCCGACCAGTTCGTGCGGTCGCCATCCAAACTCGCGCTGGCCCTCGGCAAGACGATCCACGGCGAGCCCTTCGTGAGCGACCTGGCGACGATGCCGCACTTGCTCATCGCTGGCTCGACGGGCGCCGGCAAGTCCGTGAGCGTCAACGCGATGCTCACGAGCATCCTCTTCCGGGCGACGCCTGACGACGTGCGCTTCATCATGATCGACCCGAAGCGTCTCGAGCTGGGGATGTACGAGGACATCCCGCACCTGCTCACGCCGGTCGTCGTCGATCCCAAGCAAGCGGCCAACGCGCTCCGTTGGGCCACGCACGAGATGGAGGAGCGCTACAAGTCGCTCGCCAAGTTCGGCGTGCGCAACATCGAACAGTTCAACCGCAACGTCAAGGCCACACTCGAGGAAAACAAGGACGCAAAGGATCCCGACGGCCACGAGTTGAAGACCCTCCCCTACATCGTCGTCATCATCGACGAGTTGGCGGACTTGATGATGGTGGCCAGCAAGGAGGTCGAGGAGTCGATCGCGCGATTGGCGCAGATGGCGCGCGCCGTCGGCATCCACCTGATTCTCGCGACGCAGCGGCCGTCGGTGGACGTCATTACCGGCCTCATCAAAGCCAACCTGCCGGCGCGCATCGCGTTCCGTGTCGCGACCAAGATCGACTCGCGCACGATTCTCGACGGTAACGGCGCCGAGCAACTCCTCGGCAAGGGCGACATGCTCTACCTGCCGCCCGCGTCGTCTCGATTCGTGCGTATTCACGGGCCCTACATCTCGGAGCAGGAAACGGCCCGCCTGGCGAGCTTCCTGAGGAAGCAGGGCAAGCCGTCCTACGACACGACCATTACGGCCGAAGACAAGCCCGACGCCGCCCAGGTCCAGTTCGAGAAGGACGACCTCTACGACGAGGCCGCACGCATCGTCGTCTCGACCGGACAGCCCTCCATCTCGTACCTTCAGCGCCGGTTGCGCATCGGGTTCAGCCGCGCCGCCCGCCTGATCGACATGATGGAGGCCGACGGCGTGGTCTCGCCAGCGGCGAACGGCAAGCGGGAAGTGCTGGTGGATCAGAACTACTTCGAAGAGGTCGACGCGCAACTGCGCTGATGCCGCCCTTCCCCCGCCCGCGCGTGGCCGTGACGTCGGCAGTCCTTGCCGCGGCGCTCGCGGCATGGCCGGCCGCCGCCCCCCAGAGCGCCACCTCGCCCGCCACGAGTGCCCAGCCGACCGCAACCGTCCGGTCCATCGTGCGAACACCATTGCCGCGCGGCGATCGCATCACGATTGAACTCAGCCGCGAAGTGTCCTACACCGCCGATCGGGTGCCGAACCCGGACCGGCTGTTCTTCGATGTCGCGGATGCCGTCGTGCCCGGCATTACGAGCATGCGCGCCCAGGCGCTGACCGGCACGTGGATCTCAGGCGTTCGCGTCGGCCAGCACACCGCGACCTCGATTCGCATCGTGCTGCAGCTGACCGGCACGCCACGGCACAGCGTCTTCGCGCTCTATGGCCCCTTCCGCTTGGTGATTGACCTCGAGCGCGAGCCGAGTGGCGAGGTGGCGTCGACCGTGCGACCTGCGTCCGGGCCGATCGCTGACATCAGCGCCCACGCCGTTGCGGTGGCACCGCCCCTTGCCCCGCCGGCGCCGACCGCGCCAGCGACAGCCCTGCCGGCCGTCTCGTCAGAAAAAGCGCCGGCGTTAATGGTCCCGCCAACGAGCGCCGACCTGCCGCTGTCCCTGAAGAGCGCTCATCCGCTAACGCTTGCGCTCCCCGCGCCACCCGCCGGTACCGCCCGCGGGGACTATTCCCTGTCCCGCCAGCTCGGCCTCGGGCTCTCCCGCATCGTCATCGACCCCGGCCACGGCGGACACGACCCCGGCGCGCAGGGCAACGGCATCGACGAAGCGAGCCTCGTGCTCGACGTCGCCTTGCGGCTCGAGGCCCTCCTCAAAGCGCAGTCGACGTTCGACGTCGTCATGACGCGGCGGACCGACGAGTTCATCCCCCTCGAGGAACGCACCGCCATCGCCAACCGGGAGGGCGCCGATCTCTTCCTCTCGATCCACGCCAATGCCGCCCACGACACGTTAG